>Ga0134126_10009424_pt1 | contig 12298 bp, 17 predicted proteins | sample KB31752_FD_96881 | JGI IMG/M metagenome (GOLD analysis project Ga0134126, IMG submission 96881) | Terrestrial soil microbial communities with excess Nitrogen fertilizer from Kellogg Biological Station, Michigan, USA - KB3-175-2 | ecosystem: Environmental > Terrestrial > Soil > Unclassified ...
GACTCCGTCGGCCATTCTCGATCTCAGCAGCACAGACGGCGCGTTCCTCCCGCCGCGCATGACGACGACGCAGAAGAACGCGCTCACGCCCACCGCCGGGATGATCGTGCAGGACACGACGCTTGGGAAGTTGCAGCAGTATCAGGGCAGTGCGTGGGCTGACATCGGCACGGGGTCGGGCGGCGGAGGGGGCTATCCGGCAGGGACCGTTCCGACCGTTGTTCAGGTGGCGTACAACACTAGCGGGGTGTCTGCGACCTTCGCCAACACCCCGGCTGCGGGGAATCTCCTAGTCGCCATAACATTCAACGGTACTGGCAATGTGGCACAGGCTGGATGGACCAAGGCTCTAGAGAATGCGAGCGGCGCCGACTGGGGCAACCTATGCACGAAAACTGCTGGTGCGGGAGAATCCAAGACACAGCAGGCAATGGGAACGACGACGGCTGGCGGCGTGGTCATATATGAGCTTCACAAGGCAGCAGGCACCCCTGCTTTCGTCACTGGCGCTTCACAGTCGGAACAAACCGCCGCCCAGATAGTACCTGTCCTTCTTCCGAACGTCACAAATTGCCTCGGCATATCGGCGTGCGGACTCATAGGAACGACCGTCACCTACTCCAGTGTCTTGAACACGGGGGTGCAGGACGTTCTCGACAACACCGGAAATCGGCGCATGGCGTCGGCGCACACGGACTTGAGCCTGACTCCCATGGCCGGCCTGGCGGGTGTTCTGAGCGCGTCGGGCAGTACGAAATGCTGCACCGGATTATTCACATGATCGAAAATCGCGTGAAGCTCTGCACAACACAGAGATAGATACCGCCAACGAAGGAGACACCATGTTCAGCGGCCAAGCATACCAAGACGTTTCACAAAGCTACCGCCCAGACAGCGAGACTGCACAGCTGCACGTCGCGCACCGCGCCGGCCACTTCGCCCGGCAATTCGCGGATATGTGGGTCAACGACGGCACAGCGGCCCAACTAGGTGTCGATCGCGCGTGGCTCGAACAGCTGGGCGTGGACATCGAGGCGGCGTTGTCCGTGCGCGGGCGCCACGCCAAGGCGCTAACGCGGCTGCGCGCGCTCTCCGCGAGACTTGTCAAAGACGCCAAGACCGGCCGACACCGCGAGGCGGCAAAGTTCTTTCTCGAGTGGGTCGATGCGTTGCAAGCCGACATTCGGCACCGGCAGTCCGGGCACTCCAGCGCAGGCAAGCTCCCGCGCGCCTGGGGCGTCGTGCTCGCGCTGATACAGCAGCATCAGGATCGGGACGTACCTTACGACCTCGAGGCCATCGTCAGCGCTGTGGTTGTGATGCTGCCTGGCGAAGGAATCAGCGTTACCGACGTGCGCAGCGCGATTGATCTCTACACGCGGGCCGCGCCTCTGAAGGACTGGCTGGGGCTGCATTGAACGGCAGAAAGTAAAAGCCGCCCGTGTGGTGCGAGCGGCTTGGGGAAATTGGGAGACAGAAAGTTGATGTGTGGTGGAAGATATAAGGCAAGAACCTGTAGCAAGCAAGGCTTCGCAGCTTCCGCGTTCAGTTAACAACGGCAGCGCGCAATTTCTTCGCGCGCTGCGTGGTGTTCCTGATAGTGCTACTATATCGCGCGCTAATACAGTGCCGAGAGATCAGCGGCACGCCCTGTTGGCCGAGGAATATCTGGAGCCGCGCGGCGGATCGCTGGAAGACTTCGAACAGGCGGGCGGCGAAGTCGTAGCCGCAGCAAGCCACATCGACCCGATGTATCCGGCCGCACCCGCCTTGGTCTTCAACTTCTACGATCCCCACACTGGCGCGCAGCATACATTCAGCGACGCGCACGGCGGGACACGTCCGTTCCAGCGCATTCGACCGCTGGGAGTTCGCGGAGCGAAGTTCCTACAGCCCCGCTCGAGCGGCACGCACGTCTATTTCGCCAGGCACGCGAACATAGACTGGCCCGAGGTGCTCAAGGATCCAAGCTTTGGTGTTGTGTTAACCGAAGGGGAGACGCGGTCACTGGCCGGCGTTGCGCGCGATCTTCCTGTCATCTCGATTACCGGGGTCGACTGCGGTCAGGTTGAGGGCGATCTGCATCCTGACCTCGCCAACATCGCGTGGAAGGGGCGCCAGGTCTTCCTGGCGTTCGACTCCGATGTCTCCCGCAAAGACGGGCCGCGCCTGGCACTTGAACGGCTCGCCGGGTTGCTGCGCCAACGCGGTGCGGAAGTGCTTACAACGTCCATCCCGCCAGCACCGGACGGGTCGAAGCAAGGTCTAGATGATTATCTGGCGCGCTACGGTGCAGAGGCATTCAAAGCCCTGTTGAGTTCACCGGAGACAAAGCCCGCCCAAAGTGTCGAGGCCTACGACCCGCCTGTGTCGCTGGCCGATCTCATGGCTGTGGACTATCCGCCGACGGAATGGGTGTGGAACAACCTTGTGCTCAAGGGCGAGACCAACTTGCTGTTTGGCGATGGCGGCGTCGGAAAGAGCCTTCTCGCGCTTCACCTGGCAATCGGCGTTGCCGCAGGAAAGCCCGTTCTCGGCGACGCGACGATGCATATGCCCGTGTTGGCGTTGTTTGCGGAAGACAGCCCGGCCCAAGTCCAGCAACGCACCCACTCAATTCTCATAGAGTGGGGACTTGAGGCTAAAGGCGACCTTCCGATCAGACTATGGTGTCAGCCGCGCGGTGAGACCGCGCTCGCGCAGATCGAAGACACAGGCGCGGTGAAGGAAATGCCTCGCCTGCACGCGCTGCGCGCCGAGCTGGCTGAGATCGGACAGCCGGCGCTGGTTGTACTCGACAGCCTCGCCGACCTGTTCGCAATGAACGAAAGCCTGCGTCTGCCCGTGAACGCCGCGCTCAAGCAGGTGCTAGGAGGGCTGTGTCGCGACTTCGGCGCCACGGTGTTGGTGCTCGCGCACCCATCAAAGACGTCCATGCAGGACGGTACGCACTACAGCGGATCGACGGCGTTCAACAACGCTGTTCGGCAACGTCTGACGTTGGAGATTTCGCCGCGCGAGCCAGGCGAGTTCAGCGACGGACCTCCACCTCGCTCGCTCAAAGTTGCCAAGTCGAACTACGGCGCCCGTGCGGAGAAGACGCTTTGGTTCTACGGCGCCACGATAGAGGAACTGCCCCGCCCCGCGGCCGATGACGGCAAGGCTCGCGCGTTGCGCCGTATCTGCGTTGCCGCGGCCATAACCGCAGCAAGCAACAACGTCCCGCTCAACCGCCGTGATGGGATTCCGTCTATCGTCTTCCAGGACGCTGAGAAGGCTATCGGGCGTCGGCCATCGCGACAGCAGGTGAAGAACGCATTTGACGAAGCGGTGAGAGACAAGGAACTGGTATACGTGATGTCGACGCGACACCGTTCGGCCGGGTATTACCCGCCGGATCCCGAGGCGGCGTTGGACATGGCGCGGTCGGCCGCGCGCGCGGCAAGACACACGAAGCGCGATGGCGTCAATGACTGAGTTTCGTCGTTTTCTTGGGTGCGATTCTGGGTGGCGAAGGTACAGAATAGGGTGCGGGAGGGGTAAATTTTACGGTGCGAAATTGAGGCTCGAAAAGTACATTTTAGGGTGCATGGGACGTACAGAATCGCGTGTGCGTGACACCCCATACCCCATAGGGCCTGCGGCACCCTTGTGGGCGCCGTGGCCTAAGAAAAAACTTCGAATTTTTGGAAGACGGCCGGACCACCAGCTGAAGGCCTTCTCAACACCAGCGTGGGGTCCGCTATGAGCCGTCCACTGACACTCGCCGATCTGAAAGACCCTCGCGAGGCGGCATTCGTAGCGGCGCTGTTCGAATTGGGTGGGCCGCAACACGGCGTTGAAGCCGCGATGCGTGCAGGCTACGCAGACACCCCGGAACAGGCGGAGCGCATCTCAGCGTTTCTTCTGGGGTCGTCGCGCATCTGCCGCGCGGTCACGGGCGAAATCAAGGCGCGGTTCGATGTGGCGGCAGCGGCCGCATTCGACACCCTGCTGGAGATTTGCTCGAACAAGTACGCCCCGGCGAGCGCACGCATCACGGCGGCGCAAGACATCCTCAATCGTTCCTCGATTGGGCCGGTGCCAAGCAGGTCCGTGAACGTCAATGCGGAGGTCGGAATCGAAGAACTCCTAGCGAAGCTGGATGCGAAGGAAGAAGCGCGAGCGCGCGGCGACATCATTGAGGGCCGCGGGCGCGAGGTCTCCACCGAAGCGGAAGACGAGTCAATGAACGACCTATACGACGAAGGCGACGAGGCCTGACACATCGCCGCATGTACTACGCCTCGCGCCGAGCGTCACGCGCGCAATTTGGCACGCTGCGCGGCGTCTCTAACGCTGCGGTATATCTTCTGGCAACAGCCGCCGTGCGCGGTCGCTACCAAGGCTCGCGTGCGGTCTAGACAGGAGGCGAAGTCGTTGGCAGGTTTTGCGGCACACCTTTATGGGAAACCTGACGTGACAAAGCTGTTGACGCCCGTACAAGCCGCTGAGCAGCTGGGTTGCTCCAAGAAAACGCTGCTTGAGCACGTCCACGCCGGCGAAATACGCTACATCCACATCGGACACGGGACCAAAAAACCGCGCCGCATGTTCACTGACGAGGATATTCTGGCCTTCGTTGAAAGCCAGGCACGGAGAGACAACCCATGTCCGTCTACAAGCCGAAGGGTTCGCCGTTCTACCACTACGACTTCCAGTGGAGAGGTCGTCGCTTTTGTGGCTCAACTGCGAAAACAAAGCGCGCAGATGCGGCCAAGGTAGAGCAAACGACCTAGCCGTCAGACGATAAAATCACCTTCCACACCACGCGCTCCGGAACCTGTAGCGCCTTGCTGATGGCCCTGACGCCTTCACCAGCCGCCGCGCGAGCGCGCATGTCATCAACCAGCTTCGGCGTCAGGAACGTCCGTGTTCGACGCGGGACCGTGTCTGTGCCTGAGCGGTTTCTTTTGGGCGGCAGAGGCTCATCAGCCGCGCGGGGTGAAGTTCGCCGGATCAGAAATTCTGCAACCGCCTGTTCCGTGAATCTCCGCCTCGGCTTTTTGGTCCCAGCACCGATAACGACCGGCTCAATGTCGCCGGCGCGGACGTGCGCCAGAAGCGTTTTGGTTGAACAGCCCAGGCGCGCCGCTACGTCCTCGGGGGTCAGCAGCTGGACTTCACTCACGGCTTCTTTCCCTGGGGCCGGAAGCGAGAACCTTGCGCACGGTGCTTTCCGGCACATCAAGCGCTCTACCGATCGCGCGCTTGCCTTCACCAGCGGCCGCGCGGGCGCGTATCGCCGCCGCGGTCCTTGTGTTCAGCGACGGGCGCCCCAAGCGCTTTCCCTGCGCTCGTGCCTTCGCCAGCCCCGCATGCACGCGCTCTTGAATAATCGCGCGCTCGAACTCCGCGAATACACCAAGCATCTGAAACAGCGCTTTGCCCGCCGGCGCAGTGGTATCGAGGGCCTGGACGTGCAGGTAGAGGTCACAGCCAGAGGCCTTTAGATCGCTCAGAAACGCTACCAAGTCCTGAAGCGAGCGGCCGAGCCTGTCCACGCTCCACGCCGCCACAAGGTCGAATTTGCGGCGCGTAGCGTCCTGCAACAGCTGATTGAAAGCAGGGCGTTTGTCACGGCCCTTGGCGCCGCTGATACCGTGGTCAATGTAGGTCTCGACAATCTGCCAGCCCGCGCGTGTGGCGACCTCCCTAAGGGCGTGCAGCTGCACCTCTGGATCTTGGTGACCATTGCGCGTGCTGACGCGGGCATACAGCGCTGCTCGTCTGATCTTGCTCACGGTGTCCCCTCTATGCTGCCAATGGGAGTGATTGCAGATTCGCCGGCATTTTGTCCTGGTTTTCGCTTTCCCAGAACGCCTCGGCGAACTCGCTTGCCTCTTGCTCTGACGCCGCGTGAAACACAACCGCGTCGATTGTCGGCCGACCTAGCAATGCCGTCGCGGCTGTCGTGTGACAACCGTCCACTAGCGCCAGCGTGCGGCCCCAGCGAACTGCCAGCACAGGAGGCAAAGCTGCACCACGCGCGATTGCAGCGGCGTAGCGGGTGATCTTCTGCGCTGAACCAAGCTCTCGCCCGAGGCGCGACAGATGATCGGGCGGCGCCTCTCCTGCCTGGCGGCAGATACCACCTCGCGTCGCGCCCCAGTCGTGGCTCAAATCCGCGATCTCTATTTTCTGACGAACCATTTCTTTGCGCACGGCAGTCTCCAACTCATTGGACCCGCGCAACGGTCGCCCATGCTTGCGCATAAAACAAGTGATTTATGCGCATATAGTAAACGAATTTCCAACGCCTGAATTTGTTGAGCTTTTCGTCTTGGCATGCGGTGGGGTTTTATGCGCAGCCTGTCTGCGCCGGGCAACTGGACCTGCCGGCCGGCGCTCGAAGGACGCAAGCCCATTGATTCAATCCGATCCGATTGGCTGCGTTTGCAATGCGTGGCTGTTCGCGCGGCTGACTGTCGCCCTGCCCGAGTAGCAGCGCTGCCCCGCTCGCCGCTCCCTTTTCCCAGCGAAACACACCCCTCCCCGGGGGTGGTTCGTGAGAGGGAGCGGGGTGGCTCTGTAAGGGTCGCTCTCGGAATAAATATCAATTTTGGCCCTGCAATATATTTTTGAAAATATATTGCAAAAGCCGTCCTCAGTTTTTCCCAGTGGCCTGCCAAGCGTCATACCGTTGAAATTTCTGACGCGGCGAAGTTGTTGATACAGGCGAAGATGACGTCGCCTGTGGTTGAGGTTCGCTACCAATGCGGCGTAGCTCCAGTTCTTCGTAGCGATATTTCTGCATCATAAGTGCCGCGCGCGGGTCGCCAGAGATTGGGCCGTAAATTTTCTTGAGCGCTTCGTATGCCTTCGCTCGCCTGTAAGCGTCGGTCATAGCTTGCGCTGCGGCGATGCCCTGCAAGACCGAGCCGCCAACACCCGTTCCAAATGATGCTCGGCTTGGACGCAGGAAGGTGACACCAACCTTTTCACCATTCTCGTCGACATTGATTATGCTGCCATCGCAGACCAGCACGTTCTCCATCGGGAGCCACAGCGACGAATCCAACTTGTCTAGCGGATCCACCTGAAAAGTCCGCCCGGACCCAAGGACGAGTATGCCTCCGCGATCGGCAACCACCCGCAGAATGTCCTGGTCGCAGGAAGCGAGCGCACTCTCGCCGGCAGCGCACAGCAGTAGAAGGATGGCGACTGCGCAATTGAGTGTGAAGCCCGAAATACTGTCCCGCACCTTCGTCCTCAAAATCGCCATGGCCACTTGAATTTGAGCGGCGATACGAGCATGACGCGAGCTAACGCCTTTCCACTTCGACCGTCAAAATAGGCTGGTAAATATCAACTTAATTTCAAATGCTCCGACGGACGCAGATGCCTTGACCGGATATTGGACCAGTACTGCAATAGTTTATGGATGTGTTTTACGGAGTGGGCAGCTTGGATATAGTAAAGAATGCATCGGGTGTGTCTGCCCCAGCCGCGGCGGCCTGGCCTGTAAGGGCTGCGCTCGCGATACAAACCAGGTTGGACTTCGCAACACAGTTTGAAAACTATAGTAGCGCCCAACAATGCAGCGTCGCAGAACAAAAATAAATTTTGAGCCTTGCCTAAATGGCTTGACCGTCACGCCTTTGGCCAATGATAGAGGCGCTTACCCTCCCGCCAAATTTCGAAGCCGCGGCCGATACCGTTGAGGAACCGACGTTTCGCGAACTCAATAGCGAGGTCGTCCGATTCGGCCTCGAATTCCTCACGCCCGAAGACAGCACCGGCGTGGTTCAGAAACTTCGCCTCGTAGGTCTCCATGGCGGACACTAGCGGAGCTAGGGCGAGCTTTCTTGATATGGATCAATCTCTATAGTCTCGGTCGCTGGCCAACGTGTTCGCGGCGTTTGGTTCGGTCTTCATATCTAAGGAACTGCGACGCAGATGTGTTTCAATGTCCGCTAGGTGTTCGCGGATAGTCGCCACTGCGGCGAGGTCAACCTCGATCACGAACGAGCCATGTTCAGCAGTGTCCAACACCAAGCCGGCGCGGCCGTCTGCACGCACTACGCTGTTTGATCGAAATACGGTTATGGCCGGTAGGTGACGTTCCCGCATCAATATTGAAACCACACCTCTGCTAGCCCGGTAGCCTCAGGCCTGTATCCCAGCCTAGGGGCGAGCGATCGCTCAGTGCCAAGGCAGCATTCAACTGCGTCCGTTAGAGGTAATAGTTTCCATCCCGCCCCGTCAGCAGCCATTACTCCCGATTCGGAAACCTGCCAACCATAGACCGCGGGATTGCCGCATGGGGCCAATCCTACGGCATGCACTTCGATTAGCGCCCGACTCTCTCGCAGGACAACCTGGATCCGCCGCGCCTGTGCCAACGCCTCGCGCGCCAACTCGACAAACTCACGCATACGCGCTGCCTAGCGTCCGGCAGCGGGGACTTCATCCCCCTAGTTGAGGGGGTTGACCCGGCTGCGACGTCTCCACCGGCGTGACAGTTCAATCGTTATCAGAATTTCCGTAGGTGCTCTGATTGGTACTGCGCGGATAACCAAAGCTCGAACCGGCGTTGGGATCCACGGTGCCAGGTTGCCCGGTCCAAGGGTTGACGTTCCCTTTCGTCGAATAATTGTTGTACGGGTTGGAGTCCGGCGTCGTCCGGTGATAGCCCTGAACATAGGTGCCGTCCTTCCGCATGTAGCCGTGAACATACGTGTCGCCGGCGAACGCCGGCCCAACAAACATAGCGGCAACGGTTGTAGCGATAATAAGCTTTCCAAGCATGTCGATCTCCTGCTCGATGAGCGGCGATCTAATCGCAGGGCGAGCTAACACACTTTCTTGTCGGCCGACAAAATACATTGGTAAACGTCAACTTAATTGCAAGTGCAGTGAGCTAACACGGGGCACCTTGACCTCGCGTTCCTCTATTGTGGCAATGACTTATAATTGCGATCGGGGAGATTCGCCGCGTGAACATCGTAAAGAAAGCTCTAGGCAGATTTGCTCTAATATTGGGAAACATCCGGCAATTTGCACGGAAGTATCGGGGCTTGTGGTTATGGCTCGCCTTCTTCTCTTTCGTTTTCGCGCTCCCCGCGGGCTGCACATGGCTGCTTGGGTTCCCCGCGACTTGGTCCGACGACCTCAAATGGTCGGGGACGGTGTTTCAGCTGGCGGGCATCGTGACGGTCATCCGCGATTTGAATGGCGCGGCGTCTGAACTCGGCGCTTCTTCGATGGGCGCGACAATCACAGACTTTGGAAAGGACGTGGTAGGAATTTTTCGTGGGCGCAGGACAGTGTCCGCGTCGATAACATTGTCTGCTGCCACACTTGTAGCAACAGGGGGCCGTGCAACGATCCATTTCGAATCCCACGGCACGGTTGAACAACGCTTGGCAAACTTGGAAACACGAATGCTGCGACAAGAGAAGGACGTCACGCGGATCGAAACCTCAATCGACAGCCACGTAAGGGAGCTTTCAAAGAAAATTGAGGCGGAGCGCGATCAGCGGAAGGTTGATGAGGCTAAGATGGTTGAGCGTCTCCGGAACGCTGTAGTCGGCAAAATGCATGTAAAGCTTGGCGGTATCGCTTACCTGGTGCTGGGAACGGTGCTGACTTCGGTGCCCCTGTGAAGCTCATCTTCACAAATTGCTGTTGTGGCGTTGGGTGCGGACTATAGGGTGTGTCTCCAGCGATGGCGGGTGCAGATGCAAGCACCAACGCACTCGCCAATATCAACGTCTTCATGTTTGCCTCTGCTGAAAGATTAGTTCCGATACGCAAACAGCACGAAGAACAATGCGACCGCCACAATCGCGGCCATTCCGATCCGAAACCAAAATAAGCTCGGCGTCATGGTTTCTTGGGCGCCTTGGGTTCGGGTGCCATCTTCCAGGTTACGCCTTCGACAGTCTTCAAGGTAGCCTTCACCTCATTGATGGAGGCCGCTTCCTGGCCCAACCACTTCGCCCAGTCGCCGTCCTCCAGAATGGCGGGCATGCGCGGATCGTCCTGGTTCGCCATGATGGTCTTGCGGATCATTTCACTGGCGGGGACGGTGACCATCACGCAAGCCAGCATCGGCTGGGGAAGATCGGGAAGTTCGAAACGTCGCCAGATGAACGGGAAGCCGCGCGCTATGCCGTCGCCGGGATCGATGGTCCATTGAATCGTCTTGGGCTTGCCGCCGCTGGTGATCGCTTCCTCGCCTTCACTGAAGGTCTGGAACACTACAATCCCGCGCTGGCCGTCGCGAAACGCCTGGGCGAAGGCCTTGGTCGTATCGATGCCTTCCGAGCGGGCGTGGATCGGCTTCGGCCGCCGCCAATCCTTCGGGTCTGGGAAGCCCCACCGCATCGGCACAACGCGGCGCTGCTTGGTCTCGGGATCAAGCACAATGACGGGCAGAGTTCGCGCCACGCCATAGGTGACCGTCTCGTCGCCTGCATAGCGATCAACAGTCAGTGGCTGCGAGAACGCCACCACGTCGCGCCACGAAGCCATCGCTGTGAACTTCCCGCACATTATACTTTGCCTGCCTGCCTAGCGTTGTTTCTGCAATGCCCTACTAAGATTTTCAGCGATGAGTGGGATAACCGCTCTCAGGCCGGCTGCGGCAATATCCGGGTGGGCGAGCACATCGGCAGGCTCGTCAAATCCATACTTATTGTCAGGGGTCAGCACTGCCGCCAGTCCGATATTTAGCTGCTCCATGTCATACCGATAAATTCTCTCGAAGATCTTCTTACCCGACACGTCATTTAGGATGGCGCGTATCACGAGGTGGGGACCAATTGCGCCCCAGACGCGACGTTCGTACGTGCTTTGATCGATATAAAAGGAAAGAATTGCATTGGCGCGTGGATCGCCCCACGACACCATCGTATAACCAGCTTCTCTAAGCTTTGCCTCGACGCCTGCATCCAATTCATCGCCAAGCCGCAAATCCTGGGCTTGAAGCAATTCAGTAAACGTAGACTGCTGTCCCGGCTCCGTCGTTGATTGCTGGATCATAGCAGCCGTCGCACCAGGGCCAACGGCAGCGCCCATTGCAATTGCCGCTCCAACATTACCCACGAACAATCCATATTCCGTTGGATTGTAGGTTTGCTTGATCGCGATGGCATGAATGCCAGCGATATCTGCCGAGGAAAGGCTTCTTTCAACGCAGCCACATAGCGCGAGAAGTAAGAGGGACGCACCTAGTTGACGCGAGACACGTTTCATTTCTTTCCCTCCCCGGCGCAGCTCCACAATCTTGCGACTACTTTGCCGGCTTCACGTCTGGCCGCACGCTATCACGAAGAACTTAGATGGACGCGCAGTTCGTAAGTGAGAATCAGACAGGCGGCAGGCCACGCGAGGCCCGATCTCGGTTCATGTTGGCCCTATGTTCGCGCACGCGGGCTGTGACCGCACAGTAGCCCTTGTCGATTGGAAACGGTTCGGGGTGCCAGTCGCCTACCTGGCCCTGCAGCGCTGGTCTGCTGACGTGGAACGTGCGATTGCCGCACACCTCACACTTCGGCTTCTCGGTCAGATAGTCGGCTGGCGCATCCATTCCATAGCGGATCACGAACGGCACCACCGGGGCGGCGAAGCTGAGGCCACACCGCCTGCATGTCAGCCGAACCCAGTTGCCGTCGCTGCCGAGGCAGTCGCGAAGGCGGCTGTATTGGAGACGCGGTGGAGATTGGTAGGCCATGCGCACATCTTGCCACCGATGACACGGTGCGTTGTAGTTTTTTTAAGATATCCAATAGGAAAGATAGATTGCGGCGCGGCGCAGTATGCTTGGATTTGGTCTCATGCGGTGTCGATGTTACCGCATTTCAAGACCGCTGCCTTAAACCACTCGGCCACCCATCCTCGTGCCCGGCTCTACCGCCGAAAAGGCCGGACTGCAACCGGCGGCGGCTGCGTTGCTTGCCCTGTCCGTTGCGACTTGCGCCACGCGGCCAGCAATGTCTTCCAGCCTATAATCATAAGCGTGCCTACAATCATGGGCGTAGGCGTTTCAGCCCGGACCACATTTTGGACCAACCCTGCGTTATATTTGCTTTGATTAGGTTCGCGCTGACCTAACTGCGACAGTGGCTAACTAGTTTGCCAACTACGCTAATTTCGCGAGGATGAAATTAGCTTTTAAAGCGTGGGCTGTATTTCGAGTGCGGTGCCATCAACCACTCGACCACCTGTCCGTGTAGCAAGATCAATAACTTAGGTATGGCCTGCCCGTCGAGCCGGGGACTTTTGCCACCGGATCGCCACCGGCGCAAGCTTA
>Ga0134126_10009427_pt1 | contig 12297 bp, 9 predicted proteins | sample KB31752_FD_96881 | JGI IMG/M metagenome (GOLD analysis project Ga0134126, IMG submission 96881) | Terrestrial soil microbial communities with excess Nitrogen fertilizer from Kellogg Biological Station, Michigan, USA - KB3-175-2 | ecosystem: Environmental > Terrestrial > Soil > Unclassified ...
GGATCACCGTCCGGCACCAGCGCGCGCAAGCGCTCGCCGACCAGGCGGAGCGCTTCGTCGCCGACGCGGTGTCCGTGCTCGTCGTTGACGAACTTCATCCGATCGAGGTCGGCCAGAACGAGGGCGGCCACGGTGTTGGTCCGACGGCACTTGGCAATCGCCTGCGCCGCGAGGCTGTAGAACAGCCTGCGATTCGGCAGACCGGTGACGTTGTCGTGCGTGACGAAGTGCTCCTGGCTCGCTTCGTACGTCTTGCGCTCGGTGATGTCGGTCATCACGGTGAGCATGCACGTCTCGTCGCCACATGTGATCAGCTTGGCGCTTATCGATACATCACGGAGGTGCCCTGACCGCGACCGCAATTTCGCTTCATGGTCGCGAACCCGGTGATTTGCGCGCAATCGGGCGGCGTGCGTGGCGAGATCGAGCTCGTCGTAGCACCGCCGGGCCTCGATCTGAAAGGCGTCTGTCCCGCGGTCGTTCGGGTCCAGACCGAGCAGCACGCAAAACGAATCGTTCGCGTCGACCGGCCCTGCAGCGGATTCGCACCAGATCGCGGTCGCAGCAGGCGTGACGTCGAAGATCGTGCGGAAACGCTCGCGTCCTACCTCGGCCTCGCGTACCGCCTCGGCGCGCTCCCCCTCTCGATCGATGTTCTCCAGCGCGTAAGAGAGGTCATCCGCCATGGCCTGCAGCAACTCCACGACCGCAGCATCGAAGAAGCCCTTCCGCGTTACATGAAGACTCAGGGCGCCCACGACGCGGGTTCCCCGGTGAATCGGAAACGCTGCGGTGGCGTTGCTTCCGATGCTTATCGCGCGCGGTCGCCAGGGTGGCGTCGACGGATCGGCATGGAGATCGTTCGCGACATACGGCTGCCCACGCTGAATCGCGGTCGCAATCGGCCCCGGCTGGGCACCCAGCACCGGACGCAGCGGTATTTCGATGTCGGACAGAAATGCCTTTGCGGGTCCGGCCGACGCAACCGGACGCGCGTAACCGCCTTCATCCGCCATCGCGATGTACGCGACCTTCGCGATACCGTGGTCGACGCAAATGGCGCAAATTTCGTCGAACAGGGCCTGCGGATCCCGAATCCGGACGATTGCGCTATTTGTACGCGACAACGCGGCGAGGAAGTCGAACGACGGCCGGATGGTGCGCTGGGCAACGGATGGCATGGGTGCAACGTAGCGGGCGTCGGCCCTGTGATCGATCTCGGGGCGCTACGCGCAGAAACCGTGCCAGATCGCGGATCGACGGTACGGTGCGCTACTTGATGCCCAGCCGCTCCATCCGGTAGCGCATCGCTCGAAAGGTGATCCCGAGCAGCTTCGCCGCGGCAGTGCGGTTGAACCGCGTCTTCTCGAGCGCTTCGTTGATCGCCGCGCGCTCGACGCGGTCGAGATAGTCCTGCAGCGGCCATTTCTCGCCGGCCGGAATCGCCGTTTCCGCCTCCTCGGCGACCGGATTGAGGTGCAGGTCTTCGGCGCTGATGCGCTGCGGTTCCGCCGCGAGCGAAAGTCCGCGCTCGAGGACGTTTTCGAGCTCGCGCACGTTGCCCGGGAACGGATAGCGCTCGAGCGCGGCCATCGCCTCGGGCTCGAGCGCTGCCGGGTTGCCGCGGGCGAGCCGCGCGAGAATCGAATTGGCGATCGACGGAATGTCCTCGCGCATCTCGCGCAGGCTCGGCATCGCGAGTTCGATCACATGCAGCCGGTAATAGAGATCCTGGCGGAACTCCCCGCCTTCGACCAGCGCGGCGAGGTTCTTGTGCGTGGCGCTGATGAGCCTGGTATCGACGGGCTCCTCGGTCGTCGAGCCGACCTTCCGCACCTTCTTCTCCTGGATTGCGCGCAGGAGCTTGACTTGCATCGCAAGCGGAAGATCGGCGACTTCGTCGAGAAACAGCGTGCCGCCATTGGCCACTTGAAAGAAACCTTCCCGATCCGCCTCGGCGCCGGTGAAGGCGCCTTTGCGGTAGCCGAAGAACTCGCTCTCCATCAGGTTCTCCGGAATCGCACCGCAGTTGACGGCGATGAACGGCTGCTCGGCGCGCGGGCCCTTCAGGTGGATCATTCGCGCCGCGAGCTCCTTGCCGCTTCCCGATTCGCCGTTGACGAACACGGGCGCCTGGCTCTTTGCGAGCTTGTCGATGAGGCCGCGCACCTGCTGCATCGCCGGCGAGTCGCCGAGGAGCTGGTAGCTGTTGGCCGGCTGCGGCTTCTCGGGGACCTTGAGCGCCTGTTTGACCAGCGCACGCAACTGCTCCAGCGCAACCGGTTTGGCGAGGTAGTCGAACGCGCCGGCCTTCAGCGCGGCGACTGCATTCTCCGGGCGACCGAACGCGGTGATCACCGCCACCGGGACGTCGAGCGACTTCTGCGTGATGTGCTCGACGACCTTGAGCCCTTCGCCGTCCGGGAGATTCCAGTCGGTGAAGCACAGGTCGAACGGACCCGAATCGAGCAGGCGCAGCGCCTCGGCAACCGATTCCGCGCGGATGGTGTCGAGACCCATCCGCGAAAGCGTGAGCTCGAGCAGTTCGAGGAGATCGGGCTCGTCGTCGACGACCAGCACTTTCGGTTGACCGCGGATTCGGCGTGACATGGAGGCCATCGTTGGTTGGAAAAGGGGCGCCGGCGCGGGAAATCTACGCGCTGGCCGCGACCGCTCGCAGCGCCGCGCGCCGGAACGTGATGCGGAACATCGCCCCGGGACTCTTCGGCAGGAGCTCGAGCGTCGCGCCGTTGGCGTCGGCGAGCTCGCGCGCGATGTAGAGGCCGAGGCCGGTTCCGCCGGGGCGCGTGGTGAAGAAGGGCTCGAAGATGTGTGCGCGGTTCTCTGCGGCGACCCCCGGGCCGTCGTCGGCGAGCTCGAAGATCACTGCGTCGCCGTTGTAGCCGGCGCGTGCGGCGACGGCGATGCTGGCGTCGCGCTTCTGGCAGTGCTGCCAGGCATTGCGCACGAGGTTCCAGGCGATCTGCGACAGGTGTCCGCGGTCGAACGTGATCGCGAGGGAATCCTCTACGTCGATGTGGATCGCTCGGCGCGGGATCGCCTCGGCCTGGACGATCTCGTCGACGATGGTGTGTATGAACTCCGCCAGGCGGACGGCCTCCGGCTGCTGGCGGTCGCGCCGGTTGAGCTGCAGCACCTCGCCGACGATACGATCGATCCGGCGCGCATTGTTGCGGATCATCGCGAGGAGCCTCGCGCCACCCGGCGCGACGACGCCGTCCTCCTCGAGGAGCTGGGCCGCCTGGTTGATCGCCGACAGCGGATTGCGCACTTCGTGCGCGATCGACGCCGTCAGCCGGCCCATCGCCGCGAGCTTCATCTGCTGCGCCTCGTTCTGCGCGCGGCCGAGGTCTTCGAGGTAGATGAGCGAGCCGCCGTTCAGCCCCGAGCCGATGCGCACCAGTCGCACGCGCAGCAAGCGCTGCGTCGCTTCGACCTTGAACGGCGGCAGCAGCTCGCTCTGGTCCTCGTCCCAGCGACGCCAATAATCGTGCAGTGTCGCGGAGAACTCGGCGAGGCGCATGCCGCCGCGCATCCGCCCGAAACCGCCGAGCAGCCGCGTGACTTGCGCGTTGTGACCGCGCACGACTCCGTTCAGGTCAACCACCAGCACGCCGTCCTGCATGTCCTGGATGATCAGGCGGTTGACTTGCTCGAGATTGGCGACGTCGATTCCCCGCTGCGTCGCGAGGTCCTCGGAAGCTTTCGTATACCGTCCGATCACCACCGCGGTGCCGACCATCGCGAAGTAGCCGATGCACACGAGCGCGGTCTGGAATACCTGTGGGCCACCGATGTCGCCGCCGATCGCGCGCCAGCCGACGAGCAGCAGCAGCATCAGCGCGGCGAACGCAGCGTGGAAGAAAGCGATGCGCGTGCGCAGCAGCCAGCCGGTCGCGGCGAGCTGCGGGAACAGCAGGATCGGCAGCGGCGCGCCGGTGCTGCCGCCGGCGATCATCGCGAGGCCGAGGAAGAAGATGTCGCCGGCGAGGAGCGCGAGCAGCGTCTGCGCAAGCGGCAGCGGCAGGCGCTCCTGCTGGATCCATCCGAACGCGGCGAGGCCGAAAATGAAGTAGAGCGATGCCGCGATGACGAACGAACCCGGCGCCGCGACGTCGAAGCTGCGCAAGTCGAGGAGCAGCGCGAGCCCGAGCAGCAGTGCGCCGCTCGCCGCGCGGAACAGCCCGACGATCCACAGGATGCGCCGTGTCGAGCCGGTGATCGAGGCAGGCAGCGACGCCGGGTCGTAGACCGGTGCGGCGGGCGAGCGATGCACGGTGGTGCTCACGCGGCGTCGCGCTGTCCGAGGCGCAGGCAGCGCGCGTCGCCGCAAGTCGGTCCGCGCGGGGCATCAATTGCATCGGCGCGCGGCACGAAAACGCCGCAGCCGACGCAGCGGACCATCGCCCGATCGCGGCCGCGTGAGCGCGAGGCGCGTCCGGTCGTCGCGTCGCGGCGCGAACCGGCATTGGCGACGTTCAGAAGGCGCAGCGCGAGGAGCACGCCGAACGCGATCACCAGCCAGAAGATGATTCGTCCCATGGTCACGCCCGCACAGCGTCGGCGAGGACCTTCCCGGGGTTGAAGATGCCTTGGGGGTCGAGCGCGTCCTTGACGCGTCGCATCAGCTCGAGTTCGAGCGGACCGCGATATCGCGCCAATGCTTCGCGCTTCAACTGGCCGATGCCGTGCTCGGCGCTGATGGTCCCGCCTCGCACGGTGACTTCGTCGTAGACGATGCGATTGATGTCCGCCGCGCGCCGCATCAGCGTCTCCGCCGGGACGCCTGGCGCCGCAGCCACGTTGTAGTGCAGATTGCCGTCGCCGAGGTGCCCGAAGACGACGAGGCGCGCATCCGGAAAGGCCGCCGCGAGTGCGCCGCCGCAGGAAGCGACGAACGCGGGGATCGCCGACGCTGGAAGAGCGATGTCGTGCTTCACGTTCGGCCCCTCGCGGCGCTGGGCTTCGCTGATGTTCTCGCGCAGCGCCCAGAGCCGTCTCGCCTGTTCCGCGGAAGCGGCGACCGTCGCGTCGCCGGCGACCCCCACTGAAACCGCTTCGGCAAGCGCGCCCTCGACGTCCGCGGCGAGCGCTGGACCGGCCACGCTCGAGTCGGCCTGGATCAACGCGTACCACGGGCATCCCGGGAGGGGGTCGGGAAGATCCGGATGGTGCTTGCGCGAGAGGCCAACTGCGACGTCGCTCATCAGTTCAAAACCGGTCAACCGGCTCCCGAGAGCGTCCTTCAACCGGGAAAGCAGGAGCACAGCCTGTGCCAGCCCCGCGACCGCGGCGAGGGCGGTCGCGCGCTCGCGCGGCGGGGGCACGAGGGCGAGCACCGCTGCGGTGACGATACCGAGCGTGCCCTCGCTGCCGATGAAGAGTTGCTTCAGATCGTAGCCGGTGTTGTCCTTGCGCAGCGCGCGCAGGCCGTTCCAGACGCGCCCGTCGGCGAGCACGACCTCGAGGCCGAGCACCTGTGCGCGCGTGTTGCCGTAGCGCAGGACGGCCGTACCTCCTGCATTGGTCGCGATGTTGCCGCCGATCGTGCAGCTTCCCTCGGAGGCGAGCGAAAGCGGGAATCGAAGTCCCGCCGCGTCGGCGGCAGCCTGCACTGCGGCGAGCGTGACGCCGCCCTCGACGGTGAGCGTCGCGTTGGCCGCATCGACTTCGCGCACGCGCCGCATGCGGGCGAGTGAAAGGACGATGCTGCGCCCTGACGCGTCCGGCGTCGCACCTCCGCAGAGGCCCGTGTTGCCACCCTGGACGACGACCGTAATGCCGGCACGGGCGCATGCGCGAACCACCGCCGCGACTTCGTCGGTGCTCCCCGGGCGCACCACCGCTGATGCGCGGCCGCGAAAGCGCTGGCGCGCATCGACGAGGTAGGGCGCCACGGCATCTTCATCGACGAGAACCTGCGCGTCGCCGACAATCGTGGAGAGGGTCTCGCGCAGGGTTGCGGCAGTTGCGGCCATGGCGCAGGATATTAGCGCACGGCCCCTCTTCGAGACGACGACGATGAGCGACACCCAGGACAAGCCGGCACCCGGCGCAGCCGCGTTCACCGCCGAGGACGCGATGGCATTCATGCAGCGGATGTGGAACCCGATCGCGATGCCTGCGCCGATACCAAGCGCGGGACCGGATCGTTCGTCGACTGCGGCGCGACCTTCGACGGCTGGCACCAGCGCGCCCGGCGCGACCGGCGAGTCGACTCGGCCTGCTGAAGCTCCGGCGGCGTTCGGCACTGTTCCGCCGATGCTTCCCGGCATACTGCCGTTCCCGAATCCCGCGGCAATGTTCGCCGCGCTCGATCCGGCCGAGATCGAGCGCAAGATCGGTGAGCTCAAAGTGATCGAAGGTTGGCTCGCGATGAGCCTCAACCTGATCCAGATGAGCATCAAGACCTTCGAGCTGCAACTCGCGTCGCTCGAGGCGCTGCGGGGCGCGCACGCGCCGGCGCCGCGCAAGAGTGGTCGCCGCACGCCGGGCGGCTGACAGCCTGCCGGGGTTCCGCGCGCCAGCGCCGCCGGTCACGTCACCGGCCAGGCGCCGAGCCAGGCGCGGCGAAGTGCACTCGCGTGCGCGTTTTGCTCGTCGCGCACGGAGAGCCAGACGGTATCCTGCGGCGCGGCGGCGAGCTCGACCGTCCGAGTCTGCAGTTCCTCGCGCCGGAACGCGTGCACGTCGATGCGCTCGCCAGGAGCGCGCCGCGATGCCAGCGCCGCGAACGATTCGGGCGTCGCCTTGATGCCGTCGAATGCCACCAGCACGTCGCCGGGCGCGAGTCCCGCGCGTTCCGCCGGGGCCCCGCTGAACACATGACGAAGCGCGAGATTCGCCTCGACCGTTGCGCCGAACCAGCAACGGGCCGGCGGCCCCGACGCCGGGGTGCCGCCCTTGTCGGTCGCGCCGGCGGCACTGCGCAGGTGAAGCTCGATCCCCAATGCGTCGAGGAGCCCGGCGAGCGGCAGCTCGGCCGTACCATCGACGTAATCGCGAAAGAACGGCGCCAGCGACCGTCCGGCGAGCTCCTCGGCGACCGCGCGGAAGCCATCCTCGGGCACCCCGGTCGCCTGATCGCCGTAGCGGCGCCACACCGCGCGCATCACGTCGTCGAGCGACGTGCGGCCTTCGCGCCGCAGTGTGAGGTCGAGCGCCAGCGCAACCAGCGAGCCCTTGAGGTAATAGCTGACTGCGGCATTCGGTGTGTCGACATCGGGACGGTAATGCTTGATCCAGGCATCGAAGCTCGAGTCGCCGAGCGACTGCGCGGCACGGCCCGGGGTGCGCAGCAGCGTCGTGATGCTTCGCGCGACGAGTTCGAGGTAGCGCGACGCGTCGATCAGGCCGCAGCGTACGAGGGCGAGGTCGTCGTAGTACGACGTGACACCCTCGAAGATCCACAGCTGGCGCGTATACGCCTCGTGCGCGAGGTCGTAGCGGACGAATGCGGCCGGCTTGACGCGCTTCACGTTCCACGCGTGGAAGTACTCATGGCTGGCAAGCCCGAGGAAGCGCAGATAGTCGTCGTCGATCGCCGGCGCCGCCGGTTCGGGTTCCGGGCTCGCGCGGGGAAGCTCGCTGCGCGAGCAGATGAGGCTCGTCGAGGAGCGGTGTTCGAGGCCGCCGTGCCCGTGGTCGGTTGCGCGGACGAGAAAGAGATAGCGTTCGAACGGGGGTTTCGCGCCGGCGCCGCCGAAGAACTCGATCTGCCATCGGCACACGCGCGCGATATCGTCGGTCAGGCGGCCGACGGCGACGCAGCGCGCTCCGCTGATCGCGATCGCGTGCGGCACGTGTCCCGCCTCGAAGTGCGCGAGCTCGAAGCGGCCCATCTCGACCGGATGATCGATCAGCTCGTCGTAATTCGCCGTGCGGTAGCGCCCGAAGCCTCGCTCCGTCGCGTCGCTCCGCGCGAGCGTCGTCGCGACCCGCCAGTCGGCTGCGGCGGGGTCGTCCGGAGGCACGATGTCGAGCGTGCACGGCGACGATTCGAGACCCTCGGGACAGAGGAACACGCATGCCCCGTTGAAGAACCCGCGCTCGGTGTCGACGTAGGCACCGCGCACCGAGAGGTCGAATGCGAACACCTCGATCGTCACGGTGATCGGCCCTGGCCCGGGAGCGACACGCCAGACGTCCTTCGCCTCCTTCGCGATCGCCACCGGGTTGCCTTCGCGCTCCGCGCGAATGGCGACTACGTGGCGTGCGAACTCGCGGATCAGATAGCTCCCGGGGATCCACGTCGGCAGACGCCATCGTTGGCCCGCAGGGTCGGGTCGTGCGACCGTGCAGGAGACTTCGAAGCGGTGCGCGTGAAGGTGCGCCGCGGCAATCCGATAGTGGATCGAATCCGAGGCGGAGCCCGCTGGTGTAAGCGATTCCGGCTGCGCGCGGTCGCCGGAGTGGGATTCGGGGATCATCGAAGCAAGTTCGACAACAGATGACACGGCGCCGCGTTTACGCGCATGATGGCGCCCCCGGCACGAATCGAACGTGCGACCCCATTCTTAGGAGGAATGTGCTCTATCCACTGAGCTACGGGGGCGGCGCCCGCCGATTCTATCCTCCCGGCGCACACTGGCCGCCGGCGTTCCGGCATTGATCGCGTGGCTGCGAACCGGCGACGCCTTTCCTCCGCTCGAACAGGCGCTCGCCGAGCCGAATGGCCTCCTCGCGGCGAGCCGCGACGTCACTCCGGAACGGGTGATCGACGCGTACCGGCAGGGTATCTTCCCGTGGTACAGCGACGGTCAGCCCGTGCTGTGGTGGAGTCCGGATCCCAGGATGGTGCTCTATCCCGGCGAGTTTCGCTGTGCGCGCTCGCTCGAGCGCCGGATCCGTCGGCGCGAGTTCGATGTCCGCATCGACACGGCGTTCGACGCGGTGATCGAAGCTTGCGCGACATTGCCGCGCGGCGACAGCGATCGGGCGGACACCTGGATCACGCCGGCGATGCAGGATGCCTATCGTGCGCTGCATCGCCTCGGTTACGCGCACTCGGTGGAAGCGTGGCAGGGCGGTGAACTCGTCGGCGGTCTCTACGGTCTCGCAATGGGAAGGGTGTTCTTCGGCGAATCGATGTTCACACGGGTCACCGACGCTTCGAAGGTCGCGCTCGCGGCGCTGGTGAGTGTCGCGCGACGCCGCGACATCCCGCTGATCGATTGCCAGCAGCAGACGCGGCATCTCGCGTCGCTCGGCGCACGGCCGCTGCCGCGCGAACGTTTTGCGCGCGAACTCGGCCAGTTGATACACTCGACGGCAGCCCCCGGGGGCTGGACGCCGGGAGCGTTACCGGAGTACGCGTGAGCAGGCTCAACGATCTTCCGCTGGCGACGCTGCAGTTCTACGCCACGGCGCCGTATCCATGCAGCTACCTGCCCGATCGTGCGGCGCGCTCGCAGGTCGCGACGCCGAGTCACCTCATCGATTCGCGCGTGTACAGCGAGCTCGTGCGCCTCGGCTTCCGGCGCAGCGGCGCGTTCACCTATCGGCCGTACTGCGACCACTGCCACGCTTGCGTTCCGGTGCGCGTCCCCGTTGCGCGCTACGCGCCGAACCGCAGCCAGCGCCGTGCCTGGCGCCGGAACTCGGGCCTCGTCGCCGTGCGGCGCGAACTCGTCTACGATCCGGCGCATTACGCGCTGTATCTCAAGTACCAGCGCTCGCGTCACCCCGGCGGCGGCATGGACCAGGACAGCCGTGAGCAGTACCAGCACTTCCTGCTGCACAGCAATGTCGCCACCGAACTCTATGAGTTCCGCGACGGGCCGGCGCTGCGCGTCGTGAGCCTCGTCGACCGGCTGGCGGACGGACTTTCGTCGGTCTATACGTTCTTCGACCCCGAGCCGCCCAGTGCCGGCTACGGCACGTCCAGCATCCTCTGGCAGATCGAGCGCTGCCGCGATCTCGACCTGCCGTACCTGTACCTCGGGTACTGGATCAGGGAAAGCCCGAAGATGGCCTACAAGGCGAGTTTTCGGCCGATCGAGGGCCTCGTCGGCGGTCACTGGGCGCCGCTCGCCTAGCGGTCGTCCAGTCTTACCGCGACGCAACGCATTGTGGTCGCTGGGGCCGTCGGTCGCGAGACTTAGCGGTTTTCCTCGTGGTCTATTGTGGTCTACGTATATGTACGCTACAACGTGCTGGAAACATCGATGGCTGCCGTCCACCGACAACTCGGAATTGGATACGCTGCCGCCGCTAACTTGCTGCACCGTTGCCGGATTGGCAAAAACGCAACGCAAGCACGCCCGCGCGGTCGATCGGGATTCCGTTCCTGATGTAACTTGATGTAGAGTACACGCGTGCCGCAGGACGGCAATTCTTGCCGCCCTGCGTTCAACGCGCGTGAGAGGTGACGTTCTGCGTCATAAGCCGAACGCGCCGCTCCGGCCGATGTGTCGCAACGCGAGCTTTTCTTCGGGGGTGTTTCGATGAACGCAGTGACCGAATTTCCGACCGTCGCCAATACATCGCATTTGCGTCAGATCGAGGTCGAGTACGACATCGACTCGTCGACGATGTATTGGTGGATGAAGCCCGCTCCGCGCCCATCGTTCAACCTGGCGTTTCTCGAGGAGACGGCTCACTTCGAGCGTGCGCTCGAGCAACATCAGGGATGGATGCATCACGAGGGCCGGCAGTGCAAGGTCGAATTCGCGGTGTTCGGCAGCCGCATTCCTGGGGTGTTCAATCTCGGCGGCGACCTGTCGATGTTCGTGCAGGCGATCCTGCGCAAGGACCGCGAGTCGCTCACGCACTACGGCAATCTGTGCGTTGACAACATGTTCCGGCGCATCACCGGTTTTCGGTCGGATATCCAGACATTTTCGCTCGTGCAGGGCAAGGCTTTCGGCGGCGGATTCGAGTGCGCGCTGTCGAGCGACGTCCTCGTCGCGGAGCGCGGCGCGACGTTCTCCTTTCCCGAGGTGCTGTTCAACATGTTCCCGGGAATGGGGGCGCTCTCGCTGCTCGCGCGCAAGATTGGCATGCGCGGGGCCGAGGACATCATCATGAGTGGACGCGTCTACGGTGCGAAGGAGATGCACGACCTCGGAGTCGTCGATGTGCTCGCCGAGGACGGCGCCGGGCTCGATACGACGCGCGCAATGATCCAGGCGCGCCAGCGCAAGCGCAACAGCTTTCGTGCGATGTCGCTTGCGAAGCGCGAGTTCCTGCCGGTGGGCCACGCCGAGATGCGCAACGTCGTTGCTGTCTGGGTCGACGCGGCGCTGCGTCTGGAGAACCGCGATCTGCGGATGATGGCGCGGCTCGTGCGCGCCCAGGATCGGCTCGAATCGCGTTCACAGGACGAGGCGATCATCGACGCCATCTGCGCCCCGCGCGAGGAGGCGATTAACTGGTAGGAGCGCTCCGCGCGCCCGTGCGCAGCGGACGCTGGCGCGTATCGGCGAAGGAGTCGCCCTCAGATCGACGCGTGATGCTGGACGCGCAGGTATTCGCGCAGCGACGAGGCGGTCGCGTCGAAGCACGCGCGGAGCTCGGCGTACGCGGCCTGTGTTTCCTGCACGCTCCCGGCGTCGACGTGCGCATCGAATTCGCGCGTGAGCGCCGCGAGACGCACGGCGCCGACGCTGACCGCAGCCCCCTTCAACGTATGCATCAGATCCGGCAGCGCCTCGACGTCGCCCGCATCGAGCGCGTCGCTCGTTCGCACGAGGAGGCTCTCGACGTCGCTCGTGAAGCCGCGGATGAGCTCGGCGAGAAAGCCCGGATCGCGCGCGATGTCCTCGAGTTGGGCGACGCGGCTCGCGTCGATCAGCACCGGGTCGAAGTTCGCAGGAGGCGTAGCGCGCGGTGCGGGCTGCGCGACGACCTTTGGAGCGATCGGCACGCGGTGTCCCGCCGCCAGCCGGTCGATCTGCTGGATCAGCGCCACCGCGTCGAACGGCTTTCCGATGTAGCCGTCGGCGCCAGCCGACTCGGCGAGGCGTCGCGACTCGGCGGTCACCGATGCGGAGAGGATGACGACCGGAGTCCGTTCCCCGGGAGGCTCCATGACGCGGATTGCGCGGACGACTTCGACGCCGCTCCGGTGGGGCATGTTGAAGTCGAGGATCGCGAGGTCCGGCCGCTGCCGCTCGTAGAGGTCGAGGGCCTGCTCACCGTCAGCAGCGAGCAGAACCTTGTGACCCGCGCGCTCGAGGAGCTGGCGAATGATCGCCTGGTTGGTCGCGTTGTCCTCGGCGACGAGGATGGTGAGCGCCTTGCGTCGGCTCTCGAGCACACGAGCGAGGTCGGGAC
>Ga0134126_10009428_pt1 | contig 12297 bp, 10 predicted proteins | sample KB31752_FD_96881 | JGI IMG/M metagenome (GOLD analysis project Ga0134126, IMG submission 96881) | Terrestrial soil microbial communities with excess Nitrogen fertilizer from Kellogg Biological Station, Michigan, USA - KB3-175-2 | ecosystem: Environmental > Terrestrial > Soil > Unclassified ...
CAGCGCCTCGGAAAGGGCGAAGCAGTTGGCGTCGTTCTCGAGCCGGACGGGCCGGCCCAGCACCCGCTCCAGGTCGGCCTGGAACGGCTGGTCGTTCAGCCAGACGCTGTTGGCGTTGCGCATCCTGCCGGTCCGCGGCGAGACCGAGCCCGGCGTGCCCAAGCCCACCGTCGCGCCCGAGACGCCGGCCTGGCGCTCCACCTCGGCCACCAGCGCGCGCACCGCCTCCAGCGAGGGCGCGTAGGCCCCGGGCGTCGGGCGGCGCACGCGGGCGACGAACGCGCCGTCGGCGGCAAGCCCCGCCGCCTCGATCTTGGTGCCGCCGAAATCGACTCCGATGCGGATCATGGGCGCATCTGGAGCCGGCCGCCGCCGCAAGTCCAGGCCTTGCCGCGACGTCGATTGTGGCTACCACGGGAGGACACTGCGGGGACCCGAGCCATGAGCGCCACTCTCTTCACCAACGCCAACCTGTTCGACGGGGTCGGACCGGAGGCGCGGCCGGGCGCGCAGGTGCTGGTGGCCGATGGATGCGTGCAGGACGTCTCGGAGCGCGCCATCGCCGCGCCGGCGGGCGCCGAGGTGGTCGATCTCGGCGGCCGCACGCTGATGCCCGGCCTGATCGACGCCCACGTCCACATCTGGGCGACCGACCTTGACGTGCTGAAGCTGATCACGCGGCGGACCGAGTACCTGGCGGCCTTCGCCTACCGATCTCTGGCGGCGATGCTCGACCGGGGCTTCACCACGGTGCGCGACGCCGGGGGGACCGACGTCGGTTATGCCCACGCGCTACGGGACGGGCTGGCGGTCGGGCCGCGGCTGCTGCACTCGGGCCGGATGCTGACGCAGACCGGCGGCCATGGCGACCTGCGCCGCCCCGGCGACTTCTCATGCGCCTGCGAGCTGCGCGAAGGCGGCGGCGCGCGCCTCGCGCATGTGGTCGACAGTCCCGACGAGGTGCGCAAGGCGGTGCGCGAGGAGCTGCGGAACGGCGCCCACCAGATCAAGATCATGGGCTCGGGCGGCGTCGCCAGCCCGTCGGACCCGGTCGATCGGCTGCAGTTCAGCGATGCCGAGATCAGCGCGGCGGTGGAGGAGGCGACACGGCATGGGGCCTACGTGATGGCGCACTGCCATCCGGCCGAGGCGGTGCGGCGCTGCGCCGAGCTCGGCGTGCGCTCGATCGAGCACGCCACGCTGATCGACCAGGAGGCGGCCGAGATGGTGGCGGCCAAGGGTGCGTTCGTGGTGCCGACCTTGGCCACCATGTACGCGCTGCTGGAGGATGGCGCGAAGCTCGGCCTGCCGCCGACCAGCCAGGAGAAGCTGCGCCAGGTCGCCGGCGGCGCGCTGCAGGGCCTGCAGGTGATGCGACGCACCGGCCTGAAGATCGGCTTTGGGACGGATCTGCTGGGCTCGCAGCAGGACCGCCAACTCAGCGAGTTCGGCCTGCGCGCGCAGGTGTTCTCAGCGCCGGAGATCCTGCGGCAGGCGACCAGCCTCAACGCCGAGCTGCTGCGGATGGAGAACGAGATCGGCCGCATCGCGCCCGGCTACGCCGCCGACCTGATCGTGGTCGACGGCGACCCGCTCGCCGACGTGGGGGTGCTGAGCGATGCGGCGAACATCACAGCCGTCATGCAGGGCGGCAAGTTCCACAGGCGGGCGCTCTGAGAGCTTGCGCAAGGCCACGCCACCGATATTTCCTAGGCGGGCTGTTCGATGCGCTCCGGCGTCACGACAGCGCCCGCCACGCGGTCGTCGTAGACGAACTCGGCGCCGTCGAGGTCGATCAGCGGCAGTTCGTTGCGCTCGCGCCAGTAGTCCTGGGTGTGCTGCCACTCGGGCTTGGCGCCGCGCTGGGGCATCAGGTGCATGGAGCGCATCAGATAGCCCGGGTTGAAGTTCTCCGGGTCGATCCAGCTCTCCAGCGCCATGCCGGCGTCCTCGGGACGCAAAGCGACCTCGACCTTCTTCGCCTGGCGCTGATCCATGTGCTTGACCAGCCTGCAGACGAAGTCGGCGACGATGTCGGCGCGCAGGGTCCAGCTGGCGCGGAAATAGCCGAACACCCAGACCATGTTGGGCACGCCGGTGAACATCATGCCGCGGTAGGTGACCGTCTTGGCGAAGTCGACCGGCTGGCCGTCCACCACGAACGGGATGTCGCCGAGCACGGACAGCTTGAAGCCGGTGGCCGTGATGATCACGTCGGCCTCGAGCTCCTGGCCGGACTTCAGCAGGATGCCCTTTTCGGTGAAGCGCTCGATCTCGTCGGTGACGACGCTGGCCTTGCCTTCCTTGACCTTGTGGAAGATGTCGCCTTCGGGGACGAACGCGATCCGCTGGCGCCAGGGGCGGTAGCTCGGCGTGAAGTGCTTCTCGGTGAGCTCGGGGCCGATGATGGCCGAGACGCCGGCCAGCAACTGCTCCTTGGCCGCTTCCGGGTACTGCATCGCCATGTTGGTGAAGAGCTGGCCCATCTTCAGCCGCTGGCGGCGGACGATCTCGTGGATCCACTCTTCCGGGATTTCGAGGTCGCGCAGCTGGTCGGCCATGTCGTCGACGTTGCGGCCCGGCACGAAGTAGGTCGGCGAGCGCTGCAGCATGGTGACGTGCGCGGTCTCGTCGGCGATCGACGGGATCAGCGTGGCGGCGGTCGCGCCCGAGCCGATCACCACGACCCGCTTGCCCTTCAGGTCGAGGTCGTCGGGCCAGGTCTGCGGGTGGACGATGCGACCCTTGAAGTCGGCCAGCCCCTCCCATTCGGGCGTGTAGCCCTCGTCGTGACGATAGTAGCCCTGGCACATCCAGAGGAAGTTGCAGGTGAAGCGCAGCTGTTCGCCAGAGTCGGGGCCAGACTCGGGGCCAGAGTCGGTGCGGGTCGCCTCGACGGTCCAGAGGTTCTCGGCGCTCGACCAGCTCGCCTTGGTGATCTTGTGGCCATAGCGGATGTGGCGGGAGAGGCCGTTCTCCTCGATCACCTCGCCCATGTACTTGCGGATCTCGGCCCCGGTGGCGATCGGCGTGCCGATCCAGGGCTTGAAGCGGTAGCCGAAGGTGTAGAGGTCGCTGTCGGAGCGGATGCCCGGGTACTTGTGGGTCAGCCAGGTGCCGCCGAAGCTCTCCTGCGCGTCCAGCACGACGAAGCTCTTGCCGGGCGCCTGCTTGGTCAGGTGGTAGGCCGCGCCGATGCCCGAAATGCCCGCGCCGACGATCAACACGTCGAAGTGCTCGATGCGGGTGGTCTCGACAGAGCCGAGAGTCTCGGTATCGCGCATGCTTCCTCCTGGGGGCCCGAGGTTCGGGCGAAGATCACTTTCGGGCGCTTCGCGGGCGGCCGTGTTGACTCAGATCAACGATAACTGAACGTTGATAACAAATAGCGCGTTGCACGCAATCCCTCAAAGCGCGGCAGGCGTCGTATAGGCCCAAGCCTACGTCGGCCGACGGATCGCGTAGCCAACGTGCGCCAGGTAATCGAGCTTGCCCAGCGGCGCGCCGTTGGCCCGGAGGATGTCGTAGGCCGTCACCACGTGGAAATAGAAGTGCGGCAGCGACCAGTCGCGCAGGAACTGAAGGCCGGTCATCTCCAGCGAGATGCCGGCGTCCGGCAGCGGAATGCTGAGCTGACGCGTCGCCGCGCCCTCGAACGCCGCCGGCGGCGCCGCCTCGACCTCGGCCACGGTGTCCGCGATCGATCGCTCGAACCCGGCGAAGCTGGCTTCGCCGGGTTCGAAGCCTGGAAGCGGCTGGCCGGCCAGCACCGCCACACCCATACGGGCCTGGCCGCAGGCGACGGCGACCTGCAGGTCAAGGGTGAACATGTCGGGCGCGAGGCGGGCGTTCGCGAGCGAGTCGGGGTCCGTGCCGGCCGCCTTGAAGTGGTCCGCGCTCTTGGCGAGCACGCCCGAAAGGCTGCGCAGCGCCGGCGCGAAGGTTCCCACGGACATCGCGTGCATCAGATCGGCCATCTCGAATTCCTTTTCGTCTGCGCAAAAAAGGACGCGCCCGCCTCGAAGACGGGCGGGCGCGTGGCGATCAGACAGCGCTCGAACCTAAGTTGGCTCAGCCTGCGGGAACGGGGATCGGGGCGTTCTGCGAGGCGCCCATCGCCGTGCGGTCGAGCGGCGTGAAGTCCGGCTCGGCGCGCGGCAGGAAGTCCTTGAGGATGCCCTCGACCTCCCAGCCGCCTTCGCGCTGGTAGGTCTTGATCGGCCGCGGCTGCGAGTAGATCGAGAGGTTGTAGCCGCCGGCGCCGAAGATCTGCCCGGAAACCTTCGCGGCCGCCGGCGTCAGCAGCGCGACGGTGAGCTCGGCCGGACGGATCGGGCTCTGCATCTCGCGCATCGCCTCGCGCCGCTGGGCGGCCTCGTCGCTGCGCGGCACCGAGTCGGTCATCCGGGTCATCGCCCCCGGCGCGATCGCGTTGGAGCGCACGTTGTAGCGCGCGCCCTCCAGCGCGACGATCCGCGACAGGCCCGCGATGCCCATCTTGGCCGCGCCGTAGTTGGTCTGGCCGACGTTGCCGATCAGCCCCGAGGTGGACGAGAACATCGCATAGACGCCGTCGTTCTGGCCGCGGAAGTGGTTGATGGTGGCGCGCACGACGTTGAAGTGGCCGCGCAGGTGCACCTCGATGACGCCGTCCCACTCTTCCTCGGTCATGTTCGACATCATGCGGTCGCGCAGGATGCCGGCCGGATTGGCGACGCCATGGAGGCCGCCGAAGGTGTCCATCGCCTGCTGGACCATTTTGCCGACCGCGCGCAGGTCGGTGACGCTCTCGGTGTTGGCGACCGCCTCGCCGCCCGCGGCCTTGATGATCTCGACGACTTCCTGAGCCGGGGCCTTGTCCGTGCCCGTGCCGTGCACGTCGCCGCCGAGATCGTTGACCACCACCTTCGCGCCGTGCCTGGCGGCGATGATCGCCGTCTCGCGGCCGATCCCGCGTCCACCGCCGGTGACCAGGATCACCTTTCCATCGAGCAAGCCCATGGTTTCATCCCTTCAATCGTTTGTCTGAAATAATCTTCAGACTAAAGCGCCAGAAGCACGCGTGGGCAAGGCTGCCTACAGGGGTGGGTAAGGCACGATGCAGGTGAAGGCGATCGTCTCTAGCGCTGGCCTGGGCGCGACCGACAACGACGACTGCGCCGGATTCGCCGAGACGCCGGCCGGGCTCTGCGCCTGGGTGATCGACGGCGCGACCAACGTCGCCGGCGCGGACTTCCTGAACGCCGGCCGCGGCGACGTCGCCTGGTACGCGAACGCCCTCTCCGAACGGCTCGCAGCCATCGCGGCGCATGGCCTGGCGCTGGCCGACCAGCACGCAGCGGCAGCGGATGACGTCGCCGCGCTCCATCGCGATCTCGTCGTCCGGCTCGCCGCGCCGCCGCCGCTCTACGCCCATCCGCTGGCGGCGCTGACCATGGTGCGGCTGTTGGACGGCCGCGCCGAGCTCTACCACCTGGGCGATTGCCCTGCGTTCGCGCTGGACGACGACGGCGGGGTGCGGCGGCTGACGGTCTGGGAGCCTTCCGACGCTGCGGACGAGTCGCGCTCGGTCGTGATGGCGACGCAGGCCGCCGTCGGGTTCGCGCCCAAGGCCGTGATCGCCGACCGGCTGCCCTCGCTCCGTCGCCGCCGCGAGGAGCAGCTTTCCACCCGTCCGCTGGACGTCTCGGCGCCGATCGCGGGCGTGGCGTTCGGGGGCTATGCGGCCAGCTTCGAGCTGGCCGGGGTCGCGGCCATCGTGCTGATGAGCGACGGCTTCGAGCGGTTTGCGGTGAAATACGCGCTCGGCGACGAGGCCGCGATGGTTCGCCGCGCGGTGGCCGAGGGACCGGCGCCCGTGCTGGCCGCGTTGCGGGCGGTCGAGGAAGCAGATCCCGACTGCCGCCGCTTCCCGCGCCTGAAACCCTCGGACGACGCGACCTGCCTTGTGCTGCGCGTGGGCGGCTAGGGCATGGGCGAGGCGGCCGACCCACACCGCGCCCTCGTCACCAGCGCGCCAATCGAGACGTTCTACGCTTCTTACGGGATCGACTAGGGCGCCGCGCCGATCGCCGCGGCGATGGCCTTGCCGAGCTCGTCCCACTCGTCGATGCGGACGTGGCGCTCGGGGGCGCAGAAGGCGAGGGGGCGCAGGCGGTGGTCGGCCACGTGCTGGAAGGTCGCGACAGCCGGCGCTTCGGCCGCCACCGAATCCAGATTGGGCAGCAGGTCGTCGATGAAGGCGGCGCGGCCGGCAGTCAGTGCGGCAATGGCGGCCACCGGCGGGCCCTTGGGCCCGGCGCCCACCACCATCGGATAGGCGAAACCGTGCTTGGCGAGCCAGCGGCCGCGGGGCTCGCGCCCCTGCGCCGGCGCGTTGGTCAGAATGACGATGCTGGCTTCGCGCGAGAGCCGCCGGAGCGCCTCGGCCGCGCCGGGGGCGGGGTCGATGTGCTCGACGTCGGTTTCGAAGAACTTCTCGAACAGGGCGCGTCCGGCGGCGATGTCCAGGTGCTCGCTCTCGCCAGGCCGGTAGATGTTCTGAAAGAGGGCGAAGCGGTCGATCCGCATCTCGTAACCGTGGCCGCCGACGAAGCGCTCGAACCCCCGCATGAACATGGCGAGCACCTCGTCCACGTCGACGACGACCAGCGGCGCCTCGTGGTCGAGCCTGAGGTCGGCGATCTCGGGCGGCAGGACGAAATCCGGCAGGGGTCGGCTCCGGTAGCGATTAGCGGGCGTTTAAGGATATTGGTGTCTTGCTCCGCAGGCGAGGCGCCACCAACGAGTCGCGCCACGCTGGGGTGGGTTGGTTTATCGAAGGCTGGCTGAGGCGGATGCCCAAGAAGGTCCTCATCGTCGAGGATAACGAGCTGAACATGAAGCTCTTTCATGATCTGCTCGAAGCCCAGGGCTATGAGACGCTGGAGACCCGCGAGGGCCTTTCGGCGCTGGCCATCGCGCGCGCCCACCGGCCCGACCTGATCCTGATGGACATCCAGCTGCCGGAGATCTCGGGGCTCGAGGTCACCAAGTGGCTGAAGGACGACGAGGCGCTGGCCCACATCCCGGTGATCGCGGTGACCGCCTTCGCGATGAAGGGCGACGAGGAGCGCATCCGCGCCGGCGGTTGCGCGGCCTACATCGCCAAGCCGATCTCGGTGGGGCACTTCCTGGACACGGTGAAGAAGTACCTGGAGCCCGCCGAGGGCGCGCCGGCGTGAGCCAGGAGGGGGGCCGATGAGCGCCCGCATCCTCGTCGTCGACGACATCGACGCCAACGTCCGGCTGCTCGAAGCCAAGCTGCAGGCCGAATACTACGACGTGCTGACCGCCTCGGACGGCGAGCGGGCGCTGGAGATCGCGGCGCTCGAAAAGCCCGACCTCGTGCTGCTCGACATCATGATGCCCGGCATGGACGGCTTCGAGGTCTGCCGGCGGCTGAAGAACGAGGTGGCGACGCGCCACATCCCGGTCGTGCTGGTCACCGCCCTCGACGGCCGCGCCGACCGGATCACCGGCCTGGAAGCCGGCGCCGACGAGTTCCTGACCAAGCCGATCGACGACATCCTGCTCTTCGCGAGGGTGAAGAGCCTGACCCGGTTGAAGCTGGTCATCGACGAGCTACGCCAGCGCGAGGCGTCGGGCCGGCGGATCGGCGTGATCGCCGGCGCGGCCGCGCGGCTGGGCGGTAACGGCGGGCGCATCCTGATCGTCGACGATCACGAGCGGCAGGGTCAGCGCATCTCGACCGAGCTCGCGGGCGAGCACCGCCCCGTGGTGGAGGCCGAACCGGAGAAGGCGCTGCTGACCGCCCGCGGCCCGGTCGACCTGGTGATCGTGAACGCCACCGCACGCAGCTTCGACGGCCTGCGCTTTGCCGCGCAGATCCGCTCCGACGAGGCGACCCGCCACCTGCCGATCCTGGGCATCATCGATCCCGACGACCGGTCGCGGATGGTGAAGGCGCTGGAGATCGGCTTCAACGACGTGCTGACGCGCCCGATCGACCCGCAGGAGCTGTCGGCGCGGGTGAAGAGCCAGGTGCGCGGCAAGCGCTACACCGACTTCCTGCGCAACAACCTCGACCATTCGCTGGAGCTGGCGGTCACCGACCAGCTGACCGGCCTGCACAACCGCCGCTACATGACCGGCCAGCTCGGCGCGCTGGTCAACCGCGCGGTGCGCGGCGGCGATCCGGTCTCGGCGCTGATGGTTGACATCGACCACTTCAAGAAGATCAACGACGGCTTCGGCCACGACATCGGCGACGAGGTGTTGCGCGAGTTCGCGGTGCGGCTGGCTTCCAACGTGCGGGCCATCGACCTGCCTTGCCGCTACGGCGGCGAGGAGTTCGTGGTGATCATGCCGGACACCAAGCTGGAGGACGCGCACCGCATTGCCGAGCGCATCCGCGTGCACGTGGCCGGCTCGCCGTTCCGCGTCGGCGGCGACCGCGAGCCGCTGTCGGTGACCATCTCGGTGGGCGTCGCCTCCACCGCCGGACCCGGCGACAGCGCCGAGGCGCTCTTGAAGCGCGCCGACGAGGCTGTCTACGCGGCCAAGGCGGCCGGCCGCAACGCGGTGATCGTCAAGGCAGTCTGAGGGCGGCAATCCTCGGAACCGGGCGATTGGAGCGCCCCGAACGCTCGCTGAACCACGCGACGAAGCCTGCCCCTCAACAACCCGAGCGTTCTACGTCACGCAGTGGAAGCGCCACCCGGTACGCCGCGTAGCGCGTGCCTGACGCGCTCCGGCCACGATGCAGGTCAGGCAGGGCCTCCACCACGCGGAAGCAGCGCTTCAGGGCGGCGCTGCTCAGGCGGTCCGTCCGATCGACGACAAGGCCAGGCGACTGGAAATCGGCGCGATCGGTCGGTTGCTCGAATGAATAGCGGGCCCGTTCGCGAATCTCGACGGCCGGCGCATCGCGCACTGTCGCGGCGAGTTGGGCGGTGAGCCCGTAGCTCGTCGCGCCGATCCAGCTCGCCCCGGCCTGTCGCCGCGCCTGCTCGACATCGGCGGCAAAGGCCGGCCAGCCGCGCAGCGGCGCTGCAGGATCGAACACCGGCACCCGCCCATCCAACGGCGCGACGACGAAGGCGATCGCCGCGCTCACAGCGACGACGCCGAAGCCGACGGCGACCGCCCGCGCGCGCCGCCACCAGGGGGACATCACGCCGTCCGCTGCCTGGGCCGCGGCGATCACCCAGATCGGGTAAAGAGGCGCCGGCCATTGTCCCTGCACCGATGCGTGGAGGCTGTGCACCAACAGGTATGCGGTGAAGGGCGCCGTGATCGCCAGCAAGGCGCGCAGATCGCGGCGGCGCGTCGCGCGGACCAGGAAGGCGGCGATCAGCGGGTTCAGCAGCAGGAACTGCTCGACGATCAGTTCCGGCAGGTGCTGCGGCGCGAGGCCATCGGCGCGCACGCGGCCGAACTGCTTGTCGAACGTCGCCCAGTGGTGCGCCGCGTTCCAGGCGACGTTCGGGGCGAACAGCAGCAGAGCCAGCAGCGCCCCCAGCCATGGCCACGGGCGCCGCAACTCGCGACGCCCCACCGGGTCGAGCGACAACCACAGGACCAGCCCGGGCGCGAGAAACAGCGCGGAATACTTCGATAGGCAGGCGAGACCGGCCGCCGCGCCGCAGGCCAGCCACCACCGGGCGTCGCCGTCACGCGCCTTGAATGCGCACCAGACGGCCGCGGTCCAGAACAGGGTGTTCGGTGCGTCGGGCACGGCCAGCATGCCGCCGAGGCCGATCAGGATGGTGGCGTTCAGCCAGAGGCCGGCGCGCCAGGCGCTCGTCCGGCTGGCCCCGGCGAGCCGCGCCAGATCGACGGTCAGCAGGCTGGTCAGCGCACAACCGATCACGGGCGCCAGCCGGACGCCCAGCGCGGTGTCACCGACGAGCCGCCGCCCGAGCCAGATCCACCAGGCGATCATCGGCGGATGATCGAAGTAGCCGAAGTCGGGCCTCAGCGACCAAAGCCGATAGTAAGCCTCGTCCTCGGTCAGCGGCGACGCCGCCCCCGCACCCAACCGCAGCAGCGTGAGCGCGGTCAAGGCGAGGATAAAAACAAGCTTCTCGTTGGATAGAGTCCGACTAATAGCCGCGCGCGTCCTTGCGCGACCGCCTTCGTGTACGCGTATATCTGAATGCATATTCTATGGATACTTTGCGTTATCGATGCATTAGGACGTCTTTACAAGCGCGGCGCTCACCTCAACCAAAATGGAGATGAGATGCATTCCGTTTCGAGCGTGAGCTCATTGCCGCCGACTGCTGTGCTTCGGGCGAGCCAATCCGCTCCTGCGCCGGCCGGTGACGTTGACGGCGGTCGTGACGGCAGCACCGCCCCCGATGCGGCCAAGCCCGCGGGGATCGGTGGCTTGCTCGACACGAAAGCCTGACCACGTCCGGGCGGCCGCCGCGTGCGCGGCCGCCCGCCGCTTTCACCTCCCCCCCGAACCGGTCATCGCCGGCGCTCCGAACGATGTTGTGACTGCTAGGACGACGCCGAAGCGGCGCCGCCGCAGGTCGCGCCGGCGATTTGCTTCGCGCGCGGCGAGTGCGGCGCCGATCCCCCCTGGCTTGACACCGGCGCAAGCTGGGCCGATGCGGCGGCCGCCGGCCCGCGCGGACGGTCGAGACGCGAGCGGCGCTCCTTGCAGCGGGAGGGGCTCGCCTGATCGTTGGATCGTTGGGAAGCGCGCGGTTGGACGAAGAGCCTGCATCGCCGCTGATGGCGGCCTACCTGCGCAAACGCGAGGATCTGCTCCGCTATTTCACGCTTCGCCTCGGGTCTCAGGCGCTGGCTGAGGACATCGTGCAGGACATGGCGCTGCGACTGGCTTCGACGACGGCGGGTCAGGTCGAGAGCCCCGCCGCCTACCTCTATCGGCTGGGCACGAACCTGATGCTTGACCGGCTCAAGCAACAGCGGCGCTCGGCGGCGCGCGACGAAGCCTGGCGGCGAACCGGCGCCACCCAGGTCGGCGGCGAGGCGGCTGCCGATGAGCCGCCCGCCGACGCCGTCGCGGCGGCCCGCCAGCGTCTGGCTCGGCTGTTGGCGGCGCTCGACGCGCTGCCGCCGCAGCGACGGCGGGCCTTCGTCCTGCACAAGCTCGAGGGCTTGAGCCACGCCGAGACTGCGCTGCGGATGGGCGTCTCACGCAGCGCCGTCGAGAAGCACATCATAGCCGCCGTGCAGCAGCTCATGGCCCTGATCGGTCCGGAGGACGGGGCATGAGGACGAACTTCTGCGGTGTCGTCATGACGACAAGGGCCGTCGCATCCGCGACGCGCAGGCGCCCATGAGCACGACCGACAAGCGCGAGGACGGAGACGCACTGGGGGCCGAGGCCGCGGCCTGGGCGCTCCGGGTCCATGCGGCCGGCGCGCGCGACGAGGACTGGCTGGCGCTCGAGGCCTGGCTCGCTGTCTCGCCGGAGCATCAGCAGGCATACGAGCGGGCGGAGCGCGTCTGGCTAGCGTTCGACGATCCAGCGCTGGCGCGGCTTGCCGCCGACCCATCTCGCCCGCAAGCGCCGCTCATCGCGCGATCGCCCGATCGGCGGCGGCCCGCCTGGATCGTTCCGGCGGGTCTCGCGGCGAGCTTCATCGCCATCCTGGCCATCGGCGCGATGTTGGTCTCGCGCTGGAGCGCGCCGCCGGCGCAAGCGTACAGCACCGCCGCCGGCGAGAGCCGCCTGATCCGGCTGGCCGACGGGAGCACGATCTGGCTGGGTGGCGCGTCCCGGCTGACCGCCCGCGTCGGCCGAGGCCACCGCGACGTCGCGCTGGATAGCGGCGAGGCGACGTTCGAGGTCGCCAAGGACCCCGCCCATCCGTTCACGGTGACCGTCGCCGACCGCACGGTCACCGTCGTCGGCACGCGTTTCGACATCTCGAAGGCCGAGGACGAGTTGAGGGTGACGGTGGCCAGCGGCGTCGTGGAGGTGGCCGGGTCCGCCGGGCAGGATCGGTTCCGACTGACGCCAGGCTGGCAGCTGACTCACCGGGTCGGCGCCGAGGCGTCGTCCGCCGCGCCGGTCGACCCTGCCGACGCGTTCGCCTGGACGAAGGGCTACCTGGTCTATCGAGACCGGCCCCTGACGGCAGTGGCGGCCGATCTCAGCCGCGATTTCCCGACGCCCGTCCGCGTCGAGGGCGCGGCGGCCTCGCTTCGTTTCTCCGGCGTGCTGGTGCTCGACAACGAAGACGCCGTTGTCCGGCGTCTTGGCGAGTTCCTGGCAGTCCGCGTCGTTCGCGACCCGGGGGCCATCGTGCTAAG
>Ga0134126_10009430_pt1 | contig 12295 bp, 10 predicted proteins | sample KB31752_FD_96881 | JGI IMG/M metagenome (GOLD analysis project Ga0134126, IMG submission 96881) | Terrestrial soil microbial communities with excess Nitrogen fertilizer from Kellogg Biological Station, Michigan, USA - KB3-175-2 | ecosystem: Environmental > Terrestrial > Soil > Unclassified ...
CCGGCCTCGCGGCCTTGCCTAGAGTGCACTGCGCGGAACAACCTCAACGCCTCCCGTCAGCCAGTTGACGCGAATTTCGTAGCCCGTACCCAGCCGCGTCAGCACGATCGTGCCGCCGCAGGACATTCCGGACGGCAAAAAGCCAATGGTCGAAAACGCCGGGTTTCCATTGCAGAGCTTCGGCAATACCGCATCGAAAACCACGTCATTTGGTATGCGGACGATACGACCGGTTGCCCCTGAACGAACCGAACGTACCGGCGCATCGATTTCGGTAGAAACTTGCATGTGGCGACGTATCGCCGCGCTGCGATCCAGGGTGAGCAGCGAGGCCGTCTCAATCGCATAGGCCTCAAGCCGCGATCGCGACGTTCCAGCCGGTATTCGCGGAAGTAGAATTGCGGCGAGAAGCGCGACAATAGCGAGGACACAAACGATCTCGAGCAGCGTGAACCCGCCTTGCGAGACGACACCGTCACCGCGACCAACTCGTGATATCGGCGGCCGTTCCGTCGCCGCCCTCCTGCCCGTCCGAGCCGAGGGAGACAACATCGTAAGCGCCATGTTGGCCCGGCGAGCGATACACATATGCTTTCCCCCATGGATCCAACGGCACGTTTCCGCCTTTGAGATAAGGACCGTTCCACGACGCAGTCCCGCCGGCCGGCTGCACAAGGGCGCCAAGACCCTCCGCGCGCGACGGATACCGTCCGGTATCGAGATAGAAGAGGTCGAGCGCGCTCGAGAAGCTCTGGATTTGAATTTTTGCGGCCTTAACTTTCGACTCGCTCAGATAATTGAGCACCCGCGGTCCCACCAATGCCATGATGAGGCCGATGATCGTAATAACGACCAGGATTTCTACGAGCGTGAAGCCGCGTTCGTTGCGCCTGCCCGTGCGACAACTTCTCTTCCTTTCCAGGACCGATGCGCCTTGCTCCACGAAGTGCCTCCTCTGCGTTATCCGACGATCTGACTGACCGATAGAAGCGCCGTCATCACCGAGATGATGAGACCACCGACGACGACACTGATGACGATGATCGCTGCCGGGCCCGCAATACCGACGATTCGGTCAAGGCTGCGCTGCAGCTTGGCCTCATAGAAATCCGCGACGCGGCCCGCCAGCACGGCGAGCTGTCCCGTCTCCTCACCCAACCGAAGCATCCGCACTGCCATCGGCGGCAATATCGAAGTCGCGGCCAGCGCTTCAGACAGTTTGCCGCCGTGCCGCACGCGATCGGCCGTTTCCGTCCACACGGCGACTCCGCCAGTCGCGGACATGATGTTCACTAAAATGCGGAGCGCAGCTGTGAGATTCACGCCGCTGCCAAGCAGAATGCCGAGATTTCGGCAGAACAGCCCAGAACGATAGAAATTGGAAATTGTGCGGACAAATGGCAACCGCGACAGCTGGCCCGCAAGTGATGCGCGAACCGATGCCCGTCGGAGCACAAGCCACAGGACGATCAGCACCAGCGCGAGACTTGCACCTATCTCGGTCGTATGCGCGTGCAACGCATCCGACAGACCAAGAAATGCCCCGACGACAGGATCGAGTTTGGCGTTGAAATCGCGCAGTACCGCAGAAAATTGCGGTAGAACGAACAGCAGGAAAAACATCAGGACGCCGCAGGCGGCAACCAACACGAAGGCAGGATATTGCAAGGCATCAAGCAGCTTGCGCCGCAGCGCGCCCGCACGAACCCGCTCATTTGCAAGCAACTCCAGGATATGATCGAGGGTCCCGGAGGCTTCTCCAACTCGAACAAGCGCCACATACATTGAGGAGAACAATTCAGGATGTCGTGAAATCGCTTCAGCAAAACTCGCTCCTGCGACCACGGCCGCCTTGATTTGCCCCACGATCGGGCGCAAACGCCCGACGTCAATGTCGTTGGCGAGCAGATCGAGCGCGTCATAAAGACGAGCGCCGGCACGCAGCAGCAATGCAAGATCGCGCGTGAAAACCGTGACATCCTCGCCCCGCGGACGGCTGAAGAACGCAACGGTCATACGCGAGATGGTCGTGCCTTGTCCGGCGACCGCCTCGATCGGGACCAGTCCGAGATATTCGATCCGGCGCGCGACCTCGGACGCCGTCGCGGCCGAAAGCGAGCCGCTGACGACCTCGCCCTTTTGCGTCAATGCGCGGTACTGAAAATTCGGCATCACATCACCGGATCGTCGCGACGCGAAGGACTTCCGCAGGGGACGTCGTGCCTGCCCTGCACTTCGCGAGACCGTCGTCGATCATGGTCGTCATGCCGGCATTGATGGCCGCGCTGTCGATGGTCGTTGAATCCGAATTCGTACGAATCAGGTGACGCACGTCATTGGTTATCTCCAGAACCTCGAAAACACCGACCCGGCCGCGGTAACCGATGCCTCCGCACCGTTCACATCCCTTTGGTTCATGCACGGTTTCGCCAATCTTGAGTCCGAGTGCCGCATGACGCGGATCCAACCCAAGATCATCCGAGGTGAGCTTCCTTTGGGTTTTGCAACGTTCGCAGAGCTGACGTACCAGGCGTTGCGCAATCACGGCGCGCAGCGTCGACTTGAGCAGAAAACTTTCCACACCGAGGTCGAGAAGGCGAGGCACCGCCGCCGCCGCGGTTTCGGTGTGAAGGGTCGTGAGGACGAGATGGCCGGTCAGCGCCGCGTGAATGGCGATATGGGCTGTTTCCGCATCGCGCACCTCGCCGACCATGATCACATCCGGGTCCTGCCGCACAAAGGCGCGCAAAGCGCTTGCGAAAGTCAGTCCGATCGACGGCTTGACCTGTGACTGACTTACGCCGCGTATCTCGTATTCGACCGGATCCTCGATGGTGAGAATCTTTCGCGTCGATTCATTGAGAATCGAGAGAAGAGTCGCGAGCGTCGTGGTCTTTCCGCTGCCGGTCGGCCCGGTTACGACAATCATCCCGTGCGGCAACTGCAGCAGCCGGGCAAGTTTGGAGTCGTCGGCACCGGACAAACCAAGCTTGTCGATCGTTAGCAATCCGCGATCGCTCGGCAGCAACCGGATAACGGCCGATTCCCCATGCTGCGTCGGCATGATAGAGGCGCGGATGTCGAGATCGATCCTGGCGACGCGAAGACGCGCCGCACCATCCTGCGGGAGCCGCCGCTCGGCAATATTGAGACCCGCCAGAATCTTGATGCGCGAAATTACTGCCTGGGCGAGCGCTCCAGGTGGGGCCGGCACTGTGCGCAGCAGGCCGTCGACCCGCATTCGCACCGCGAGTCCGGTACGAAATGGTTCGATATGGATATCGCTTGCGCGCAATTCCATTGCCTTTTCGAGAAGATCATTCACCGCCCGAACGACTGGCGCACCGCTGGCCAGGTCTCGCAGGCTGTCGATGTCATCGTCGGCACGGGCAAACGACGTTTCCCCGTCCGGCCCTGCCAGCGGAGCCTCGTCCCCGCCGATCTTTTCGGTCAACGCGGTTGCGATATCTTCAAAGGACGCGATTTCGACCACAACCGGACCGCCGAGCACGATCTCAGCCGCGCGAGCACAAGACATGTCGCTTGGATCCGCGATGGCGAGCCGGAAGCCTCCCTGTTCGTCCCGATAGGGGAACGCATCCATCTCACGCAGGAAGCGGCGCGAAAAATTTTGCACGAGAGCCGAAGCTGACAGCAATTGCAGCAAATGCACCCGAGACAGGCGATAGAAACTTGCAACCTCGTCGGCAAAGTCGCTGGCCGGCAGATCAGTCTGTTCCCACAGACGCTTCAAGGCTTGACCATCGCGCTCTTCCGCAGCCGCCGGCCGTGCAGCTTCCGTGGCGAGATAACGTTTGTCGGTCAAATGCCGCGCGAACGCAGCCGCGTCAGTGCTGGCAACCTTTCCGCGCTGAATCGTGTCGGTTTGTGACGCGCTCACCATCAGGACAATTTCGTCGGAACTGGCACACTCCGAGCGCTCACGCGACGTCGTCATCGGCCCGTGCCGGTACAGCGGCCAGGATGACGATTGCCGCCGCCGCTATTGCGATTGGAAATCGCGTCATTACTCGCTCCTTCTTCTGGATTGACGACAGTCCGCCCAAAGAAATTATTTGGCTACCTGCAGGCTGAACGTCGGCTGACGTGAGTGTCGCGGAGATGCAACTGGCGAGGACGCTACTTGCACCATGTAACAGAGTCGCAACGGCCGTATAACGTGTCGACCTGTCCATATCTGATTTTGATAAGCAGACAGTAAATTTTGTGCGCGCCGCGTGCGCGATTGTTGTCGTTTAAAGCGCCTCCACGAGCGGAAAAAACACAATTGCTTACCGAAAAAGATACGTCGTTTTTTTGTACAAGCATTTTTTCTTATCCGTACAAAAACTTTTTTGGTCTGCCGTCTCGGCGTCGTAGGAACGTTGAACGCGCAATCAGAATCTGTCACTTTCAAATCGGTCACATAACTTTGTCAGTGTATTGCGTCTCACCAACATCTCGCATTCGCGGGATGATCCAGCGCCTGCAAAAACGGTACAACTACGTGACACATGTCAGTAGAGCAGCGCGCCGGATTCAATCGGCCCGCAGTGCTTCGAGGATCGTAGTTGTTGCGGTGGGCTGCGCATCGCTCGCCGCCTGCAACCTGATCGCCGTCGATGACGCTCAACGCCACCCGACTGACGTTTTCGACCGGATCCGCGCCGTCGACTTGTTGCCGCGCTCCGTAAACCCGCAAGAGCCGAACGCAAACGCGCCCGACCGGCGGCAGGCGGCGATTTACACGGACGAAAGTGTTACGGGCCTTGCCTCTGCCGACACGCGCGGGCAAACGAAATCTGTCGGCGGTGGCTCTGACGGCTACGAGCTCAATTTCGAGAATACGCCGGTTACCACGGTCGCCAAGGTCGTGCTCGGCGATATTCTCGGTGTCGGGTACACGATCGATCCACGCGTCCAGGGCACGATCACCCTTGCGTCTGGACGACCTGTTCCGAAGGCCGACGTCCTGTTCGTGCTCGAAAACGCATTGCGCGTAAGCAACGTCGTTTTGGTCCGGGAAATAGCAGGGTTTCGCCTTGTTCCGCTCGGCGAAGCGATCGGCTCTGGCAATGTCGACAATGATCCAGCCCGCGCGGAGCCGGGCTATGGGGTTTCCGTCGTTCCGCTGCAATACGTCTCCGCCCAAACATTGATCAAGCTACTGGACAGCTTCGCGACCAGGCCGGGCACAGTTCGCGCGGATGCCGCACGAAATATGCTTCTCATCCAAGGCAGCGGAGCCGAGCGCCGCACTGCCATCGAGACTGTGCTGAGTTTCGATGCCGAGTGGATGCAGGGGCAATCCGTTGGCATATTTCCGGTACACAACACCGCCCCTGATCCGGTCATTACCGAGTTGGAGAAAATCGTCGATTCCGGCGATGGAGGGCTGGGGCAGAACCTCATCAAATTCCAGTCGATCGGCCGGATGAATTCAATTCTGGTAGTCGCACGAAAACCGGATCTTTTAAAAACCGCGGCAACATGGATCAAGCGCCTGGATAACGGAGACAATGCCAATACAAGCGTGCGCGTCTATCGCGTGCGCTATGGCGAAGCTCGCCAGATGGCGAGAGTGCTCAATGACATGTTCAACAGCGGCGGGAACAACGGCCTTGACCCGCCGCCCAACCAGACCGCGCCAGGATCCGGTGCGGTTGCGGTGTCGAGCGGCGATCAAATCGCGTCGAACGGACAATTCGGAACGGGCTTCGGTACCCAGTCGAGCGCCAACACGCGCGTAAGACAGCAACTCGGTATCGCACCACCCGCACAACGTGCGGGCGGAGCTGACCCGGCAGCGGCACCCTTATCCGGCGGACTCCCCGGCGGACCGCCAGGCGGCACATCCGGCGGCACACCTTTGCTCGCAGGCGTGCGGATAACACCCGACGTTGTCAATAATAGTTTGCTTGTTTACGCGAGCCAGGCGAACTATCGAATTATCGAGCGGGCAATCCAGCAAATCGACCGGCCGCAAATGCAGGTCGCAATCGATGCGACGATTGCGGAAGTCACGCTCAACAATGACCTGAACTATGGCGTTCAATTTTTTCTGACCAGTCATGATTTGGGGCTGCGGCCCGATAAAGGCTCGGCGCTCAATACAGCGGCAAGGCAACCACCGACAGTTGATGCATCTGGCATTGCCAACGCATTCCTGAATCGCGCATTTCCGGGATTCAATTTTTTGGTTGGGCCACAAGCGCAGCCGCGCGTTATTCTCGACGCGCTGCACGCCGTTACGAGCGTCAAGGTGCTGTCCAACCCGTCGCTGGTTGTCATCGATAACCAACCCGCGATTCTCCAGGTCGGCGATCAGGTCCCCATTTCGACGGGCAGCGCAACAGTCCTGACCACCAACAATACGATCGTCAACACCATCGACTATCGCGACACCGGCATCATTCTGCGTGTTGTTCCTCGCGTTAACGTCAACGGCATCGTGCGGCTCGATATCGAGCAGGAAATCAGCAATGTCGCTCCGACGTCGGGAACCACGGCAACCCTTACGCCCACGGTCTCTCAACGCAGGGTCAAGAGCTCAGTTTCAATCGCAAGCGGTCAGACTGTGCTGTTGGCGGGCCTCATCAGTGAACGCCAGGAGCGCGGCAACAACAGCATTCCCCTGCTCGATCAGCTTCCGCAGCCACTGGGCGATGTCTTTTCAACGAACCGAACGAACGGCTTGGCCCGGACGGAGCTGATCATCTTCATTCGACCACAGATCATCCGTGACGGCGTGGATGCGCATTTCGTGGCGGAAGAAATGCGCTCGAAACTGCGGGGGGCCGCCGGTGCCTACGCACCGAGTGGCCCGCTGACGACCAAGCTTCGGTAAGCGGGGGTCAGGCAATGTTCGTCAGGTTGGCGGCTGTGCGACAATGGACCTCGATCCACGTAACAACTGCCATTGCGGCAATGGTTTGCGTCACGGCAAGTCTTGTAGCCGCGCCCAATGTACAGGGTATGGTCGGCGCTGGACTGGCGCTGATCATGATCGCTATCGCCGTTGTCGACGCGCGCCGTTTCATTATTCCCGATGACCTGAACATTGCCGCTCTGGGATTAGCATTCGTTAACACGACCTTTGGCGGTAACGAGCCTGCCGTCGCAGCGATCACTGCGGCTGTCGTGCGCGGATGCACCCTATCCCTCGCCTTTCTGGGGTTGCGCATCATTTACCGGCACCTTCGTAAACGCGACGGCCTTGGTCTGGGCGACGTCAAACTTGCAGGCGTCGCCGGCGCGTGGCTCGGCTGGCAGACGATGTCGATTGCCGTCGAAATCGCAGCTGTCTCCGCTCTGATTGTCTATTTGGGACGCCAGCTTGCTTCGGGGCGGCCGTTGCGATCGACCAGCTATCTGCCATTCGGCCTTTTTCTTGCGCCGGCAATTTGGCTGGGTTGGCTGATCGAAACCATGTGGCTTGCACCGCAGTGACTGCTGTCCGGAAGGTTTGAACCATGACCAAGTTTGCGGCGGCTATTTCCGCGGGGTTCGCGTTCATGCTTGCGAGCGGGCCTCTGGACGCGAAACCGCCATCTGACGGGACACGAGCTTTCGCCGGAGGCAACCACGTCGTTGCGGCGAAAACAGTGGTTCCGCGTGCTGAACGCGGTGATGCGAATGCGCAGACCCGACTCGGATTCATGTACGAGCACGGCCTTGGCGTTCCGCAGGATTTTGGCCTCGCCGTCTATTGGTATACGTGCGCTGCCGCACAGGGGTACGCTGCCGCGCAATACTTGCTTGGCCTGATGTACGACAAAGGCCTTGGCGTCGTGCGGAGCGACGTGCTGGCCTACATGTGGCTCAATCTGGCAGCCGCGCACGCACCGCCGCGCACAAGGGAATACTATTCGAGAATACGCGATGCCATCGCCGCCAAGTTAAGCCCCGCGCAAATTGCCGAAGCGCAATGGCAAGCGTCGACCTTTTTGCCGGACACTTTCAAATAACGAGCAGAGGGGTCACTCGGCCCTAGGTTCGCCACGCGAATCTTTGCGCCGCTGCACGGCGACAATTTCTGCCAGGATCGAGATTGCAATTTCTTCCGGTGTGATTGCGCCGAGATCGAGGCCGGCGGGAGCCTTGAGCTTGGCGAGTCGCTCGTCCGAAATACCGCGCTTGACGAGCGAGGCCTTCAGGGAGTCCGCTTTCTTTCTGCTGCCGACGAACGCAATATAATCGGCGTCGACCGCGAGCGCCGCCAAGAGGGCAGCTTCATCGCCGCGGCCTTGCGTCGAGACGACGATGTAGCGGGCGCCGGGCTCGTCGACCGAAAGTGCATATCCTTCAATACGGCGGTCGATATCGCCGAAGACGGCCTGTTCTTCTGCCGGGGCGCAGGCTGTGACGGCAAAACCGGCACGCCTGGCGAAATCGGCAACGGCAACAGCAACGGGGCTCGATCCACAAATGATGACTTGAGATCGCGGCAAAACCGGCTCCACGAATATATCCATCGTGCCCTGGCTCGGGCACATGTTTTTGGCGAAACGAACGCCGCCCTGCTCTTCGCCCGGAGCGTGCCCCTGTTGGTCGAGTAAGTCAGAAGGCTGCACCGAAACGAGACGCGATTTCCCGTCCGCGAGAGCGTCCTTGGCTGCCTTGAGCACCGCTGCACGGGCACAGCCACCGCCAATCCACCCTTCGGAAATGGTGCCGTCCGGCAAGATCACGGCCTTTGCGCCTGCCTTGGCCGCGGTCGCCGCCACCGTGCGCACGACGGTCGCCAGCGCGAACGGCTCTCCCGCCGCTTTGCGGGCCGAGATGATGCCAAGAATATCGGACGCTCGATCCATAAACTCATATCCTCGCGAGATATGGCTCGAGGGCTGCAAGGCTTTCGAGATTGTGGGCGGGGGCGAACAGATCGATGTAAGGGAGCGCCGCCTGCATGCCGCGCGCTTGCGGGCTGTAGTCGCGCCAGCCGATCAACGGATTGAGCCAGATAATGCGCCGGCAACGGCGCCGCAGGCGCCGCATTTCCTCGCCCAACTGCTCGGGCGTACCGGTGTCGTAACCGTCGGAAACAATCATCACCGCAGTGCGCGAATTGATCACGCGGCGCGCGTGCCAACGATTGAACGTGGCTAGGCTCTCCCCTATCTTGGTGCCGCCGCCGATGCCCTGCGCCATCAACGATAATTTGTCCACCGCGCGCGTGACGTCGCGGTCGCGCAGCGACGCGGACACATGGGCGAGCCGGGTATGGAAGACAAAGGCTTCCGATTCGCGGAAAGCATCGACCACGCCGTGCAGGAAGCGGATGAAAAACGCTGTGTAAAGGCTCATGGAGCCCGAGGCGTCGAGCAAGAAAACGAGCCGCAACGGCTTGATCTTGCGGCGGCGCCAGGCGAGTTCCACCAGCGTGCCACCGTGCGAGACATTTCGATGAATGGTCCGGCGCAGATCGAGACGTCGTCCGCGCCGGCGGACGCGCTCACGCCGCACCAGCCGGGCTCGCATCGCGCGTGAAAGGCGCGCTGCGAGCGCATGCGCCTGCGCGATATCTGCGGGGTCCGTGATGTGACGCAGGTCGGCACTTGTGAGGTTCTCGAAGCGCGAAGCGCCCTCGCGCCTGCCTCGGCCATCACCAGCACCGTCTCCACCATCATCGTCGTGGCGGCGCTCGACGTGGTCGGGAAGACCCGGCGTTCCCGCCCGCGGTCCTACATCTTTGAGATGTCGGGCCGGCGCACGACTTTCAAGGGCAGACCCGGCGAGCGTACGGGCCTGATGGATGCCCCGGCCTTGCCAGAAAGCTTCGAATATCTCATCGAAGCGCTCCCAATCCGAATGCGTTGCACAGAACAGCGAGCGAAGCGCCGGTTTGAGCGTAGAGGGCCGCACCGCAAGCGGCGCAGCGAGTATCTCGAGCGCATCCCCTGTTTCGGCGAGACCAATCTTAAACCCGTTGTCGCGCAGCGTGCGCACAAAACCTGCCAGCCGCCGGCGCGCTGGTTCACCGATGCCGTCACCGGAAGTGCTGACCGCCGCAACTGACATCGGTCACCTCACCACTCAGGCAACTTTGCCCAGCAGCCGCTCAGTCACTTCGCGCGTGAGGCGACTGCGATCTTCTCGCGTCTTGAGCAGGCACAACATTGTTTCGTGCACGGCTTCCGGCTCCTGCCGCAGATCATGCAGGTCGAGACCGGCGAGCGTCGCTGCCCAATCAAGGGTTTCAGCAACGCCAGGCACTTTGCGCAGATCTTCCTTGCGCACGCTCGCGACCATGCGCGCAATCTGCACCGCAAGTGCGGTGTCGATGCCCGGCGTGCGGGTGATGATGATCCTCGCTTCGCGATCGACGTCGGGGAAATCGACGTAATGATAGAGGCAGCGCCGTCGCAGCGCGTCAGACAGCTCGCGCGTCCCATTCGACGTCAAAACGACGCGTGGGATCGAGGTCGCCTTGACCGTGCCGAGCTCTGGGATACTCACCTGGAAATCCGACAACAGCTCGAGCAGGAAGGCTTCAAATTCTTCGTCCGCCCGATCGACTTCATCGACAAGAAGCACCGGTGGCTTTTCGCGACGGATCGCCGCCAATAGAGGCCGCTCCAGCAAATACCGCTCGGAAAATATGTGCTCTTCAATCACGTCAGCATCCTCGCCCACGCCTTCGCGCGTCTTGATGGCGAGGAGTTGACGCTGGTAGTTCCACTCGTAGAGCGCGGCATTCTGATCGAGACCCTCGTAGCACTGCAGCCTGATCAGCTCGGCGTCGTGCACCGCAGCAAGGGCCTTTGCGACTTCGGTCTTGCCGACGCCAGCTTCGCCCTCCAGCAACAGCGGTCGCTTGAGGAAATCCATCAGCCACAATGCGGTCGCGACGTCGCGATCAGCGATGTAGCCGACAGCGGCCAGCCGGTCCGAGATATTGTCGCGGTTCAGGGTCATGCGCGCCCATTATATAGGGACGCGCCGCCGGGATCGCCCCGCATCGCAAATGCCCGTCCAGCCTGCATTCTCACTTGTGCAGGCCGAGTTTTTCCGCTGCCGTCCAGGTACGCCAATTGTCGTGCGGCATCGGAATGTTGGTCGAGCCGAGGAAACCAAAGGCGTCATTCACTGCATTAGAGAAGCACGGCACCCCGCCGACATTTGGGCTCTCGCCCACTCCTTTGGCGCCGATCGGGTGGTGCGGTGACGGTGTCGTCGTGAAATCGACCTCCCATTTTGGAGTTTCCACTGCCGTCGGCAGGAAGTAGTCCATCAGCGACGCCGTGGTGACGTTTCCGTCCTCGTCGTAGTGGATCTCCTGGCCCATCGCGATGCCGAAGGCTTCCGTCAGGCCACCGTGGATCTGACCCTCAATGATCATGGGATTGATACGCGTGCCGCAATCATCGAGCGCATAGAATCGCCGCACCTTGGTCGAGCCGGTGTCAACGTCCACATCCACCACACAGATGTAGGCGCCGAACGGAAAGGTGAAATTCGGCGGGTCGTAATAGTTGATTGCTTCCAGTCCGGGCTCCATGCCGGGCGGCACTTCGTGGTAGGCCGCCCAGGCGAGCTCGGTCATGGTTTTGAAACGTTCCGGATTTCCCTTCACCCGGAAGCGGTCGACATCCCATTCAAGATCGTCGTCATGCACTTCGAGCATGTAAGCGGCAATCATCTGCGCCTTGGCCTTGATCTTGCGGCAAGCCATCGCCGTCGCGGCACCCGAGACCGGTGTCGAACGCGAGCCGTAAGTGCCGAGTCCATATGGCGCCGTGTCGGTGTTGCCCTCCTCCACCATGATGTTGTCGGCGGGCAATCCCAGCTCGGTCGCGATGATCTGCGCATATGTCGTCTCGTGGCCTTGACCCTGCGACTTGGTGCCAAGGCGGCAAATGCCGGAGCCGGTCGGATGGATCCGGATCTCAGCAGAGTCGAACATCGCGATGCCGAGGATGTCGCAATTGCGTGACGGCCCGGCGCCAACAATCTCGGTAAAGAACGCCACACCGATGCCCATCAACTCGCGCGTCTCCCCGAGCTTGAATGCTTCCTGCTGTTTCTTCTGTTCCACGCGCAGCTTCTTGTAGCCCACCGTCTCCACCGCCTTGTTCAGGGCGGTGTGATAGTCGCCGGAGTCGTATACCCAGCCGAACGTCGACGTGTACGGGAACTGCTCGCGCCGGATCAGGTTTTTCATCCGGAATTCGACGGGATCCATTTTCAGTTTCTGCGCCATGATGTCCATGGCGCGCTCAATTGCATACGCAGCCTCCGTGACGCGAAAGGAGCACCGATAGGCAACACCGCCCGGCGCCTTGTTGGTGTAGAC
>Ga0134126_10009431_pt1 | contig 12294 bp, 7 predicted proteins | sample KB31752_FD_96881 | JGI IMG/M metagenome (GOLD analysis project Ga0134126, IMG submission 96881) | Terrestrial soil microbial communities with excess Nitrogen fertilizer from Kellogg Biological Station, Michigan, USA - KB3-175-2 | ecosystem: Environmental > Terrestrial > Soil > Unclassified ...
GAGACAACCCCGCACGAGCCGGTTGTCCCGTTCAACTAGACAACCCGCGTCATCCGGTTGTCCAGCTCAGCGAGACAACCCCGCACGAGCCGGTTGTCCCGTTGAACTGGACAACTCCGCTCACCCGCCCTGTCCCGTTCAACTGGACAACTCCGCTTACCCGCGCTGTCCAGTTGAATGCGACACGGTCGCCCAGCCCGAACCGTCTCCCTCCCCTCCCCTCAGGAATCGCGATGAGTCTGCTTTCCACCGCCCTTTCCATCCCGCTGATCCTCGAGTTCACGGTCGCACCCATCAATCTGATCACCGGCCGCAACGCGCACATCTTCACCGAGTTCACCGGCCTGACCAGCCGCCCGGCGATGCTGGCCGTGGCGGCGCTCAACGCCGCGGGCGCGGGACTGCTGACCGTAGGCCTGGTGAACCGGCAGGCCGCGGTGCTCGGCGCGCTCGTCATCGGCGGCGTGAGCGCCTGGTACCTGATCATGATGATGCGCAACGGGCACTTCGGCATCGGCGTCCCGGCGTTCCTGCTCACCGGCGCCCTCGCTCTCGGCATCCTGCTCGAGCGCAGCCGCGGCCGCCGCCTAATCTGATGCACCGCCTCGAACACCGCGCAACCGCTCCGGCGCAGCCGCTCCCGCATACCCGATCCGCCCGACCACGCGATCACCTGGCCGCTCGATCACTGCTTAGGCTCGGATTTAGCAGCTCGGCGCATCATATAAGTGCGCTGAAAGGCGGCGCGAGCGGCGGACCGCCCGGGACTGGTGTCCCCTCCCCTCCAACCCGTGTACCGGGCGGTTCGTTCGCGGTCCAGCGCTGTCGGACTTGCTGCACGACCGACGAGGAGTGAGCGCGATGGAAGCCACCGACACGGACACCGTCCCCCAGATCCCGAACGCGTTCCTGCGCGGCATCCCGGTCAGCCTGCTGATCGACGGAGCGCGTGAGCGGCGAGTGGATGAGGTCGACGAAAACCTCAAGCTGTTCATGGGAAACCGGCACGAGCATTTCCGCCCGCTGGCCGAGACCGTCACGATCGGCGGCCGCGAACTGCGGGTGTTCGAGTGGACTCACTCGACCTTCGTGGCCGAGTGAGTCCGCCGGGCCGGCCGGGGTGCCGCACGTCAGGCCGCCTCGGGCAGCACCTCCGGCAGCCCGAAGGCGGCGAACAGGCCGGGGCCGAACGTGGTCACCTCCGCGATCACCGGGCCGCGCGGCCGCAGCACGTCGAGCTTGAACGCCCGATACCGCGAGTCGCCGAAGCGGCGCAGATAGCTGGCCGCGGCCGGCAGGCGGTTCGCGGCGGTCGGCAGCAACCGCCAGTCGCCTTCCCGCTGATCGCCGAAGGCGCGTTCCAGCAGAGTGCGCATCGCGTCGATCCCATCGAACAGGTATGGATACGGCGGCATCGTGATGCGAATGTCCTGCGCGGAGATGGCGATCGCGGCCACCGCGTCTCCGCGCTCGTGCGCGTCTATGAACTGCTCAAGCAGCTGCCTGTCCTGGGTGCTCAGTGTGGGCGCGGACCACTCGCCGCGGCTTGTCGCAAGGTTCTGCTGCATGGTGGTGCGCGCCCGTTGCAGGGCGCTGTTGGCCGCCGCGACGCTCGTGCCGAGCAGGCCCGCGGTCTGGTCCGCGGGCCAGCCGAGCACGTCGCGCACGATGAACGCGGCACGTTGCCGTGGCGGCAGCAGCTGCATGGCGGCGAGGAAGGCCAGCTCAATGGTCTCCCGGTCGACCGCGACAGCATCAGGCTGCTGATCGATCGGCGCGGCCTCGTCGAGCATCCGGTCCGGGTACGGTTGCAGCCACGGCACCTCGGCGAGCGATTGCATCTTCGCCAGCCGGCGCGCGTTGCGGCGCAGTTGGTCAAGGCACACGTTGGTGGCGATGCGGTACAGCCAGGCGCGAAACAGCATGCTGCCATCAAAGCCGTCCAGTGCCCGCCAGGCGTTCAGCAGCGTCTCCTGCACGGCGTCCTCAGCCTCGTCAAAGGAGGCGAGCATCCGGTAGCAGTGCACGTGCAGCTCGCGCCGGTAGCGCTGGGCGAGCCGCGCGAACGCCGCCTCATCGCCGCCGATCGCCGCGGCGATTTGCGTCGCGACGTCGGCAGCCTGATCCACCACTGGCATCTTGACCGCTGACTTCTTAACCACTGACTTCTCTACCGCTGCTTGCTTAGCCACTGACTGCCTCACCGCTGACCACTGGCCACTGGCCGCTGGCCGCTTGACCACGTCTCCGACTCCGGTCAGCTCTCGTACGGGTCCTTCTTGCGCTCCTGCACCAGCCACTCGTTGCCGTCCGGGTCACTGAACGAGGCGAAGGAGTTGTAGTCGCCGCGCTGCGGGTCAGGCCCGGACCGCTGCTGCCCGTTCTCGAAGTGGAAGACTTCGCTCACCTCGATGCCCCGCCCGGCCAGTTCGGTCCGCGCCGCATCGATATCAGTGACCATCAGGTGCAGACCCTTGACGGAACCCGCGGCTTCGTGGTTGCGCATGAGGGCGACCGAACAGCGCGAGCCGACCGGCGTCAGCTGCACGACCCGGAAGTCCTCGGTGGGCTGGTAGTCGACCTCCAGCTTGAATCCCAACTGCTCGGCGTAGAACTGCTTGGCCCGGTCGACATCCGCGACGGGCAGCACGATGAGTTCCAGCTTCCATTCCATGACGGCCTCCTTGGCCAGCGTGGTCGGCTCGGTCACCGACGCTACTCACGGATGAAACGGCGCGGTCGCCGAAAACTCATCGGTGCCCCGATAACTTCTTACCTGCGCAGGTGAGCGCACCGTTCCGGCGCGATGGCTGGGCTAGCCCGTCCGGGTGTCCGGCTGGGAGAGACAGCGCCGGAGGGGGCGCGCCGGTCACGCCGGGCGCCACGGACACACGTCGTCACATTGCCACATCGCCACATCGCCGCGATCGCTACGGCCGCGACTTCAACCCGAGCCGCGTTTCCGCCGTCGTCCAATCAGACGCGATCGCCTGCTGCGCCGCGACGAGGGTCACCTTCCCCGAGCACACGGCGTCGTGCAGGTCGTTCTCGACCTTGTCCTTGGCATTCGGGATCTTGCCGATCTCCGGCCAGAGGTTCGCCTCGTCGTTTGAGCCGCCGATCTCCAGCGAGACGAGATGGTCGAGTTCCGAACCCGTACCGCTCGAAACGCCGTACGCGGTATAGAGCGAGCGCTTCGCCTTGTCGGTCTGGCTCACCGGCGGGCGCACGGTCGTGGTGTAGCCGCTGCGGCAGATGGTGGTCTGGATGTTCGCCTGGGTCACCGCGGGATCGAACGAGCCGGGGGTGCACTGCGGGTCGGGGCGCGGCCCGGCCAGGAAGTGGCACGTGCCTATCTTTATCGAGTCCGTGACCTGCTTCGGGTCGTGCACCGCGAGCAACCCGCCGGTGCGCGGCTCGACCGATCCGTTCGAGGTCGCGGCGGAGCTGGCCGACGCGCCGCTCGACGCCCCTCCCCCGAAGGTTATGGTCCCTGACTTACAGCCACTCACAGTCAGTAGCAACACGATAACAGCAGCACTCGCAGATACGGCCTTGGTGCGGATGCCCTGTGCTCCGCTCGGAATTCGCCTCATGCCCGTCACTGTGGCAGATCGGCGGCCTTACGTCTCGCAGCGAATGCGGCCTCTTCGACGAGCTGCTGCGCGAACGCGGCGAAGGCCTCACCGAGGAAGTAGAAGTGCCCGCCGGGGAAGAGCCGCTGGCGCACCTGCCCGGTCGTCTCCCGGGACCAGGCGCTGAGCATGTGCTTCGGGGCGCGCGGATCGGCGTCCCCGCCGAATACGGTTACCGGGCTGCTGATCGGTGGACGGTCCGGATGTGGCGCGTACGAGTCCACGGCGCGCAGATCCGCTCGCGCGACGCGCAAGAAGTGCTCGACGAAGGCCGGCGCGTTCTGGATGCGCTCCGGCGTGCCGCCCATCGAAATCAGCTCACTGAGCAGGGAGTCGTCGTCGAGTTCGTACAGCCGACCGCGTAGGTGGCCCTGGAAACTCGGCGCGGCTCGGCCCGAGACGCCGACCCAGGCCGGCGGGCTGCTCGCGCCGTGTTCCAAGGCCCGCGCGACCTCGATCGCGATCACCGCGCCGAGGCTGTGGCCGAAGATGGCGTACGGCACGTCGGTCCACGGCCGCACCTCGCCGGCAATCAGCTCCACCAACTCTGGCAAGCTTTGCCGCAGCGGTTCGGCGTGCCGCTTGCCTCGGCCGGGCAGGTCGAGCAGGACCAAGTCCCAGTCAGTAGGCAGTTCGCGGGCAAGCGGATAGTAGACCGCGGCCGAGCCGCCGGCGTGGTGGAAGCCGATGACGCGCAGCGCCGGATCGTCCAGCGGGCGAGGTCGGATGTACCCGGTCGTGGCAGTCGCCGCAGTCGCCGCAGTCGCCGCGGCCGTGGCAGGCGTGCTCGTCATGCGCCGTTCGCCTTGTCGGCCGGGACGCGCGCCGCGACGATCCGGCGGGTGAGCCGATCGATCAGCACGCTGATCTGCAAATCCTCGTTGAAGTCGTCGAGCGGGATCTCGACCTGATAGCGCTCCTCGATGCTCATGGTCAGCTGCATCGCGGTGAACGAGTCGCCGCCGACCTCAAGGAATGTCTCGGTGCGGTCGAGCGCCTCTTCGGCGTGCATGATGTTCATCAGTTCGCTGATCAGGTATTCGTGGATCAGTTCCTGGTCGAGCGCGGCCTGCGCTGTCTCTCCCGCGTCGGCGGCCGACTCGGACTCGGACTCGGACTCGGTCGCTGCCGGACTCTCGCCGGATGAGGCGGCGGCGCGTTGCGCGGGCATGCTGCTGCGCGGCTGCGGCTCATCGATCCAGCACCGCTTGCGTCGAAAGACGTACGTCGGCAGGTCGCCAAGGATTGCGGCGCCGGTCGGGCGCAGCGCATCCAGGCGCAGGTCTGCGCCATCGACGAAGATCGCCGCGAGCGCGTTCAGCAGATTTGCCGGGCTCGCCGCGGGGTCCTCGGTGATGAGCGGGAAGACCTGCTCGCCCCACGCGATTTCGGCGGCCGCCGCGCCCAACGCGGGCGTGCGCTGTTCGGCCTTGACTCGCAAACCGAGAGCCTGCAGCAGCCGCTTGATTCGGTCGGCCGGCGGCTGGTCCTCTCCTCCGACGACCGCAGCGAGCATCGGGTAGGCGGCACTCAGTGCATTGATTCCTGCGGATAGCCGCACGACCCCCGATCCGACTCGCAGCGTCACCGAGGTCTGCGCGTTCTTCGCAGTCACCTTGCTCGCGTGCCCTACCGCGACAGCCAGCTTCTCGGCCAGCTCGCCGCCGCTCGCGCCGACCACCGCGACGCGATGCTCGAAGGGAGCGCGGCCCGCACGCAGCGTGTGTGCGGCCGAAGCCAGCTGTTCGCGCGCAGTGCCCACGAGGTACGACGCGGTCGCAGACACGAGCTCGGTCAGGCTGGTCGCGTTCTTCGCCGAGAGCGTCACGAGTTGCGGAACCGAGCTGGCCCCGGCCAGCTGCTCAGACGAAGCAGCTGACACGGGCGTGTACGCCTCCAGGATGGCGTGTGCGTTGGTGCCGCTCATGCCGAATGCACTGACGCCTGCGATGCGCCGCTCGTACTCGACCGGCCATGGCGTCTGCGTGCGCGGCACGGCGAGCCGGACACGATCCCACGGAATGTACTCATTGAGCGGCCCGGCATCTGGCGCGACGGCTGTCGGGACCACGCCATGTTGCAGCATGAGCACGACCTTGATCAGCGCCGCGATCCCGGCCGCACCCTCCAGGTGCCCGAGCCGCGATTTCAGGGTGCTCAGTAGCGCGGGCACGGACCTGCCCGGCGCGCCGGCCCCGATCACCGCGTCGAGCGCGCCGACTTCGATCGGGTCGCCAAGCGAGGTGCCGGTCCCATGGGTCTCCACCGCACCGACCTCGCGCGCTGCGACGCCGGCGTCGGCGAGCGCGGCCCGGATGACTTCCTGCTGCGCGTTTCCGTTCGGCACGGTCAGGCCGGACGAGGCGCCGTCGTGCATGACCGCGCTGCCGCGCAGAACAGCCAAGATCGGGCGCCCCTCGCGTTCGGCGTCGTCGAGGCGCATCAGGACTGCGACACCGACGCCCTCGCCGCGGCCATATCCGTCTGCTGCGGCGGTGAAGGTCTTGGACCGGCCGTCCGGGGCGAGGGCCTGGTTCTGGCACAGCGAAACCATCAGGTCCGGGGAGAAGATCAGGTTCGCGCCGCCGACCAGCGCGTACCGGCACTCCCCACGCCGCAGCGCCTGCGCACCGAGATGCAGCGCGACGAGCGAGGAGGAGCACGCGGTGTCGACGCTGACCGCGGGCCCTGAGAAGCCCATCACATAGCTGACCCGGCCGGCGGCCATGGAGAGTCCGCCGCCGGTGCCGTAGTACGGGTCCACTTCGCGATCGCCGGTGCGGTTGGTCAGGCGATCGCCGTATTCGGACGTCATGATGCCGACGAAGACCCCTGCGTTGATCCGGTCCCGGCGGCGGACCGGGATGCCAGCCCGCTCCATTGCCTCCCACGCGGTTTCCAGCAGCAGCCGCTGCTGCGGGTCGGTGGACTCGGCCTCGCGCTGGGACATGCCGAAGAACGCGGGGTCGAACTGGGCTACGTCGGAGAGGAATCCGGCACGCTCGACGTAGGAATGGTTCGGCGTGTTCTGCTTCGGGTCGAAGACGGCGCGCAGGCCGGGCCGGTCCTCGGGGATCTCGCTGATGACGTCGCGGTCACCGAGCAGGAAGTCCCAGTAGTCCTCCGCGGAATTGAGGCCGCCAGGCAGCCGTAGCGCGGTGGAGACGATCGCCAGTGGCGCGGTGCGTGCCGCCTCCAGCTCGCGAATACGAGCCTTGAGCTGCTTGGACAGCTTGAGCTGTTCCTCCATCAGGTGAAGCAGTTCCTTGTTGTCCATTTCCGTCCTCACAGTTCCATGGCGAGGTCGCGCCGGATCGCTTCGAGGAGTTCTTCCTCGGTCAGTTCGCGCTCGGCCGGATCCGGTTGCGGGTGCGGTTGCGGGTCCGGCACCGAGGCCGGTGCCCCAACCGAGGTCACAGCCGAGGCCACAGGCGGGGTCGCAGCCGTAGTCACAGCCGAGGTCCCAGCCGAGGCCACAGGCGGGGTCGCAGCCGTAGTCGCAGCGGAAGCCGGGTTCGGCTCCGGCGCGGATCCCGGCTCGAGCTGGGGTTCCTCGCGCACAAGGGTGGTCAGGTGCCGGGCAAGTTCCTGGATGGTCGGGTAGTTGATGGCGACCACGGCGGACAGGTCATCGTCCATGGCGTGGCTGAGCAGGTCGCCGAGGTCGATCATCATGATCGAGTCCATGTCCATCTCCTCGAACCCGCAGTCGTCGTCGACCTTGGCCGGGTCGCCGAGCAAGTCGCCGGCGAAGCCGCGGATGGTGTCGCGGGCGAGGTCGTAGCGCTCATCGGAGTCGAGGGGGCGCAGCCGGTCGCGCAGCCGGTCGCGCAGCCAGCCGCGCGGCTTGCCGGACGCGTCGGTCTCCACCGCCGCGGCCGGAGCCACACCCGCAGTCACGGCAGCGGCACCGTCGCCCGCGTCACCGACCGCCGATTGCGCTTGCCCTGCTGCGCTCGCTGCCTCAGCGCGCGAACGGTCCTTGACCAGATGTGCGAGCATCGCGGCGCGCGGATGGTCGCCGATCTGCTCGGCGTACTGCTTGAAGTCGGCGTCGATCGCCAGCAGCCGGGGCGCGCAGGTCGTCGCGGCCAGTCCAAGCACCGCAGCCGCGGCCGAGTCAGTCAGCGCCTTGATTCCGAGTTTTTCGGCGGCGCGCGCGGTGGCCGCATTGGCCGCCATACCGCCCTTCGCGCTGGCGATCCACGGTCCCCAGTCCACGCTGGTGGCCGGCACCCCGGCGGCACGGAGGGTGTGTGCGAGGCCGTCGAGGAATCCGTTGGCGGCGCCGTAGTTCGCCTGTCCGGCTGAGCCGAGCAGTCCGGCTGCGGAAGAGAAGAGCACGAATGCGGTCAAGTCGTCGTGTCCGTTGACCGCCTCCGCAAGCACCTGCGCACCGCGCGCCTTCACGGCGAAGACGGCAGCGAAGTCCTTGGCCGTCAGCTGGTCGAAAGCGTGATCGGCAGTCGCGCCGGCGAGATGGAAGACGCCTGACAACGGTCCGTCCTCGGTCGCGGCAGCGACCGCTCGCGCGACCGCCGCGGCATCTGCCACGTCGCCCATCACGGTTCGCACCGTGGCGCCCGCGCCCTCGAGTTCGGTGATGACACCGCGCGCGGTCTCGTCCGGCTCGGAGCGGCCGAACAACGTGACCTGCCGCGCGCCCTGCTCAACCACCGTCCGCGCGACGCTGAGCCCGAGCGCGCCGAGTCCGCCCGTGATCAGAACGCTGCCGGGCCAGGCTGGAGGCTCGACGGTTGCGCCGGCTGGGATGAGGCGCGGGATACGCACGCCGTCAGCGTCGATAAGCAATCGATTCTCGTTGATGATCCCCTCGGCCGCGCGAACGAGAATCGCGGTCAGGGCCTGCGCCGACCAGCCCTCCCCCAACTCGACGCGCACGATGCGGCGGCGCGGCTGCTCGGCTTCGAGTGCCGCGAGCATGCCCCACAACGCCTCGCGGACCGCAGCCGCCTGCGTACGCCCATCGCCGAGAATCACGTAAGGCACGTCCTGTGGTGCGTCCTTGAGCGTGGCCCACAGGTCGAGCGCCGATTCCTGCGCCGCGACGGCGTCGAGTGCGTCCTCGAGGTCTGCGAATCGCGCGTCGAGGATCACCTCGGGCGCCGGTCCATTGCCCGCGGCCAGGTCGCTGATGACAGTGTGGCCTTCCGCGCGAAGCTTCGCCGCGAGAGCCCTACCCGGCTCGTGCGTGTCCCCGAGTACTGCGATCCGTCGGCGCAACGCGGCCGATGGCGCCGACTCCTGCGGGCACGCGACCCAAGCGAGTTCGTACGCGTTCGGCGTGCCCTTGCGCAGACTCTGTCGCAGGACTGTGCGGCCGACCGGCCGGACGCGGAAGCCGTCCGCGATTATGAGGCTTTCACCGGCGGCGGTGAACAGATGCAGGTCGGCGGTCTCCACGTTCTTGCGGCCGTTTGGCAGCGGCTTGGCCTGCACGACGCGCACGTGGCTCCACAGCTCCTCGCCGGGAGTGGGCCGACCCGGGAACGCGATGGTGTCGATGGCGAACGGGATCGCGAGCGAGGCGGCCTTGGTGGCATGGTCGTCGACCATGAACCCTGCGATGCTCTGGAAGTAGGAGTCGATCAGGCCGGGGTAGATCTCGTATTCGGCCAGCGGTTCAAGCATCGGCGGTTGCGTGTAGCGCAGCAGTGCCTCGTCGCCGCGCAGCCAGATGTCGGCGATCCACCGGAAGGACGGGCCGAGGGTGTAGCCAAGTTCGCGGAAGAAGGCGTAGAACGTCTCGCCGGAGATGTGGCGCTCGGCGCTCGCGATGAACGCGTCACGGTCAGGGGCCTGACGTCGCGCAGCGGAGTCTTCGGCGCTGACCAGCTTGGCGTTCAGGTGCGTCTCCCAGGTGCCCCGATCCGGGTCCACCAGGCTGTGGATGCCGAGCGGGGTGTTCGATCCCTGAGCCTCGTTGAGCAACAGCTGCACGTCGTATCGCTCGCCGTCCTTGATGACGAGCGGAAGCCGGCATACCAGGTCGCTGATCGACACCGGTTTGCCGTTCGCACCGACCGCGGAGAGGATCGTCGCCAGGTGCGACGACGCCGGAACAAGCACGGTCTCTTCGATCCGGTGGTCCCCCAGGTGCTTGGGGAACGCCGCGGTGCGTTCGAAGGCGAAAGCGCGGCCCTTGATCGCCGGGGAACGCAGCTCCACGCCCCAATGCTTCGGCTGCGCCTTTGCCGTACCGACCGATTCGGTGGCGGCGGCAGCAGCGGCCTGCGCCGGCTTGACCTTCGTCCAGTAGCGCGTGTCAGCGAACGGATACAGCGGGCCGTCGGCGCGGCGGTTGCCAGTGACTGCGTGTACGGCTGCCCAGTCGAGGTCCTGGCCTTGCCGGTAAAGCGTGGCCGCCGCCGTCAACATGATCGCGCGGTCGGGCGCGCCCCGATTGAGGGAGGGCACGGCGCCGCCGTGCGGGACCAGCTCGGCCGCGGTGACCATGTTGATCAGCGTCTGGTCGGGGCCGAGTTCGAGCACGACCTCAACGCCGAGTGCGGCCAGCTGCTGCGCGCCCTCGTGGAAGCGCACCGGCTGCCGCACGTGCCGGTACCAGTAATCGGCGTCGAAGTCGCTCGGCCCGCCGACCTTGCCAGTCAGGTTCGAGATGACCGGGGTGTGCGGCCGGTTGAAGGTCATCGGCTCAGTGACGGCCCGCAGCTCCGGCAGCATCGCGTCGATGAGCCGGGAGTGTGCGGCTGCTGAAATGGTCAGCACCCGCGCCTTGGCCTCTTCCGCGCGCGCTCGTTCGGCGACCGTCTCAATGTCCTGTGGCAGCCCGGCGACGACGATGGACTGCGGTCCGTTGATCGCGGCGATGTCGCAATCGGTGCCCCGCAGCCAGCCTTCGACCCGCTCCAGCGGCGCGGCGAGGGAAAGCATGGCGCCGCTTCCGGTGCCCTGCATGAGGCGGGCCCGGTTAACGACGAGCGTCAGGCCGGTCTCGAGGTCCATGACTCCGGCGTAGACGGCCGCGGCGATCTCGCCGACACTGTGCCCGGTTACCACGGATCCTGTCACGCCCCAGGACTTCCAGAGCGCGGCGAGCGCGAGTTCGAGCGCGACGGTGGTCGGCTGAGTGAACCGGATCTGATCGATCAGCTCCTCGTCGGCGCCGTAGAACATCAGGTCCAGCAGCGAGATGCCGAGCTGTGGCGCGGCGATGACGTCGCAGGCGTCGAGGGTTTCGCGAAACACCGGCTCGGTTTCGTACAGCTCGCGGCCCATGCCGAAGTACTGGCTGCCCGCACCGGAGAAGAGAAACGCGACCTTCGGCGGCTTCGTGCGCGCCGGCTCAGTCCGGGACCCGGGCTCGGACCCAGGCACAGACCCGGATTCGCCACGGCTCTCGCGAAGTCCGGCGAGCAGTTCAGCGCGGTTTGCGCCGAGCAGCAGCTTGCGCAGCGGGAAGTGCGCGCGGCCGGAAGCGGCGGTGGTCGCCAGGCGTCCGAGTTCGTCCTCTGTCGCGCTCGTCAGTCTCGCGTCCCAGAGGTCGGTGAGTCGACACAGACCCGCCGGGTCCGGCGCGGAGATCGGCACCAGGTACGGAATTGGCTGCTCTCCGTCGGCTTCGGACTTTCGCGCCGTAGCCGCCACCACCGGCGCCGCCTCGGGTGCCTCGCCGAGAATCACCTGGGCGTTCGTGCCGCTGAAGCCGAAGCTGGAGACCGCCGCGTATCGCGGGCGGTCACCGGTGCGCCAGGGCGTGAGGGAGTCGACGACGCGGATGTTGACTTCGTCCCACGGGAAGAACGGGTTCAACGTCTCGGCGTGCAGGCTCGCAGGGAGCTGATGATGCCGCAGCGCCAGGACGGTCTTGAAGATCCCGGCCATGCCCGAGGCCGATTCGCAGTGCCCGATGTTGCTCTTGATCGAGCCGACGTGCAGCGGTTCGCCCGGCTTGCGGTCCTTGCCGAAGACGGCCCACGCGGCGTTGAGCTCGATCGGGTCGCCGAGGGAGGTGCCGGTGCCGTGTGCCTCCAGGTACGACACCGCGGCGGCGTCGATCCGCGCGTCGGCGAGCGCGGCTGCGATGACTTGCTCCTGCGCGGCTCCGTTGGGCACGGTGAGGCCGGAGGACGCGCCATCCTGGTTGACCGCGCTGCCGTGCAGCACCGCCAGGACCCGGTCGCCGTCTCGCTGTGCGTCGCGCAGCCGCTTGAGAACCAGAACGCCGCAACCTTCCGCGCGGACGAATCCGTTGGCGTCGGCGGAGAAAGTCTTGCAGCGGCCGTCCGGCGAGAGCATGTGCGCGCGGCTGATCGCGACTGAGCACTCCGGCGACGCGATCACGTTGACACCGCCGGCCAGCGCACGGTCGGTCTCGCCAGATCGCAGGGACCTGATGGCTAGATGCAGCGAGACGAGAGAAGACGAGCACGCGGTGTCCACAGCCATCGCCGGGCCGCAAAGCCCGAGCAGGTAAGAGATTCGGCCGGCGGCGACGTTCAGCGAGGTGCCGCTTCCGAAGTAGGCGTCGAGCTGATTGAGTCCGCCACGTTCGAGCAGCCGGGAGTAATCGGAATTCGTGATTCCGATGTAGACGCCGGTGCGCGTGCCCTTGAGGCTCTTGGGATCGATCGCGGCGGATTCGAGGGCGTGCCACGCGGATTCGAGCAGAAGGCGC
>Ga0134126_10009432_pt1 | contig 12293 bp, 10 predicted proteins | sample KB31752_FD_96881 | JGI IMG/M metagenome (GOLD analysis project Ga0134126, IMG submission 96881) | Terrestrial soil microbial communities with excess Nitrogen fertilizer from Kellogg Biological Station, Michigan, USA - KB3-175-2 | ecosystem: Environmental > Terrestrial > Soil > Unclassified ...
CAGCGACCTGCAGCTTCGGAGGCTGCCACTCTATCCAACTGAGCTACGGGCGCGCCGCCCGGACCGGGGACCGGGATGATACGCGGACGGCGGTCCCAGCGCTAATTACGCCGCCGGTCATGCCCCAGGCGCCGCCTTCCAGGCGTTATTGCTGCGATCCTTGTCCGGCAGCACCTCGTCGGGATCGATGGTCACAGCTTTGATCGGCCGCGTCGTATCGACGGTCAGGTCGACCTCCTTTTGCTGGATCCAGGTCTCGGCGGGCAGCTGGATGCGCTCACTGCTGCCGTCCTGGAAATCGAGCCGCACGACCGCCGGCAGCACGAGCCGATCGAGGTTGGCGATGCCTATCACGGCGCCCTTGCTCCAGCCGCCGCGCGCGGGATGCACTCCCTGCACCGCGAGGTCGAGTGTCCAGTTGTGCATGTACCAGCCGCGCCAGAACCAGGAGAGATCCTCGCCCGCGGCACTCTCCATGGTGCGGAAGAAATCCGACGGCTTCGGGTGCCGGTATGCCCAATCAGTGATGAACTTGCGGAACGCCCAGTCGAAGCGGTTTGGTCCGAGGATCTGCTCGCGCAGCAACGCGAGGCCGAGCGCTGACTTGAAGTAGGTGACGGGATGACGATACTTCTCTGCGACCTGATCGGCACGCGTGAGCAGCGTGGGGGCATTCGGGTCCTCGAGCGTTCGCAGGATCTCGTCGGATGGATTGCCGCCACCTGGCGCGTACTCGGGGTCGCGCTTCGGTCCGAAGACGCCGTGCTCGAAGTCCTCGGCCTCGTAGATGTCGATGAAGGTATTGAAGCCTTCGTCCATCCACTGGTCGCGACGCTCATCGAATCCCACGATCATCGGGAACCAGGTGTGGCCGAACTCATGCGCGGTCAGCGCGAACAGATCCTTGCCTCGATCCGTGTAGTCATCGAAGACGATGGCCGGATACTCCATGCCGCCGATGGGCCCGGCGACGGCCGCGGCCGTCGGATACGGATAGTCGAATCCCCATCGCCGGGAGAACTGCTCCAGGGAATACTTCGTGTATTCCGTGGCGCGGCCCCAGGCCTGCGGCCCGGCGCTCTCGATGGGATAGAACGACATGGCGAGGCCGCTCTTGCCGCCGGACAGATTGAACCGCGCCGCATCCCACATGAATGCCCGCGAGGCGGCAAACGAGACATCGCGCGCTTCGCGGATGCGGAAATGCCAGGTGCGCGTATCCTGCGGCGCCGGCTGGCTGCGCGGCTGGCCGACCTCCCCGGCAGTGCGGATCATGACCGTCTGGTCGCTGGAGCGCGCTTGCTGAAGGCGCTGGCGCTCGGGCGCATCGAGCACCTCGCCGGGGTTCTCCAGCTCGCCGGACCCGGCCACCAACATGTCGGCGGGCACGGTCACGTAATAGTCGAAGTCGCCGTACTCGAGGTAGAACTCGGAGCCGACATAAGGCAGCGTATCCCAGCCGCGCAGGTCGTCGTAGACCGCCATTCGCGGGTACCACTGAGCGATGTCGAAGATCTCCCCGTTGCGGGTGTGAATGTGGCCCGTGCGGCCGCCGAACGCGCCGGGCACGGTGAAGTGGTACCGAATGTGGATTTCCAACTTGCCGCCGCGCGGCGCGAGCGCTCGCGGGAGCCTGATCTGCATGCGCGTATCGGACACGATGTAGTCGGCATCGACGAGCCGGCCGGAGCGACCGATCTGGACGGCCTCGAGCACATCGCCATCGGTGTGTTCGCTGGAGCGGTAGCCGTCGGCGTGAACGTACCTCGAGCGGGCATCCTTGCGGTAGGTGTTCTGATCGAGCTGCAGCCAAAGGCTCGCCAACGGCTGCGGGCTGTTGTTGGTGTAGGTGATCACCTCGCTGCCCGCGAGCCGGGCGGTCCGGGCGTCGAGGCTGGCGTGAATCACGTAGTCGGCGCGGTTCTGCCAGTAATCCGGCCCCGGCGTACCATCGCCGGCCCGATAGGCGTTGACCGGGTCGGGTAGTGTGAGTGGCGCGAAGGCCTTCAGCGGGTCATAGTCAGCTGCGGCCCTTGCGGTCGTGGGGGCGGCATGCGTGGCTCCCGCCGGCCCGGGATCTCCCGTGCAGCCCGTGATCGCCACTAACGTCAATAGCGCCGCGCGGGCGACCCTGCGTCCACTTGGGTCGGGTCGGGTCACAAGCCCGGCTCCGTGGCGAGCTTCATCATCAGCCGGTAGGTGAACTCGACGGTACTGTAGAAATCATCGATCTGCTTGCGCTCATCGCGGCCGTGCATCCGTAAATCATTGAGGTCGTTCCAGCCGCCGCCGACGCCGTAGGAAGGAATTCCAGCGGCGCGCGTGAAGATACTGTCGCTCGCGCCGGCCGCCATCTGCGGCAACACCACGACGCCGGGCCACATGGTGTGCGCGATCTGAGTGATGGCCGCCATGACCTTTGGATCGGGTACGGTCTCAGGCGCAGGCTGCACCGGCTCCAGAAGACTGACCTTGATGCCGGGATCGCCCGCGACTTGTTGCAGTCTCACCAGCGTTTCCTTCTCCGTCTCCCCGGGGAACACGCGACATTGAACGGTCGCCTCCGCGCTCGAGGGCAAGGCATTCTCCTGTACGCCTGCCTTCAGCATGGTGGCGACGCAGGTCGTATGAAGGATCGCGTTCATCGCGACATCGCGTGCGGCGACGCGCCGGGCCACCGCCACATCGAGCGGGTCCCTGGAAAGTGCCATGAGATCGGCTCGCTTGCGGCCGCTGGCGAATTGCGCGGTCGCCGCGAAGTAGGCACGGGTGGTGGCGTTGGTCTTGAAGGGGAACTGATAGCGGGCCAGCCGCGTGAGCCCGCTCGAGAGCTGGTAAATCGCGTTGTCGGCACGGGGCTCCGAGGAATGGCCGCCCTTGTTCGTGGTTTCCCAGCGGAACGTCATGTAGGTTTTCTGGACGGTCTCGACGCTGAAATCGAGGCGCTTCCCGCCCACGATCTCTCCCGAGCCGCCATCGGGATTGATCACGAGGCCCGCATTCACCAGGTCGCGATCGTGCTCGAGGAGCCAGTGGGGACCGTCCTGCTCCAGGCCCACTTCCTCATCCGCCGTGAATGCCACGATGATGTCGCGGTCGGGCACGAAGCCTGTTTCCTTCAGCCTGATGAGCGCCGCGGCCGCCGCGGCATCCTCGTCCTTCATGTCGGAGGTGCCGCGACCATAGAAGAAGCCATCCTTCTCGGTGAACTTGAAGGGCGGCAGAGACCAGTCTTCCGGCCGCGCATCCACCACGTCCATGTGGCAGATCCACATCACGGGCTTGCCGCTGCCCTTGCCCTTGCCCTTGAGGCGCACCACCAGATTGACCTGCTGAGGCCACGGGGTTTCGGGCACCAATTTCATCTCGTCGTCGGTGAAGCCAGCGGCCTTGAAGCGCGCATAAAGCGCCTCGGCCACGCCCTTGGTGCCGACGGGGTGTATGGAGCGGATCTCGACGATCTGCTTGAAGATGTCGTGCGCCAGGCGCCGGTTGTCCTCCGGCGGCATGGGGCCGGGGGCCGGCCAGCCGCGCGTTGCAGCAGATGCGGCGCTGGTGAGCAGGAGCGCGCAGACGAGCGTGCCGAGCTTCGAAGGATGGTGCATGGTCCCCTCTGACGCCGCGGTAACCGCGGAACATCTTGTGTGGCCCCGCAGCTTAGTGGCAATGAGGAAATTGCGCCGCGGGCCCGCGATGGTCCGTGCACGGCCTGCGGCGAAGCGCCTGTCCGGCTCCCGGCGCTCGGCACCCCGCAGCATCGGGTATTTACGAAGGCGCGAGCCGAACCGCTATACTGCGAGCTTCGTGTTCGCAAGTCCCTGGTGAGGCGTCGGTGAGCAAGCAGGACACCCATTTCATCAACATGTTCAGCCTGGTGATCGGCGTGCTGGTCGCGATCGCCATAGTGATCTTCGTCGTGGCGCGGAGCGTTGGGGAACGCACCGAAGGCCGCCAGATGATGGGTGAGCCGGACTACTACAAGAGCGTCGAGGCGCGCGTCGCCCCCGTCGAGCAGGAGGCCGTCGCCGGGCAGAACAACGCCGCGCTCGCCATCAAGCCACCGGCTGGCGCCACGGCGGAGGCAGGCGGCTCCTCGGGCCAGGCCATGCCGACCAGCGGCAAAGAGCTCTTCGAGCAGACCTGCAGTGCCTGCCATGGCGCCGGCATCGCAGGCGCACCGAAGGCGGGTGACAAAGCGGCGTGGGCGTCCCACATCTCCAAGGGCCTGCCCACCCTGTACGACCACGCGCTACATGGCTTCACCGGCTCGAGCGGAACGATGCCGGCCAAGGGCGGCCGTGCCGATGTGCCGGATCCGATGGTCGAGCAGGCGGTGAACTACATGGTCTCGCTCGTCGCCCCGGGCATGGTCAGCGGCAAGAAGAAGTAGCCCGCCGCCGCTTCCGGTATCACGGGAATACGGCTAAGACGACAGGCACCACGGCCGCAAATGCGGCGAGCGCCGTTATGGGCAGCGGTCAGGGGCAGGAAGGAGTAGCCCGCTCCCGATCGAGGCATCGCAGCATGACCGCTTCGCTGATATGGGCAGCGGCGATCGATTCGGGTCCTTCGAGATCCGCAATGGTTCGGGCCAGCTTGAGGACGCGCTGCCGCGTCCGCCCGGAGAACCGCAGATGTCTCATGGTGCGATCCAACAGGGCACGGGCGGCGGGTTGCAGCGAGCAACACCGCTCGATCTGGGCATCGCTCAGGCGCGCGTTGCAGCGGCCCTGCCGCGCGAGCTGACGCGAGCGGGCGGCGGTGACGCGCGCGGCGAGCGCCGCGCTCGATTCTTCTCTGCCGATGCTGTCGTCAAAGTCGCGGACTTCCAGCCGGGGAACCTGCACGTGCATATCGAGACGGTCGAGCAGCGGGCCTGAGATCCGGGTGCGATATCGAAGAGCCTCCGCCGGCGTACAGCGGCACCGACCCGAAGGATCGCCCAGGTAGCCGCAAGGGCAGGGATTCATCGCAGCTACCAGTTGGAACTCCGCCGGATACTCCGCGTGCGCTGCGGCTCGGGAGACCCTCACCACGCCTGCCTCGAGCGGCTCGCGCAGCGCCTCGAGCACGGCGCGCTCGAACTCCGGCAGCTCATCGAGAAACAGCACGCCGTGGTGCGCGAGGCTGATCTCTCCCGGCCGCGCATGCGAGCCACCGCCGACCAGCGAGACAGCGGAGGCCGTGTGATGGGGAGAGCGGAATGGGCGACGGCCGAAGCTGCTCATGTGGAAGCCGGTGGAGCTGACGGACGCGATCGCTGCGCAATCCAGGGCCTCATCCTCCCCGAGCGGCGGCAGCAAGCCCGGCAGGCGCTGCGCCAACATGCTCTTGCCGCAGCCCGGCGGACCGATCATGAGCAGGCTGTGCGAACCGGCGGCTGCGATGAGCAACGCCCGTTTGGCCTGGAACTGTCCTCTGACATCGCTCAAGTCGGTCGCGGCACCGCAGTGCGGCTCCGATGTCCGATCTCCTATGCCCGATGAATGCAGAGGCAGCGGCTCCTCCCCGGAGAAGTGCTGGCAGACTTCTCTCAGATGTGAAGCTGTCCGGACGCGCGTCGCGGCACCCACGAACGCCTCGTCTGCGTTGCAGGCGGGGACGATTACTTCATGTCCATCCCGTTTGGCATGCGCGGCTGCGAGGAGGATGCCTCGTACCGACTTTATCTCGCCTCGCAGGCCGAGCTCGCCGTAGAGCTCGCAGGCGGACGGGTCGTGTGCGCCTGCCTGCCGGAGCTGGCCGGATGCGATGAGAATACCGAGCGCGATGGGCAGCTCGAATCTGCCGCCCTCCTTAGGGATCTCCGCGGGTGCGAGGTTGACGACGATGCGACCGGAAGGAAACTCGAAGCCGCACGAGAGTAGAGCTGCCTGCACCCGATCGCGGCTTTCACGTACGACCGTCGCGGGCAGGCCTACCAGATGGAATGCGGGTAGGCCGTTCGCCACGGTGACTTCGACCTCGACCAGCGGCGCCTCGAGGCCCACCTGAGCCCGGCACAAGAGCGTTGCGACGCGCAACGACACACCGTCCCTGGTCTGAGCGATGCGCCGCGAGGTCCCTCAGTGTCCGGGTGACTGGTCCAGGGGCGCGGCGCCGGGCGTACCGGCTGCAGCAGGAGCCGCAGAGCCCTCCAATGCCTGCAGTCGCGCTTCCAGCTCCGCCAGCCGGGCGCGGGTGCGCTCGAGCACGCGGGTCTGGGTGTCGAACTCGTCCCGGGTCACCAGGTCGAGCTTGCCGAGGCTCGAGCGGAGCACTGCGCGGAAGTTGGTTTCGAGATCCTTGCTGACGGTCCGAAACGCCGGTGGAACGTTTTCCAGCAGTCGGCGCGCGATCTCATCGATGCGGAAGTTGTCCATCATCTCCTACCTCCAAGTGCGATGCCCCCCGATGGGGCAGAGCCTCTGGCGCGCAGCACCAAAACGGTGCGCGTCGGGTCATGCGGCAACGCAAGCCACGGAAAGCGCATCGGAAAATGTCGTGGCATGGATTCTGCACCCCGACTGCCCACTTCACCAGCTTACGCGCGCGACGTGCGGTCGTCAGCCTTCATTCGTGGCCCGATCGCCCGGAAACGCGCCCAAAGACTCGCGAACGTCCGGGAGACCACATGCGCACCGCTTCGATCCTCTTGAAGGCGATCCTTCGAATGACGGCCGTCGCCGCCATCGCGGCCCTCGCACCGACGCTGGCGTGGGCGGCCGATGCGCCGGTACCCAACAAGGGCGACACCGCCTGGATGCTGACTTCCACAGCGCTCGTGCTGCTGATGTCCGTGCCGGCGCTCGGCCTCTTCTACGGCGGGCTGGTCCGCACGAAGAACATGCTGTCGGTGCTGATGCAGGTGTTCGTCGGGTTCGCGCTGATCACGGTGCTCTGGTGCATCTACGGCTACTCGCTCGCCTTCACGCAAGGCAACGCCTTCATCGGCGGGGCGAGCCGGCTCTTCCTCAACGGCACCTTCAATCCGGTGACGGGCGCCTACGCCACCGTCGGCACGTTCGACAAGGGCGTGGAGATGTATGAGCTGGTGTACGTCGCCTTTCAGGCCACCTTCGCCGCCATCACCTGCTGTCTGATCCTCGGCTCGCTGGTCGAGCGGATCAAGTTCTCCGCCATCCTGCTCTTCCTGACATTCTGGTTCACGTTCTGCTATTGCCCGGTCGCGCACATGGTCTGGTTCTGGCCGGGACCTGACGCTTACACCGCCACGGCCAACGTCGATGCGGTCAATGCGACCGGGGGTCTCATCTGGCAATGGGGCGCGCTCGATTTCGCAGGCGGCACGGTGGTGCACATCAATTCCGGCGTCGCCGGCCTGGTGGGCGCGATGATCCTCGGCAAGCGCATTGGGCTCGGCCGTGAGCCGATGGCGCCGCACAGCGTGACCATGACCATGATCGGCGCCTCGCTGCTCTGGTTCGGCTGGTTCGGCTTCAATGCCGGCTCTGCGCTGGAGGCCAACGGCTCGGCTTCGCTTGCTTTCCTGAACACCTATCTCGCAACCGCCTGCGCGGTTCTCTCGTGGATGGCGGTCGAGTGGCTGATGAAGGGCAAGCCGTCGATGGTGGGCGCGGCCTCGGGCGCGGTGGCGGGCCTGGTTGCGATCACGCCCGCCGCAGGGAACGTTGGCATTCCAGGCGCCTTCGTCATTGGCCTCTGCGTGGGGGTCGTCTGCTTCTGGGGCGTCACGGGCCTGAAGAAGATGCTGCGGACCGATGACGCGCTCGATGTATTCGGCGTCCACGCGCTCGGCGGCACCTTCGGTGCGCTCATGACGGGGATTTTCAACGACCCGGCGCTGGGCGGTCCCGGGCAGGTCATCAACTGGGCGACCGGTGCAACGGGGTATCCCGGCATTTGGGCGCAGTTGCTGATACAAGCCAAGGCCGTCGCGCTGGTGATAGTGTGGACGGCGGTGGTCGCCGCGATCGGCTTCTACCTGCTGAAGCTCGTGATGGGTATCCGGGTGTCCGAGGAGGACGAGCGTGAGGGCCTGGACATCACCTCGCACGGCGAGCGTGCTTACGACATGTAATCGCGCGGGCGGCTGAACGGACCCGGGAGCCCCGGGCTGCTGCTGCGGCCCGGGGCTTTCCTGCTTTTTGGGACGGATTGCGCTTTATGTGAGAGGCGGCTGCCCCTTGTGTGACCGAGTTCAAAGGACGGGATCGGGCCAAGGTGGAAAATGGGGGTGCTCCGGGGAGTAAGGTCATGTCACGATTCATCGTCATCCTGCTGGCCATCTCGCTTGCCGCCCTCGTTGGGGCGGCCGGTATCGCACGGGCCGATGTCATCTATCAGTGGACTGATGCACACGGTGAGGTGCACTACACCGATCAGTGGGTGCCGGGCGCCAAGATCATCAGGACCACAGCCGCGCACGCCCCAGCCCCGGCCCCGAGCGCCATGCAGGGCATCCAGAGCGAGAGCAACGCCGCTTCCCATGTGATCAAGCAGCAGGAGGATGCGCAGGCCGTGCAGCAGGACGTCGCCAAGGCCCGCGCGATGCGCTGCGGGCAGGACAAGGCGCAGTACCAGAAGCTGGTCGAGTCGCGCCGCATTTTCACGACCGACAAGAACGGCCAGCGCCAGTACCTTTCCGATGCGGATGCCGACGCGGCCCGCCTCAAAGCCCGCCAGGCCATGGACGCCGACTGCGGCACCGGCGGCTAGCGCGAGCGCGATCCGATTCTGATCCGTTCCGTACGGCGGTCCTTCGCACTATAGTGTCGCTCCGCGGCTATCCTGGCCGCCTGTGGTAGCGGAGCCATCAAGACATGCGCGTTGGATTCGTCGGATTGGGGGCCATGGGTATCTTCATGGCCCGAAACCTCCATCGTGCGGGGCTGCTGACGGCAGTCTGGAACCGTTCGGCGGAGAAGGCGCGCGCCCTGGCTGCGGAGCTCACCGTCAAGGCACCGGATACGCTTGCAGAGCTGGCCGCGGAGGCCGATGCCGTTGTTCTTTGTGTCTCCGCCGACGCCGATGTACTGGAGGTCGTGCGCGCACTGGCTCCCGGCCTCGCCCCCGGAAGTCTCGTGATCGACTGCTCGACCGTGGCGGCCGACACCGCACGCAAGGCGGCGGAGCTTCTGGGTAAACAGGGCGTCGAGTTCCTCGACTGTCCGGTGAGCGGCGGTACCGAAGGAGCGCGCGAGGGGACCCTGGCCATCATGGCGGGCGGCAACGAGGAGGCGTTCGAGCGCGCCCGTCCGGTGCTGCAGGCCATGGGCAGGACGATCGCCCATTTTGGCCCGACCGGCAGCGGCCAGGCGGCAAAGGCGACCAACCAGATCATGTGCGCCGGCATCATCGAGGCGGTCTCCGAGGCGATGGCATTCGCCCGCGCTCAGGGGCTGCCGCTCGAGAAGCTCATCGATACCCTGGGCAAGGGCGCGGGCTCGAGCTGGTACTTCGTGCATCGCGCCCCCAACATGGCCCGCGGCAGCTATCCGGCCGGCTTTCGCGTACGGCTGCATGCCAAGGACCTGACCATCTGCCGTGACATGGCGGCGCGGTTCGGGGTGGCGCTGCCGGTAGTCGAGCGGATGCTGAGCGAGTACGCGGAGCTCATCTCCCGCGGGTACGGCGATGAAGACATCTCCGCCTCCTTCCGCCTGAAGGCGGAGCTGTTCGAGCCCTCACGAGGACGCGCTCCATCCGCCTGACCCGAAGCGAGTTGCTGCGGCAGGCGCTGCGCGGCAGCGCGGAGTCCTTCTACCTTCCGGATTTCTGCGCCTCGCGCGCGGCGCTCGGGATCGTCGTGATCGTCGAGTTGACGGCGATCGTGCTTTCACTCGCGCGGTCGGGTGGAGCGATCGACTTCTGGGCGGACCTGGCGCGGACCTCACTCTTCCTTCTTTGGGTCGGCCTCGTCTGCGCAGCGCTCCTTTGCTGGAGCCGCGGCCGCCTCGAGCGACTGACCGTTGCCCGCGGCTCGGCGGTGGTGCTGTTGCTCCTCACGGCCGCCATCGCGGCGATCTCCGCCGCTGCCTATCTCATCGGGCACAGCTATCCGGCCGTGGCAGCCGGCACGACTGCGCTTTTCCCATCGCGATTGATGCCCTTCGTGCTGGGCAACGTGGCGATCGGCTTCGTCATCGTCGCCGTGGCGCTGCGCTACTTCTACGTGACGCACCAGTGGCGGCGTAACATCGAAATGCGCGCGGCCGCCCGCGTGCACGCGCTGCAGGCCCGAATCCGCCCCCACTTCCTCTTCAACAGCATGAACACCATTGCCTCGCTCACCCGCTCCGACCCGGTGCTCGCCGAGCAGGCCGTGCAGGACCTGGCTGATCTCTTCCGCGCCTCCCTCGGCGATCAGCGCCAGACCATCTCCCTCGCCGAGGAGCTCGAAGTGGCGCGGACGTACCAGCGCATCGAGGAGCTGCGCCTCGGCCCGCGCCTGCACGTGAGTTGGGATGTCGAGCGGCTGCCGGCGGATGCCCGCGTTCCCGGCCTGTTGCTGCAGCCCCTCCTCGAGAACGCAATCTATCATGGTATCGAGCCGCGGCCCGAGGGCGGCATCGTCGGCATCGTGGGCGAGGTCACGGGAGATCTCATCACCATCGTGGTGCGCAATCCCGTGGACGAGCGCGAGAGCGAGCGCGAAGGCAACCGTTTGGCGCTCGCCAACATCCGCGAGCGGCTGGCACTCCTCTATGGCGAGCTTGCGCTGGTCAAGGCAGGTCGCTTCGGCCGGGAGTACATCGTTACCCTGCGCTTCCCGCATGTGACCGCGGTGCAGTGATCTCATGAAGGTCCTGATCGTCGACGATGAGCCCCCGGCGCGCGAGCGGCTGCGGAGCCTCCTTGCGGAGATCAGCGATACCGAGATCGTCGGTGAGGCCGGTACGGGCACCGAGGCGTTGACTCAGGCCGCGGCGCTCTCTCCCGACGTCGTGCTGCTCGACGTGCGCATGCCGGGCATGGACGGCATAGAGACGGCGAGGCATCTGAGCACGCTGGAGGAGCCGCCGGCGGTCATCTTCACGACCGCATACGACCAGTATGCCGTCAATGCGTTCGAGACGCGGGCCGTAGGCTATCTCCTCAAGCCCATCCGCAAAGAGAAACTGGCTGCCGCCCTCGAGCAGGCGGGACGCCTCACCCGTCCGCAGCTGCAGCGCCTCGCCGCCGCGGCGCGAGCCGAGCGCCGCACGCACATCGCCGCGCGCCACCGCGAAGGCCTGCGTCTGATCCCGATCGAGGAAGTGCAGTTCTTCCTCGCCGATCAGAAGTATACGACCGTGCGCCATCTGCGCGGAGAGGATCTCATAGAGGACTCGCTGCGCACGCTCGAGGAGGAGCTCGCCCAAGACTTCGTGCGCATCCACCGCAACGCGTTGGTTGCCGTCCGCCACCTCGATCGGATCGAGCGCAACGCCGACGGACAGTACTTCGTGAGACTGCGCGGCTGCGAGGCGCCGCTCGCCGTCAGCCGCCGCATGGCCGGAGAGCTGCGGGAGCGGTTCAGGCTATGAGCTTTCGCATGGCAGCGCAGTCAACTGAGTTATGATCCAAGCCGATGCGCATCGAGTTCACCAAGATGCACGGGCTCGGTAACGACTTCGCCGTGTTTGACGCCTCCGACGCCTCATCGCTCAACGGCGCGCTCATCCGGCGTCTGGCGGACCGCCATACCGGTATCGGGTTCGATCAGGCGCTGGTGCTGGAAGCCCCCCGGCGGTCCGACACCGCGGTGTTCTATCGCATCTTCAATGCAGATGGTATCGAGGTGGAGCAGTGCGGCAACGGCGCGCGCTGCATCGCCGCGCTCCTGGCGGCGCGCGGGCTCGCCCGTACCGGGGCAGTCACGATGGATAGTCCCGCTGGATTGATCCGGGCACGCATTTTGGAAATGGCTGAGGTGTCCGTGGACATGGGACCCGTGCGCTTCGATCCGCACGCGCTGCCGTTCGATGCCGGGGCGGAGGCGGAGCGCTATCCCCTCGAGGTGGCGGGCGATGCAGTCGAGATCGGCGCGGTCTCGATCGGCAACCCGCACGCCGTCCTCGCGGTGGAGTCCGTCGATACCGCTGCCGTGGAGCGTCTCGGCCCCGCGATCGAGCGCCATCCGCGCTTCCCCAGGCGGGTGAACGCGGGTTTCATGCAGATCATCGATCGCGCGCACATCCGCCTGCGAGTCCATGAGCGTGGCGCCGGCGAGACGCTCGCCTGCGGCACGGGCGCCTGCGCCGCGGTGGCGGTGGGCCGGCGCTGGGGCGAGCTCGACCGGGAAGTGCACGTCAGCGTGCGCGGCGGCGAGTTGCGCGTAAACTGGGATG
>Ga0134126_10009433_pt1 | contig 12293 bp, 8 predicted proteins | sample KB31752_FD_96881 | JGI IMG/M metagenome (GOLD analysis project Ga0134126, IMG submission 96881) | Terrestrial soil microbial communities with excess Nitrogen fertilizer from Kellogg Biological Station, Michigan, USA - KB3-175-2 | ecosystem: Environmental > Terrestrial > Soil > Unclassified ...
CTCCCCCTGTAAGCTATCGATATGCCACGCAAATTCTTCGTCACCACCGCCCTCCCCTACGCCAACGGTCCGTTTCACATCGGACACATCATGGAGTACATCCAGGCCGACATCTGGGTGCGCTTCCAAAGAATGCTGGGAAATGAGGTGCACTTCGTGTGCGCGGACGACGCGCATGGCGCGCCGATCATGCTCAAGGCGGAGGCCGAGGGGATTACGCCGCAGGAGCTCGTGGCGCGGATTGCCGCCGGAAGGCCGCAGTATCTGCGCGGCTTTCATATCAGCTTCGACCATTGGCACTCCACGGACTCTCCCGAGAACGTGGCGCTGTCACAGGATGTTTACGGCAGGCTGAAGAAAGCCGGCCTCATTTACGTGAAGCCGGTGGAGCAGTTTTACGATCCCGTGAAAGGGATGTTCCTCCCCGACCGCTACATCAAAGGCGAATGCCCTAACTGTCACTCGAAGGACCAGTACGGTGATGCCTGCGAAGTGTGCAGCACCGTGTACTCGCCCACCGACCTCATCAACCCGTACTCCACCCTCTCGGGCGCGAAGCCGGTTCTGAAAAGCTCGGACCACTATTTCTTCCAGCTTTCCAACCCGCAGTGCATCGAATTCCTGCGCACCTGGCTCGACGCTCCGGGCCGGCTGCAACAGCAGGTGGTCAATAAGGCAAAGGAGTGGCTTTCGGGCAAGGGCGACCAGGCCCTGGGCGATTGGGATATTTCGCGCGATGCGCCCTATTTCGGCATTCCGATTCCGGACGCGCCGGGAAAATACTTTTACGTCTGGCTGGATGCCCCGATCGGCTACCTCGCTTCCCTGAAGAACTACTTCGAGACCGGCAAGGCGCGGGCGAACGGCGAAACACGCAGCTTCGAGGAGTTTCTGGCGGCGTCCGACACCGAACAGGTGCACTTCATCGGTAAGGACATCATCTATTTCCACACGCTGTTCTGGCCGGCGATGCTGAAGTTCGCCGGCAAACCGTACAAAGTGCCGGACCACGTGTATGTGCACGGCTTCATCACCGTGTCCGGCGAAAAGATGTCGAAGTCGCGCGGCACGGGTATCAGCCCGCTCCGCTACCTCGATGTCGGCATGAACGCGGAGTGGCTGCGCTATTACATCGCCGCGAAGTTGAATTCGAATGTCGAGGACCTCGATTTCAATCCGGAAGACTTCATCGCTCGCGTAAACAGCGATCTCGTCGGCAAGTACGTCAACATCGCCAGCCGCGCGGCGAACTTCATCACCAGGTACTTTGGCGGTGAGCTGAAGTATCAGGGCGACACGACACTCCTCGTGCAGCAGGCGCACGCACAGGCGACCCTGGCGCGGGAAAACTACGAAGCGCGCGAGTTAGGTAAAGCCATGCGCGATGTAATGGCCATCGCCGACCGCATCAATCAGGACTTCGACGCCCATCAGCCGTGGATATTGGCGAAAGATCCGGCCAACTATCCCGAGCTGCAGGATGTGTGCTCACGGGCGCTGCAGGGATTCAAGTTATTGAGCGTACTGCTGGCGCCGGTATTACCGCAGGTAACGGAGCGGGCCGCGAAGGAATTGTTCGGACTCGATCGCCCCTTCCGCTGGAGCGACGCCGAAGTTCTGCCGACGCGAGTCAATGCGTATCAACATTTGATGACGCGGGTGGACCCCAAGCAGTTGGATGCGTTGTTTGATGTGGAACCGACAGCCGCTGCCGGTGTCGGTGAGGGGACGCAAGCTGGAAAGGCCAAGGGGAAGAAAGCCCAGGACGGCGGCAAAGTAACCGCTGCCGTGGCGGGGCCGGCTGGCGCGGCGGCGAAGGTAGCCGCGGCAGCAGCAAACTCCGGCGGCGCGGGCGCATCTGCTGCAACCCCGGGAGACGTCGCGGGCGCAGCAATCATCTCCATCGACGAATTCAAAAAGGTGGACCTGCGCGTCGCCCGCATCGTAAACGCGGAGCACGTCGAAGGCGCCGACAAACTGCTCAAACTCACTCTCGACCTCGGAGCCGAGACCCGCACGGTGTTTGCCGGCATCAAGTCCGCATACGACCCAGCGAAGTTGAAAGACCGGCTTACCGTGGTCGTGGCCAACCTGGCCCCGCGCAAGATGAAGTTCGGCGTGTCGCAGGGCATGGTGCTGGCGGCGAGCGGTGAAACCCCAGGGTTATTCCTTCTTTCACCCGATGCCGGTGCGACGCCGGGAATGAAGATCAACTGAATGGCCGGCGCCGACGACATCGATGCGCTGTTGCCACAGACGCAGTGCACGCGTTGCGGCTACAACGCATGTCGTCCATACGCCGAAGCGATCGCAGGCGGGACAGCGCAGATCAATCAGTGCCCTCCCGGAGGCAGCACCACCATCGGCGCGCTTGCGTCGCTTCTGCACCGGGAGGCACTACCGCTCAACCCGCAGAATGGTGTTGAAGGCCCGCCGCTGGTCGCTCAAATCGACGAGACTCTCTGCATTGGCTGCGCGAAATGCCTGCCGCCCTGCCCGGTCGATGCCATCGTGGGCACTCGCAAGCAAATGCATACGGTGCTCACGGAACTGTGCACGGGATGCGAGCTGTGTGTGTCGCCTTGCCCGGTGGACTGCATAAAGATGGTGAGTCGGGACACTCTCGCTGGCGCGCAACTCGGGCCGGACCCGGCTGCGAATCGAAAGCGCTTCCACGCTCACAATCTGCGCATGCGCCGGCGTGCCGACGAACAAGCTGCGATCCTGGCGGCCAGAAAACAAGCGGCGAGACACCAGAAGAATGCACCCGGCCACGCGTAAAGCCATCTACCGCCGCCTTCAGGAAGCCAATCCCGAGCCGACGACGGAGCTCCTTTACGACACGCCGTACGAACTGCTCGTCGCGGTCATGCTCTCGGCGCACACCACAGATAAAAGCGTGAACGCGGCGACTCGAAAGCTCTTTCCAGTTGCCAACACCCCCGCAGCGATCGTGGCGCTCGGCGAGGACGGCGTGAAACCCTACCTCAAAACCGTAGGACTCTATAACGCCAAGACCAAAAACCTGCTCGGGCTCAGTCAAAAGCTCATCGACCTGCATGGCGGCAAGGTGCCCGCCGACCGCGAGGCCCTGGAAGCATTGCCGGGTGTCGGACGGAAGACCGCCAGCGTGGTGCTCAATATGGTGTTTGGCCACATTGAGATTGCTGTCGACACTCACATCTTCCGCGTCGCCAACCGTACCGGCCTGGCACCCGGAAAGACGCCCCGCGCAGTCGAGGACGCACTGATGCGCAACACGCCGGATGAGTTCAAAAAGAACGCGCATCACTGGCTGTTGCTCCACGGGCGCTATGTTTGTTTAGCGCGACTCCCGGCCTGTCCGAAGTGCATCATCAAGGACCTCTGCGAATATCCTCATAAGACTCCACCGCCTGGCGCCCGCAAGAAGACACAGCGTGTGCCGCTCAGATTGATGAAGTAACACCATGCCAGTCTTTGCAGGCCAGAGCCGTGAGCAGATGCGCCGGATGTACCTGGAGGCGTGGCGCAAATTCAGCGCCCGCGCGCCACTGGAGCCCCTGGAAGCGCAGCTGGCGGCCGTCATCGCAGAACATCCCGAATACGTGCCGTGGCTGGAATCGGGCACAGACACATTGGGCGCGGAGTTCACGCCCGAGGGCGGACGCGAGAATCCTTTCCTCCACATGGGATTGCACCTGGCGATCCGTGAGCAGGTCGCCACCAACCGGCCAGCAGGCATTGCCGCAATCCACGAAAAGCTTTCGGCACGCCTGGGCGGCGCTCATGCGGCAGAGCACGCGATGTTGGAACCCCTCGCCGAAGCTCTCTGGGACGCACAGCGACAAGGGAGAATGCCTGACGAGCAGGCATACCTCGAGCGACTGCGCCAGCTCTAGGCCTTACTCTCCACCTCGTTGGTGCTCGCCTACTTTCTCGGGATGTACAGGTCGGTCAGGGTGCCTTCGAACGCATCTGCCGCAGCGGCCACCGTCTCAGAGAGGGTCGGATGCGGATGGATCGTAAGACCCACGTCCGCCGCGTCGCAGCCAGTTTCGACCGCCAGTGCGATCTCGCTGATCAGCTCGCCCGCGTTGGTGCCGACAATGCCACCACCCAACACCCGATGAGTCTCGGGATCGAACAGAATTTTCGTGAGCCCCTCATCCCGGCCGAGCGAGAGCGAGCGACCGTTGGCCACCCACGGGAAGGAGCCTTTCTTGAACGGAATGTTCTTGGCTTTGGCCTCGGTTTCCGTCAGACCCACCCAGGCAATCTCCGGATCCGTGTAGGCGACGGATGGAATCGCACGAACATCGAACGCACGCTTCTCGCCCGCGGCCACCTCGGCGGCGACCTTGGCTTCGTGCATCGCCTTATGGGCCAACATCGGCATCGAAGCGATATCGCCGATTGCGAAGATGTGCGGCACGTTGGTCCGCATTTGCTTATCGACGGGAATGAAGCCCCTGTCGGATACGTTGACACCCGCAGCATCCGCGCCGATGGCCTTGCCGTTCGGCACTCTGCCGACCGCGACGAGTATCCGCTCAAACACCGTCGGGCCCGGAGCCTTTTCGCCCTCGAATGTCACACGCAAGCCTTCGGACAAAGCCTCGACCTTCGTAACCTTCGTGCCCAGCAGAATCTGCTCGTAGCGCCCCCGAATCCTACGTTCCAGCGGCCGCACCAGGTCAGGGTCACAGCCAGGCATCAGTTGCGGCGTAAGCTCCACGACACTGACCCGGCTTCCCAGAGCATCGTAAACACAGGCCATCTCAAGCCCGATGATGCCGCCGCCGATGACCAGCAGGCCGCCGGAGAACTCCGGTAGTTCCAGCGCATCGGTGGAATCCAAGATGCGCTTGTCGTCGGGCAGTCCGGGCAGACGCACGGCCTCGGAACCGGCCGCGATGATGCACTGGTCGAAGCGAATGCGCTCCGAACCACTGTTGCCCATGACTTCCAGGACATTGGGACTTACGAACCGCCCCGTGCCCTGCACGACGTCAACTTTGCGCTGCTTTGCCAACACACGCAGGCCGCCGGTCAGTTTCTTGACCACCGAGCCCTTCCAGGCCCGCAGCTTTTCCAGATCGAGCGCCGGGGCACCGAAGGAGATGCCATGCTCGGACATCGACTCAGCGTCCTCGATGACCTTGGCGGCGTGCAGAAGAGCCTTCGAGGGGATGCAACCGACGTTCAAACAAACGCCGCCGAGGCTCGACCAGCGTTCCACCAACGTAACTTGCAAACCCAGATCGGCCGCCCGGAAAGCGGCCGTATAACCGCCAGGACCAGAGCCCAACACGAGCAGCTGCGTGGATCGATTAAAGTCGGCCTCGCGCGAACCGCGGCTCAGGTCGGGAATGGGCATGCGAACGGTGTCGCCAGCCGACTCCGGACGGGCCGTGAGCGGGGCCGCACCGGGCGCTCCCGGAGCAAGCGCAGCCGCAGGTTGCGCCGCACCGTTACCGGCCGCTGGCGGCGCCGCACCAGCCTTGAGAATCGGCTGCGTAACCGTTCGTTCCAACTCGTCGGCGTCGAACGATTCTGCGAACGTTGCATCCTCGCCCTTCGCGTCCGCCTGCGAGTTAGTCTCGACGCGCGCGATCACCGACCCCGCGGAGACCTTGTCGCCGCGCTTGAGAAGTACCTCAGCGATGGTGCCCGCTGAAGCCGAGGGCACGTCCATCGATGCCTTGTCGGTCTCGAGAGTGACCAATGGAGTGTCGACCTCGACAACATCTCCAGGTTTCACGAGGATCTCGACGACATCGACATCGTGAGCATTGCCGATATCAGGTACAACCAGGTCGATACGACTCACGGCACAGCCTCGATGAGGCCAGCCACGTTGGCAAGGCTCTCCGCCAGGTAGGTAGTAAAGCGAGCAGCCGTGGCTCCGTCGATCACCCGGTGATCATACGAGAGCGATAACGGCAGCATTAACCGTGGCACGAAGTTACCGTCGCGATAGACCGGTTTCATCGCAGAGCGCGACACACCGAGAATCGCGACTTCCGGAGCATTGATGATCGGCGTGAAGGCCGTGCCGCCAATTCCGCCGAGACTCGAGATGGTGAAGCAGCCACCCTGCATATCATTGGGAGTGAGCTTGCCCGCGCGCGCTTTCTCCGAAAGCTCAGCCAACTCGCGTGCTGTCTTGTAGATGTCCTTGTGGTCGGCATCACGGACCACGGGAACGACGAGGCCGTTAGGCGTGTCCGCTGCGAAGCCGATATGAATGTACTTCTTGAGGACCAGATTCGCGCCGCCTGGATCGAGCGACGAGTTGAATTGCGGAAACTGCTGCAGCGCCTTGACGCAGGCGCGGATGATGAAGGCCAGCGGCGTCAGCTTGATGCCTGCCTGGGTTGCCTGCTCCTTCAGCCGGTTGCGTGTCGCTTCCAGATCGGTGATGTCGGCCTCATCGAATTGCGTAACGTGCGGGATGTTGACCCAGCTCGCATGCAAGCGCGGACCGGAGATCTTCTGAATACGCGACAGAGGTTTGGTTTCGATGGGGCCAAACTGGGCGAAGTCGATCGCCGGTATGGTCGGCAAACCGCCCCCCGCACCGGGTGCGCGCGCCGTTCCCGGAGCTGCGGGGGTTACCAACGCGGCTTTTACGAAGCCTTTGACGTCGTCGTGAGTGATGCGACCCTTGAAGCCGCTTCCCTTCACCCGCGTCAGGTCGACGCCGAGCTCGCGCGCAAACTTACGAACCGACGGCCCAGCGTGGGCGCGCGAGAACCCGGGCTCATTGATTGGAGGCAGGTCAAGACTGGCCTTTCCTGACGCGCCCGCTGCCTGCGCGGAAGACGCTCCGGACCCCGCCGAGGACGCCGTTTGCGCCCCCGTATCAGACGCGGTCGATGCCGCACCCGCTGCCGCGCCTGAAGCGCTGCCCTGAGCAGTCGCACCTTGCGCCGTGGCACCAGCCGCTGTGCCCCGAGCGCCAGACGCCACACCAGCTCCAGCGCCAGCGCCACCACCCGAAGTCGCACCGCCCGCTGCACCAGACCCACCGCCGCCTGACGAGGAACCGCCCGCATCAGAGGCTGCCCCACCGCCGCCTGACGAGGGACCGCCCGCACCAGAGGCTGTGCCACCGCCGCCTGACGTGGAACCGCGCCCACCAGAGGCTGTGCCACCGCCGCCTGACGCGGAGCCGGCCGCCCCAGAGGCTGCACCACCGCCCGCTGCCGCCGCCCCATCAGCCGCAGCATCACCGCCTGCGCCAGGCTGCGCGCCGCCACCAGATTCAGCCGGCGCTCTCACCGTCGCGATGAGATCACCAGTCGATACCGTGCCGCCCTTAGCGACATGGATCTTCTCAATGACACCGCTGGCGGTGGATGGAACATCCATCGTCGCCTTCTCGGTCTCGAGAGTCACGAGCGGTGCTTCAGGCTCGATGCTCTCACCAGGTTTGACGAGAACGTCGATCACCGCGACGTCTTTGAAGTTGCCCATGTCGGGCACTCGCACTTCTACGAGGCGCACAGCGGCGTTCATCGCAATGGAACCCTCAAACTTTCCAGGGTACTGGCTTGGAGGAGTCGACGCCGAGCGCCTTCATCGCGCCGGTGAGCGTCGCCTGGTCGACCTTACCTTCATCGGCGAGGCCCTTGAGGGCGGCCACCGCGATGTAGTTACGATCGACTTCAAAGTGCTTACGCAGGGCTGCACGGGAGTCCGAACGGCCGTAACCGTCAGTGCCCAACGTGATGTAACGGCCACCGATCCATTCACGGACCTGGTCCGGAACGATTCGCATGTAGTCGGTCGCCGCGATCACCGGCCCCTGATGATCTTTCAACAGCGAGGACACATACGGAACGCGCGCTGTCTCGGAGGGATGCAACAGGTTCCAACGCTCGGTTTCGAGCGCCTCACGCCGCAGCTCACTGAAACTGGTGATTGAGAACACGTCGGCCGGAATGCCGTAGTCGTTCTCGAGTATCTTCGCCGCCGCCAGACATTCGCGCAGGATGGTGCCCGAACCAAGCAGTGTGGCGCGCACTTTGCCGCGTCCGCCAGCCTGTAACAGGTAGCCACCTTTGAGAATTCCCTGCTCAGCGCCCTGTGGCAGCGCCGGCTGTTGGTAGTTCTCGTTCATTACCGTGAGGTAATAGAAGATGTTTTCCTGGTCGACGAACATGCGCCGCATGCCGTCATGGACGATCACCGCAAGCTCGTACGCATAAGTCGGATCGTATGCGACGCAATTCGGCACCGTCGTCGCAAGCAGCTGGCTATGCCCATCCTGGTGCTGCAGGCCTTCGCCCGCAAGCGTCGTGCGTCCGGCGGTGGCACCCAACAGAAAGCCGCGCGCCTGAATGTCGCCGGCGGCCCAGATGAAATCGCCGACACGCTGGAAGCCGAACATCGAGTAGTAAATGTAGAACGGCACCATGTTGATGCCGTGATTGCTGTAAGCAGTTCCCGCGGCGATCCAGGAGCACAGCGAGCCGGCCTCGTTGATGCCCTCCTCGATCATCTGGCCCTTCTTGTCCTCGCGGTAGGACATCAGGGTCTCCGCATCCTGCGGGGTGTAGAGCTGACCGACAGAGGAATAAATGCCAATCTGACGGAACAGGCCCTCCATGCCGAAGGTACGCGCCTCATCCGGCACGATCGGCACGATGTTTTTGCCGATGTTCTTGTCCTTCAGAAGGATCGTCAGCAACCGCACGAACGCCATGGTCGTGGAGATCTCGCGATCACCCGTACCTTCCAACACCGGTTGAAACACTTGCAGCGGCGGGATTGCCAGCGGTGGAGCCGACTTGCGCCGTGTCGGCAGAAAGCCGCCGAAGCTGGCCCGCTTCTCGCGCAGATAACGCGCCTCGTCGGAGCTCTCATCTGGCTTCTTGAATGGCAGGCGCGCGATGTCCTCATCGGCGACTGGAATGTTGAACCGATCGCGGAACGCCTTCAGATCTTCCTCGGAGAGCTTCTTCTGCTGGTGGGCGACCATCTGTCCTTCGCCGCCCTTGCCCAAACCGAAGCCCTTCACGGTCTTCGCCAGAATGACCGTTGGCTGACCTTTGTGGCTCATCGCCGCGGCGTATGCCGCATACATCTTGCGAGGATCGTGACCGCCACGGTTGAGGCGCCAGATCTCCTCATCGGACATGTTGGCGACCATCGCCTTGAGCTCAGGATACTTGCCGAAGAAGTGCTCCCGCGTGTAGGCGCCGCCCTTGGCCTTGAAATTCTGGTATTCGCCGTCGACGCAATCCTCCATCACACGGCGCAGCAGACCTTTGGTGTCGCGCGCCAGCAATGGATCCCAACGCGAGCCCCACAGCACCTTGATGACATTCCAGCCCGCACCGAGGAAGGCTGCCTCGAGCTCCTGGATGATCTTGCCGTTGCCGCGCACCGGCCCGTCCAGACGCTGCAGATTGCAGTTGATGACAAAGATGAGATTGTCGAGACCCTCACGCACCGGCATGGTGAGGGCGCCCATCGACTCCGGCTCGTCCATCTCGCCGTCGCCCAGAAACGCCCAGACCTTGCGGTCGGAGGGTTTCGCCATGCCACGGTGCTCGAGATAGCGGATGAAGCGCGCCTGGAAGATCGCCATCATGGGACCCAGGCCCATGGACACCGTGGGGAACTGCCAGAAGTCAGGCATCAGCCACGGATGCGGGTAGGAGGACAGACCTATGCCAGGTCCGCCCGCTTCCTGTCGGAAGTGGCGCAGCTGCTCCTCACTGAGACGTCCTTCGAGATACGCGCGTGCGTAAATGCCGGGCGAGGAATGACCCTGCATGAAAACCAGATCGCCGGGATGTTTGTCGGAAGCGGCCCGCCAGAAGTGGTTGAAGCCGACTTCGTACAAGGTCGCCGACGAGGCATAACTGGAAAGGTGCCCACCGTACTCGGAGGACACACGGTTTGCCTGCACGACCATCGCCATCGCGTTCCAGCGGATATACGCTTCGATACGCCGCTCGAGCGCGCGGTTGCCCGGATACTCCGGCTCGCGGCCGGTGGGAATGGTGTTGACGTATGCCGTGTTCGGCTTAAACGGCAGGTAGGCGCCGCTGCGGCGCGTGTAGTCGATGAGACGTTCCAGGATGAAGTGGGCACGCTCGGGGCCGTGCTCCTTCAGGACCGAGTCGATCGACTCGAGCCATTCCTGGGTTTCAACGGGGTCGAGATCTTCCAGCTTCGGGAGGTCAGTCATGCGGTCCGCTCAAGTCGCAACTGCGTGCTCCGGGGCGACATAGAGGGCGCTTTACGAGCGCTGAAAGTAGTCGCGAGCGCGCCGCGCGAAGACGTTAAAATGGGCTGCGCCAGCAGCAACGTAGCGAGAAAAATTTCGCCTCTATACAAGCGGCGCAATGATCCGGGTTTCATTCGCGATGGTCAAGCAAGCATCCTCCAGAGGTCAGGTGAAATCGAAGGCCGTAAGAGAAGACAGAATTTCTCTCCTACCCACTACACCCCCGCCCCAAGTAGTCCAAAGCCGCACCCGGGGCGCGGGCGAGCCGGACGCGTTACTGGTCGTCGTACCGGAGTCCCCTGAAAAGGACCTCTTCCGGCACCTCCCGGAAAGTGAGCGCTGGCAGGAGCTCAACGCGCGAGCTCAGCCGCGGTCCGGAACGGTCCGCACCACGGTTTTGAGTAACCGACAGCAGACACTCGCCGTGCTTGGGTATATAGGGGCGACCGCGACCCCTTTCGAGAGGCTCGCGCTCGCCGGACGCATGCTCAAGGAGAGCGCTGCCCGTGAGCCGGAAACGCTGGCATTAAGGGTCCTGGGACTCGATAAATTAACGACACCGACACCGACACCGGTACCGGCGCCGGCACAAGCTACGCTGGATGCCCTCCTCGCGGCCGCTCTTGCGCACGCGTTTCCCCTGCCGGCCTACCGCGCGCCGTCAGGCGGCGAACGTCGAATAAAACAGATCGTTCTGCACGGCTACGAAGGCGACGAGTTACGCTACGAGGTGGCCTCGGCTGCGGGGACTAACCTCGCACGTTGGCTTACCGCTCTACCTCCCAACATGCTGGACGCCCCTGGGTACCGGCGTGCGATTGGCGAACTCGCGCGCAATCACGGTCTCAGCTTCAAATGGCTCGATGAGCAGGCGTTGCGGCGAGCCGGGGCTAACGCCTTTCTTGCCGTGTCCGCTGCTAACGAGCGACCGGGTGCCGGCATCGCTCACCTCCAATACCGGCCTGGACGTCGCAAAGCAGCGACCGCGCCCGATCTGGCCCTCATCGGCAAAGGCATCCTGTTCGATACCGGTGGCGTAAACCTGAAGCCGCACCGCTCCATGCTCGACATGCACACCGACATGGGCGGCAGCGCAGTAGCTCTCGCGACGCTGATCGCGCTGGCGGAACTGCGCGCTCCGTTCGCGGCGGATGCATGGCTGGCGATCACAGAGAACAACATCGGACCCAGGGGCTATAGGCCGCAGGAAGTCGTGCGGGCGGCCAACGGCGTCACCATCCAGGTCATTCATACAGACGCCGAAGGTCGCATGGTGCTCGCCGATACACTTGCACTGGCTGCGCGGACCAAACCAAAGCTCATGCTCGACTTCGCCACGCTCACCGGAGCTGCCGTCTACGCGCTCACCGAAAGAATGAGCGGAGTGTTCACGAATCGCCCGGCACTGGCGGAGCGCCTGGTCGAAGCCGGACGCGCCAGCGGTGAGCGGGTCTGGAACTTTCCCTTCGACGCCGACTATGACTCGGATCTCGAGAGTAAAGTGGCGGACATCGTGCAGTGCGCGGTCGAGGGCAAAGGCGATCACATTCTGGCGGCGCGGTTCCTGAGTCGCTTCGTCCCGGAGGAGCTGGCCTGGGCTCACGTGGATCTGTCTGCTGCCACACGCACCGGCGGGCTCGGACATATCAACACCGAGGTGACCGGCTTCGGCGTCCGGTATGCACTGCAGCTCATCCTCAAACAAAAAATCCTTGAGTCGTTGTCTGCCTGAAGAGTACCGCTTGGACACCATTACCCTGAGACGCCCCGACGATTGGCACCTCCACCTCCGTGACGGAGAGGCGCTGCACGCGGTGTTGCCTTTTACCGCCGCACGTTTTGCGCGTGCCATCGTGATGCCGAACCTGAAACCGCCCGTGACCACCACCGGGCAGGCGTTGGCCTATCGCCAGCGCATTCTCGCGGCTGTGCCGGCTGGGGCGAAATTCGAGCCGCTGATGACGCTGTATCTGACCGATCGCACCGATCCGGCAGAGATCGATCGCGCGAAGGCGAGCGGCGTCGTACACGGTTGCAAACTTTACCCGGCCGGGGCCACGACCCACTC
>Ga0134126_10009434_pt1 | contig 12289 bp, 8 predicted proteins | sample KB31752_FD_96881 | JGI IMG/M metagenome (GOLD analysis project Ga0134126, IMG submission 96881) | Terrestrial soil microbial communities with excess Nitrogen fertilizer from Kellogg Biological Station, Michigan, USA - KB3-175-2 | ecosystem: Environmental > Terrestrial > Soil > Unclassified ...
CACCGCGCCGGGGGCGCCGTCGAAGCGGACGAGCAGATGGACCTCCGAGGCAACCCGGCTGGCGTGCACGATCTCCCACTGCCGCCCCGGTGGCTCCGGTGCCGAAGCCGGGCCGACGAGCAGGCAATGGGCCGCCAGGACGTCGTGGACCTCGCCCGCCACGCGGACGGTTCCCTGGGAGACGAGGACGACATGGTCGGCGACCCGCTGGAGCTCGGCCAGGACGTGGGACGAGAGCACCACCGAGACGCCGTCCTCCCGGACGGCCGTCGTCACCGTCGCCATGAAGTCGTTCCGGGCAATCGGGTCGAGCGCGGCCATCGGTTCATCGAGGACGAGGAGCTGCGGCCGGCGCGCCAGGGCCAGCGTCAGGGCGAGCTGGGCCTGCTGGCCACCGGACAGCTGCCCGGCCCGGCGCTTCAGGGGGATGCCACGCTCGCCGAGGCGGCGCTCGGCGTAGGGCTGGTCGAAGCGGCGATTGAGGTTGCGGGTCTCATGCAGCAGGTCGGCGGCCGAGAGGTTCTGGTAGAGCGGCGCATCCTGGGCGACGAAGGCGATGCCGTCGAGGGCGGCGAGGGACCCCGCCCGCCGACCGCCGAGGACCGACACGGTGCCCGAGCTCGGATCGGTGAGGCCGACCACCAGGTTCAACAAGGTGGTCTTGCCGGCACCATTTGGTCCGACCAAGGCGGTCAAGTGGCCCTCGGGGACGGCCAGTGTGCCCTCGCGCAATGCCCACGTGGCTCCATAACGTTTGCCGAGGTCGTGGGCTTCGATGACGTTCATGCGACGCGCTCCGTTCCGCAGCCGTGGGGTGGTGCCGCCATTGTGCGGCCGGCGGCGTCACCAGGGAATACGGCTACGCAGCGTCGTGGGGGTGGACCTACGTACACCTCCTATGGGGGCTCAGCCCTACTGCGCCGGCCGTATCGGGTCGGGCAGACTGGGAGCGCCGGGACGAGGGAAGTCGATGCGTGATGGGTGCAGGGGCGATGGCGGTGGCACACGACCGGCGCGGTGAGCCGCGTTGGAGCCCGAGCGCCGGCCTCCTGGCGGTCGTCCGCGGACCGGCTTTCGTCGGGCTGGCCGTAGCCGGCTTGGCCCTCCTCGTGGTTCCCCTGCTGGTGCCGGCGATGGCCGTGCTCGGCTTGCTGGCGCTGACCAGCTGGCAGCTTCGCCTGGGGCTCATGCTGGCCGTGTTGCTCTGGGCCGGCGACCTGTTGGTGGTGCGCTACGGCGTCCTCGGTGCCCTCATGGGGATCCGTCGACTGGCGCAGCTCACCCGACGACTGTCGAAGGAGTGGCTGGGGTTGCCGATCCCTGACTCCTACCTGCGGCCGACCGACTACGACGTCGAGCGGCTGAGCGCCGACCGGCTGCGGTGGATGATGTCGGACCCGGCCACGTGGCGGGACCTTCTCTGGATGGTGACCAACGCCTCGTTCGGATGGGTCCTGGCGTTGGCGCCGGTCGCCCTGGCCGTGGTCGGACTGGTCGGCTGCGTCGGCTACGGGATGGCCGACCTCTTTCATGTGTCTCTCCTGGTGCGGATCGTGCTGGCGGTGGCCGGCGCCGCCGTGGTCGCCTTGGCGGTGTGGTCCGCGCCCGTGGCGCTCTACGCCTACGGCGCCTTGGCCCGAGCGGTCCTCGGTCCTCGACACGACCGGGAGCTGGCCCAGCGGGTCGCCCACCTTGCCCAGACGCGGGCAGAGACCATCGACGCCAGTGCGGCCGAGATCCGCCGCATCGAGCGGGACCTGCACGACGGGGCGCAGGCCCGCCTGGTGGCGATGGGCATGACGTTGCGGGCGGCGGAAGACCTGCTCGACACCGACCCGGAGGCGACCCGCCAGCTATTGGCCGAGGCCCGCCAGGCGTCGGGCACGGCGCTGGCCGAGCTGCGGGCGCTGGTGGGCGGCATCCACCCACCGGTCCTCGCCGACCGGGGCCTGGTCGACGCCATCCGAGCCCTGGCCCTGGACTCGGTGCTACCCGTGGAGGTTGACGCCGACGCCATCGCCCGCCCACCGGCGCCCGTGGAGTCGGCCGCCTACTTCGCCGTGTCGGAGCTGCTGGCCAATGTGACCAAGCACGCCGGGGCCCACCAGGCCTGGATCGACCTCCGGTATCGCCAAGGCGCCTTGGCGATCTGTGTCACCGACGACGGACGTGGCGGCGCCGATCCCAGCCTCGGCACGGGCCTACGCGGCATCGAACGTCGACTGGCCGCGTTCGACGGCGTGCTGGCGCTGAACAGCCCACCGGGTGGACCGACGGTGGTCCGGCTGGAGATCCCTTGCGAATTGTCATAGCCGAGGACCAGTTCCTGCTGAGGGACGGCCTCACCCGCCTGCTCGAGGCCCACGGCTTCGAGGTCGCGGCGGCGGTCGACAACGGAGACGACCTGGTCGCGGTCGTCACGGCCGATCCACCCGACGTGGCCATCGTCGACGTGCGGCTGCCGCCCACCTTCGCCGACGAGGGCATCCGGGCGGCGCTCGGGGCGCGGAAGGTGGTGCCTGGGCTGCCCATCCTGGTGCTGTCCCAGTACGTCGAGCAGCTCTACGCCCGCGAGCTGCTGGCCGACGGCACCGGTGGCGTCGGCTATCTGCTGAAGGACCGGGTGTTCGACAGCGGGCAGTTCATCGAGGCCATACGCCGGGTCGCCGCCGGAGGGACCGCCATGGATCCGGACGTGATCGCCCGCCTGCTGGTCCGCAACACCGACAACGACGCCGTCAGCGCGCTCAGCCCGCGCGAACGCGAGGTGCTGGGCCTGATGGCGGAGGGCCGGTCCAACGCCGCCATCGCCCAGCGGCTCGTGATCACCGAGCGCGCCGTCGCCAAGCACACGGCGTCGATCTTCCTACGCCTGGGCCTCCAGCCGTCCGACGACGACAACCGCCGCGTCCTGGCCGTGCTGGCGTACCTTGAGACCTGATGGACCACGTACCCGACGTCGACCGGCTGGTGGCCCACCTCCGGGACCACTACGGCATCGACGCCTCCGGCGCCACCAAGCTCAGCGTGCACAAGCCTTACGTGTTCCGGGTCGACCGCCACGACGGCGAGCCCTGGGTCGCCCGGGCCTTTCCCCCCGCCCGGCCCCGGGCCCGGGTGGAGGGCGACGCCGCCGTCCTCCGGTTCTTGGAGCAGCAGGACTATCCCGCGGAACGCCTGGCCGTCGACGACGCGGTGTCGGACGTCGACGGCGGCGCGGTGCTCGTCACCCGCTTCGTCGAAGGCGGCCACCTCCCTGACGGCGCCGCCAAGTTCGCCATGATGGGCGACCTGCTCGGCCGGCTGCACGCGCTCCCGTATGACGGTTCGGTGAGCCGGCCGGGGGGAGCGAGCGGCGAGGACCCCAGCCGCGAGGGCCCGCCGCGCCAGGACCTCCTGGCCGCCCTGGCCTTCCTCGACGCCGTCGACACCAAGGTGCCGGCGGCCGAGCGCGACCGGTTCGAGCAGCTCCGCGCCGAGGTCCGCTCAGCCGACGACGGCGATGGCCTTCCCGAAGCCCTGCTCCACGGCAACCTCCTCCACGCCCCCGATCACGCCCTCTTGGGCGAACAAGGGCCGGTCGCCATCAACTGGAAGGCGTCTGGACGCGGCCCGCGGCTGGCCGACCTCGCCTACCTGATCTGGGGCACCGGTTCGTGGAACCCCCGCGAGCCGGACCAAGAGCGCATCGACGCCGCCGTCAACGCCTACCGCCGGCACGTCGAGCCCACGGACGACGAGCTCGACCGCCTCGAAGCGGTCATGCACATCCGAACCCTCTACCTCGCCTGCTTCGGCTACCGGCGAGCGGTGGCCAACGGTCAAGCGTTCAACGAGTGGGGGTTCATCCGGCCACGGAAGTACTACCGGGACACTGCAGCCGCCGCCAGGGCGGCGTTCCGCCGGTAGGACGCGCGTCGTTCAGCGTCCTTCGAGGCGCTGGTACGCCGCCGACACTTGCTGGCGGAAGTCGTCGATCGACCGCAGCTTGATCTCTTCGTAGCCGCGAACCACGTCGGGGAGGCTGGCCAGGGCGACGACGTCGGCATGATTGCCGGCCGTCAACCGGCCCAGCAGGTCGTCGACCAGGCGTCGGTACTCGTCCACCAATGCCCGCTCTGCCCGACGGACCCTGGTGTGGCCGAACGGGTCGAACGGCGTGCCCCGCAGCGTCCGCATCGCCCGGAGCGCTCGGAAGGTCGGCCGGGCGGTCCGCTCCAAGCGGATCTTCCGGTGGACGCCCATCGCCCGCAGGATCGGCGGGTGCAGCATCACCCCGTAGCGGGCGTCCGGCCCGAACTCCCGTCGGACCTGTTCGGCCACCTCGGGGTCCAGGGACAGCCGGGCCACCTCGTACTCGTCCTTGTAGGCCATCAGCTTGTACAGGTACCGAGCCACCGCCAGCGCCAGCTCGTCGTGGCCGGGGACCCGGGCCGCCTCGGTTCGGTGGACGGCCGCCACCGCGTCGACGTACCGCCCGGCGTAGGCCTCGTCCTGGTAGGCGAACAGGTCGGTCGCCCGGTGCCGGACGAGGCGGCCCAGCTCGCCGGTGTCCGGCAGGCCGGCCCGGTGGCACCGTTCGTCCGCCCGGGGGTCGACGCCGTCACGGTCCTCGTCGTCGAGGCGGCCACCGTCCTCGGCCAGGTGGGCGACCGCCTCTTCGAGGGCCGCCCGGTCGGTGACGGCCTGCCGACCCCGCCGGAAGGCCTGGAGGTTGGTGGCCACGGCCACCCCGTTGCGGTCGAGGGCCTGCTCGACGACGTCAGGGGCGACCGGCAGCAGGCCCGACTGGGCGGCCACGCCCATCAGGAAGGTGTTGGCGAGCTCGGTCCCACCGAACAGGGTCTCGCAGATGCGGTGGGCGTCGAGGAAGACCGACCGGGACCGGTCCGACCGCTCGGCGACGACCTCGACGAACCGGTCCACCTCGGGGAAGGTGGCACCGGCGTCGCCGACCATCTCGCCGGTCGGCACCAGGGCGGTGGAGGCGACAGCCGCCGTCCGGTCGGGGTCGGCCACCGCCAGGTTGGTCGGGTCGGCGGCCACCACCAGGTCGCAGCCGAGGTAGAGGTCGCAGCTGTCGCCGGTCAGCTTGTTCGTCACGTCCGCCGGCTCCCCGCTGACGACCAGGTCGGAGACCACCGGGCCGCCCTTCTGCGCCAGTCCGGTCTGGTCCAGGCCGCGCACCTCGAGGCCGTCGAGCATGGCCGCCGTCGCCAGCACCTGGGCGGCCGTCACTACACCGGTGCCGCCGACCCCGAGGAACCGAGCCGTCCAGTGGTCCCGGGCCGCCAGCGGTGGAACGGGGAGGTCGTCGGGCGCCAGATCGGCCAACCGCCCGGCGGTGGGAGCGGTCGCGGCCACCGGCCCACTGCGGGCGGACGGGATCACCGACAGGAACGACGGGCAGTCCCCGTCGAAGCAGGAGTAGTCCTTGTTGCAGGACGGTTGGTGGATGTGGGTCTTCGGGCCGAGCTCGGTCTCCACCGACTGCACGGACAGGCAGTTCGACTTGGCCCCGCAGTCCCCGCAACCCTCGCAGAGGCGTTGGTTGACGTACGCCCTGGCGACCGGGTCGGGGGCCTGCCGGCGCTTGCGCTTGCGCCGCTTCTCGGCGGCGCACTCCTGGTGGTGGACCAGCACCGTCACCCCGGCCACGGCGGCCAGCCGCTCCTGGGCCTCCGCCAACCGGTCGCGGTGCCACACCGGCGTGCCCTTCGGGATGCGGGACGTCGCCTTCGTCCGCTTGGGGTCGTCGCTGGTGACGATCACCTGGCGGGCCCCTTCGGCCAGCAGCATCCGGGCCAGGTCGCCGACGCTGCGGGACCCGGCGACGGCCTGGCCGCCGGTCATGGCCACGGCGGAGTTGTAGAGGATCTTGTAGGTGATGTTCGCCCCCGAGGCCACCGCCGCCCGGACCGCCAGGCTGCCCGAGTGGAAGAAGGTACCGTCCCCGAGGTTCTGGAAGATGTGCCCTTCCTCGGTGAACGGGGCCATCCCCACCCACTGGGCTCCCTCCCCGCCCATCTGGGTCAGCCCCATGATCCGTCCGACCTGGGCCGGCTTCATCAGCACCGCCATCCCGTGACAACCGATCCCGCCGCCCACCAGGGCCCCGTCCGGTACCTTCACCGACCGGTTGTGGGGGCACCCCGAGCAGAAGAACGGGGTCCGGACCGCCAAGGGGAGCGAGGTCCGGCGGGGCGGTGGCCGCTGCTCCCGCCAGCGGGCGATCGCCGGCACCGGATGGTGGCGCTCGAGCACCCCTGCGACCGCGGCGGCGATCCGGTCGGGGTCGAGCTCGCCGTTGGCCGGCAGCAGTACCTGCCCGTCGTGGTCCTGCTTGCCGGCCACCCGGGGCCGGTCCGGGAGGTCGTAGAGGAGCTGGCGGAGCTGGGCCTCGACGAACGACCGCTTCTCCTCCACCACTAGGACCTCTTCGAGCCCTCCGACCAGTTGGCGGACCCCCTGGCGGTCGAGCGGGTACACCGCCCCCAGCTTGACCAGCCGGACGCCGTGGCGCCGCAGCTCGCCGTCGTCCAGCCCGAGGTCGGCCAGGGCCTGCCGGAGGTCCAGCCAGGTCTTGCCGGCGGCGACCAGAGCGATCCGGTCGGCCGGTCCGGACACCACTGCCCGGTTGAGCCGGTTCTCGGTGACGTACCGGCGGGCGATCTCCAGGCGTGTGTAGGCGAGGGACCGCTCCAGCTCCATGGTGCTCCGGCCGGCCAGGGTGGCCGCCGGGGTGTGGACGTAGGGCCGACCCTCCCGCTCGACCGTCACCGGTCGCGGGAGGGGCCGCTCGGCCAGGGCGACCGACTGGGTGCCGTCGGCCACCGCCGTGGCGATCTTGCATCCCACCCACAGCCCAGCCAGCCGGGAGAGGGCGTACCCGTGCAACCCCAGCTCGATGACGTCCTGAGGGTCGGCGGGGGCGAGCGTCGGGAGCTGCAGGGCGGCCAGCGTCGCCTCGGAGGCCCCCGGCACCGTCGACGACTTGGCCCCGGCGTCGTCGCCGACCACCGCCAGCACCCCGCCGGTCGGGGGGCACCCGATGTGGTTGGCGTGGCGGATGGCGTCGCCGGCCCGGTCCAGGCCCGGCGCCTTCCCGTACCACATGCCTACCAACCGGTCGGTTTTCAGCCGGCCGGCGACGCCCACCAGCTGGGTGCCCATCAGCGCGGTGGCGGCCAGCTCCTCGTTCACCGCCGGCTGGTGCACGATCCCGTGGGACGCCAGCACAGCGGCGTTGCGCTCCAGCTCCAGGTCCAGTACGCCCAGCGGTGACCCCTGGTAGCCCGTCACCAGGACGCCGGCCCGGGCGCCGGCAGCGCCGTCACGCCGGCTCTGTTCGACCAGCAGCCGCACCAGGGCCTGGGTGCCGGTCATGAAGGCCCGACCGTCTGACGGCTCGTACCGCGCCATCGGGTCGATCCCCGCCGGCCCGCCCGTGGCCGGGCCGATGGTCGTCGTCACCTGGGTTCCCCTCCGCATCGATCCGGTCAGGGGATCATGTTGCTGCCGCCGTTGACGGCGATGGTCTGCCCGGTGACGAAGGCGCCGTCGTCGGAACAGAGGAACCCGAGGGCGCCGCAGAGGTCCTCGGGGACGGCCAGGCGGCCCAGCGGGGTGACGGCGATGCTCATGTCGATGGCCTGCTGCGCCGCCACGTCCTGGGTGGCGGCGGTGTCGGTCAGCCCGGGCGCGATGGCGTTCACCCGGACGCCGAAGGGCCCGAGCTCCTTGGCCAGGATCTTGGTCATCAAGACCGCCGTCGCCTTGGTGGTGCAGTAGTGGAGCATCCCCGGCGGGGCCGTCCAGATCGATCCCGACGTCTGGTTGATGATGACCCCCGACCGCTGCGCCTTGAGGTGGGGGATGGCCGCCCGGCACATGTAGTACATCCCGCTCACGTTGACGTCGACGATCCGACGCCAGACGTCGAGGGGGATCTCCTCGGCCGGCGTCGCCCGAAGCCCCTGGTAGACGGCGGCGTTGTTGACCAGGATGTCCAGGGCCCCCTCCTGCTCGACCACTCCGTCGAGGAACGCCTGGCCGGCCTCGGCATCGGCGATGTCGAGCGACGCCCCCCGGGCCTGGTGGCCGTCGGCCCGTAGCTTCTCGGCGTTGGCCTCCGCGCCACCGGAGATGTCGGCCAGGACCACCACCGCCCCACCCTCGGCCAGGTAGCGGGCGTAGGTCTCCCCGATGCCCTGTCCGGCCCCGGTGACGACCGCGACCTTTCCTTCGAACCGTTGCGACACGTCGTGTCCCCCTTCTGTCAGCGCAGGCGGTGGGCCCGCAGTGGATCGGTCAGCGCAGGTAGTGCGCCCGCAGGTAGATGCTCCGCTGTAGGTGCCGCCGGAGCATCTCCGCGGCCTTGTCCCCGTCGCCCTCGGCGATCGCCTCGTAGACGGCCTCGTGCTCCTCGATGCTGGTGGTCCGCTCCGACCGCTTCACCCGGATCTTCAGCCCGCCGTCGAGGGTGATGTTGTGGAGCGACTCCGATAGCACCCGCACCACCGGATTGTTGGAGGCGGAGGCGATGGCCCAGTGGAAATACAGGTTTTCCTTGAACCAGTCCTCGTGGCTACCGTTGGTCCTCATCGCCCGCTGCCGTTCCAGGCTCTCCCGGATCAGCTCGATGTCCTCCGGCTTCCCCTGCTCGGCGACCAGGCGGGCGGCGAGCGGGTCCACCAGGAGCCGGACGTCCATCAACTGCTCGATGGTGGTCCCGTCGTACCGGAGGAGGAAGCCGAGCTGGCGGATGATCGCCGCGTTGTCGGGGCTCTGGACGATCGCCCCGCCGTTCGGGCCCCGACGGAGCTGGATGAGCCCGTCCGTCTCCAGGGTGTTCAGGGCCTCGCGCAGGGTGGGTCGGCTCACCCCGAACTCATCGAGCAGGTCGCCGGCCGCCGGCAGGTAAGAGCCGGGGGGGAACTCCCCGTTCAGGATCCGCTCCTTGAGGGCCTCGGAGATCTGCCGGGCCGCCTTGGGGGTCACCACCCGGGAATTGGGCGCGGCCATCGACTTCGGTCCCTCGAACTGCGTGAGCATCACCGGGCCGGTGGGTCGGCTGTTCTTGGTCGCCATGTGCTGTGTCGTCCCTTCGTGGATCCTCTGCTGCGTTCAACCGCGGTCGTTGTCGTGGGCCAGCCGGTCAGAGGCCGAGGAGTTGGATGGCGTTCCCCCGGACCATCTTCTCGATGGTCGCCGGGTCCAGCCCGGCGAACATGCTCTCCGCCAACTCGACCGTGTTGGGCCACGAACTATCGGCATGGGGATAGTCGCTTTCAAAGGTCAGGTTGTCAATGCCGAGGGTGTCGATCGACGACATCCCGTGGAAGTCCTTGAAGAAACAGCCGTAGATCTGCCGGTAGTAGTAGGTGGAGGGGAGCTCGGGGACGGTGTTGCTCCCGAAGGTCCCGTCGCGGTGCTTCTCCCAGGCGTCGTCCGCCCGTTCCAAGAAGAACGGGATCCAACCCACCTGGCCCTCGGAGTAGACGAGCTTCAAGCCCGGGTGCCGGTCCAGCACCCCCGAGAAGATGAAGTCGGCCATCGACGCCACGCAGTTGCCGAAGCCGATGGTCACCGCCACCAGGTCCGGGGCGTCGTCCGAGGTCTTCGGCATCTTCGTGCCGGAGCCGATGTGCAGGAAGAGGACGGTGCCGGTCTCCTCGCAGGCCCGGAAGAACACGTCCCAGTACCCCGAATGGATGCTCGGCAGGCCCAGGTAGGCGGGGACCTCGCTGAAGGCGACGCCCCGCACCCCGCGGGCGGCGTTCCGCCGCACCTCGTCGGCGGCCAAGCCGGCATCCCAGAGGGGGACCAGGCACAGCGGGAGGAGGCGCCCGCCGGAGCCGGCACACCACTCCTCCACCATCCAGTCGTTGTACGCCTGGACGCACAGCAGTGCAAGCTCTTTGTCCTTCGCCTCGGCGAACGTCTGCCCGCAGAACCGCGGGAAGTTGGGAAAGCAGAGGGACGCTTCGGTGCCGTTCAGGTCCATGTCCTCGAGCCGCGGACCCTGTTGCCAGCAGCCGGGGCGGATCTCGTCGTAGGTGACCCCGTCGAGGGTCACCGCCTCGCCGGGGAACCCGACCGCGGTGGACAGGCGCTTCACCGCCATGAACAGGTCCTCGTACCGCCAGTAGGAGACCGATCGTCCTTCGGTGCCCGGCCGCTCGCGGAACCGGCCGCCCTCGAGCACCGCCCCCCCCTGCGGTAGCTGCTCCACCCGGGGGCCCACGTCCAGGTACCGGCGGGGGAGCCGGTCGGTCCACAGCGTGGGCGGCTCGATGACATGGTCGTCGAGGCTGATGATGGGAGGGATCGTCACCCGGGCCGGGCTTTGGTTCTCCATGCCGCTCCTTCCGCGTCCCACCGGCTGTCGTGCCCCTCGGGACTCGTAGAGGGCAGTCTAGATGATTAGATGATCTTGCAAAAGCCCCCTTTGGACAAAGCCCGAGCCGGACGGCATCGGTGCAGGCCGGCGCCACTATCGGCGGTTCTGGAAAATTCTCGGCCGAGACCACTTGACGCTGAACCGTTCGACAGAGATGATTAGATCATCTTGTAAAAGCGGTCGGGGGGTCGCCGCGGCTCGACGACACGACGCGCACCGGCCGGCGGGACCGACCGTGACTGCAGAGGAGAGGCGATGGGGGCAGTGCTGGGGGTGGGACTGACGCATTTTCCTCCTCTGTGTCATCCCGACGCCGGGCTGTCCGCCGCCCTGCGGTGGACGCTCCAGGACCCGGCCATCCCCGAGGGCCTCCGCACCCCCGGCGGGTGGACAGCGCGGATGCAGTCGGAGTGGGCGGACGACGAGGGTCTGGCGGCCGCCGGCCGTCACCGGGCCGACCTGGTGGCCGGGTTCGCCCAGGTCCGCAAGGAGCTGGAGGCCTTCGCCCCCGACGCCCTGCTCGTCGTCGGGGACGACCAGTACGAGAACTTCCGCGAGGACGTCATCCCGCCGTTCGCCCTTCTGGCCTACGGGGACCGGGAGGCCCAGCCCTGGCACCCCAGCCAGGCCACCCGCGGGGTGATGCCGCCGGAGAACGTCTGGGGGGAGGGGCCGGACACCACGTTCGCCGTCCGCGGCCGGCGGGACATCGCCCTGTCGCTGGTCTCGTCGTTGCTGGAGGACCAGTTCGACATGGCGTACGCCTACGAACCGCTCCACCATCCGGGCATCCCCCACGCCTTCATGAACACCCTCCTCTTCTTGGACTACGACCGCACCGGGTTCGACGTCCCGATGATCCCCCTGGCGGTCAACTGCTACGGCCGGCGGGTCATCAGCCGGACCGGCGGCTTGAGCCGGTTCGCCAACGACGCCCCCTTTGACCCCCCTTCGCCGACCCCTCGTAGGCTCATGGACCTCGGGGCCGCCCTGGTGCGGGCCATCCGCCGGTCGCCCTGGCGGATCGCCCTCGTCGCCTCCTCCAGCTGGTCCCACGCCTTCCTCTGCGATGCCACCTGGCGCCTGCACCCGGACATCCCGGCCGACCGACGGCTCTACGACGCCCTGACCACCGGTGCCTGGGACGTGTGGCGGTCGGTCGGCCTCGACGAGATCGAGGCGGCCGGCCAGCAGGAGCTGCTCAACTGGTTTGTCCTGGCCGGCGCCATGGAGGAGACCGGGGCGCCGCTCTCGTGGAGCACGTTCATCGAGACCGGCATCTTCAACACCAACAAGGTCTTCGCCACTTTCGACGTCACCGAGGGGGCCGGCGAGGCGACCGGGGGCCGGCCGTGATCGACGTCCACACCCACGTCGTTCCCGACGGGCTGCCGTTCACCCGGGAAGGGGGCGACTGGCCGCAGGTGGAGGTCGACGGGGACCAGGCGGTGGTCCACGTCGGCGGTCGTCCGTTCCGCCCGGTCGGTCGTGCCTCCTGGGACGCCGAGTGGCGCCGGCGGGAGATGGCGGCCACCGGGGTCGCCCGCCAGGTGCTCTCGCCCATGCCGGAGCTCTTCTGTTACTGGGCCGACCCGAGGGCGGCCGAGGGGTACTGCCGGGACATGAACCAGTGGCTGGCCGCCCAGGTCGCTGACGACTTCGACGCCTTCGGGATCGTCCCCCTCCAGGACCCCGAGCGGGCCGCGGCCGCCCTCGACGAGGTGAAGGCCCTCGGGCTCCGTGGGGTGGAGATCGGGTCCAACGTCGACGGTGAGGTCATCCACGGCGAGCGCTTCCAGCTGTTCTGGGCCGAGGCCGCCCGCCTCGACCTGGCGGTGTTCGTCCATCCGTTCCACCCTCACGGCTTCGAGACCATCACCGGCGGTC
>Ga0134126_10009435_pt1 | contig 12289 bp, 11 predicted proteins | sample KB31752_FD_96881 | JGI IMG/M metagenome (GOLD analysis project Ga0134126, IMG submission 96881) | Terrestrial soil microbial communities with excess Nitrogen fertilizer from Kellogg Biological Station, Michigan, USA - KB3-175-2 | ecosystem: Environmental > Terrestrial > Soil > Unclassified ...
ATGTGTTGGATTGCGCGGGCTCGATGCAACGCAGGGGGTGACGCGTGAACTACCACTGGAACTGGAAGATCTTCTGGGACCTGACCCCGGAAGGGAGCGGCACCTACCTGCACACGCTCCTCGTCGGCCTGCTGTGGACGCTCGCGACGGCGCTCGCCGCATGGGTGATCGCGCTGGTCCTCGGAGTGATCGTCGGCGTCATCCGGACGACCCCGCGCAAATGGGCGGGACGCTTCTGCAATGGCTACGTCGAGCTCTTCCGCAATATTCCGTTGCTGGTCCAGATGTTCCTGTGGTTCTTCGTGATTCCCGAGCTGCTGCCGAAGCACCTCGGCGACGCAATCAAGCATATGCCGCCGCCGTGGGCTTCCTACGTGCCGGCGGTGCTCTGCCTCGGCTTCTTCACCTCGGCTCGCGTGGCCGAGCAGGTGCGCGCCGGCATCCAGGCGCTGCCGCGCGGCCAGCGGATGGCGGGTACCGCGCTCGGGCTCACGCTGCCGCAGACCTATCGCCACGTGATCCTGCCGATGACCTTCCGCATCATCCTGCCCCCGCTCACGTCCGAGTTCCTCAACATCATCAAGAACTCGTCGGTCGCGCTCACCATCGGCGTTGTCGAGCTGACCGCGGCGGCGCGTGCGATGCAGGAGTTCAGCTTCCAGGTGTTCGAGGCGTTCACCGGGGCGACGATCCTCTACATCCTGACCAACATCCTGGTCATCTACGGAATGCGCTGGGTCGAGCGTCGCGTCGCCATTCCGGGGTTCATCGGTCCGGCGGTCCAGGCGGGCGGCCACTGACGACGGACGGATACCGCGATGTTCGGACAATTCGACTTCGGCGTCATCACGAGGAACCTCCCGTACCTGATCAAGGTCGGGATGGCGTTCACGGTCGAGCTCACGATTCTGGTGATCGTCCTCGGCATCGTCTTCGGCACGTTGCTCGCGATGATGCGGTTGTCCAGCATCAAGGTGCTGTCAGCGTTCGCCACCGCGTACATCAACCTGATGCGCTCGGTGCCGCTGGTGCTGGTGATCTTCTGGTTCTACTTCCTCGTCCCGTACATCGGCGCGTGGATCATCCGCTCGCCCACTCCGGTTCGCGTCGGCGCGTTTCTCTCGTCGGTGATCACCTACTCGATGTTCGAGGCGGCGTACTACGCCGAGATCATGCGCGCGGGCATCCAGTCGATCCCGCGCGGCCAGGTGTGGGCCGGCTATGCGCTCGGCCTCAACTACTGGCAGACGATGGCGCGCATCGTTCTGCCACAGGCGTTCCGCAACATGGTGCCGATCCTGCTCACGCAGACGATCGTCATGTTCCAGGACACGTCGCTCGTCTACGTGCTGTCGATCACCGACTTCCTCGGTGCGGCGTCGAAGATCGCCGAGCGCGACGGACGCTACGTCGAGATGTATATCTTCGCGGCCGTGGTCTACTTCGTGATCTGCGTCGTCATCTCGTTCCTGGTGCGCAGGTTGCAGCGCCGGATCGCGATCATCCGCTGAGACGGCACCGGCACCCATCGACGTGGCCCGCTGCCGATTCCTGCCCGCCCTATAGACACGGAAAGACCTCGCCATGGCGATGATCGAGATCAGGAATGTCTCCAAGTGGTACGGCAGCTTCCAGGTGCTGACCGACTGCACGACGAGCGTCGAGAAGGGTGAGGTGATCGTCGTCTGCGGCCCGTCCGGCTCCGGCAAGTCGACGCTGATCAAGGCGGTGAACGCGCTCGAGCCGGTGCAGAAGGGCGAGATCGTCGTCGACGGCGTGAAGGTCAACGATCCGAAGACCAACCTGCCGAAGCTGCGCGCCCGCGTCGGCATGGTGTTCCAGCACTTCGAGCTCTTTCCGCATCTGACGGTGCGCCAGAATCTGTCGCTCGCCCAGGCGCTGGTGCTCGGGCGGCCCCAGCACGAAGCCGACGAGCGCGGCCTCAAATACCTCGACCGCGTCGGGTTGATCGACCAGAAGGACAAGTTTCCGGGTCAGCTTTCGGGCGGCCAGCAGCAGCGCGTCGCAATCGCGCGCGCGCTGTCGATGGACCCGATCTGCATGCTGTTCGATGAGCCGACCTCGGCGCTCGACCCGGAGATGATCAACGAGGTGCTCGAAGTGATGCAGAAGCTCGCGACCGAAGGCATGACGATGATGGTGGTGACGCACGAAATGGGCTTTGCCAATCGCGTCGCCAACCGCGTGATCTTCATGGACGCCGGACACATCGTCGAGGACGCGTCGAAGGCCGAGTTCTTCGGCAAGCCCCGCTCCGAGCGCGCGCAGCAGTTTCTCGCCAAGATCCTGCACCACTGAGTCGTCATTGCGCTGCGCGCGCGGCGGCGCAGGTGATGCGACCGCGCCGTCGCAGCCGCACCGTATAATTCGCCTTTTCCGGACGGCCCTGGCCGATGCCCGAGTTTCTCGCGCTGCGAGGAAGCGCAGCGCTGTCGCCGTTTCGAGCCGTGCGGGTCGCTTCCGCGATCGACGCCGCCCTGCGCGGCCAGCGCTGCGTCTCGATCGACGCGCGCTTCTGGCACTTCGTCGAGTTGCGTGCAGCACCTTCCGCGGCCGGGCGCGCGCGGCTCGAGCGACTGCTCGACGACGGGCGCGGCGAGGCGGATGGGCCGTGGACGGCGCCCGGGCGGGCTGGATTTCCCGCCGGGGCATCCGTGGTCGAGCGCGTCGTCATCCCACGTCCGGGAACGGTCTCGCCGTGGTCGTCGAAGGCTACCGATATTGCGCACCGTTGCGGGCTCGACTCGGTCGCTCGGATCGAGCGCGGCATCCGCTACGCGATCGGCTTCGGTGAACGCGCCGGCGATGCGCTGGCATCGCGGCTCGATCCGCTCCTGCACGACCGGATGATCGAGGCGGTCGTCGGGCACACCGACGACGCACGCGTGCTGTTCGCGCGCGTCGACGCGCGGCCGATGCGCTCGATCGGGGTGCGCTTCGGCGGACGTGATGCGCTTGTCGCCGCCAATCGCGAGCTCGGCCTTGCGCTGAGTGCGGACGAGATCGACTATCTCGTCGCGGCGTTCGCGGCGCTCGGCCGCGATCCGACCGACGTCGAGCTCACGATGTTCGCGCAGGCGAACTCCGAGCATTGCCGCCACAAGATTTTCAACGCGGCGTGGCGCGTCGACGGCCATGACGAGCGCGACAGCCTGTTCGCGATGATCCGCGCGACGCACGCCGCCCATCCGCAGGGCACGCTCGTCGCCTACGCCGACAACGCGGCGGTCATCGAAGGCGCGACGGTCGCCCGCCTCGCTGCGGACTGCGAAGGATGGTACCGGCGGCTGCGCGAGCCGATGCACGTCGTGATGAAGGTCGAGACGCACAACCATCCGACGGCGATCGCGCCGTTTCCCGGCGCGGCGACCGGAGCAGGCGGCGAGATCCGCGACGAGGGAGCGACCGGGCGCGGCGCGAAGCCGAAGGCGGGGCTCGTCGGCTACACGGTGTCCGATCTGCGCATTCCCGGCTTGCCGCAGCCGTGGGAAGCCGCCGTGGCCGATGCGGTCGGCAAGCCGGACCGCATCGCCTCGGCGCTCGACATCATGCTCGCAGCACCGATCGGTGCGGCGGCCTACAACAACGAATTCGGCCGGCCGAATCTACTTGGCTACTTCCGCAGTTTCGAGCAGCGGGTGAACGGTGCGTGGCGTGGCTATCACAAGCCGATCATGCTCGCGGGCGGTCTCGGCAGCATCGCTTCGGCGCAGGTGCACAAGCGCGTCCTTGCCGACGGCATGCTCATCGTGCAGCTCGGCGGTCCGGGCCTGCCGATCGGCATGGGTGGTGGTGCGGCGTCGTCGATGGCGACGGGCTCGAATGCTGCCGATCTCGACTTCGATTCGGTCCAGCGCGGCAACGCCGAGATCGAGCGCCGTGCGCAGGAGGTCATCGACCGCTGCTGGCAGCTCGGTGCGGCGAATCCGATCGTCTCGATCCACGACGTTGGTGCGGGTGGCCTGTCGAACGCGCTCCCTGAACTCGTCCATGGTGGCGGCGCGGGTGCCGACGTCGGCCTGCGCCGGATCCCGACCGACGATCCGGGGATGAGTCCGCGCGAGATCTGGTGCAACGAAGCACAGGAGCGCTACGTGCTCGCCATCGCAGCGGCTGATCTCGAGCGCTTCGAAGCGATCTGCAGGCGCGAGCGCTGTCCCTACGCCATCGTCGGCGAGGCGCGTGCCGACGGTCGCCTTCGCGTCGACGACCCGCGCTTCGGCAACGTTCCGGTCGACGTTCCGCTCGACGTCATCCTCGGTGGGCCGCCCGGGATGCTGCGCGACGTGCGGCGCGTTGCGCGCAAGCTGCCGGCCCTCGATCTCGCGGGGATCGACGTGCGCGAAGCGGCATGGCGCGTGCTGCAGCTTCCCGCGGTCGCGGACAAGACGTTTCTCGTCACCATCGGCGATCGCACCGTCGGTGGTCTCTGCGCGCGCGATCCGATGGTCGGACCGTGGCAGGTTCCCGTCGCCGATGCGGCGGTGACACTGGACGATTTCGAGGGCTACACCGGCGAAGCGATGGCGATCGGCGAGCGCACGCCGCTCGCGCTGATCGACGCGCCGGCATCCGGGCGCATGGCAGTGGCGGAGGCGATCACCAACATCGCCGGGGTCGCGATCCGCGATCTCGGCGACGTCAAGCTCTCCGCCAATTGGATGGCCGCGGCGGGCGAGCCCGGCGAGGACGCCGCGCTCTTCGACACCGTGCGCGCGGTTGCGCTCGACGTCTGCGTTAAGCTCGGGCTCGCGATCCCGGTCGGCAAGGATTCGCTGTCGATGCGAACCGCCTGGACGGACGGCGGCGTCGACCGCGCGGTCACCGCGCCGGTGTCGCTCGTCGTATCGGCGTTCGCCCCGGTCGCTGACGTGCGCAGGTCTCTGACTCCGCTTCTGCGTCTCGACCTCGGCGATACCGCGCTGGTTCATCTCGACCTCGCCGACGGTCGCCGCAGGCTGGGTGCTTCGGCGCTCGCCCAGGTCTACGGCCAGCTCGGCGACGCCGGCGCCGATCTCGACGATCCGGCGCGACTCTCCGCGTTCTTCGCGCTCGTGCAGGCGCTGCACGCCAACGGTGTTCTGCTCGCCTACCATGACGTGAGCGACGGCGGAATCTTCGTCACGTTGTGCGAGATGGCCTTCGCATCGCGCTGCGCGCTCGACGTCGACCTGCCGGCGGAGGCCGTGACATCAGGGCCCAACGGTCGCGTACCGGTTGCCGCAGGACCCCTTGCCTCACTGTTCGCCGAGGAGGCGGGCGCCGTGGTCCAGGTGTACACGCGCGACGCCGCTGCGCTCCTCGCGCGCGCGAAGGCCGCAGGGATTGCCGCGTACATGATCGGAACGCCTGCCGCCGGCGAACGCATTCGCATCCGGCATGCCGGCGCGACGGTGCTCGACGAGTCGCGCGTCGAGCTGCATCGCGCATGGTCGTCGACGACCCACGCGATGCAGAAGCTTCGCGACGAGCCGGACGCCGCCGATGCCGAGTATGCGCGGATCGGCGACCGCACCGACCCTGGTCTCGAGCCGCGTCTCGCTTTCGATCCCGAGGACGATGTCGCGGCGCCGTTCATCGCTGCCGGCGCGCGGCCGCGGATCGCGATTCTGCGCGAGCAGGGCGTCAACGGCCACGCCGAGATGGCGGCGGCATTTACACGCGCGGGCTTCGATGCGCGCGACGTACACATGAGCGATCTCGCCGAGGGTCGCCGCGCACTCGACGAATTCCGCGGCTTCGTCGCGTGCGGCGGCTTCTCGTATGGCGACGTGCTCGGCGCTGGCGAGGGCTGGGCGAAATCGATCCTGTTCAACGACCGGCTGCGCGAGATGTTCGCGGCATTTTTCGGGCGCGACGGCACCTTTGCGCTTGGTGTCTGCAACGGCTGTCAGATGATGAGCAGCCTGCGCGAGATCGTTCCGGGGAGCGCGTACTGGCCGCGCTTCGTGCGCAATCGCTCTGAGCAGTTCGAGGCGCGACTGGTGCAGGTCGAGGTGACGCGGAGTGCGTCGCTCTTCTTCGACGGCATGGCGGGGAGCGTCCTGCCGGTCACGCTCGCGCATGGCGAGGGTCGTGCCGAGTTTGCTGCCCTCGCGGACATCACTGCCGATTTTGCTGCGGTCGATGCGGCGGTCGCGCTGCGGCTCGTCGATCATCACGGGCGCCCCACCGAGACCTATCCATACAATCCCAATGGATCTCCAAGGGGGATCACCGGCCTCACCACGCCCGACGGCCGCTTCACGATCGTGATGCCGCACCCGGAGCGCGTCTGGCGCACGGTGCAGTGCTCGTGGCATCCGCCCGACTGGGGCGAGCGCTCGCCGTGGTACAGGATGTTCGCCAATGCGCGGCGCTTCGTGGGCTGATCGCCGTTTGCGTCCTGCTGTGCGGCGCGTTGCCATGCGCCGAGGCGCCCCTCGGCCGCGGTTGCGCTCATGCCCGGATATGGCTACGTTATGGCCATGAATGAAATCGGCATTGCCGACCTCAAAAACCGCCTGAGCAAGCACCTGCGCGCGCTCGGCGTGGCGGCGCAGGCGATGGGTCTGCGCGTCATCGGTGCGCAACCGTAGCGGCCGTGTCGACTGCCCCACCATGATGCTTTCGTAGCCAAAAAGGCGTGAACCGATGGGCGAACAATCTGCAATCCTCACCGTCTATTCGATCGACGGCGTCAGGCCCGTCGTCGATCCGCGTGCCTACGTCCATCCCTCCGCCGTGCTGATCGGCGACGTGATCGTCGGCGCCGGCTGCTACATCGGACCCTGCGCGTCGCTGCGCGGCGACTTCGGGCGCATCGTGGTGAAGGACGGAGCGAACCTGCAGGACAGTTGCGTCATGCACGGCTTTCCGGGAACCGATACGATCGTCGACGAGGACGGGCACATCGGACATGGCGCGATCCTCCACGGCTGCGTCATCGGACGCAACGCGCTCGTGGGCATGAACGCCGTCGTCAACGACAACGCGTCGATCGGCGACGGCGCGATCGTCGCGGCGATGGCATTCGTGAAGGCGAAAATGGTGGTGCCACCGCGGGTGCTGGTGGCGGGCATGCCGGCGCGCATCGTGCGCGCGCTCACCGAGACCGAGCTCGCTTGGAAGATCGAAGGCACGCGAAGCTACCAGGAGCTCACGCGCCGCAGCCTCGCGACGATGAAAGCGACGGTACCGCTCACCGTGGTCGAGCCCGATCGCCGGAGAATCGAGTTGCCGGAGCTCCTGCCGCTGTCGGCGGTGAAATCGCGGTCGGGCTGAATCGGTCGCGCCGATTCCCTCCCGCTCGATCGATCGCGCCGCCTCAGAATCCGGCGGCCTGTCCGTCGCGCCGCGAATCCGACGCCGCGACGTAGCCGACGTGCTCGGCACCCATGACGATCTGCCCGGCGCCGAAATCCATGTACGAGTCGGGCACCGATTCCATCACGTGACCGAGGTCGATCAGTCCCCGGCGTAATTCGGCCGCCGCACTCGCTTCGAGCTCGATCGACTGGTCGCCGTTGACCTTCCATCGCGGCGCATCGAGCGCCGCCTGCGGATTCATTGCATGGTCGAGCATTCGCGCGACGATCTGCACGTGGCCGGGCGGCTGGATCGGTCCTCCCATCACGCCGAAGGCCATCAACGGGCTTCCCTTGCGGGTCGCGAAGCCGGGGATGATCGTGTGGTAGGGGCGCTTGCCGCCGGCAACCTCGTTGGGGTGCGCGCGCTCGAGAATGAATCCCGCCCCGCGGTTCTGCAGACTGATGCCGGTTCCCGGAACGACGACGCCCGACCCGAATCCCATGTAGTTCGACTGGATCAGCGAAACGAGCATGCCGCGCGCATCGGCCGCGGCGAGGTAGACCGTCCCGCCTTGCGGCGGCTCGCCGGGACCGAAGCGCTGCGCGCGTTTCGGATCGATCTGCCGCGCACGCCGCGCGAGGTAGTCACGGTCGACGAGCGAGGCCGGCGGGAAGGGCATCGAACGCACATCGGCGACGAAGCGCTGCGCATCGGCAAACGCGAGCTTCATCGCCTCGATCTGCAGGTACTGGCTCGCCACCGAGTCGGGCGGCAGCGACGCGAGATCGAACGATTCCAGCATGCCGAGCGCCATCAGCGCGGCGATGCCTTGGCCGTTGGGCGGAATCTCGTGGATCGTCGTGCCACGGTAGTCGACGGTGACCGGAGTCACCCAGTCGACGGTGTGCGCGGCGAAATCGGCTTGGGTGTGCGCGCCGCCATGGGCCCGCGCATGCGCGATCATCGCGTCGGCGAGCCGGCCGCGATAGAACGCCTCGCCCTTCGACTCGGCAATCGCAGAGAGCGTATCGGCAACCGCCGCCGAGGCGAAGCGTTCACCGGGCCGCGGCGGGCGTCCCCACGGCAGGAAGTGGTCTTGCCAGCCGAGTCCAGACGGCATCACCGGCACTGCAAGGCGCCACTTCTCGGCGACGACGGGCGAGACGGCGAAGCCGTCGCGCGCGTAGCGAATCGCCGGCTCGAAGAGATCGGCGAAAGCAAGCTTCCCATAACGCTGCGACAGCGCGACCCAGCCCGAGACGGCGCCGGGGATCGTGACCGTGTCCCAGCCTCGCTGCGGCATCGCATCGCGCCCGGCGAAGCGCGCAGCCGACCATTCGGCCGGAGCCCGTCCGGAGGCGTTCAATCCGACGACGCGTTCGCCGTCCCACAGGATCGCGAAGAGGTCCGATCCGATGCCGTTGCTGCACGGCTCAACGAGGGTTAGCGTGATCGCCGTGGCGAGCGCCGCGTCGACGGCGTTGCCGCCGCGGGCGAGCATGGCGATTCCCGCTTGCGTCGCGAGCGGCTGCGAAGTCGCGACGACGTTGCCGGCCAGGATCGGCTGGCGGCGCGAGGCGTAGGGCAGCGACCAGTCCATGCGGAAAGACGGCTTGCCGGAGGCAGAAGGCTACAGTCCGAGGCGGGTGCGGCCCGGCGCCTTGCGCCCGGCCGCCCGTACCCCGCGGGTGCTAGACGCCGTTCTTGAGGCGCAGGTCGGCGATGTGCTTCTCGATCCACGCGCTGCGCGCGTGCTCCTCGAGCTGCGGTTTCACTTCGTCGAAGGCCGGGAACTTCGCATCGCGAACGTCCTCGACCTCGATCACGTGCCAGCCGAACTGCGTGTGCACGGGCTCGGCGCTGAACTTGCCTTTCGGAAGCGACTTGATCGCATCGCCGAATGGCTTCACGAAGTTGGCGGGCGAGCTCCAACCGAGCTCACCGCCCTTGTCCTTCGATCCCGGATCCTTCGAGCGCGCCTTCGCGAGGTCGGCGAACTTTGCCCCCTTCTGCAGCTCGGCGATGATCTCCTTCGCGTCGGATTCCTTGTCGACGAGGATGTGACGGACGTCGTACTCCTTGTCGCCGCGCTGCGCCTTGATCGCGTCGTACTCCTTGTGCAGGTCGGCGTCGGGCACCGGGTTCTTCTTCAGCCAGTCGCCGATGTAGGCGTTGGCGAGCGCGCCGTCGGTGGTGAGCTCGATTTGCGTCTTCACCTCGGGCGTCTTGTCGAGGCCCGCCTTCTTGGCCTCGCGCGCGAGCAGCACGACCGTGTTCAGCTTGTTGCGCAGCGCGTCGCGCAGTTCGGGCGAATCCTTGCCGCCCTGGCCAAGCTGCTGCTGCAGAACCATGTCGAACTGGCTCTGGGTGTAAAGCGCCTTCGCCGGCGCCGTCGGCTTCGCGGCGGGGGTCTTGGCAGGCGCGGCGGTGGTGCCCTGCGCGAGCGCGCCGCCGGAGGCGAGGGCAGCGGACGTTGCAAGGACGATCAACATGCGTTTCATCTTGCGGTTCCTTTCGTCAGGAAGGGGATTCGCCGGGCGCGAAAGCGTGGATGGCCAGCGCATGCACCGGATGGGGAATCAGGTCGCCGACGCGGTCGAGGATCGCGCGGTGGCGGGCGAGTTGCGATAGTCCGCGGAACTGCTCGGACACGATGGTCAGCGAAAAGTGCCCGCCTCCGCCCGCGGCGCCCGCGTGGCCGGCATGGAGCGCGCTGTCGTCGCGGATATCGAGCGTGAGCGGCGCGAGAACGGCGAGGCGCGCCTCGAGCGCCGCGGCGGTGTCGGCGTGGCTCACCTCGCGCGCTCCGCCGGTTCGATCATGTGGCGGGCGAGGAACAGCGCCTGGATCACACCGAACGCGAGGAACAGGCCGATGCCGCCCCACACCTTGAAGTTGACCCAGGTGTCGGTGGGGTAATGAAACGCGATGTACCAGTTGGCAAACGCCATCGCCGCAAAAAACGCGGCCCACGACCACGTCACGCGGGTCCAGATCGGCGGCGGGACCTGCATGTCCTTCATCACCACCGCGAGCAGGTCGCGGCGCCAGAAAAGCTTGCCGGCCGCGAGGATTCCGCCGAAGGCGAGGTAGAGGACCGTGGGTTTCCATTTGATGAACGCCTCGTCCCGGAGGAGCAGGGTCGCACCGCCGAAGACCACGATGATCGCGAGCGAAATCCAGTGCACCGGCGACACGGTGCCGCGGAAGTGGAACCAGACGATCTGGACGACCGATGCCGCGATGGCGACCGCCGTCGCAACCCAGATCCCCTGCCACTTGAACGCGAGGAAGAAGAGGAGGAGCGGGAAGTAATCCGCGAGGAGGCGCATAAACCGCCCATCATACCACGCGTTGCATGCGCGCAAGACGCTCGATTCGGCGCCAGTCGAACGCCGGCCCGGGATCGGTCTTGCGCCCGGGCGCGACGTCGCTGTGTCCGGCGATCGCCTCGATCGGATAGCGCCGTCGCAGCGCGCGGAGGAGCTTCCCCAGCGCAGGATATTGGGCCCCGGTGTACGGATCGTCATCGGTCCCCTCGAGCTCGATCCCGATGGAGAAGTCGTTGCAGCGTGCGCGGCCGCGCCACGACGACTCGCCCGCATGCCAGGAGCGCAGCCGGCAGGCAACGAACTGCACGAGCATCCCGTCGCGCCGGATCAGGAAGTGGGCGGAAACGCGAAGCGACGCGACCGCGGCAAACGACGGATGTGCGGATGCCTCGAGCCGATTGGTGAACAGGCACGCGATCGCGTCGCCGCCGAAATGCCCCGGTGGCAGCGAGATGCCGTGGATCACCGCGAGAACGATCGGCGCGCCCTCCGGTCGTTCGTCGCAGTTGGGTGACGCGATGAATGTCGCGGGCGCAACGATGCCGCCCCGATCGACGATCAGCGAGCGCACTGGCCCCCGACGGAACTGGTGTTCTCGCATCGGCGGTATGAGGAAACGTCGAGCGTCCTTCGGTCGCGCAGCATCACTTCGAATTCGTTCGCCGACACCGGGCGGCTGAACAGGTATCCCTGGATCTCGTCGCATCCGGCCTCGTCGACGAAGCGGCACTGTTCGTCCGTCTCGATGCCTTCCGCAGTGACCTCGAGTCCGACACTCTTCGCGAGCGACACGACCGCGCGGACGATCGCCGCATTGGCCTGGTCCGAGGGAAGGTCGCGCACGAAGGACTGGTCGACCTTGACACGATCGACGCGGAAGCGCTTCAGATATCCGAGACTCGAATAACCGGTCCCGAAGTCGTCGATGGCGAAACGCACGCCGATCGCACGGAGGTCGCCGATCGCCGTGCTCACCCGTTCCAGGTCTTTCGCGATCACCGACTCGGTGATCTCGAGCTCGAGCAGCTCCGGCTTCAGTCCGGTCAATTGGAGCGCGTCGAGGACCTGAGTCTCGAAGTTCGAATGCAGCAGTTGGTGCGCCGACACGTTCACCGCGATTGCGATCGCGGGAAGGCCACGTGCCTGCCAGGCGACCGCCTGGGCGCAGGCCTCGCGAAGCACCCACTGGCCGATCTCGACGATCAGGCCGGTCTCCTCGGCGACCGGCACGAACGCAGTCGGAGCAATCAGACCGCGTTCCGGGTGATGCCAGCGCAGCAGGGCCTCCGCACCGGCGATGCGCCCGTCCGACATACGGATCTTCGGCTGGTACTCGACAAAGAGCTGTTCGAGTCCGACTGCCCGCCGCAGGAGGGGGGCGAGATCGTTGTGCGCACCCCGTTCCAGCGTCATCTCGGGTCCATACAGCGCGTGCGCGCCGTTGCCGACGGACTTGGCGGTATACATCGCTCGGTCCGCCTTCCGCACCAATTCGTCGATTTCGGTACCGTGGCTCGGAAAGAAGGCGACACCAACGCTCGCGCTGAGACGCAGCTCGGTCCCGAATGCCCATATCGGCGACGACAATGACTCGCCGATGCGTGCGAGCCAGGACTGGACATCGGGCGGTGCGCGCAGTCCCGTAA
>Ga0134126_10009436_pt1 | contig 12287 bp, 6 predicted proteins | sample KB31752_FD_96881 | JGI IMG/M metagenome (GOLD analysis project Ga0134126, IMG submission 96881) | Terrestrial soil microbial communities with excess Nitrogen fertilizer from Kellogg Biological Station, Michigan, USA - KB3-175-2 | ecosystem: Environmental > Terrestrial > Soil > Unclassified ...
CTGACGGGCTGGCCCGCAGGTCGCTGCCACTCTTCGCGGAAGACTGACGCACTTGTTGGCCCGGCCCGAAAGATCATGGCGAAACTGTCAATCTCGACCGGTCGCGACCCCTCGCTGCCGGGCGCTTGACCACATCATGCTGATGGGCTTTTAAGGGCTCCGGGGAGGAGCCTGACGCGCTAAGGCGGTGAGCCATAGATGGAGCCCGGCAGCGGGCCGGAGCCCTGGGTATGACAGCACAGGCTGGCGGGTGCCAGTGACCCGTTCCGATCAGCAGGGCACTGATCCTCAGAGCGAGACCTGGGCACTCGCGCCCGCCAGGTGCGGCCGCAGGCGACGCGCCGTGTGGCTTGTGCGGGAAACGCGCTGCGTGCAGGTATGGGTGGTCGTGGCCTGAGCCACTCCCAGGGATGAACCCCTCGCCACGGCAGGAGCCGACGAGCTCCAGCCAGGGCCGGGGCCCTGGGGAGAGCTGTGGTCACTAACGGCTGATCGGATGGAGTTGCCTCAGAGCCCTTCCAATAGGGAACGTGCGTGACCCCGCGGCCGGGCCAGTGCCAGGTGTTCCAGCGACAGCAAAGTGAGAGGAGATGAGAGCTGATGGAAGTCTTCTGCGGGATCGACCGAGTCGAAGACCGCCACGACGTCGCCCTGGCCGTCGTCAGCGGGCAGCTGCTGGCCCGTCGGCGCATCAGCGATGACGCGGACGGGGTCGCGGCGCTGCTGAGCCTGCTGGCCGAGCACGGCGACAGTGCCGCCAGCCCGATCCCGGTGGCGATCGAGATGCCGCGCGGGCTGCTGACCGCGTGCCTGCGCACTACCGGGCGGCCGGTCTACCCGATCAACCCGCTGGCCGTGTCCGCTACCGCGTCCTTCACCCCGGAGGACTTCCTGTACGGAGGTCCTAATCCGTTCGGCTAGGAGCCAGATTTGTTCGATGACTTGACACTGCAACAGCTACTGATACTCCAGCGTGCCCTGCTTGAGGCGAAGTTTTCACCAGCTCCTCGCGATGCTGCTTTGCAGGGCAGTCCTATCCTGGCTGACCTGGCAACGGCTGTCCTCGACAAAATTCGGGACAAGTATTCCGAGGCGGGGGATGCGGCTCGCGTGCGCCAGTGGAGCGACTGGGCGCGCTGGAGTACGCGGGGTTTCGAACGACGCGTGATTGAAGAACATCTTCGAGGGCTCGCGGAGCGGGAGCAGCCGCCAGCGTTCGAGCGAGAGGCTCACATCAGAGCGTTGATCGCACCGTTTGAAGCAAGCGATGACGAGATCGGGGAAGTTATCCGATCTACTGGGCTCAATTGATGTTATGCAGTTCCCCGTGTTGCAGCATCCAGCCGGTAAGCGCAGGGTATTCAGCTGGTTTGTAATGGCGCTCATGTCGGCACCGCTCGAAAATGAGGCCATAGCGCCGCCGCCAGGGGGTCAGAACTCGAGCGTCGTTGACACTGTACGGCCGGCCGGGTCGGGCAACACCACCCTGGCCCGGGCGTTGTGCGCCGATGGCCGGGCGGTCGGGTTCACCCTCGATGAGTGGATGATTCGCCTCTACCCCAGGCTGTCCTTCGACACCGCCGGGTACGGGCGCCGGGCCGAGATCGTGAAGGACCTGATCTGGTCGAGGTACCGCAGCCGCCCAGATCGACGGTTATCTCGACCCCGTCGGCGAGAGGGCTGCGGTTGAGAGGGTTCTCCGTCGTATACATGTAGCCGAAGAGGTGTTCTGCATGAGACGAAAATGAAAAACATTAGCGACAAGGGAGTTTTGCCTGCTGCGCCGTAGGCATGGCTTCAGATAACGTGTCCACGACGGAACAAAGCACCCTCGTCGGCTGCGTCTGAGACGCACTGGAGGAAGGTAGAGATAACGGCGGCTCGACGACCCGTGACCAATGGTAGGCATTGTCAGTTACTGGTTGTGACCAGAGCTGATGCTGCCCGGGGCCAGGTCGCACTCATCGGCCTCGGCGACATCGCGATCGCACCGGCCGGGCGCGCCACCCGCCAGATCGCAGACTTGTGCTCTGGGCATGCCGGGAATGGGTAATATGCCGGCATCTTGGCTGAGGTGGCCGCAGGTCGGAGTCGTGTTCCAGACGAGCCACGGACGGTGTCATGAAGATCACGGTTGTCGCGATCGCAGCAGTGGCGCTTGTGGCCGCCCTGGCGGGCTGCGGCCAGGGGACTGCCACGGTCAGCGCGGGCGGCCTCGGATGGCCAGGAGCCTCGGCTAGCTCGCAGCCGCAGGGGATGGTCTCGGCAGGGCCGCAGGGCAAGCTGTGCGTGTCGGCCGGGAAGCGGCCGCGGATCACCTGGGCGAGCCGGCCGCAGCGGAGCGCCGGTCCCCCGCGGCCGGCTCAGCTGCAGCGGGGCAGCTTCGGGGATAGGTTCGAGGTGCTGCATGCGCGCAGCGTGGATCCCGCTCCGGTGACGATCGCGGAGGCGTTCTCCCGTCGCCCGGTCCTGGCGTCGGCTGGCTGCGGGTGGCCCGGCATGCCGGAGGTCAGCTACGCGACGCGGGAGCACGTCCGGGTCGACAGCCGCTGCGGGGCAGACGTCTGGGGCGCGGCGCTGAAGCGGGCGCTGCTGCTGGCGGGCTGCTCGCAGGTACTGCGTGCCGCTTACCGCGCGAACGCCGGGCACTATATCGGCCTGATGGCGTTGGTAAATTTGCGCGATTCGGACGGAGCCCGCCATGTGGTCAGCCTGCTGTCTCCTGCGGCTGCGGGCGCCACCCCCGCAGGCGCCGGCCGCCGCGGGTTCTTGCGGCCCCTGCATCGCCCTGCCTGGCTGGCTGTCCTCGGCAAGGGCTACAGCGAGGCATCGGTCTACTCCGCCGGGCACTATGTGGTTGTTACGTGGGTGGCCCGCGCGGACGGCAGGCAGCCGTCAGATGACTTCTGGAATCTCGGGCAGTTGTCGGACCTGCTCGACCTGCCGTCGTCGTTCGCCGCGCGGGGTCACCATATCCCGCCGGCTGTCGTGCACATCTACGTGCGCCGGGGGCATCCATCACGGTGCGTCATGCCCGCAGGCGTTCCCCGGTACAGCTCGCTGGACCTCATCATCACCGGTAACACGCGCGTCAGCTACGACGTCCCGCTCGTGCCGGGTGGCACGTCGAGAACCCAGCCTTCGACCGTCACGCTGGGATCGCTGGGCGGGGCGCCCACCTCGTACGCCGACCGCAACGCCATCGTCTTCTCGCGGCCGGGCAGGTACGTCTTCCACCTCACGCCCGCTCCGCGCAGGCCCTGCGAGCTTGTCGTCCGCTGACGCCCATCGGGCGGCCTGCGCCAGGGCGCTCACGCGGCCGATGACCGGGAAGCCTCCGGCGCGGACCAGACACGCTGACCGCGGCGAACGGCCGGTTCATCGACGCCGACAACGAGCGGTGCGGGTCGTTCGCCTGGACTAAGGTGCTCCAGCCGGGTCTTACCCCGCCCGGTGTAACGCTTCATCTGCGAGGCATCAACGATCCCCAGCTGCCCAGCGACATACTCCAGCACCTCAACCGGCACTCCAAAGGATCAGTGAGGAACGGCCGTAAGAACGGCACCGTCACCAGTCGCAGCGCAAGACCCAATCGCGAGTGATCACCCCGACGGCGCGCGGCCAGCACCGTGTCTGTGTCGTCCAAAAAAAGAGCACCACCCCTGCTCCAGCCGTGACGGCGAGCCAGTAAAACGACCGTACGCGGCAGCCTGCTCATCAGTCAGGAATTCAACCGGCATAGCCCCGCAAGGTTAGGGCCGACCACAGAACGGCCAAACCGTTGCACTTCGCCACGCGAGGTGATCTGGAACCGGATCCGGCGCCGCCCAGTGGACGTACTCGACGGTGCCATCCCGTGAAGGTACCCGCGGACCTGTCGGAACTCCAAGGTCGAGGCCCTCGACGCTGAGAGCGAGGAACTCCTCCGCCGACGCGGTCTCGTGGAGCATCCCGCCATGTGACCCGCTCGCGCAGGCCGTGCCGACCATCGGTGAATAGCTTCTCCAGGGCGCAGCGGGAGCGAATCCGCAGCGTCGAGCAGTTGCTCAGCTTCATCATTGACGGCGGGCGGCCCTCCTACCTTCTGTTCTGCGGACACCACCCGGCACCCGGCAGCGGTCCGGGCAAGGGATGCCTGAGCTAGTGGTGGCCGGCGGACTGCACCGTTGACGGCGTGACTTACCCGTCGGCGGAGCACTTCATGATGTCGGCTAAGGCCCGGCTGCTCGGTGACGCCCAGGCCGCGGAGCGCCGCCGCATCCGGGCGCGGCCAAGGCCCTGGGCCGGCAGGTGCGCGGGTTCGATGAGCAGCGCTGGGCCGAGCACCGCTGTGAACTTGTGGTCACCGGGAACCGGGCCAAGTTCGGCCAGCCTGTCTGTCGCCATTTACTGTGACAGCCGCCGCCGCGCGGACTGGGCTATCGCACGGGCGCGGCAACCGGCCCGCTGGCGGCGCGGGCGATGGTTGTCGTGCTGCCCCCAGGCGGCCGCGCGCCTGCGATACCCGGCCGCGGCCGGGGGAGCGGTGTTCAGTTGGGGGCGTGAGTGCCGGGCATGTTCTGATCTCGCTGGCGTATCGGATCTGGGCATGCCTACGCTTGAGTCCGCATCCTGCGGCCCGGCGGAGAACCCCTTGTGGTCTCTATTTCGGTCAGCATCAGGAACCGGACCGGAGTTCCGTAATTGGCTGGTCGCCGATTGGATGTCGGTCTGCGGGTGATGAAATCGCAGGTCAGGCTAGGAGAGTGGGACTGTCATGATCGCCGTGGCTTGATCGGGGCGAAGATCGTTTCAGTGATCTTTCGCCTTTAGGCTTTCAAGTTCTCGGTGACCTGGGTTTTCGCTGGTAGCTACAGCGTAGGGACGGGGCCGCCTTACAAGCGAGGGGTCACTGGTTCGATCCCAGTTGCGCCCACACATAGCGGTTGACCTGCGGAAACGCGGCTGAATTTTCGGACGGGCGCTAGCTACAGCAGTCAGTAAGCCTTCGCCTTTACATGATCATCTCGGTAAAATTACGGACATGGCGTCCTTCTGACCCATCCTCGCCCGGCTCCGGCAGACGTGCTGGAGGCCGCACGAGGAGCATCCGCTGCCACGTCCCAAGATCGTTCTCGGCCGGTTTTCGGTCACAAGATTCGGTCTGTGCTGCCGCCGGGCCGAGCGGGCGATGCTCGATGTCCGCCTGTTCCGCAGACCCGAGTTCGTCGCCGTGGTCTGCCAGCCCTTCACCGTCACCCTCGGATTCGTCATCCTGCTCGTCTACCTCCCCGCCTATCTCCAGGGCGTCGGCACCCGGAGCGCCGCGGACAGCGGCCTGCTCCTGCTGCCGATGACCGCGCCGGTCCTCCTGCTGCCGCTCATCGCTAGCTATCTCGCGGCACGCAGCTCTGCAAGGGCATTGCTGACGGGCGCTTCCGCCCTGATCGTGGCCGGTGCCCTCCTCCTGGTGACTCTGCGCAGCAACGGCTCCGCTATAGGGCTAGCGCTGCCACCGCTGCCCTTGGGCGCGGGCGTGGGCCTGGCATTCGGGATCATGGACAACGCGGCAGTGAGCACCGTCCCGGTACAGAACGCCGGCGCCGCTGCGGGCATCTTCAACACCATGCGCATCATCACGCGGCCGTGGCCACGGGCTTCACCAGCGCCTTCCACGCCCTCGGTCTCATCCTCGCGGTGCTATCCGCCATCGGCGCGGTCCTCACGTACCTGGCCCTCAGCCCCAGGCAGGCCGCTTGATGATCTGGGCGCAGAGTTCCAGTACTCCGCGCTTCCCTCCTGAAAAGGTTGGACCCCATTGTGCCCATTGGCCCGCTGATATATGCGTGTAGGGAACGATGTCGGACGGGTTCAGGGGTCGGGTGAGGGAGGATCGAAGTGAGAAAGCTGATGCGGTGGCGACTTATGGGATGGCTGGCGGCCGTCTCGGCGGGTGGGCTTATCGCCGCACCCACGACGGCACAGGCTGCCGCGTCGGCCAATAGCGGGCCGCCAGGTCGGCTGGCGCTGGTGACCATCTCCAACCCTCGTCCTGAGCTCGTCAGCGGCGGTGACGTCCTGGTGCGCGTAGATGTGCCACAGCACACTTCGCCGGCCAGCGTCCGGGTTAGCGCCGACGGTCACGACGTCACTGCCAGCTTCCACCAGCAGCCTGATGGCAGCCTGCTCGGGCTGGTCACCGGCCTCCGGATTGGCCGCAACCGGCTGTTCGCTGTGGCACACGGCCAGTTCGCCGCGCTGGACGTCACTGATCACTCAATCAACGGCCCTGTCTTCTCCGGCAAGCAGCAGCTTCCGTTCTTCTGCCAGACGACGGCCTTCGGCCTGGCGGCCGCGCAGATGCCCGATTGCGCCGCGCCGACCCAGGTCTCATTCGAGTACATGAGCACGTCCGGAACCTTCAAGCCGCTGGCCGATCCTGCATCCGCGCCGACCGACCTGGCGATGGCGACCGTGGACGGCACGAGCGTCCCGTACATCGTGCGGGTGGAGACCGGCACGATCGACCGTGCCGTGTACCAGACAGCGGCGCTATACGACGGTCAGGCCCCGACCCCGCTGCGTCCCGACACCAGCTGGAACGGCAAGCTTGTCTACACCTTCGGCGGCGGCTGTAACTCCGGCTTCCACCAGGGCACGAGCACCGGCGGCGTCCTGGACGATGAATTCCTGTCGCAGGGCTACGCGGTCGCGTCCTCGACGCTCAACGTGCTGGACAACAACTGCTCCACGATCATCTCGGCCGAGGCCGCGATGATGGTGAAGGAGCACTTCATCGACACCTACGGCCCGGTCAGGTTCACTATCGGCTGGGGCGGTTCCGGCGGCGCGATCCAGCAGTACGAGATCGCCGACTCCTACCCCGGCATCCTGGACGGGATCATCCCGAGCGTCTCGTTCCCGGACCCCATCACGACTGCCGCGCCGGTCACCGACTGCAGGCTGCTCGACTCGTTCTTCGCCGGACCGGGCTCGACGTTCTCGGCCGCGGCGAAGACCGCGATCGCGGGATACAACGACTACACCACGTGTCAGTCCTGGGATCTCACTTTCGCTAACCGGGCCACTGCCACCGGCAGCTGTAACTCGGCGATCCCGCTCGCCGACCAGTGGAACGCGGTGACCAACCCGAACGGCGTTATCTGCAATGCCAACGAGCAGATCGTCAATCAAGTGGGAACCAACCCGGCAACCGGCTTCCCGAACAGCGCCCTGGACAACGTCGGCGTTCAGTACGGGCTGGCGGCCCTGGATTCCGGAGCGATCACCCCAGCCCAGTTCGTCGCGCTCAACGCAGACATCGGCGGCATCGACTTCACCGGGGCCGAGGTGCCGCAGCGAACCGACGCCAGCACCCAGGCGCTGCGCGCCGTCTACGCCGACGACTTGACGAACAGCGCGTCGCTGGGCCTGCGCACCACTCCGGTCATCGACCAGCGCGATGACCTCGACTTTGCCGGCTTCGGCAACGACATCCACACCACCGACTGGTCGTTCGTGATGCGCGCGCGGTTGCTCGCGGCCACCGGCACCGCCGACAACCAGGTAATCATCGAGAACCAGCCGACCGCAGCCGAGGTCAACGCGGCCAACACCTACGAGCTGGCTCAGATGGATGCCTGGCTGACCGCGATAAGCAACGATCATTCACACCGCAGCGCGCAGCAGAAGGTTCTGGCCGACAAGCCAGCTGGCCTGACCGACGGCTGCTTCCTGTCGGCGACCGACCTGGTGCACCAGACGCTCACCGACCCTGCTACGGGCCAGTGCGCGACGCAGTTCCCAGTCGCGTCGAACCCACGCCTGGTGGCGGGTCAAGGTCTTGCCATGACGCAGCTGAAGTGCAGCCTCCGGCCGCTGAACTTCCACCTCTACCCGGTCACCTTCACGGCGGCAGAACAACAGGAGCTCCGCCAGGCCTTCCCGTCCGGCGTGTGCGATTACAACCGGCCGGGCGCGGGCCAGAGATGGCCGATCGGCAGCTGGCTGAGCTACGGCGACAACCTCACCGCAGTAACCGGGCCGTTCCCGCTGCCACCGCCGGTCACCGGCTAACAGCAGGAACAGTTCCGCACCAATCGCAGGCGGCCGAGCTTGTCTCTGGTGAAGCGAGCCTGCTTGGTCATGATCAACTGGGAGGAATTTGGGAGGTTGCAACGGCGGTGAACCCCGGCGAACTGCGTCCAACTGGGTTGATTGGGAGTCTCTGACCTGGCCTTCGGCCAATCCATGCAGGCCGGGGGAGTGGCTGGGCTTTGCTTACAAGCGAGGGGTCACTGGTTCGAACCCAGTTGCGCCCACGTATTTGGCAGTTTACCTGCGGTGATGTCGCCGCGGCGAGCGGGTTTCCGCTGGCCAGGTCGGCGGCGTGGTTCAGGCGAGTGCTGTCCGGCAGGGCGTGTCGCACGACCGCGACCTGCGGTGATGGGGCGTGGGGGAGTGCTACAGCAGTCAGTGACCTCTCGCCTTTACTTGATCATCTTCGGTGGTGAGGGGCGGCAAGAGGTCTTGCTGCGGTGGTCGTGGATCACTAGTTGATCTTCTGGCAGGGCGGATTCAACTGATGGTTGCAACGGTTCTCGTTTGTGGAGGTCGTTGTGGTGGTGAGGCGTGGTCGGCTGCCGTTGCCGCGGTCGGTGCGGGTGGCGTTCTGGGATGGGGTGCGGGCGGGTTTGCCGGTGGCGGATGCGGGGCTGGCGGCGGGGGCGGGCCGGACGGTGTGGGAGTGGTTCCGGCGGGCGGGCGGGGTGAAGGCGAACGGGCCGGGGCCCGGGCCGGTGAGCGGGCGGTATCTGTCGCTGGCGGAGCGGGAGGAGATCGCGGTCGGGCTGGCGGCGGGGGACACGCTGCGGCAGATCGCGGCGCGGCTGGGGCGGCCGGCGTCGGCGGTGAGCCGGGAGATCGCGCGCAATGGCACCCGGCGGGGTACCGGGCGGTGGCGGCGCAGGCGCAGGCCGAGGCGCGGGCGGCGCGGCCGAAGACGGCGAGGCTGGCGGGGAATGACCGGCTGCGGGAGCGGGTGCAGGCGCGGCTGTCCGAGCGGTGGTCGCCGGAGCAGATCGCGGTGATGCTGACGGCCGAGTTCCCTGATGATGGGGAGATGCGGGTGTCGCACGAGACGATTTACCAGTCGATTTACGTGCAGGGGCGGGGGGCGCTGCGCCGGGAGCTGGCGGTCAGCTTGCGGACCGGGCGGGCGCTGCGTAAGCCGCGGCGCCGGGCGGATGAGCGGCGCGGCCGGATCCCGGGCATGGTGCTGATCTCCGAGCGGCCGGCGGAGGTGGCGGACCGGGCGGTGCCCGGGCACTGGGAGGGGGACCTGATCATGGGGGCGCGTAATGCCTCGGCGATCGGGACGCTGGTGGAGCGGTCGACCCGGTTCGTGATGCTGCTGCACCTGCCGCAGGGGCGTGATCCCGCCGCGGTGGCCGATGCCATGACCGAGGCGATGAGCGCGCTGCCGGGCTCGCTGCGCCGGTCGCTGACCTGGGACCAGGGCAAGGAGATGGCCTTCCACGCCCGGATCGCCGCCGCGGCGGATCTGGAGATCTACTTCTGCGACCCGCACTCGCCGTGGCAGCGCGGCAGCAACGAGAACACCAGCGGGCTGCTGCGCCAGTACTTCCCCAAGGGCAGCGACCTGTCCGTGCACGACAGGGAGGAACTGGACCGCGTCGCCGCGCAGCTGAACTCCCGGCCCCGCAAGACCCTGGGCTGGAAGACCCCGGCGCAGGCACTGGAGGAGGTCCTGGCCGCCGCGGCGTGACAGCGGAGGCGGCTGCGCCGCCGCTGGGCTGCCCGGGGTGCCGGGCAGGCTACGGGGCCGCCCCTCCGGCGTCCAGGGTGCTGCGCATCGCGCTGCGCGCGACGGCCCTGCCGGGCCGCCCTGGACCCCGGACCTCTGCGGCCCCTGACGGGCAGGAACCGCGGGCAGGCCACAGCCTGCCCCGGCTCACCGCCCGGCACCCCTAAACCCGGGTAACCTTCACCACCAAGGAGCGGCACAATCAGCCGCTCACCAGCCGCGTTGCAACGACCCCTTGAACCCGAGCAGGCGGGTTCTGCGCCTTCTGAGAACTGGCCTGGGGACCGCTCGTTGTGGTGGCCGAAAATTAGCCGTGCGTGTGTTCTGGGCGCGTCGCCTTGGCCGGGGTCGCAGTTGTTCGGGGGAGTCAGTTGTAGGGGTGGTGGTGCTGCCGCGCCGCCCCGTGGCCGGTCGTGGCCGGATTGCCTGGCGCTGCGGGGCGGCTTGCCATCGGGTTGCCCTGGTCACCCTTGTCGCCTGCTGCTGCGCCTGGATTCGGAGGGCTGCCGGAGTGATCCCACCGCGCAGTTGCAGTGGCGGCTTGACCCGACTCGATCAAGGCCCAGCCCCCGCCCAGCTGAGCAAGACGACAAGACGTCCCCCGACACCGTGCAGATCGATTGATACACGGGTGATCATCTCCTCATATCTCTTTCGAAAAATAGAGCGATGATCACCCGTGTATCTGGCGTTATACGGCCGAAGGGTAGTGATCTGGTTTCGATCACCTGTATAACGCCGATTAGGCGCGATTGTGTTGTGTTAGTGGTGGCTGAGCCGGTCGACGCAGATCCGCCGATTCTGTAGTCGAGCGTTTTGGCGTGCCGGGATGCTGGGGTGGCTTGGGACTCGGCCGGAATGCGGCGACTTCAGGATCAGCCAGCATGCACGCAGGACTGCCGTGCTGCGGCGGCGACCGGGAACGCCCAGGTGGTAGCCGCCGAGGAAACCGCTGAGGGGAGCCCGGCTGGATATGCGAAGGTGGCGTAGCTCCAGAAGTACCGGATGTCGGTCACCGGAGCGTTGTAGCTGGTCTTGCAAGCGCGGACTGGCCGGCTGAAGTTGACCACGACCGCGACGTGGTAAATGTGGCCGCCGGCGCAGCTGGGATTGCAGTCATCGATCAGGGCCGTGCCGCTGCCGGAAGCCGCGCTTGCCGACCAGGATGACCAGGTCATGCCGGTGAGGGCATAGGTGCCGTCACCGGAGATCTGGGCGGCCGCGGGCCGGTAGAGTGCCTGGCCGTAGATATCCTGGCCGGCCGCGAGGTAGACCATGCTCGGGGCGCTTGCCTCCAGGGTGATCAGGTGGTCCGCGTTGCCGATGACATTGTCGATTATTCCCCAGATGCCGCCGATCAGCTCGGTGGCAAGCGACGCCGCGATCGACGCGACCGTAAAGACGGCATCGCTGATTCCCTTGGCGACGGTGGCGACGCACTCCAGCGCCACCGAGCCCAGGCTCTCGGCAGTGCTCAGGGACATCGTGGCGGAGGCGGCCGTGTTGGCCGCATCGCGCAGACAGGTCGCCTTGTCGATCGCGTCGACCTCGTCGGCCACGACGTTGCGGGCCATGCCGAAGGTCATCTTGGCGAGCATGTGGATCGCGGTGCCGAGAATCGAGGTGAGATAGGCCTCGGGGTCCATCTCGGTGCCGAACACGGCTTTCTGGCCCGTCGGCAGCGGGACGGTTCCGTCAGCCTCCGCTCCAGCGGTCATGAGGACCCGGTCGTGCCACCGCGAGGACAGATTGTTCAGGTCCTCGCCGAGCTGGGTGAAGATGTCGGTGGACGGGACGCTCACCTGCGCGCCGGGCTCGTAGAGCAGGTCGACTGGATAGGGCCGCTGGTTGACGATCTTCGCCAGGGCGCTGCCGGTCCCAGATGACTGAGCGCACGCCGCGATGCCGGAGTTGGGCCTGCTGTCGGTCACGGTTATGCCGCTGCCGCTGCAGTCCGGGGAAGTGCCCAGGCCGGCCAGGTTGAACACGCTTTCCAGCGCACCTTTGAGCACCGCGGCGACGGCGGATTTGATCCAGCTGAGGGGAGCCCAGATCGAGAAGTGCGTGACGCGTGCGCGGACCACCCCGGTCGCTGCGTCGTAGGTGCTGGGGACCGGCACCCACTTGCCGGTCGTCGTGTCCAGTGACGCGAGGAATGGCGAAGAGCCGGCGGGGACGCTGCTGCGCTGGATGCGGAAGCTGAGGATGACTCCTCCAGGCGGCAGCGGGCCGGAGGCGGTCAGGTGCTGAGCCGGGGCGAGCACCGCGATGGCGCTGGGCAGCCAGCGGCCGCTGACGTGCAGGCGCCTGGTCAGAATCGCGGTGGCGGCCGGCTGCTTGTGAGCCTTTACTGCTGGCAGTGACGCGTGGTGGTCGCCGGGCGGCACGGCGACCGTGATGTTCTTCGTCACGGCCACTGTTCGTGCTGCAGCAGTCCGGGCTGGCGAGGACCCCGAACACGCCGCCAGCATGGCGGCCAGCA
>Ga0134126_10009438_pt1 | contig 12286 bp, 10 predicted proteins | sample KB31752_FD_96881 | JGI IMG/M metagenome (GOLD analysis project Ga0134126, IMG submission 96881) | Terrestrial soil microbial communities with excess Nitrogen fertilizer from Kellogg Biological Station, Michigan, USA - KB3-175-2 | ecosystem: Environmental > Terrestrial > Soil > Unclassified ...
CACGCCGGCCCAGACGAGCACGAAGTCGTCCACGTCGGCGGCAGCGCCCACGGCCCGCTCGGCCATGGCGGCCAGGTTCACGTCGTTCTCCAGCGTGACCGGCCAGCCCAGCTCGCTGCGCAGCGCGGCCAGCACGCCCTCGTGCCAGGCCGGCAGGTTGACGGCCAGCCGCTGGTCGCCGGTCCGCGGGTCGAGCACGCCGGGGGTGCCGATCACGAACGCGCGCAGCGACTCGGGCGAGATCCCGGCCGAGGCGCAGGCGGTGACGATCGTGCCGCGGACCAGCTCGACCGGGTCCTGCGTGGTGTTGGGGTTGACGGACACGTCGGCCACCACGTTGCCGGTGATGTCGGCCACGCCCGCGCTGACCTCGTCCAGGTCGACGTGCATCCCGGCCACGTAGGCGCTGGACGGCACGACGGCGTAGAGCGCGGCGTTCGGGCCCCGGCCGCCGGCCAGCTCGCCGGCCACCGTGACCAGGCCGCGCTCCTCCAGCCGGGACAGCAGCTGCGAGGCCGTCACCTTGGACAGTCCCGTGTGCTCACCGAGCTGAGCCCTGGTCAGCGGGCCGCCGGTGAGCAGCAGCTCCAGGGCCGCCCGGTCGTTCAGTTCCCGCAGCAGGCTCGGAGTCCCCGGCCGACGATCCATCCCCACCCCTTACCGCGCTGGGCCCGCCCCGGCAGGTTCGCCGGAACCACTCCGGCAGGTCGCCGGCGGGGCCCAGAGGTCCCAGGTGGCAAGCCTGCCAGCATGCGCACTGTGTCTCAATATGGCAACGACATCTATCTTACAGGAAAGTTTCCTGTTAGTTTCTGCCCAGGTCGTGTCTAGGCCGCTACCGGGCGAACACCAGGCAAGGGCTGACGGAACTGAGGCGGGGTCGGGCAGGGTCCGGCCGGAGCGCAGCACCGGCCAGCATCCAGCGTAAGTGCCAGCCGCCAGCAGCGCGCCCGGGCCGGAGGCGTCCGCCCGGAGGACGTTACTCCGCGACAGGGAGAGCCGGGAAGGGAGATCGGCTAGTGAACCTCACCAGATCAGCGGCCGCCGTCGGCGCGGCCGTCATGCTCACCGGGGCCGCCGCGGGAATCGCGGGATGCGGCTCGAGCGGCACCTCAGCATCGGGATCGTCGGCGCCGGCCAAGCTGGTTGTCTGGCGCATGGGCTCGTCGGTGCCGTCCCAGGTCACCTGGATGAAGGGCGTCGTCAGCCAGTTCCACAAGCAATTCCCCACCTACGCCAAGACCAAGGTGGTCGTGGACTGGATCCCGTGGGGCAACCGGACCACGGACTGGACCAACGCGATCACCAGCGGCAAGGGCGGCCCGGACATCACCGAGCTGGGCAACACCGACACGCCCGGCGTGGCCTCGCAGGGCGCGCTGGCTGACATCTCCACCAGCGTGAAGGGCTGGTCGCACAGCTCGGACCTGATCTCCGGCAACCTGGCCAACGACGTGGTCAACGGCCAGAACTACGCGGTGCCGTGGTTCGGCGGCGTGCGCGGCATCTGGTACCGCAAGGACGAGTTCGCCAAGGCCGGCATCACCTCCGCGCCGACGACCTGGGCCGACCTGGTCAAGGACGCCAAGCTGCTGATGAAGAAGTACCCCGGCACCTACGGCCTCGGGGCGCCCAGCAACTACACCAACGCGATCGTCAGCTTTATCTGGGGCGCTGGCGGCCAGGTTGCGGCAAGCAAGGGCGGCAAGTGGACGGCCGAGCTGACCTCGCCGCAGTCCGAGGCGGGCATCAAGTTCTACGCCGACCTGCTGCTCACCCAGAAAGTCTCGCCATCCAAGTACGTCGGCCAGACCGAGCTGGGCGCGACCGGCGCCACCTCGGGCGGCAGTAACGAGGACTTCGCCAAGGGCACGCTGGACATGTACATCGACGGCCCGTGGGCCGAGGGTGAGCTGACCGCGGTGAGCAAGAAGTACGAGTCCCAGTGGGCCTCGTTCCCGATCCCGAGCGAGAACGGCCCGAACCCCGCGCCCGCCTTCGCCGGCGGCTCGGACCTGGGCGTGTGGGCCAAGAGCGCCAACAAGACGGCGGCCTGGGACCTGGTCACGGTCATGGACAGCCCGTCCAACGCGACCACGTTCGCCAACTCGCAGGGCTTCTTCCCCGAGTTCACCTCGCAGCTGTCCAGCGGCGTCTACACCAGCAGCCCGATCATGTCCGGGTTCGCCAAGGCGGCCGGCTACACCCAGATCTCCCCGCTGAACTCCAAGAACTGGGCCACCGCCGACGCCACCGACCAGATCATCCCCAACATGATGAAGGCGCTCATGACCGGGGCCAACTTCGCCTCCACGGTGAGCAAGGCCAACACTGAGCTGCAGAATGTGCTCAACACCGGCAAGGAGTCCTGACCGGTAACGGCGCCCCGCAGCCCCTGGCCGGCCCCGCGCACACCCCCCCTGCGCGCGGCCGGCCAGGCGCGGGCCCCTGTCCCGCCCGGCCCCCACCCACCTCCCCGGCCCCCTCCAACAGCCCAGCCCCCGGAAGGAGCTGACCCGTGGCGGACACCGTCCAGGGCCGGCGCTCGGGACGGCCGGCCCTCAGGCCGCCCGGCCAGCGCCACTCAGGCCAGCGCCCAGCCGGCCCGCGCGCGGCGAACCAGTCCGCGCAGGCCCGCGCCGCCGCCTTCATCCGGCGGCACAAGATCGCCCCCTACCTGCTGCTCGCCCCCGCGCTGGCCGGGATCGCCCTGGTCCTGCTCTGGCCGCTGGTCCAGGTCGTGCTCTACTCGTTCCAGAACCTCGGCCTGCCCCAGCTCACCGGCGCGGCCCCGACCCAGTGGGCGGGCCTGTCCAACTTCAGCACCACGTTCGCCGACCCGGAGTTCTGGCTGTCGCTGCGCAACACGGTGCTGTTCGCCGTGGTCGTGGTGCCGCTGACGCTGGTCCTCGGCACCCTGGTCGGGCTGCTGCTGAACCGGCTCGGCCGCAAGATGGCGGCGTTCGTGTCGGCCGCCGCGCTGCTGGCCTGGGCCACGCCGCCGACCGCCGGCGCGGTGCTGTTCTACTGGATGTTCAACCCCGACGGCGGCCTGGTCGACTGGGCGCTGTCCAAGATGCCGCACTGGCTGGTCGGCAGCACCAACTGGGCCCAGTACAACTGGACCACCACCGGCGCGGTACAGGCCTACACGGTGGTGACGCTGCTGGTGCTGTGGACCTCGTTCCCGTTCATCGCGGTGACCGTGCTGGCCGGCCTCAAGACCGTGCCCGCCGAGCTCTACGAGGCCGCCCGCATCGACGGCGCCACCCCCTGGCGGGCGCTCAGGCGGGTCACCTTCCCGCTGCTCAAGCCCATCTTCCTGGTCCTGCTGCTGCTGTCGGTGATCTGGGACTTCAACGTGTTCAACCAGACCTACCTGATCACCGGGTTCCCAGGGAACCAGAACGAGTACAACCTGTCGCTGTACATCTACGACAAGGCGTTCGGCTTCCCGCCCAGCTACGGCCTCGGCGGCGCGCTGGCGCTGATCTTCACCGCCATCCTGCTGGTCGTCACGGTCGGCTACGTCCGTTCCTCCGTCCGGCAGGGAGCGCTCACATGACCGCCGCCCCGCTGCCGGGCAGCGCCGGCCGGTACCGCACCGCCCGCCGGGCCCGCGCCGTCGGCCTCAACGGCTTCGCGCTCATCATCGCCCTGGTCACGCTGTTCCCGATCTTCTGGATGATCTCGACCGCGTTCAAGCCGTCGCAGGAGATCTACTCGCTGACCCCGAGCCTGCTGCCGACCCACCCCACGCTGCACAACTTCAGCCAGGTCATGAGCGGCCAGGCGTCCGGCATTGGCTCGGTCTGGCTGTTCTTCCGCAACAGCCTGAGCGTCACGCTGGCCACCGTGCTGATCGCCTCGCTGCTGTCGCTGCTGGCCTCGGTGGCCGTGGCGCGGTTCCGGTTCCGGCTCCGCGCCTCCTTCCTGATCATGCTGCTGATCGTGCAGATGATCCCCGGCCAGGCGCTGATCGTGGCCTTGTTCCTCGACTTCAACCGGATCGGCCTGCTGCAGAACCTGGGCGGCCTGGTCATCGTCTACGCGGCCCAGGCGCTGCCGGTGTCCATCTGGATGCTGCGCAACTTCGTGGCCACCGTGCCCAAAGAGCTAGAGGAGGCGGCCGCCATCGACGGGGCGTCGGCGCCAAAGATCTTCTGGCGGATCCTGTTCCCGCTGGTCATGCCGGGACTGGTCGCGACCAGCATCTTCTCGTTCATCACCGCCTACAACGAGTTCATCGTGGCGCTGACCTTCCTGGGCCAGGCGCACTCCGAATACACGCTGCCGATCTACGTCACGTACTTCTTCAACCGCGGCGGCGCGCAGTGGGGGCCGATCATGGCCGCGTCCACGCTGTACACCATCCCGGTGCTGATCTTCTTCATGATCGTCCGGCGCCGACTGGTCGGCGGCCTGGTCGCCGGGGCGGTGAAGGGGTGAAGACCCGTCCCGCCGACGCCGCCCTGGACCGCCTGGCCGACGCCGTCCTCATCCCGCCCTTCCCCGGCCGCGACGCCCCGGCCTGGGTGCTGGCCGCGTTGGCCGGCGGGCTGGGCGGGGTCACCCTGTACGGCGGCCCCAACATCGACTCGGCCGGGCAGCTGGCCCGGCTGACCGCGGCGCTGCGCCAGGCCGACCCGGACGCGATCATCGCCATCGACGAGGAGGGCGGCGACGTCACCCGGATCGCGCACCGGCACGGCAGCCCCTACCCGGGCAACGCCGCGCTGGGCGCCGTGGACGACGTCGCGCTGACCGAGGCGGTGTACGCGGCCCTCGGCGCCGACCTGGCCGCCCTGGGCGTGAGCCTGGACCTGGCCCCGGCGGTGGACGTCAACACCGCCGCGGACAACCCGGTCATCGGCACCCGGGCGTTCGGCTCGGACACCGCGCTGGTGGCCCGGCACGCGGCCGCCGCCGTCACCGGCCTGCAGTCGGCCGGCATCGCCGCCTGCGCCAAGCACTTCCCCGGCCACGGCAGCACCCGGCTGGACAGCCATCACGTGATCGCCACGGTGGACGCGTCGCTGGAGCTGCTGACCTACCGTGACCTGCCCCCGTTCGCGGCCGCCATCGCGGCCGGGGTCGCCGCGGTCATGCCCAGCCACCTGCTGGTCCCCGAGCTCACCGGGGACCTGCCCGCCTCGCTGTCCCCGGCCGCCCAGACCGGGCTGCTGCGCGGCGAGCTGGGCTTCACCGGCGTGATCGTGTCGGACGCCCTGGAGATGCGGGCGGTCAGCGAGGTCTACGGCATCCCCGAGACGGCCGTGCTGGCCGTGCTGGCCGGTACCGACCTGTTGTGCCTGGGCCGCGACCAGGATCAGCGGATGTACCTGGACGTACGGGACGCGCTGGTGGAGGCGGTCCGGTCGGGCCGGATGCCGGGCCAGCGGCTGGAGGAGGCCGGGGCCAGGGTGGCCGAGCTGCGCGCCTGGACGGCCGCCCAGGCGGCCCCGGCCGCCAGGGCCGCACGGGCCGCCCCGGGCGCTGGGACGGCCAACGGCGCCCGCCAGGGCGACGAGATCGGCCTGGCCGCCGCGCGTCGCGCCGTCCAGGTGGACGGCGAGCCCGGCCCGCTGCACCGGCCGTACGTGGTCGAGGTGGTTCCGCCCGCGGGCATGGCCGTCGGAGCGGTGCCGTGGGGCCTGGGCCCCTGGGTGCCGGCCGACAGCCTGCGCCGGATCAGCACCGGCCTCCCGGCCGGCGAGCAGGCCGGCTCGATCGCCGGCGTGCTGACCGCGGCGGCCGGCCGCTCGCTGGTCATCGTGACCCGCGACGCCCACCGCTACCCCGCGGCGGCGCAGGTCGTGACCGCGCTGCTGGAGGCCCGGCCGGACGCGGTCGTGGTCGAGATGGGCCTGCCCGTCTGGCGTCCGCCGGCCCGGCTCTACCTGGCCACCCACGGCGCCGCCCAGACCAGCAGCCGCGCCGCCGCCGAGATCCTCGGTCTCGCCCGCCCCTGAACCCCTGACATCGGTCCGCAACGGGCCTCGGTACTCCCCGCCGCATCTGGCCGGCCGCCTGACTGTCTGCCGGTCTGGCCCAGGCCGTCCTCCGGCTGCCGCCGCCCGCCAGTGGGCTCCTGGACGCCCCCAGGAACCCCCTGGAGGCCTGGCGGACCCGCACCGCCCAGGGATGCCCAGCGGGTCGCCAGCGCCCTGTGAGGCCCGCGTGACGCGGGCCCCGTCCCGCGATTGCCGTGCGGCGTCAGCGGACAGGCGCCGTTTACCTGCATAATGCTTGGCATGCGTTTGTCCGCACGTGCCGATTACGCCCTGCGCGCCGCGATCGAGCTTGCCGCCTCCGGCGGCGGCCACGTCACGGCCGACCAGCTGGCCAGAAGCCAGGCCATCCCCGGCAAGTTCCTGGAGGCCATCCTCACCCAGCTGCGCCGGGCCGGCCTGGTCCGCAGCCAGCGCGGCCCCGACGGCGGCTTCTGGCTGGCCCGGCCCGCGGGCGAGATCTCGCTGGCCGACATCATCAGGGCCATCGACGGCCCGCTGGTGAGCATGCGCGGCGAGCGGCCGGAGAACCTGGGCTACATCGGCGCGGCCGAGCCGCTGCAGACGGTGTGGATCGCCCTGCGCGCCAACGAGCGGGCCGTGCTGGAGGACGTCAGCCTGGAGCACATCGTGACCGGCAACCTGCCCGACGACGTCCGCAAGCTGTCGGAGAACCCCGGCGCCTGGGAGTAGCCGGCCCCGGAGTAAGCAAAGGCCCGGCCAGGCGAGGCCCGGCCGGGCTCAGCAGAATTCGCGCAAGCGCTTATACGGGCACCATGTTGGTGATGTCGGTGATCCGCTCGAACTTCGACGTGCCGCCCGTCAGCCGGGCCTGATCCAGCACCGGCTGGGGCTCGGAGATGATGGTGCGGTCGGAGCGGACGGTGATCTGGCGCTGATCGGCCAGCGGCAGCCGGGCCCCGCCGGCCACAGCGACCCGCCGGGCGGCGGCCGACGGCGCGGCGGCCGGAACCGGCGCCGCGCTGTCGTGCCCAGCCGGGCGCGGGGCGGGCGGCGCGTCCAGCGCCGGCTCCACCGGGCCCGAGTACACCGGCTCGTTCTGCAGCTCGGCCAGCGCGAAGCTGTCGGAGACCTCGCGCAGCACCTGGGACAGCGGGGCCCCGAGCGCGCCGCAGATCGACGCCAGCAGCTCAGACGATGCTTCCTTCTGCCCGCGCTCGACCTCGGACAGGTAGCCGAGCGACACGCGCGCGGCGGCAGAGACCTCGCGGAGGGTGCGGCCCTGACGGAGGCGCAGCCGCCGAAGGGCATCGCCAAGCATGTGACGAAGCAAGACCATCGTCGCACTCCCTCCCCGAAGCCGTTCCCTTGACACCTCCACCGTACCCGTCCTTACGGACAGTTCGGGAGAGGGTATAGCTGCGTGTTCGCCTGTGTAACGCTGTAATCAGTCATCCTCTTCCCGCATGGTAGCTATCAGCAGGGCCAGAACACTCTCCACCGTAGTCATCCGGATGACGTCCCTGGCCCCGGCCAGGGCCAGCTCGCGGGAGGTCGTCCGGGTCGGCCCGGCCACGGCGACGTAGACGGTGCCGACCGGTTTGCCCTCGGCCGGATCCGGGCCGGCCACGCCCGTGGTGGCCACGCCGACGGTGGTCCACATCCGGGTCCTGGCTCCCTCGGCCATCGCCTCGGCCACGGCCGGATCCACGGCGCCGCGGCGTTCCAGCAGGTCATCGGGCACGCCGAGGACGGCGGCCTTGAGGTCGGTGGCGTAGGCGACCACGCCGCCGCGGAAGGCGGCCGAGGCGCCGGGGATGCTGGTGAGCGCCGCCGCCACCAGCCCGCCGGTCAGCGACTCGGCGGCCGCGATGGTCTGGCCGCGGTCGATCAGCAGCCGGATGGCCTCCCCGGCTAGCTCGCTGGCGCGAGCCTGCGCAGCAGTCATGAGCGTCCTCCCGGCGCGTCGCGGGCGGCATGGCCGGCCGACGAGCCTCCCGACGAACCTCCCGACGAACCTCCCGACGAGTCTGTGCCCGCTGCCGCCTCACTCGCGGCCGGTTCGCCCGACGCTGAATCGCCCACAGCGGAATCGCTGCCCGCGTTCCGCGCCGTCGGCCGCGCCGGCCCCGGCGCCGTCATCGGCGCGGTCATCGGCGCGGTCATTGGCGCCGTCACCGGCCCGGCCGGGTGGGGCACCGCCCGGTGCAGCCGCACCGCCCGGGCCGTGTAGTCGATGCCGGTGATCACGGTCGCGACCACGGCCGCGCCCATGAACAGCTCCCGCGCCAGCCCGAGGTCGCCCGGCAGGATGTACAGGCTGATGGCCACGATCTGGAGCATGGTCTTGATCTTGCCGCCGCGGCTGGCGGCGATCACCCCGCGCCGGATGACCCAGAACCGCAGCGCCGTGACGGCCAGCTCGCGGACCAGGATCACGATCGTCACCCACCAGGCCAGCTGGCCCAGCACGGACACCGTGACCAGGGCCGAGCCGGTCAGCGCCTTGTCCGCGATGGGGTCGGCGATCTTGCCGAAGTCGGTGATCAGGTTGCGCCGCCGGGCCAGCTCGCCGTCCAGCAGGTCGGTCACCGACGCCACCGCGAACGCCCCGAACGCCGCCACCCGGTAGCCCGCCCCGCCCTCCACCAGCAGGGCTACGCACACCGGGACCAGCACCAGCCGCAGCACGGTCAGCGCGTTGGCCACGTTCAGCAGCGGCGGGGCGGCGACGGCGCCGCCGCCCGCTGCCCCGTCCCCCGACGAGCCTGAGCCGGGCTGGCTCAATGCGGTCCCGCGGGCGGCTCGGCCAGCGGCTCAGGCAGCGGCTCCGCGAACAGGTCGACCCCGTCCGAGCCGGTCACCAGCACCGGGACCAGGTCGCCGACGGCCAGCTTGCGCCCGGCCCCGGTCGTGACCTCGGTGGTGCCGTCCACCTCAGGCGCCTGGTGGGCGCCGCGGCCCAGGTAGCGGCCGGGCTCGAGCTCCTCGTCGATCAGCACGTCGGCCCGGTCGCCGATCCGGTCGGCGGCCCGCTCGGACATCAGCTCGTCGGCCAGGGCGGCCAGGTCCTCGACCCGGGCGGCCACCTCGTCCTCGTCCAGCTGGCCGGGCAGCCCGGCCGCCTCCGTGCCGTCCTCGCTGGAGTAGCCGAACACGCCGATGGCGTCCAGCCGGGCCTCGGTCAGGAAGTCGCGCAGCTCCTCCACGTCCTCCGGCTTCTCGCCGGGGAAGCCGACGATGAAGTTGGAGCGGATCCCGGCCTCCGGGGCCAGCAGGCGGATCTGCTCGATCAGGGCCAGGAACCGCTCGCCGTCGCCGAACCGGCGCATCGAGCGCAGCACTCGGCCGCTGGCGTGCTGGAACGACAGGTCGAAGTAGGGCGCCACGCCCGGCGTGGAGGTCATGACCTCGACCAGGCCCGGCCTTACCTCGGCCGGCTGCAGGTAGCTGACCCGGACCCGGCCGATGCCCGGCACCGCCGCCAGCTGCGGCAGCAGCGTCTCCAGCAGCCGCAGGTCGCCCAGGTCCTTGCCGTAGGAGGTCGAGTTCTCGCTGACCAGGAACAGCTCGCTGACGCCATGCCCGGCCAGCCAGCCGGCCTCGGCGACCAGGTCGGCCGGCGGGCGGGACACGAACGCGCCCCGGAACGCCGGGATGGCACAGAAGCTGCACCGCCGGTCGCAGCCGGAGGCGATCTTGAGCGGCGCGGCGGGCGCGCCGCCGAGCCGGCGCCGCATGACCCGCGGCCCGGAGGCCGGGGCCACCCCGGCGGGCAGGTCCGGGATCACGTCGGCAGGGACGGCGGTGCCCGCGGGGAAACCAGCGCCGGAGCCGGACACGATGCCGTGCCCCGGCTGGGCCACGCTCGCGTTCCCCGGTCGCGCGGTCGGGGTGAGCGGCAGCAGCTTGCGCCGGTCGCGCGGCTCGTGGGCGGCCCAGCGCCGGCCCGCCACCACGTCGTCCAGCCGGGCCGCGATGTTGCCGTAGTCGTCGAAGCTGAGCACCTGGGCCTCGGGCAGCGCCTCGGCCAGCCCGGACCCGTACCGCTCGGCCAGGCAGCCCGCGGCCACCACCGCCGCCTGGCCGCCCGCCGCGCCCAGCAGCTCGTCGATGGACTCCTGCTTGGCCGCCTGGATGAAGCCGCAGGTGTTGACGACCACGACGGACGCGTCCTCGGCGTCGTCGGTCAGCCGCCACCCGGCCTGCTCCAGCCGCGCGGCCAGCTCCTCGGAGTCCACCTCGTTACGGGCGCAGCCCATGGTGATCAGGCTGACGCTGCGCCCGGACGGCCGGGCCTCCTCGTTCGACGACACGCTCGATGACACACCGGCAGACTACGGTAAGCCCGCAGGTGCCAGGGTCCAGGGAACGGCCGCCACCCGTGTCACCTGACGCCTAGGCCGTGACGTGCCGGCCGGGCCCGATGGTCAGGGTCAGACCCTGCACGCCGGGCGACTCGGTCTTGCCGTCTACGGTCAGCTTCACCGCGCCCGGGTTGGCCAGCCGGAGGTGCACCCGGTGGCGCATTCGCCAGGTCTTCGAGCTGCCCGCCGGGAGCACGCCCATGTAGACGACCCGGCCGCTGGTCGTGGTCATGTACACCCAGCAGTCGCCGCTGACCGCGGTGACCTTGATCACCGTGCGGTGGTGGTGCGTGACGGGCGGCTCGGTCGACTTGGTCGGCTTGGGCGTGTCATGCGACCTGACCTGCGATGTCTTGGCTGCGGTCGCGGGATCCGACTTGGCCGGCGCGGACAGGAAATGGTAGGTGGCCACGCCGACAATTGCCGCCAGAACCAACAGCAGGGCCAGGCTCCAGTTCGGCCGCCGCCGTTCCTTGAGCTTGATCGGAGTGGACGGCTCGAATACGTCCGCCGCCGTGATGGCCTCCGGGGCCCCCTGCGTCGCGTCGTACTCGCGGATCAGCGGCTCGGGGTCGGCCCCCACCGCCCTGGCGATGCTCCGGATGTGGCCGCGCGCGTAGAAGTCGCCTCCGCAAGCGGAGAAGTCGTTGCGCTCAATCCCCCGGATGATCGTCTCTCGGATGCAGGTCCGCTGGCTGACCTGCGTGATTGTGAGCCCGGCTTGGCGGCGTGCCTCGGCCAGGGCGTCACCGATAGTCACTCGACGCCTCCACTGCTTCGTCGCACTGCGGCCGGCCGGGGGTGCGGGCGCAGTGACGTGGTTCTCCCCGTTCCTTCACCGGGAACGGTCACTAAGTGTAGACACGCAATTACCTCTCGGCGAGGACCGGAGCGGTTCAGACCGTGTCTAGGCCAAGTCTCTCGCGACCGCGAGAAACTGCCAATTCATTCCGTAGCGGTCAGTTCGCCCCGCCACGCAGCGAGGCGAGCAGCCCCGGCAGGTCGTCCGGCCGAACCAGCACGTCCCTCGCCTTGGAGCCCTCGCTCGGCCCGACAACGCCCCGGCTCTCCATCAGGTCCATAAGCCTGCCCGCCTTGGCGAAGCCGACACGCAGCTTTCGCTGCAACATCGAAGTCGAGCCGAACTGCGTGGTCACCACCAGCTCCACCGCCTGCACCAGCAGGTCCAGGTCGTCGCCGATGTCGGCGTCGATTTCCTTCTGCTGGCCCTCGGGCACCACGACGTCCTCGCGGTAGTCCGGCTCCATCTGCCTCTTGCAGTGCGCGACGACCTCGCGGATCTCCTTCTCGCTGACGTACGCGTTCTGGAGCCGCATCGGCTTGCTCGCGCCCATCGGCAGGAACAGCGCGTCGCCCTGGCCGACCAGCTTCTCCGCGCCGGGCTGGTCCAGGATGACCCGGCTGTCGGTCAGGCTGGAGGTCGCGAACGCCAGCCGCGACGGCACGTTGGCCTTGATCAGACCGGTCACCACATCCACGCTCGGCCGCTGGGTGGCCAGCACCAGGTGGATGCCCGCGGCACGGGCCAGCTGCGTGATGCGGACGATCGCGTCTTCCACGTCGCGCGGGGCCACCATCATCAGGTCGGCCAGCTCGTCCACGATCACCAGCAGGTACGGGTAGGGCACGTAGACCCGCTCGCTGCCCGGCGGCGCGGTCAGCTTGCCCGCCCGGACGGCCTTGTTGAAGTCGTCCATGTGCCGGAACCCCGAGGCGGCCAGGTCGTCGTAGCGGCGGTCCATCTCGCCCACGACCCACTGCAGCGCGTCGGCCGCCTTCTTGGGATTGGTGATGATCTGCGTGATCAGGTGCGGGATCCCCGCGTAGGCGGCCAGCTCGACCCGCTTGGGGTCGACCAGCACCATCCGCACCTCCTCGGGCGTGGCCCGCAGCAGGACCGAGGTGATCACCCCGTTGATGCACGTG
>Ga0134126_10009439_pt1 | contig 12286 bp, 13 predicted proteins | sample KB31752_FD_96881 | JGI IMG/M metagenome (GOLD analysis project Ga0134126, IMG submission 96881) | Terrestrial soil microbial communities with excess Nitrogen fertilizer from Kellogg Biological Station, Michigan, USA - KB3-175-2 | ecosystem: Environmental > Terrestrial > Soil > Unclassified ...
GCACGAAATGCGCGATTCGGCTTTGGCGTTGGATTGCTTTTTCTTCATCGGCTTGTTGCTGCTGATCGTTTTGCATTTCGCCGAGCGAAAAGCCTCAAAGCATGCGGCGCTTGCAGGGGTGTAAGCTTTTTGTAAAAAAAGACGGAATGTCGCAATTACCCCCTTAAAATTGTCGCCAACCACCGCTAAATACTTAACTAATTGCTTTACCTTAGCTGCTGCATTCAGCAGGTAATATACTTTTTACTGTTGAAAACTAAGCTACCCTGCGATAAAAACAAAACACACATTTTAAACAAAAATAACCACATTATGAAACGTTTATCACTATTATTTACTGTGCTGGCGCTGGTATTTGTCAGCACTTCAGTATTCGCGCAATTTACCCAGTCGCAAATGGTTGCTGAATGGCAGCGGGCAAAAGCTTACACCAAAGAATATCTCGACGCAATGCCCGCTGATGGGTATGGATTTAAGCCTACGCCCGAGATCCGTGCATTTGCCCAGCAGATGCTCCATTTAGCCGACGGTAATTATTTCCTGGTTTCTACCGGGACGGGCAAACCAAACCCGCTTGGAAAAAATTCAGCTGAAAAAAATGTCGCCCAAACAAAGGATGATGTGACAAAAGCAGTAATGGACAGCTATGATTGGGTGATCAGCGCTTTGCAAGCCATGACACCGGCCCAAATGCAGGAAACCATTAAGTTTGCCAACCAGGACATTTCAAGAGGCGGAATGTTTGCTAAAGCTTTTGAGCATCAAACGCACCACCGCGGGCAAACCACCATTTACCTGCGTTTAAAAGGGGTTACGCCTCCGGGAGAAATGCTGTTTTAGAGGGCAATATTTTATAACCATCATGTCATTTCGACGAGGAACGAGGAGAAAACTTATACTACTGCAAAGCCGACTATGTATTTAGTAGAGTTTTCTCTCCGCCGGCTGGCGGATCGAAATGACATGATTTTTTTCAATCTATAAGCAACTTATGCCTACCCATTCCGCTGCATACTGGATAAAGCATTTAAGCTTGCAGCCGCATCCCGAAGGGGGATACTATAAAGAGGTTTTTCGTTCGGGCCGGCAAGTTTTGAGGGCTGGCGAAAATGAGCTAAGGCAAGCCTGCACATCTATATACTACTTGTTGGAGGGCGGCGATTTTTCCGGTTTTCACCGGATCGCTTCAGATGAGATTTGGTATTTTCATAAAGGTTCGCCGTTGACGATACACATCATCACCAGCGACGGCGGGCACCTGGGGCATGAGCTTTCCGATTCCGAAACGGGAACACTCTCTCTGGTAGTTGAGGCTGGAATATGGTTTGCGGCGGAAATTCCTTCGGCAACAGGTTTTACCCTCGTCAGTTGTGCCGTAGCGCCCGGCTTTGAGTTTAGTGAATTTGAAATGGCGAAGAAGGAGGAGATGATGGCTTTATATCCCCGGCACGCTACGTTGCTTGATAAATTGTGCAGGTAGTTGTAGAGACGCAATATTTTGCGTCTCGGACCTTAATGTTTGGGTTTTAAAATTAATCTGAAATGCCGGTCATAGTTCGGAGACGCAAAATATTGCGTCTCTACATCAAAAATTCGTTTCGAGAAGCAAAATATTGCGTCTCACAAGCGGAAAACTAACCGCCCTGCTTGTTCATTAACCCGTCGTTGAACTTGAGCAACAGGTTAAATAAATTCCGGTACTCGGTTAAGGGCAGCGTGGCGCTGATGTCGTAGATATCGTGATAGGCTTTTATTCCGCCGAGGGTGTACATATAAAAAGCAGGCACGCCTTTTTCGGTAAAAAAATAATGGTCGCTGTTGGCAGCCTTACCCCTTGAATTCACTTTTACCAGGTATTTGTTTTTTTCATTTACCTGCTTCAGCAAGGCAAATTCATTAGAGTGAATGGTGGCGTTAACCACGGTGATGCCATCTATACCCGTCCCCTCCAAATCAAGGTTGACCAAAAACCTGATATTTTTTAATGGCAAAAGCGGATTCTCGCTGAAGTATTTTGAGCCCAGCAAGCCGGCCTCTTCGCCGGCAAACAAAATAAAGGCCATGGAGTAGGGCTGGGGATGGGCCGCATAATATTTAGCGAGGCTCAGCACCTGCGTTACACCGCTTGCGTTATCGTTGGCGCCGGGGAAATACGTACTGCTGCCCATACCACCTAAATGGTCGTAATGCGCCGTATAAACAATTACCGAATCGGGTTTTAACGTGCCTTTTACCATGCTGCAGATATTGCCGGTTTTAAAATCGTTCACCATGGTATTTTCAATATTTACGCTGATTGTTTCAGGCAAAGTTTTCTGCAGCTTTTTATCAAGCTCTATAACGGTATAATTCAGTGTTTTTTGCTCGGCCGACCAGGTGAGCTTATCTTCCAGCACCACAAGAATGCGGTTTACGGGATCAATAAAAGTGACGCTGTCTTTTTGGGCCAGTTTTCCCTCGCCTTTAACGCCGCGGCTGTCGGGACTTACAATAAAATCCCTGCCCGGCATTAGTTTCACGCCGTTAATGTCGACTTCCATTTTGCCCGGAAATGTATTCACCGGGTAACTGAACGGCTGCATAAAGTTTTTGCCATCCATCGGCACGGCGCCGTAATCCCGCAGCTGCGCGGTTAAAAACGAGGCGGCTTTGGCCATGCCGTTGTTGGTATAACCCCTGCCCCAAAAATAGGCCGATGCCAAAGTGTCCACCATTTTACGGGCAAACAGGCTATCCTGGGCGGCGGCGCTTGAGCAAAACGGGGTGGTTAATAAAATAAAGGGTAAAAAGTATTTCGACATAATAAACCTGAGAAAGCTATAAATATAAATAATGGCTTAAATGAAACCGGATTTCCCGTGTTTTATTTTATTCGGAGCAATAAACAGGCGACTTCGCCTCCCCGGCGCAGAATTTTTGCAAAACGTAAGCGCATTGCTTATTTTTATGACCAATACATCGATTGAAAAAAAATGAAAAAAATATTCCTTTTTATATTACTGATTGCCGGCGTTTATGCCCGCGCACAGCAAAAATTACTGGTGGCCGTTCAACAATACCGCGACTCTGTTATTATATTCGATCTTAAAACCCAGGCGAAAACCGGCCAGGTAAAAATCGGTTTTAAACCGCACGAAATTACTTACGATCCCACGACTAAACTATGCTTCGTTAGTAATTTCGGTTTGGAAGATTATGATCTTAAGATCGGGAAAACCGGTAATATGATCAGCGTTATCGATCCGTATAGCGGCCGCCTGGTAAAAAATATATATACCTCGCCTGATACCTCTGTCCATAACGGCCCGCACGGCGTAAAGGTGAGGCCCGGTAAATACCGCGAACTTTTTGTTAACGACGAGATTGGCGGCGATACCATGCTGGTTTATGATTTGAAGAACTTTTCTATAAAACGCAAATATTCGCTCCCTAAAGGCACGCACAATTTTTCTTTTTCGCCAAACGGCGATGCGCTTTGGCTTATGTCCGGGCAAAACGGGGTTTACAAAATTGATCCGGAGAATGGGGCCATTTTACAGCACGCGGCCCTTTCATCGCCAATAAGGGGGCTTACAGTGGCAAAACGGTGGCTGGTGGCTTCCGGAAAGAACGAGGTTTTTTTGCTTTCAAAAAACGATCTTTCAATTTTAAAACATTTTGAAAACCTGCAGGTCGGCCAGCTTCTGTATTCTAACATCACCAACGACCAAAAGTATATTATTGCGCCCGCTGCGTTCGATAGCGTTGTGCTGGTGATTGACGCATCGACCGGAAATGTGGTGCAGCGGCTGCAAACAGGCAACACACCCATAAACGTGCAGGTATCAGGTAAGTACGCCTACGTAACCCATGCCAGGGACAATTACATCGCTACAATAGACCTCGACACCTTTAAAATATCAAAAAACCTTAACGCTTTTGGCACAAACGGGCTTGTTTTGATTGGTTTGTAGTTTGTTATGTGGTTCCAGGCCTTTCTTCTCAAGTCGCCTTGAGCAGCAATTTTTCGCTGCCTGTTTTTCCAAACAAAAATATCTTCTCAACAATACAGTATGCCGGCGCTTTGCATTTTATTGCCAAGTGGTAAAAACGCTATTTGCCGCCCAGGAACAGCGTTCATTAGCGGCGGGGCTAAAATGGCACGGTGTTGGTGTACCACGGTAAGGAAAACAAACAGGCCCCGTTAAAAGGGACGACTACTATATCACCTCTACATCTACCTGCGTATTAAAAAAGAGTTCAAGTTTGAGCTCTTTTTTTTATGTCCGGCGCATTTGGCTGTTAAACAGGAGTTACCACACCCGTAATTAAATCAACAATGTAAACATGACCGGGGTTAATGGTCAATTTAGCTTTATGGTCGCCTAAATACTCGATGGTGCCATCATAAATAGTGGGCTGCTGATACTGCGGAGGTATGCCAATTGACCATCCCAGGAGGTATTTCACGTGAAAGGTTGTAGTGCCCCCGGTTATATCTGCCGTACCTGAAGCAAAGTTAACCACCAGCCCGGTTAAGCTATAGGATGCGAGAAAATAACTCCCCGACTCATTGAAAGCCCCAACATCGTTCACATCAGAGTTTAATGAGCCATTCATGGAAACGAGTTTATAGGTTTGGTCAAGCGCTTTTACGGTATAATGCTGCCCAACGGCGTAAACGTTGTCAAAATAACCATAATCGCTTACTTCATTCCGCACGGAGTCGTCAACATCATAACCATTAACCACTCCGCCGGTGCAGGTATACACAAAATGAAAGCGTCCGTGGTACCGATGAATGGTATCAAATATCTGTACCGGATCGGGGACGGTATAATTATAGCTGGTGTCGATAGCAAAACCGCATAACGGGGAGGTGCTGAAAACCGATTTATGGCCGGCAGTGTTAGTGCCGAAAGGGGATTTAATGCCTTTGCTTACATCTGTGCCGCCGTATCGGCCGGTTATTGATTTGTAAAATGTTACAGCTAAGCGGCTGCTCAGCGCTTTATAATCAGTAGCAGCTTGTGTTACGATGGGTTTAACTGTATTTTTTTTACAAGCGGTATAAAACACTATAAAAGCCGACAACAGCAGGAAGGTGCGGATAAGGTTAAGTTTCATAATTATTTGATTTATTACGCCTTAGGGCGAGGTGTTCAATATTTACCCGGATGAACGTACAAATATTTGGCCACGCAAAAAAATTCTGCGCAATTTATATACGCCGGCAACATAAATTGTCATTAAAGTAAAAAACGGTTGCGTTAAGGTAAAAAAGGGGAAATGACCGATTGTCCCCACGCCGGTTCAAGCGTCCCGCTTGAATCTAAAGAATTGTAAGCGTCCCGCTTACAACTACTATTTAACTGCACATTCAATACGATACAGCGCGATGCCCCGGCAATGTAAGGCGCTTATAATTGCTTTGTAATGTCAGCGGGACGCTGACCAAAGACAGGGTTCAAGCGGGACGCTTGAACCGGCGGGGTTTTTTAGGTCAATGTAGCCGCAAGTGTATTTACCCTCGATTCCTTGACCAACTTCGTTCGGATGTTTTCTGGCTATTTCATTAAATATTTCATCCTCGGTTGCCGGGTCATCGTTAGAATAAACACCATTTAGGCAACCATTCGGCAATATTTCATATACTGCAATTCCCCTAAATTTTGACATATTTACTTTTTGCACGATCAAACGTAATAAATAAGTTCAAACTATGATAAACATTCTGTTTTACAAACTTTCGTTGCCGCAAGTCTCCCGGTCGCTTGCGGTAGCGTAGAACAGAAAATTATATCGTTGAATCGGAACTCATCAGTCGGTTTTTTGTATATTCGTTAATAGTTGGCCATGTGATGAGTGATGAGCTGGGCAAATCAGTATTCCGACTACGATTTAAACCAAAGTAAATTGCCAAGAGAGGTAAAAAAAGACATACGGCAAGGGCAGCCTGTTTCATCTGATAGCACTATAACAGAGACTGTAAACAGGAAAAAGGAACTCCTATTAAAGGAATACGACAGTTTATTCACTGTGTATGGACGGGAGACTTCAATCGTTTATAATTTCAGGGGGTGGACAATCCTTCTTTTGTCTGCCTATTTTACATACGTATTCACTGTAAAACACTATGCGTTACCTTTCCTTTATTTGCCCGGTGTTTTTATAATCATTACATTCTATTTTTTGGAGGTATCTGAGCGGAGCGTGATGCGATATCTCCGCCAAGAAATCAGAAACCTTGAACGTGTTTTCATGTTAGAAACCACGCTGGACTTTAACATGGCCGTTTTAAAATTTGAATTTCGTGACTTAAAGGATGAAAAAAAACCATTCAGGGGAAAGGTCGCAAATTTCATCAAAGCGATGTTCAGTTTGAAGATCTTGGCCTGGAATTTATTTCTGTTTTTAATTTATTTCACGTTGGTCTTTTATTACGAAAATGACATAGCCGATAAAAACCCAAAATCACCCGCCCACGCCGTCAGAATAACAAGAAAACCTGGCTCCAACATTCATAAACAGGATACCGTGAAACACGTTAAAAAGCAGATGTAAATCTTCCTCGTCCTTGCAAGGCCTCCGAACAGACCCCGCGTTGTACGCTTTGCATAAAATCAGAACACAGCTAAGTATGACTGTTCGGCCGTTTGTCCCTTGCAGACGAGCTTAAAAAGAGTTAAAAGTTAATAAGATTCTGGAAAATTGTTATTAATTTACCAATCGCTTTTAAATCTAAAAACTTATTACGCCAGACATGGAATTCCAGACGATTCAACCAAGGGTAAAAATTGAAAATGAATTTTTAGAAATTGCCAACGACTTCGGAGATCCTTTGGAAATACTCAGAGAGGCCATTTCCAATTCTTTTGATCATGGCGCTACGATATTGAAAATTAAAATAACCTCGGAATTTATAAAAGGGAAGGATAAACTAGTAATAGAGTTTGAGGATAATGGTGATGGAATGTCTTATGAAAGATTGGTGTATAATTTTTGGGATTTAGGGAACTCTAGTTCAATCGGGGACAAAGAGAAGATAGGCGAGAAAGGACACGGCACAAAGATTTACTTACGCTCGGATTTCATTAAAGTCATTACCAACAATGGTGAAAAGAGCTATGAATCAATTTGTGAAAATCCATATGCCGATTTGAGTTCTGGCAAATTACATACGCCGAAAGTTAAGGAGATAGAATATAACGAAACAAAAGGCACATACATTAGAATAGAAGGATATAATCATGACCAGTTTGCACGATTCAGTCAACTAGCTGTTAAAGACTACCTCTATTGGTTTACTAAGATTGGATCATTTGAGGGGCAGTTTGAAAATGCCAAACAGAATGATTTCACTATTCGCCTTCAGGCTATAGATGACGAGGATTTTCAAGAGCTATCCTTTGGGCACATTTTCGCAAAGGAGAATAAGGACATCAATAAATTATTTGAAGAGTACTCTGCTAATGCGGTGGAATTTTTCGTTAAAAAATATCTAAAAGAGGGTTCTTTACCTAGTTTTCCCCAAATAAAATATCAAATCGTCATCTATGTTGAAGGCGACCAGGCAAAAAGGATTTATAATCCTCTAATAAGCAACCGAAAAATGAGCTCTTATTACAAAGTGTCGGATCGATATGGCATTTGGCTCGCAAAAGATTTCATACCTGTACAGCGGGTTAATGATTGGATATCTGGATTCGGCAGGGGTTCCAATGCGTTTGTATTGCTTCACGGATTTATAAACTGCCAAAAGTTGAAGCTAACTGCTAATAGGGGCACAATAGCAAACACGGATTTACAAGTTCTTGAGGAGTTGCGAACTGAGACACAAAAGTTCCTTGAAGAAATTGATCAGGATTTGTATAAAAAAGATTTATATACTTTGCAAGAGTGGCAACAGGAAGACAAATCTTTAAAAATCGAAGACTCACAATTCAGTCATCGAAAAAAAGCAATTGGGGAACGTAAAATTGTCAAAACAAAAAATGATATAATTCTTTTAGAACCTAAAAGCGAATCAGAGTTATTTGGGTTCTTTATTTCATTATATTCCCAATACAGCGAACACTTTGATTTTGAGCCATTGGATTATAACACCAATCTTGGCATAGATATGATTGCACGAAACAAGTCAACTGTTAAAATTGCTGATTGTGAATTTTGGTATGTCGAACTGAAATACCTTCTTGGGAATCATTTTAATCACTCTTTTAAGAATATTCGATGGATCGTATGCTGGGATTTTGATAAAAATATCAAACATGACAGCTTACTTAAATCAACTGTAGACAACACTGAAAGGACGTTGCTATTTAACTACGATGCACAAACAAAAACGACGCTTTATTTTTTAGATTCCAGAACAAGCGCCGTCAAAATTCAGGTCATCAGGTTAAAGGATTTTATACAAAACAAATTGCTACTTAACTTAGTCGACAAAAACTGATATTTGCTAGTCTTTTTTTCAGCAACACGCCAATTGGGCTTTTAGCCGCATACGACGCCTGAAAAGCCAACGATTTTAAACCCCATTACCAATTCTCGCCCTCTTTCCCTATATTTGCCCCACAAGAAACAAATCACCCCGTACGTGATTAAATAAACTTTTTTAATTTATAACCGTCCGCCAATGGCGGACAAAAATCATAGTTGTAGATGATTAACATTACACTTCCCGATGGCTCCGTTCGTCAGTACGACCGGGGCGTTACTTCCATGCAGATCGCCATGTCGATCTCCGAAGGATTAGCACGAAACGTATTGGCAGCCGAGGTTGACGGCCAGGTTTGGGACGCCAGCCGGCCCATTGAAAACGATGCCAGGGTTAAGCTTTTAACCTGGAACGATTTGCAGGGTAAAGCCACCTTTTGGCATTCATCTGCTCATCTGATGGCCGAGGCTTTGGAGGCTTTGTACCCTGGTACCAAGTTCGGCATCGGCCCGGCGATAGAGACAGGTTTTTATTATGACGTGGATTTCGGCGACCGCGAATTTTCCTCGGACGAGTTTAAAAAGATCGAGGATAAAATTATGGAGCTTGCAAAAACCCGCGAGGAATATGTGTGCAAGCCGGTGAGCAAAGCCGATGCGATTGACTACTTTACCGAAAAAGGGGATGAGTACAAGCTCGACCTGATCAAGGACCTTCCTGATGGATCCATCACTTTTTATACCCAGGGTAATTTTACCGATCTGTGCCGCGGTCCGCATATCCCCAATACAGGCTTTATAAAGGCGGTAAAGCTGATGAGCGTCGCCGGGGCCTACTGGCGCGGCGATGAAAGCCGCAAGCAGCTTACACGTATATATGGCGTAACCTTCCCCAAGCAAAGCGAGCTGACCGATTACCTGCACATGCTGGAGGAAGCAAAAAAACGCGATCACCGCAAGCTGGGCAAGGAAATGGAGCTTTTTGCTTTCTCGGAGAAAGTGGGCCTGGGCCTGCCTTTGTGGCTTCCGAAGGGGGCGGCATTGCGCCAGCGTTTGGTAGATTTTATGCAGAAGGCGCAGGTGAAGGCAGGGTATGAGCAGGTAATTTCGCCGCACATTGGCCATAAAAACTTGTATGTAACATCGGGCCATTATGAAAAATACGGCGCTGATTCATTTCAACCGATAAAAACGCCGCAGGAGGGGGAGGAGTTCTTTTTAAAACCGATGAACTGCCCGCACCATTGTGAAATGTACAAAACAAAGCCGCGCAGCTATAAGGACCTGCCGGTGCGCTATGCCGAGTTTGGTACTGTTTACCGTTACGAGCAAAGCGGCGAGCTGCATGGCTTAACCCGCGTGCGTGGCTTTACACAGGATGACGCGCATTTATTTTGCCGTCCCGACCAGGTAAAGGAGGAATTTAAAAAGGTGATCGACCTGGTGCTGTATGTATTTACCGCGCTCGGGTTCCAGAATTATACGGCGCAAATATCTTTACGCGACCCAAACAACAAGGCAAAGTACATCGGCAGCGATGAGCACTGGGCTTTGGCGGAGCAGCAAATTATTGAGGCTGCGCAGGAGAAGGGCTTAACAACCGTTGTCGAGCTTGGCGAAGCGGCTTTTTATGGCCCCAAGCTTGATTTTATGGTGAAGGACGCCCTGGGCCGTAAATGGCAACTGGGCACGGTGCAGGTAGACTATAACCTGCCCGAACGCTTCGAGCTGGAGTATACCGGCAGCGACAACCAAAAACATCGCCCGGTGATGATCCACCGTGCGCCCTTTGGTTCGCTCGAAAGGTTCGTGGCCGTACTGATCGAGCACTGCGCGGGCAATTTCCCGTTGTGGCTTTCTCCCGAGCAATTTATCATCTTGCCCATCTCGGAGAAATATGAAGATTATGCAAAAAAACTTTCAGAATCATTAAAAGATTCCGATATTTGCGGGCTTATTGACTTTAGGGACGAAAAAATAGGGCGTAAGATACGCGATGCTGAAGTCAAAAAAATCCCATATATGCTGATCGTGGGCGAAAAAGAGGCTACTGAAGGGTTAGTTTCTGTACGCAAACACGGCCAGGGCGATTTGGGGAGTATGAGCATTGAGGATTTTAAACAACAGATAATTAAAGAAATAACAGTATAACTTGGCATTAAACAAACCTTTCAACAGAGGACCCAGGCTTCCATTTAAGAAAAAGGAAGCGGAACACAACATTAATCAGTTTATCAGGGCTACCGAAGTGCGCCTTGTCGGCGATAACGTAGAGCAAGGCGTTTATTCATTGCGCGATGCCCTTGCAATAGCAGACGAGCAGGAATTGGATCTTGTTGAAATTTCACCCAATGCGGTGCCTCCCGTTTGTAAAGTAACCGACTACAATAAGTTTATTTACGAGCAGAAGAAAAAGCTGAAGGAGATAAAAAGCAACGCCAAGCAAACGGTTATTAAAGAGATAAGGTTCGGCCCGAATACGGATGACCATGACTTTGACTTTAAGCTGAAGCATGCCATCAAATTTTTGGAAGCCGGCGAAAAGGTAAGGGCCTACGTGCATTTTAAAGGCCGCGCCATAGTATACAAGGAGCAAGGCGAAATTTTGCTGCTGCGCTTTGCCCAGGCGCTTGAAGAGGTAGGTAAAGTAGAGCAACTGCCCAAGCTGGAAGGAAAACGGATGTTTTTAACCGTAACGCCGAAGGGGGCGAAAAAATAGAGCCAGGAACCAAGAGCTAAGAATCCAGACTTTTTGTCTTGGCTCTTGATTCTTGGCTCTTGGTTCTCAAAAAGAATAATTTTAATAAACATATATATCGCGACATGCCAAAAATGAAAACCAATTCCAGCGCTAAGAAACGCTTTAGCATCACTGGAACCGGTAAAATCACCAGGAAGAACGCTTACAAAAGCCACATCTTAACCAAGATGACGACTAAACAAAAGCGCAATCTTACCCACACCAGCTTAGTATCTGATGCTGACATGGGTAACGTAAAACGTATGCTTTGCATAGGTAAGTAATTAACAAATTAATTAACCAGGTATTAGGGTTTGCAAGATCGGGCTAATGCAAAGAAGTTGTTGGTGATAACACCCACAACGGCCAGACACCCACTACCAAAAAAACAAAAAAATGCCACGTTCAGTTAACGCAGTAGCGTCGAGAAGACGCCGGAAAAAAATCATGAACCTCGCCAAAGGTTATTGGGGTTCACGAAGCAAGGTTTATACCGTTGCAAAAAACACGGTCGAAAAAGGTTTACAATACGCTTACCGCGACCGTAAGACCAAGAAAAGAGAATTCAGAGCCCTATGGATCCAGCGTATCAACGCCGGCGCCCGTCAGCACGGAATTTCGTACTCACAATTGATGGGTAAATTAACAGCAAAAGAGATCGGTTTAAACCGTAAAGTACTTGCTGATTTAGCCATGAACCACCCCGATGCTTTTAAAGCAGTTGTGGATGCGGTTAAGTAGACCGGGATTTTCAGGATTTTGAAGATTTTCAGGATTAATGATACCAAAACAAAAAACCCGCGATGAGCGGGTTTTTTGTTTTATGCTCCCGTCATTGCGAGGAACGAAGCAATCTCTGAACTATGCCAGTCAAGCAGAAAAATGTTCGCGCGGGAACATGGGTTTTTCGGTTCGCCCGTAAATCCCTTGCCTTTTTTTAACGGTCCACCAATAATAATGGTCAATTGATTTGCAGGCTCAGAGATTGCTTCGTTCCTCGCAATGACGTGTTGCTGACGCAGATACCTACAACGTAACCGCTTCCTCTTCCAAATTCACAATATCCATGTATTGCTTAAAATTATGCACGTCTTTGTCGACCATGCTTTTGAACACGGGGTTTATTAC
>Ga0134126_10009441_pt1 | contig 12284 bp, 14 predicted proteins | sample KB31752_FD_96881 | JGI IMG/M metagenome (GOLD analysis project Ga0134126, IMG submission 96881) | Terrestrial soil microbial communities with excess Nitrogen fertilizer from Kellogg Biological Station, Michigan, USA - KB3-175-2 | ecosystem: Environmental > Terrestrial > Soil > Unclassified ...
CGCGTTCCCGTGCTCCCGAAGCCTGCCGCGGCGGCCTCCCACAGTAAATACACAACTCCCGCAAGGCCGTCGGCTACTCCAGAATTGCCGTCCAGGAATGAGGCCGGCGCCCTCGCCTCCTGCAGGTGGCCGAGAACAAGTTCAAACCCGAGCCTGGCCTTGGGATCGGGAAGACGCTTGAGGAAATAACAACCGATACCGGTGAGTCCGGATGCCAAGCCATAGCTTCCTCTCCACCGTCCCCGCTGGAGTTCCAGCAGGAGCGCAGTATCCGTGTCTCCGTTGAGCCCGTTCAGCGCGCGGCCTTTGGAGCCCCTCAGGCGATTCACCTGCTGCATCAGATGCTCCACCACCCAGCCAAGCCCGCTCAAGCCCCCAAACAGCCGGAAGTCTCTGGTGGAATAGAGCGCGTCCGCGCCAGAGATCGCGGTGTTGAGATGTTCGATGGCGCGCTTGATCCACAGCGGGTTCTGCTCGGCCTCGCCGCGGTATGCCAGGAACAGCGCGGAGTCCAGCACCGGGCTGTCCAGGAGATCGTTCGTGATCGAATCCAACAGGCGGACTGCGCGCTGCCCGAGCGTTCCCGATGGTTCAAGGACAGCTCCCCATTTCCCGGCGGCCATTTATAAAACCGTGACTCCGCGCGGATTCTGCCCGGGAACATCCCAGAAACTGCGATCGTTTTGTTGGAACAGGTCGGGCGGCAAAATCGTCGCTCGCTCATTGACCTCTACGCGGCTCCGGACTTTGTGCAGGTCCGGCACGCCGAGCTGCGCATCGAATTCCGGTTCCTCAAACACGAGGTTTTCGAAATCGTGTGTGAACGGCGCAAACCCGAGCAACTCGTACAGGCGGCCGATCACCTTCGCCGGCTCGGCTGTTAGCGACTCGTAGCGGATGCCGATCAGCCGGTCCGCGTGCTCGCCGAACCATGCCTGCCTCAGCGATTGCATGGGGAGCGCCAGCAGTCCCTTCTTGAGCGTATACTCCGCGCGCATGTACACGTTTTCGCCGGTGTCGGCCGGAAATAGCTTGGTGCGGGCGAATGGAATGGCTTGAATGCGGCGTTCGATACTGTCCAGAATCCATGCCGGGCTGCGCAAACAGCAGATGACCTTCGCCGCCGGAAACAGCTCCGTAATCATCCGCATATGGGCTGTCCATTCGCGGTTCGTGTCGAAGATGATCTGCTTACCGCTCACCTCCGCGTAATACTCGGCGAATGACGAGCGGATAATGCGCCGCCGCTGATCGTCCGACACGAAACGGGAATACTCGTTACCCGAACTCATGCTGCGCAAAAGCGAACTGACGATCCCACCCATAGGGCCGGACATTCCCGCATGCATGGCCGGGTTCTGGCGCAGGATCGCGGCCAGCAGCGAAGATCCCGATCGCGGCAGTCCGGAAATGAAGTGCATTCTCGAAATGCCGGGGGCAGAAGGCGTCACAGGACATCATCGTCGTACATGCCGCGCGATGCCGTCAAGCGTTACGGCATCACCCTTCAATTGGCGGTCGGGCGATCGATACGGTCGATCATGAGCATATCGACCGGCGCTTTGTCCGCGACCAGCTTAAGGCCGGGCTGCTCCTGGATGGCCCTGAAGATTGCATAGCCGGGAACATCCGCCGGAAGAGGAGTCGCTCCAGTCTTTTCTTCGCTGACCTGCAGGCGGATATAATACGTGCCGCTGAGGCCCGTGCGGTCCACGACAGGACGACCGAGGGGGATGGCGAGCACGCGAGCGAGCTCCGTCATGGCCGCGCTGCCGCCTTCCAGGAGAACGCCCTGCGGCGACATCGAAATCCGAACGCGGCCGCATGGCGGTGCGGATAGCTCCGGACGAAGAGGAACCGGTGTTGCGCAAGCTCCCTCCTTAGGACGAGCCAGCTTAGGCCCGTTCCTGGTTACCGTCAGAGCATACACAGGCATTTCGCGGTTCTCGTGGTGCGCATTCAAATGGAAGCGCTCTTCGAGAAGGGATTGCAACATCAGCATGAGGTCGTCGCGCGTGGGATCCCCCTCCGCGCGGGCATCGACAGACCAAGTTTCGGCGCTCAACCAGTCGGGCGCGCCGGCTAGCTGCGAAAACTGAACACCGTACGCGTTCATCAGAATGAGGCGGGCGGGCGCATTCGCGACAACGTGTCCGCCGGGAAGAACGCGGACATACATCGAGCCTTTCTCTTCGGAGGGCTTGACGGAGGCGACATCGAACCGGGGTCGCGCCGGCGATTGTCCGAAGAGGACGCAGGCAGCAAGCAAGAACAGAAACGAGCGCACCATATTCCTGTGCCAGTATCGACCATGGAACCGGTTCGGGGGTCAAGAAGTATTTTCCAAATGGCCGCGCCGCCGGAGCTTACGATTTGCGGCGGCTCATGAGTCCTGCCTTAGCTCCCGGTATCGCCGGATCAGGCGGTTTGTGGAGCTGTCGTGCGTGAGCGGGGGCTCGTCCTTGCTCTCCAACTCGGAAATGATTCTCTTAGCGAGCACCTTGCCGAGCTCGACGCCCCACTGATCGAACGAATCGATATCCCAAATGACGCCCTGCGTGAAAACGGCGTGCTCGTACAGCGCCACCAGCTTGCCCAACATGTCCGGCGTGAGGCGCGCAGCGAGGATCGTGTTCGATGGACGGTTGCCCTCGAAAACGCGGTGCGGCACGAGCCAGTCCGCTGTGCCTTCCTGCTTTACTTCTTCCGCGGTCTTGCCGAACGCCAGCGCTTCGGCTTGCGCGAACACGTTGGCCATCAACATGTCGTGATGTTCGCCGAGCGGGTTGAGCGGCTGTGCGAAGGCAATGAAGTCGCAAGGAATGAGCCGCGTGCCCTGGTGAATCAGTTGATAAAACGAGTGCTGGCCGTTCGTCCCCGGCTCTCCCCAGTAGATCGCGCCGGTGTCGGTCCCGACCTCGGCGCCCTCCAATGTCACGTGCTTGCCGTTGCTCTCCATGGTCAACTGCTGCAGATATGCGGGGAAGCGTTTGAGGTATTGGTCGTAGGGAAGCACCGCGACAGTTTGGGAGCCAAAAAAGTCGTTGTACCAGATGCCCAGCAATGCCATGATCACCGGCAGGTTCTTTTCGAAGGGCGCCGTCCGGAAGTGCTCGTCCATCTGATGAAAGCCGTCGAGCATCGCCCGGAAGTTCTCGGCGCCGATGCCGATCATGGTGGAGAGCCCGATCGCCGAGTCCATGGAGTAGCGTCCGCCGACCCAATCCCAAAACCCGAACATATTCGCGGTGTCGATTCCAAACTTCGACACCTCTTTTGCGTTTGTCGAAACCGCGGCGAAATGCCGCGCCACCGATTTCTCATCGCCGCCTAAACCGGCCAGCGACCAGGCGCGAGCGGACTGGGCATTGGCCATGGTTTCGAGAGTGGTAAACGTTTTCGAGGAGACGATGAACAGTGTCTCTGCGGCATCCAGATCGCGCACGGCCTCGACGAGATCCGTGCCGTCCACGTTGGAGACGAAACGAAAATTCATGTCGCGCCGGCTGTAATGCCGGAGAGCTTCGTAGGCCATCACCGGACCGAGGTCCGAGCCGCCGATCCCAATATTGACAACATTGCGGATGCGCTTTCCCGTGTACCCCCACCATTCGCCGCTCCGAACGCGCGCTGAAAAATCGGCCATGCGCCGCAGCACCTCATGCACATGCGGCACGACGTTCTCCCCATCCACCACCACCGATGCATCCGCCGGAGCGCGCAGGGCCGTGTGCAACACCGCCCGGTTTTCCGTGATGTTGATCTTGCTGCCGGTGAACATCGCGTCAATCCGTTCCCGCAATCCGGCGTCTTTTGCGAGTTGAAACAGAAGCTCGAGCGTCTCACCGGTGACGCGATTCTTCGAATAATCCAGTTCGATCCCCGACGCGGAGGCCGTCAGCCGTTCGCCGCGTGTAGGATCATCGGCGAATAGCGTACGCAGATGCAGCTTGCAAACACTCTTGTAGTGCGCTTCCAGAGCCTTCCACGTGGGACCTCCAACCACTGCGCGAGATCCGCTTCGTTCGTCCGTTCCTTGCATTCGCATTTCCTCCTAGCGCAGTATTCCGCTCGTTCCACAATTACATAAACCACGCGCCAGGAGGAATAGAGACAGGGCGGCGATCACCCTTCGCCGCCCTGTAAGCCTCAGTGCCAGCGGGGATCGTCAGCCAGAGGCCTTCGGTCCAGATCCGCCGACCTCACCCGCCCGTTGTCGAAATTGACCGAGCACGAAAAGCCGAAGCGCTCTTCACGAGGACCGCGATGAACGTCCAGCGTGCCGAATACCGCGTCGTTTCGCCCCGGACGATCGTCGATTCTCGTGCCGTGGAAGTGGATATCGGCGCGGCCGAAGCGCTGAACGGCCTGGTCCTTGACAGCGTCCTGGCAGACGCGGATAGCCTCATCCGTTCCGAAGCCGTGGCCGTACCTGCGGTAATAATCGCTGTCGCGATAGCCGGGCCTGTAGTGCTCATCGCGATCCCAACCGCCTCCGTTCGGTGGTTCCTGCTGGCGGTCCGCCCGGTCGGGATACCCTTGCTGTCCTGGATGGTTCCCTTGAGCGTTTCTCTGCTCCGGCTGGTAGCCCGGCTGCGATCCGTAAGTGCCGGGTCCGCCGCTACCGCGCGTATCCCAAAAAAGATCGAAGGTATACCCTTCGGCGCCGCCTTCCGAATCGTCGATCTGCACAACGGCCACCCCTCCGTTTCGCGGATCGCGCATGAGTTGTTGTTTGCCCCGGCCGTCCACACCGGCGAAGCGGAAATTCGGCGCGTTGGCGGGCATCTGGCCCGTACATTCGAAGCGCCGCCACTGTGCCGGCTGTCCGGAGAGCGTTCGCAGGGTTGCGGAAGTGCCTCGCACCTCCACCTGCGCAGAACCGTCGACCACTACTTCAATCGTGCATTTGCCCCGATCGGGTGTTCCTCCGCCGACCATGGTCGCTTGCCGCTGACCTTGAGCGAATATCCCCGACGCGAGCATTGCACTCACCGCGCAAGTTCGCATGATTTGGTGTTTCATGAACGCAGAGGAAGCAGCTTCAGGGCCACTCACTGGAATTGGTGGTGAAATGTACCCGCCGATCGGGTACGGGTCTACTTCATCGGCTTTAACCGGAACCTTAGACCTTAAGATTGAACCGTCCGCGGGCCAAAGGCGAAACGAAGCGGCGTCCAGCCATTACCTCGCGAATCGCCGCGGGCAGTTCCGTCTGAATCGAACCCTTCAGCACGTATCCTTTGGCCCCTGCCGCGAACGCACGTTCGATATAGTTCTGTTCACTATGGGCCGTCACGAAGATGACGTTTACCCCGGGATTCGCCGACAGCATCTTTTCCATCACCGTGAACCCATTGAAGTCAGGGAGAGAAACGTCGATGGTTACTACATCCGGCCTGAGCTCAGTAGCCACGGCCAGCGCGCTTTCCGCGTCTTCAGCGGTGGCCACCACGTCGCAATCCCGCTCCAGAACCAGGCGAATGCTCTCCTGGATGAGGACGTAATCCTCAACGATCATCACCCGCGGCCGTACTTGTAATGGCGCCGCCACTTCATCAATCATATATCCGAGGGCCGCGCTTCCCATGGACGTTCGAGTCCAAACGAAATTGTCCATATCGGTCATTTGCTCGCTGCGGATTGATGTGCCTTTATGGCATCTTGAGCGTATCGGTGGTAGCGGTGAGATCCCAATGCGCAAACGAGTGCTTGTAGTGGATGACAGCCCTGAGTGGCACGGCATCATTAGAGACGTTCTCGAACCGGACTGTGCCGTGATCGGCTACGCGCGGGATGCCGACGAACTCGCGGCAAAGGCGCGGCAACTGCTTCCGGACGTTCTTACGCTCGACGTTTCGATGCCGGGCAAAAGCGGCCTGAACGCGCTGCCGCCGATCCGTCAAATGCTGCCGGATGCGTTTATCGTGATTGTCTCCTGCTGTACGAATCCCGTCTACAAAGAAGAAGCGTTCCGCCGCGGCGCCGATGCTTATGTGCTTAAGACCCGGGTTCGCAGCGAGCTTTCATCGTGCATCGCAGGTTCTCAAACGGTAGCGGAGTCTAATTTCCAGCCCAGCTCGAGCGCACTTCAGCGCGACGCTTGAGTGCTTGCTGAATAACGTCGCAGGCGAGTTCTTCGGGCGATGAAACGCTTGCCGCGGCTGCAAAGACGCGCAATGCTTCCAGGTCGCCGGAATCCGGCGGTTGCTTATCCCGCACTGCGGTCAGAACCCGGAGCGCCGTTTTGAGCGCATCCATAGCGATTTGCACGGCCATTCAGTATAGCGGGTTTCGACCCCCCGTTTGACACCCTTCCGAATACAGCCGATAATAAAGAAGAAGTGAGCACTATCGTTCACTTTACAGATTGCCTGAACTAAGTCAGGCTTTCTGGCTCGCCCCTTAGCCACCCGGCCGGAGAGGTTGCATACGCTCAACACTCGTGAAGTGGCTTATCTTCGCTGCCTTTTCCGTGCTTATCCGTGGCCCGGCGTCAGCAGAATCCATGAAAAACATTAAAATTGAATTTACCGCCCAGGAGCTCCTGCTCCTTACGAACCTCATGTCGGACCAGTTGTTCCGCCGGGAGTTCATTGATCCGAAGATGCCCGGCTACAAGGGTGACCGCTCGGAGCTGGCCATGGGCAAGGAACTCGTTCTGCGTCTCAAGAACGTGATGAAGCAAGTTTCGGAACCATCCGCCCCAACAACAGGCTCCAGGCGCACTGCGAGCCATCTATCGGCCAACGGGAACGGAATGCCCGATGCCGTTTGAACAGTTCACGGTCCGCTCCCTGACTCCGGTTTCGGTGCGGACCAACGCTCCCTCGGCCTCAGGTGTTTACGGCATATGTAACGCCCGGGAGTGGATCTATGTCGGCGAGTCGGATAATATCCGGGCATCGCTTCTGGCAGAGATGCAACAGCGCGATTCCGCGATCCTGAGGCGGCGGCCCACGGGCTTTGTTTCCGAAGTCTGCTCTCCGGCCGAAAGAGGGGCACGGCAACTCCAACTGATCGACCACTACCGCCCGGTTTGCAATGGACGGTCGCAAATGGGAATAGGTGCAAGCGAATGACGGAAAGCACAGCAGAGCGAAAGCTCCTGAAGATCTTGAAGCCGCAGTTTATTCTCACCGGCTTCAGTCAGGCCGCGGGAGTCCGTACCTACGCCTTCGAAGGGGTGCTTGACGGCAAGCGCGCGCCTTACACCGTAGAGGTGGAGTTGGCGCGGATCGGCGGCTACGGGATTCGCATACAGGATCTGCCTCTGCTGTGCCGCGACCTTCTGCAACAGCTTCCCGAGGCCGAGGAACTCAGCGCTTTTGTGTTCACCGAACAGCTCATGCGAACGCACGCCGAAAAAGTGGCGACGGCGCGGGAAGAGGCCGAGCAGAAAAAGAAACAGCCCCGGCACATCGCGGGAGCGAGTGCCGGAGCTGCCTGGCGTACCGGTTTCCGAACTGAATCCTAAGAATTCGCGTCTGCTGTAGGCGGAACTTCCTCGGGGTCGATACTCATTTCAACGGGTTCCGCATCCGATGGTTCGGTCACGCCGTTTTCCTTATCTTGTTTTCGTTGCATTCGCCGGGCGGCTTTATCTCTTTGCCGCTCCAGACGTTTCATCTCTTTCTGCCGCTTTTGGAAGGTCTCCATATCCCTCTCTTCCGGAAATCACGGCGCTGCCGTGCGGACGCAGTATGCAAGTTACCAGCGCGGTTCGCGCCGCTGGCGTCCGCCGCCACCGCCCTGAGGTCCTCGCGAGAAGCCGCCGCGCCCACCTTCGGGCTTCGGCCGCGCCTCGTTGATGTTCAATGCACGCCCGTCCAGATCCGTACCGTTCAGCGCGGCGATCGCCTGATCCGCTTGCGCCGCATCGGGCATTTCCACGAAGGCAAAGCCGCGGCTCCGGCCGGTGTCGCGATCTGTAACCAGATTGACGCGATCTACCTTTCCGTACGGTTCGAACAGCGATCTCACCGAAGACTCAGTAGCCGCAAAATCAAGATTGCCGACGAATATGTTCTTCAATTTGTTCTCTTTCTGTCTCTCAATAGTGCGGGCTAGACGAGGCAGATGCGATGAACGGCCAAGCTCTGGCGGGACTTTCAAAAGGCATCTTCAGTGTAGCATGTTCCGTTAGCACACCCACGGACGCAGGTTGTCGCCCCTTCCCGCTGTTCGGTACACTGCGAGCAGGAGCGAGAAGCAGCCGGCCCGGAGTCCCGCGATCATGCACGCTGAAACAGATCTCGCCCGCGCTCTGATCGAAAGCCTTCCCATCCCCCTCGCTCTTACCGATTCCGCCCTTACGCTGCTGGCGACCAACAATGCTTTCCGGGCACGCACCGGCGAAGCCTGCGCTGCCGGCCAATCCCTCCGCGCGCGCTTGCCGGAACTTGAGCGTACGGCGAGCTTTGCCTTCGAATATCGCGCCGGCACGGCGAAATCGCTCTACGGCCATGGTTGGACGCTCGAGGCCGGCGCGGCGCCGTTTCTCCTTCTGACCCTTGACGAAGCGGAAGGGGACCCAATGCGCGCCCAACAAGAGCTTCGCACGCTCGCCGGACGCCTGTTCACTTCGCAGGAAGACCTCTGCAGCCGGTCCGCGCGCGGACTCCACGACGAAGTCTGTCAGAAGCTTGCGATGCTGCAAATCGAAACTGAGCAGATTGAATCCCGCATCATCGAAGAACCTGAAATGGTGCTGGCCGATATCGATCGCATCCGCAATGCCATCATTGCGCTGGCCGATACGGTACGGCGAATCTCCCGTGAGCTATATCCGTCGGTGGTGGAAGACCTCGGCATCGCCGCCGGGTTGCGTGCGCTGACAGAAGAATTCCGGAATGGGCATATCTCCGTCTCCTTCACAGCCGGAGATCTGCCGAACGACCTGCCGCAATTCGTCGCCAGCGGGCTTTACCGCATCGCACACGAAGCGCTGCGCAACGCCGCCACCCATGCCGGTGAAACGCACGTGCAAGTCACCCTTACGATCGACGACCAGGGGCTGCATCTGACCATTCAGGATTACGGCTGTGGCTTTGAGCCGTCCGCTCGCCGCGGCGGCTCGGGGATCGTCGCGATGAAGGAGCGCGCCCGCATGATTGAAGGCGCGTTCGCCATCGAATCGAAGCGCGGCGAGGGCACCTGTGTCAGTGTATCGGTTCCCGTCGCGGCAGGCGCTTAGGTATACAACTTCACAAAAATAAGATGTAGCCTCGTTAATTTACGAGTTATGCCCCGGTGTGCGCGTATGTGAACGTTGTGTTAGGCCCTTCATGCAGATTCGAAATGACGTTTATCAAATGGCAGGCGTGGCGAGAGATTTCCCCCGCAGCCCCGGTGCCGTGGAAGCCGTCCGGGCGTCTGCCCCTGCCGCATTCGTGCCGGCCTTTCCGCTCACTCCACGCGAACTGGAAGTGCTGCGATTAATGGCCGAAGGCCTCACCACCAAATGCATCGCCGACCGGTTGAACGTACGCTTTAAGACCGCGGCGTGCCATCGTAGCCGTGTTCTTCAAAAGCTCGGTGTGGAATCTACGGTTAGCGCGGTACGGTGGGCCATCCGGCAGGGAATTGTCGAGCCGTAGCAGCTCATTCACTTTCTTCCACAGCGTCGCGCCATTCATGCGCAAACCTCAGTCCGCCAAACGGGGCATAAGCCGGGTAAAATGATGTGTGGATACTCGCCCTTGGGTATTCGGTTACTCTGACGCGCCCCAGCCAACAAGAGCTTGAACGTATACGGCAATGGAGAAGCCACGGCTCATCCTCGCGGACGACCATCAGTTGCTTGTCGACGGAATACGCAAGCTTCTGGAGCCGGAGTTCAACCTGATCGAGACCGTCGCGGACGGCCGCTCCGCGGTTGAGGCGTACCACCGTTTAAAGCCCGATCTCGTACTGCTCGATATCGGTCTGCCGCTGCTCAACGGCATCGAGGTGGCGCGGCAGATTCGTCGCGCGTCGCCCGGAGCGAAGATTCTGTTCGTCACCATGCAGACAGATCGCATCTATGTGGAAGAGGCATTCCGGGCAGGCGGCTCGGGCTACCTGCTCAAGCAGGCGGCGGCGCGCGAACTGGTGGACGCGATTCGCGCCGTGCTCACCGGCCGGTTCTACATCAGCAAGCTGATCGCCTCGAAGATGGAGAATCTGCCGGTGGATACTCTGAAGAACCCGGTTGAGCATTTTGGCGGACGGCTGACGCAGCGCCAGCGCGAGGTGCTGCAGTTGATCGCCGAGGGCAAGCCGATGAAGGAAATCGCCGATATCCTGCACATCTCCGTGCGCACCGTGGAATTCCACAAGAACGGAATTATGCGGGAACTCGGCTTGAACTCCACGGCCGAGCTCACGCGCTACGCGATGGAACACGGAATCGCTACGGTGTAAGGCTCAGATTTTCAGTTCCCAACCCTTGCGGAAGACCGGCTTCACGAACCGGTTCGCGTCGGCATTGTTGGTGAAGCGTAGATTCGCGCTGTCCCATTCCAGCTTGCCGGGCACGCGTAGCGCGATGGCTGCGAGCGCCAGCCACTCGGCATAGGGAGCGGTGATGGAGAAATCCGAGCAGCCGGGGTCGCCGCCTTTGCAGGCACGCACCCAATCGCGCATGTGGCCGGGCGACCGCGTCAGCAACTCGGGAGGCAGCTTATACTCCTGCCACCGCGCAGCCGGCAGCAGTTGTACGCCCTCACCGCGCTCCACGGTGCTCATGATGCCCTTGGTCCCAATCAGCACCGAGCCATTGCCCGTCAGCACGCCGGGTCGAGCCGGTCCGACGGGCGTACCGAACACCTTCACGCCGACGCCGCCGGCGCCCACGCGCTCGCCTGCCGGACGCGGAGCGCGCGGCGCCCCGGGCGCGCCTGCGGGGCGCGGTGTGCCGCGGCCCTTTTCCGCGAGATTGTTCGGCCGCGGCAGAATCGTCTCGTTCTCCATGCCAGGTACGTGATACGCATCGGGGTCGCCCGAATGCACGCCATCGTGATAGAAGACTTTCACAGGCGGCATGGCGCCGCGTGCCGGGAAATCCAGGCGGATGATCGCGTGATCCGGATACGTGATCTTGCTCGTGCCTCCCACTGCAATGCGCTCCAAGCTCGTGGGGGCGCCGAGCTGCAGCGCGGTCTGCGCCGGACCGGCGGTGTGAGTGGCCCAATTGCCGATCTGCCCGGTGCCGAAATCCAGAAAGCCGCGCCAGTTATACGGCACATACCAATCGCTGAAGGGCCGGTCCGAAGCGCCGCCGAGCCACAATTCCCAAGCGAGCGTTCCCGGAACGGGAGCTTCGGGCGGCGGTTCCTGCAGTCCCGTCGGATGTGTCCCCGGCGTCGTCGAAACGTGAACCTCTGTGACGTCGCCGATCTCGCCGCTCCACACGATCTCAGCGGCCACGCGATTGGCTTCGTGAGAAAAACCCTGGTTGCCCATCTGCGTCGCCACCTTGTATTTCACCGCGGCATCGCGCAGCAGGCGCGCTTCCCACGGCGTGCGGGTGAGCGGCTTCTCCAGGTAGACGTGCTTGCCGTGCTGCATACACGCCAAGGCAATGGTGGCGTGCATAAAATCGGGCACGCCGATGGTGCACGCGTCGATGTTCTTGCCTTCCTTGTCCAGCATCGCGCGGAAGTCTTTGTACTTGGGCTGCTTTTCGAATTTGTTGAAGTTGGCGGCCGAGCGTTTTTCGTCCACGTCGCAGAGCGCTACGATGTTCTCCGTCTTGGCCGCGTCGTTCAAATCCACTCCGCCCTGTCCGCCGCAACCGATGGCCGCAACGTTCAGCTTGTCGTAATACGGCTTGTAGCCGAGAGCCTTGAGGGATTGAACACTACCGAAGCCGCCCCGAGGGATCGCACCGGCCAGTAGAGATCCGAAAAAGAAGTGACGTCTGGAAAAACCGTGGGACATGCTCATATTCTATCGCGCCCCTTGACAGTGGTATCTTCCAATCTTTACCGTTATAAAACGATGCCGCGATTCGCGCCGTTGCTGCTATCCTCCGCGCTCTTGGCGCAAACCGGAGTGCTGGTCAACAGGTATGATCCGGCCGTGACCGGCAGCGCTACGCACGAAACCGTGCTGAAGCCGGCGAACGTCAACGCCGCGCATTTCGGCAAACTCTACAGCTATTACGTCGATGGCGCCGTGTATGCGCAGCCGCTATACTTGCGCGATCCCGACCTGTTGTTTGTGGCCACCATGAACGACAAGGTCTATGCCTTTCCCGCATCGCACAAAGGCACGCCCGTGTGGATGCGCGACTTCACCGA
>Ga0134126_10009444_pt1 | contig 12283 bp, 11 predicted proteins | sample KB31752_FD_96881 | JGI IMG/M metagenome (GOLD analysis project Ga0134126, IMG submission 96881) | Terrestrial soil microbial communities with excess Nitrogen fertilizer from Kellogg Biological Station, Michigan, USA - KB3-175-2 | ecosystem: Environmental > Terrestrial > Soil > Unclassified ...
ATTGCGTTTTTTAGGTTGTTTCCTTTTTTACGGTAGTTTTCAAAACCCCCATTAGGCACTAAATTTTTATTAATAATAGTTTGCGCAGAAAGAGTTGCCCAACTAATTATAAAAAAAATAAGTACCCAAAGTTTACCCATAGCTTACGTATGTAAAAATATAAAAACAATTGTATTTATTTTTAAATAGAAATAACTACTTATTTAACAGGGTCGTAACCACTGCCACCCCATGGGCCACAGCGTGCCATGCGCTTTAAACCCATCCAACCACCTTTAAATGCACCATATTTAGTAATGGCCTCAATAGTATATTGCGAACAAGTTGGTGTATAACGGCAAGAGGGCATTAAATGCGGGGAAATAGCCTTTTGGTAAAACTTTACAAATAAAATAGCGACTTGTTTAGGAAGGTTTTTTAGCAAGGAAAATTATTCAGCAGCTTTTTTTTGTTTGAAAGGATTGCAGTTAACAATCAATTTAAAAATAGACATGTAAACCGGCTCTTTCTCTTGTTTGTCAGACATATCCTGATTATCTAGGGTTTGTACACCATAAGTAGGTAACGGATTTTCTATTTTAAACGAAGATGTATAAGTTGTTTTGATTAGAAATGAAAGCAAAAACACAACGACAATTATACTTGTCGAAAAAAGTATTTTTTTGTTAGAGAGACTCTTTCTCATTCCTATATCAAATGTAGTGCTTTTTTCATTAAAAGCAATATTTTTGTGGAATAAACCCTTCTATGCCAAAAATATTATTGATTGACGACGAAAAAAGTATCCGTCGTTCGCTACGCGAAATTTTAGAATTTGAAAAATACCAGGTAGAAGAAGCCGAAGATGGGTTAATTGGATTATCAAAAATTGCAGCCGAAAGCTTTGATGTGGTTTTATGTGATGTTAAAATGCCAAAGCTGGATGGACTGGAATTATTACAAAAATTAAGTGCCGAAGGCAACGAAACCCCTTTAGTAATGATGAGTGGACACGGTAACATCGAAACTGCAGTTGAGGCAGTTAAGAAAGGAGCCTACGATTTTTTAACAAAACCTGTAGACCTAAACCGCCTACTAGTTACCCTACGTAACGCCTTAGATAAACAGCATTTGGTTAGCGAAACCAAAACTTTACGTAAAAAAGTAGCCAAAGGTTCTGAAATAATAGGAAACTCCAAAGCCATTGAAGAAGTAAAAGCCCTTATTGAAAAAGTAGCCCCTACCGATGCCCGTGTTTTAATTACGGGTCCAAATGGATCGGGTAAAGAGTTGGTGGCAAAACAACTACACGATAAAAGTAACCGCGCTAAGTTTTCGTTTATTGAAGTAAACTGTGCCGCTATACCATCTGAATTAATTGAAAGCGAGTTATTCGGGCACGAAAAAGGTTCGTTTACATCGGCAGTTGCTACACGTAAAGGTAAATTTGAATTGGCTGAAGGTGGTACTTTATTTTTAGATGAGATTGGTGATATGAGTCTTTCTGCGCAAGCAAAAGTGTTACGCGCCCTGCAAGAAAATAAAATAACCCGCGTAGGTGGTGATAAATCTATCTCTGTAAACGTTCGCGTTATTGCAGCCACCAATAAAAATCTGCAAAAAGAAATTGAGAACGGAAATTTCAGGGAAGATTTGTTTCATCGCTTGAGTGTTATCCCTATTCAGGTGCCATCGCTAGCTGAAAGAAAAGAAGACATTCCTGTATTGGCTGAACACTTTTTAAACATGATTTGTACCGAGCAAGGTAATGCGGTTAAAGATTTATCTGAGGCTGCCATTAAAGCCTTACAACAATTACCCTGGACAGGTAACATACGCGAGTTTAGAAATGTAATGGAGCGTTTAATTATTTTATGCGATAAAACAATTACTGATAAAGACGTAAAAAAATATACTTCTTTCAATTAATTGATGCGCGCTCTTTTTTTCATATCTTTTTTCGTATTTATTTTTTCTTCTTGTACTGAAGAAGTAAAAAACGATGCTAAAACCCAAGAGAAAAAAGATACACTTGTTTACCTTAACCATGTCGATACAGCTCGTTACGTTGGCATAAACACCTGTAGGCTTTGCCACCAAGGCATTTACAATACATTTATAGAAACCGGTATGGGCAAATCTTTTGCTGGGGCAACCAAGCAAAAATCGGCAGGAGATTATCAGCATTCGGTTATTTATGATAAGTTTTCTGATTTTTATTATAAATCTTTTTGGGGTAAAAACGATTCGCTTTATTTTTTAGAATTTCGTTTACAAGGAAAGGATACTATTTATAAAAGGTTAGAGAGAGCAGATTATATTATTGGGTCGGGTCATCATACAAACTCGCACATGCAAAATATAAACGGGCACTTTAATCAAATGCCTATGACTTTTTATACGCAGAAAAAAGAATGGCACTTGCCCCCCGGTTTTGAAAATGGTGTTAACACACGCTTTACACGCAAAATTGGTTTAGAGTGTATGAGTTGTCATAACGCCTTACCCGATTTTGTAATGGGTTCAGAAAACAAATATAGTCATGTTGATGAGGGCATTAATTGCGAGCGTTGTCATGGTCCGGGTAGTGTGCATGTGCAACAACGCAGTACGGGTAGTAAAATTGATACCACAAATTATATTGATTACAGTATTGTAAACCCATCAAAACTTTCTATCGATTTACAATTTGATGTTTGTCAGCGTTGCCACTTGCAAGGTAACGCAGTACTTAAAGAAGGTAAATCGTTTTATGATTTTAAACCAGGTAAAAAACTAAGTGATTACATTTCCGTTTTTTTACCCAAATACGCTAATGCCGATGACGAGTTTATTATGGCATCGCATGCTGATAGGCTAAAAATGAGTCAGTGTTTTATAAAATCATTTAACCCTGCCGAGGTAAAAAACAAACTTAAGCCTTATAAAGATGCGCTTACCTGCGTAACCTGCCATAACCCGCACATTAGTGTTAAAGTAACCAGTAACGATGTTTTTAATAATGCCTGCAAAAACTGTCACCAGCCAAACGGAAAATCGGACTTAGAGTGTACCGATAAAAATGTAATAGCAGCTAAAAATGCAAAAGCAGGGCACGCTCCTTCTAATCTATTAAACTGCGTGGGTTGCCATATGCCAAAATCAGGTTCAATTGATATACCACATGTAACCGTACACGATCATTTTATTAGAAAGCCCATTACTAAAAAGGAAAAAGATAAAATAAAAACCTTTTTAGGTTTGTTTGCCATTAATGATAAAGCCCCTGATTCGCTTACCAAAGCAAAAGCGAACATCAACCAGTTTGAAAAGTTTGACCAACAACAACATTATTTAGATACCGCTTTAAAATATCTATCAGTAAAAGATAAAAATAACATCAATAAAAATTTTGATGCCTTGGTGCAGCTTTATTTTTTGAAGAATAATTACACAATTATTGCATCCTTAATAAATCAAATAGGGAAAGATGAATTACTTGTTAATCGTTTAAACAAAAAGAGTTACGATAATCAACATGCGTGGACTTGCTACCGCATTGGAGAAAGCTATAATTACCAAAACAAAGCAAATGAAGCACTGCCATTTTTTGAGCAGGCCAACAAATTAGCCCCTTTTGTAGTTGAGTTTAAAGATAAACTGGCAACCGCTTACGCAAGTACCGGAAACAATAATTTAGCCCATCAGTATTTTAATGAAACGCTGAAAGAAAACCCAAAGTACGTTCCTGCTATTGCCAACCTTGGTTTTTTATATTTAACCGAAAACAATGCACAAATGGCTGAGCAATTGTATAAGCAAGCTTTGGCTTTAGACCCTGATAATGAAAACACTTTAATGAACCTTGCTGGCTTGTATAATTACAAAGGAAATACTGTTGAAGCAAAAAACACCTTGAAACAAATACTAAAAAAACATCCTGATAATAAAAACGCAGCTCAAATTTTGACTGCCATGCCTAAGTAATTAATTACTTTTCAATAATTTCCGCAAATTGTTTAGCCAATTCTTTACGAGAGTACTTTTTATAGATAGTATCTTGAAGTTGAGTAGTACCATTTTGTTTCCACAAATTATATACTTCAGTTATGTAAGATGCCATTTTTGCATCATCCATAAACTCAAACACCTGCCCTACCTTACAATCGTTTATAATACTTGCGGCATCTCCATCCATTGGCCCTAAACACAAAATAGGTTTTTGTGAGGCCAAGTACTCAAATATTTTTCCTGTTAAAATGCCTTTGTTTCGTTCGTTATCAGGTATAGCTAATAATAGTAAATCGGCATTGCACATAAAATTAATGGCATCGTGATGTGCCACATAAGGCGTAAAACTTACAGGCTTTTTAACCTGATTTTGCAACTGTTGTTTTATAAAAGCATCTACATTACCAATAAAATGTATTTTAAAATCTTGGTCTAGCTGCACGCTATTGATGGCTTTTATAAAGCCTTGTATATTATAATTACTATTAATAGTACCCGTATGTACAATAGTAAATTCTTTATTAGGCAAAGATTTTGTATTGGTAAAATCATCTTCATCAAAGCCATTGGGTATAATAGAAATTATGTTTTCTTTTATTTTATCCGATTTCTTTAAAAATAATCTTTTCAAATCTGTACTTACCGTTATAGCACCATCAGCCTGCTCAAGTATTTGTTTTTCTAAGCCTAAATCTTTTTGTTTAGAGGTGTTGGTATGTGATAACTTTTCGTAGTAATAAATATCGGTCCATGGGTCTCGCAAATCGGCAAGCCATTTAATGTTTTTAAATTTTTGTTTTAAGATTAAACCAATTAACTGCGTAGAGTGCGGCGGACTAGTGGTTATAATTACATCAATCTTCTCTCTGCTTATAATTTCTTCGCAAGCTTTTAAAGCATATTTGTTCCACCCCACCCGAGCATCAGGTATAAAAAAGTTAGACCGTACGTAAAGAGCCAATCGTCCAACAAAACTCATTTTATCTTTATCGGGTATGCCGGCATATGGCACCTTTTCTTTCTTAAATAAAGACGAGAATATTTTTAAAACCTCAAACGATTTTGTTTTAGTTACTTTAATAGAAGCATTAATTTCATTTTGAAGAGAGGCATCAGTGGTAGGATAAGAAGCATGCTGTTCGTCGACAGTAACAACATAACATTGATAACCTAACTTACTTAAGTACTTACTAAGTTTTACCCAGCGTTGTACTCCTGGTCCACCTGCCGGTGGCCAATAATAAGTTATAATTAACAGTTTCTTCACGCAGCAAATGTAAGCTCAAAACAGCTGTTTGTCTAATTTTTCACTATTTCTGTCAATTAAATATTTAAGCTATTTGCTCATTCAAAAAATACCCCTACTTTTGACCGCATAGCAACAAAACCAATGGAAGTAAAAGACGTAGCAAGCACTGCTTTAGCACAAAATCCGGTTATAGGACGTATGTTAGAATATAACCACGAACAACTTGTTTTTTGTAACGATAACGAAACCGGTTTAAAAGCCATTGTTGCCGTACACAATACTATTCTTGGTCCGAGTTTAGGTGGTACACGCTTTTGGAATTATAATAATGAAACCGAAGCTTTAATTGATGTATTGCGCCTTTCTCGTGGTATGACTTATAAATCTGCCGTTGCAGGTATAAATTTAGGTGGTGGAAAAGCCGTAATTATTGGCGACCCTAAAAAAATAAAATCAGAAGCTTTACTTCGTCGTTTTGGTAAATTCATTAACACACTTGGCGGAAAATATATTACTGCAGAAGATGTTGGTGTGAACACCCGCGATATGGAAATTATACATAACGAAACCGAATTTGTAGCAGGTTTACCTGTTAGCATGGGCGGTGGTGGCGATCCATCTCCAGTTACAGCTTATGGCGTTTATATGTCAATGAAAGCATCTGCAAAAGAAGTTTTTGGAAACGATTCTCTTGCCGGCAAAAAAGTATTAGTACAAGGTTTAGGTAACGTGGGCATGCACTTAGTTGAGCATTTAGCAAAAGAAAAAGCCATTCTTTCGGTTTACGATATTAGTGAGGAGCGCGTGAAAATTGCCGTTGAAAAACATAGTGCAAAAGCAGTATCTCCTGATAAAATGTTTGATTTAGACATTGATATTTATGCCCCTTGTGCTTTAGGTGCTACCGTTAACGATGATACTTTAGCTAAACTAAAATGCTCTATTATTTGTGGTGCAGCTAACAACCAATTGGCTGATGAAAAAGTACATGGCGAAATTGTTACTAAAAAAGGCATTTTATATGCACCTGATTTTGTAGTAAACTCTGGTGGAATCATCAACGTATATTATGAATTAGATGGTTATGTGCGTGAACGTGCTATGGCGCATGCCGAAAAAATTTACGATACAACCTGGAATATTATTCAAACAGCAAAAACAGAAAAGATACCTACTTATATGGCTGCTAACCGCATTGCTGAGCAACGCATTGAAGCCATTGGGAAGATTAAAGTAAGATTTTAAATACAGCACTAAAAACAACAAACGTTCTTTATTATGTTTAACCGACGATTTTTACGCATAAAGGTAATGCAAGCCCTGTACGCTTATTTCAGAGATGAAAAAGCGGATATAAAAGTGGCTGAAAAAAACCTGTTTACCTCCATCGATAAATCGTATGAGTTGTTTTTATATATACTTGGTTTTTTAAACAATATCCAATATGCTGCTCGTATTTCAGTTGAAGAAGCACGCGTAAAAAGATTACCTACTGCTGCAGATTTAAACCCAAACTTGAAGTTTGTAAATAACCTTTTTCTTACTGCTTTAAATGATAACAAGCACATTAACACCGATTGGACAAACTATAAAGTAAGTTGGCAAAACGACCAAGACTTGGTGCGTAAAGTGTTTAACGAAATTAAAAATAGCGATATTTTTAAAGAATATATGAAAAGTGAACAGCACAGTTTTGCTGAAGACAAAAAATTTATTCAAACCATTTTAGAGTCTTTTTTATATGAGCATGAGCTTTTCAACTTCTGGTTTGATGAAAAAAACATTTATTGGAACGACGATTATTACTACGGGTTCTTTTTTTTAAATAAATGGCTGGAAACCGTTACCGAAACTAAAATGCCTGCGCCGCAATTATACAGAGATAAAGAAGGCGACGAAAAATTTATAGCCGATGTATTTGTTAAAACCATACTACATAGCACTGAATTTGACACCATAATTGCAGAACATACTAAAAACTGGGAGTTAGACCGTATTGCATCACTTGATGTGCTTTTAATGAAAATGGCCCTTACAGAGATAATTTACCTACCTAATGTACCAATAAAAGTGTCTATGAACGAGTATATAGATATTACTAAGGAGTATAGCACACCACAAAGTGGAGGCTTTATAAACGGTATTTTAGATAAAATTGTGTTGGATTTAAAAAAGGATAATAAAATCCAGAAAATAGGCCGTGGCTTGTTAGAGGGTTAATTTTAACTGCAAATCCGGTCGTTTATTTTATTCAAACATTCCTGGTTAATAAGTATAAAAAAAACGCATTTTATAGGTTAAAATAAGCCCTACTTTGGCACTATGGCTATGTATAAAGGGTTTAACGTTAGAGTGTATGGTATTTTGGTTGAAGATGGTAAACTTTTAGTAAGCGACGAGTATATTAAGGAGCACGAAATTACTAAATTACCCGGTGGGGGTTTAGAATTTGGCGAAGGTCCTATAGAGTGTATAATAAGGGAGTTTAAAGAAGAAACCAATTTAGCAGTTACTGTAAAAAGTCATTTTTACACCACTGATTTCTTTGTAAAATCTGCCTTTAACACCAGTCAGGTTATTAGTATTTACTATATAGTTAAACATAAAGGTAAAATTAACCTGCCTGTTTCCGCCCAAAAATTTGATTTTAAAAAGCGAGTAAATGGTGCTCAATCTTTTAGGTGGATTGATATAAATCATATATCTGAAAACGATTTTACTTTTGTAATTGATAAAAAAGTAGCAACTTTAATTAACCAACAAAAAAGTTTATTTTTATAATATGATACAAAGAGTGCAAAGTTTACTTTTAGTAGTAGTAATTTTATGTGGTGCGTGTTTAGTTTTATTTCCATTTGTTCGTTATGAAGGATTCCCACCATTATTTTTAAGAAATCCAGTTGATATAGCTCCTATAGGAAATTATCTTTCTATACTGACAGCACTTATAGCCTTGTTTTCTTATAAAAAACGTAAACTTCAAATAAAGCTTTGTTATTTAATAATGCTGTTTAATCTAAGTTTATTTTCAACCGTGTTATGTCTTACCAATCAATTATATGATCACGATTTTGAAAAGGCAACATTTCTTTTTCCAACCTATTTAATCTTAGTATCTATAATAGCGGCATTTTGGGCCGGTATATTCATAAAAAAAGATGAAGAGTTAGTGCGTTCTGCAGATAGAATCAGATAAAAAATTAAAAACAAAACACCATGGTAACACGCCCGTTTAATTTTAAAAAGTGGATAGATGAAAATCGTAATCTATTAAAACCACCGGTAAACAATAAAGTAGTTTATAAAGATGCCGAGTTTACTATTATGGTTGTTGGCGGGCCAAACTCGCGCAAAGATTATCACTATAACGAAAGCGAAGAGTTTTTTTATCAGTTAGAGGGTGATGTAGTTGTGCAAATACAAGAAGATGGCAAGGCTGTTAACGTACCCATAAAAGAGGGAGATATTTTTTTATTGCCGCCTAAGGTGCCGCACAACCCTAAACGTCCGGAAAATACAATTGGTTTGGTTATAGAACGACGTCGCAGAGAAACAGAGAAAGATGGACTGCTTTGGTTTTGCGAAAACTGCAACCATAAATTATACGAAGAGTATTTTCAGTTAACCGACATAACCAAACAGTTTCAAGGTGTGTTTGAGAAATTTTATAATAATCAAGACTTACGTACCTGCAAAAAATGTGGTACAATAATGCAGCCACCGCCTGTAATAAAATAGACCCCTGTTAATGAACCGATTACTTGATTACCTGCGCAACAAACATGGACTATGGTTTAAGTTAGGTGTTTTTTTATGCAGTTTAATTTTTATTGTTTGGCTGTTGCCAAGTATAAACACTGTAAACATTTCGTATCAATTAAGTAAACCCTGGGATAAAGAAGATTTAATTGCCCCCTTTGATTTTGCCATTTACAAAAGTGATGCAGAGGTATCTGCGGAAAAAAACAACATTAAACAGCAAGGCGAATTATACTACTTATACAACGATTCTGCTTTTACTAAAAACAAAAACTCATTTTTTGAAAAGAACAAATTAAGTAAACAAGAGCTAGTTGTTTGTAAAGAAATTTTTGATGAATTAAGCACCAAAAAAATCATTGAATTGCCCGATACCACTTTAAGTGAGCCTAACCCGCAAGTACTGGTAGAAAATAATAAAATAGTAGAAGCCGCTCATCTGCATGATTTTTATACCCTACCCCAAGCCGATAGTTTTTTAAATGATAGAATAAAAAGGGCATTGGATGCATCAGCAGCAACTCACTTAATTGAACTTGCAGAAAACTGTTTAACACACACTTTGATTTTTAATAAGAAAACTACTTCACAAAACATGAAGCAACAGTTGAGCAATGTTGTTTCTATTAAAGATAAAAAATTAAAAGGTCAATCAATTATAAAACGAGGTGATGTAGTTAACACAGATAATGTAGCTATACTACAATCTCTACAAAAAGAAATAAATAAACAAGATTATAAGGATCAAAATTCAATTATCTCTTTACTCGGCAAAGTAATTTATGTAGGGCTATGTTTAATGATGGTGTTTTTGTTTTTGGGTTTATTCCGCACAGGTATATTTTCGCGTAACACACATATCAGCTTTGTTTTTATTTTGATATGCTTTTTTGTTTTAGTATGTTCATTGACTGTAAAAAACCCACTTATCAGCATTTATGCTATTCCATTTGCCATCGCTCCGGTTATCATTCGTACTTTTTTTGATACCCGTACAGCTTTATTTGTACACTTAAACATAGTACTGCTTTGTGCTCTATTTGCCGCTGAACAAAAATTTAATTTTTTATTTATTGAATTACTATGCGGCATAGGTGCCATATTTAGCATAGCTAACTTAGTTAGACGTTCGCAGCTTTTACTAACTGCCATAGTAACTTTAGCCATCAGTGTATTTAGTTTTTTTGCTTTAAATGCATCTAATTTTGATGAGATAAAATTTACAAATTGTTATCCGTTTTTATTTGCTTCAGCTGGATTACTAATTGCTTACCCATTAATTTTTGTATTTGAAAAATCTTTCGGTTTTGTATCAGACTTTACCCTGCTTGAATTAAATGATATAAGCAGCAACGCTTTGCTTAAACAACTCGCACCCGATGCCCCAGGCACTTTTCAGCATAGTTTGCAGGTGGCCAACATGGCTGAAGAAGCTATAAGCATGATTGGCGGAAAAACTTTGTTGGTTCGCACAGGAGCTATGTACCACGATGTAGGGAAATTACATAACCTTTACTTTTTTACCGAAAATCAATCATCTAAGATAAATCCGCACGAAGATTTGTCGTATCAGGAAAGCGCAAAAATTATTATTAGCCATGTTATACATGGTATAGAAATGGCTCATAAAAATAGATTACCCGAGCAAATTGTAGATTTTATACGCACCCACCATGGAACAACCTTAACAGGATATTTCTATTATAAATCAGTTGAAGAAAACCTGAAACCCGATGAGAAAAAATTTCGTTATCCCGGTCCTATTCCATTTAGTAAAGAAACCGCTGTATTAATGCTGGCAGATAGCGTAGAAGCATCATCCAGAAGTTTAAAGACTTACGATGCTATTAGCATAGATGATTTAGTAGAACGTATTTTTAAGCACAAAATGGATGAAAATCAGCTTATAAATTCTGATTTAACCTTGCGTGATTTAACCTTACTGAAAAAGATATTTAAAAAGCGTTTAATGAACATGTATCATGTTCGTATAGAGTATCCAAAACAATAAGCTATCTGCAATATTGGTTAAGGGCTTGCACGGCGGGCTGATAGCCTTTTTGGTACGCTGTTGCTAAATCATTACAACCATTCTCTTTTAAATTAATTTTGGCAACACCACTCAAATACCAGGCAAAAGCATTAGTAGGGTTTTTAGATAAAATAAGACTTACATCGTTTAATGCCGCTTTGAAATTGTTTGTTTTCCCATAACAAATGGCTCGGTTTAAATAAAGTTGTTCATCTTCATAATGATATTTAACCGCATCCGTATAATTATTTATGGCAGTTTCAAAATCACTTGAGTTCTCGCTGCACAGGGCTCTTAAAAAATAAGCTTTACCTATATCAGACTTTATACTAATTGCTTTATCAAGCACAACTGAAGCATCTTTAAAATCTTTATTATTTATAAGAAGAATTGCCTTTTGCAAATGAGCAAGGAAATAAGTTGGCGCAGCTGCAATGGTCTTATCAAAATATATAATGGCTTTATCATTTTGTTTTTGCATGGCTAAAGAAGTGGCTTTGTTATACAAAACCTGATAATTTGTACCATCTAAACCTAATGCGGCATCAAATAAAGAATCAGCTTTTATATAATTGTTTTCAGCCAAATACTCTGAGCCTAACACATTCATAAGCAAATCAGCATTAGGTTGGTTTGTTAACGAAGTTGTAAATAAAGCTTTATTACTCTTCCAAACTTGTACATTTTGTATTGCCGAATATAAAACCAGCAAAAAATAAATAACAGGTATAAACTTTACCCATGCATGCTTTTCGGCCAATAAAAAGCAGGTGTACACCAAAGTAAAATATACAATTATAGAAGGAATATAAGAATATCTATCAGCCATATAAGCCTCGCCAACAGGAATAAACTGAAGAATTAGAATTAGGTTACTTACAAATAAAAACAGCAAAGCTGCAATTAATTTATGTTGTTTTTTAATGGCATAAATAAATACACCAATAATTAAAACAACCGTTATGACTGATAGTATTTCAAACAATCCATTAGCCATAGGGTAACTATAAAATACCGATAGGTTAAATGGCAGCACAATATGAATTATGTATTGCACAAATGCATAACCAGCTGTTAAAATTGAAGCCGATTGTTTATGTATGTAGCCATGGTTTTGCTCTGCATGTATAGCTACCGCACCAAAAACAAGTGATAAAACAAAAAACGGAATAAGTGTTTTTACTTTTTGTTTTAACTCTTTAGCATCAAAGTAAAAACATAAAACAACTAAAAGTGCCAGAGGCAAGGTTACCGCTTGTGCTTTTGATAAAAGA
>Ga0134126_10009445_pt1 | contig 12282 bp, 12 predicted proteins | sample KB31752_FD_96881 | JGI IMG/M metagenome (GOLD analysis project Ga0134126, IMG submission 96881) | Terrestrial soil microbial communities with excess Nitrogen fertilizer from Kellogg Biological Station, Michigan, USA - KB3-175-2 | ecosystem: Environmental > Terrestrial > Soil > Unclassified ...
CTACGCCGGCGGCACCAGCGTCCCCGTCTGGTATGACGCACTCGGACTTCTGTGGTCCTCCGCTTGGGATCTCGGCGCCGTGCAACCATAAACGGAGCGACCCACGGGACACACTTCAGCAATGCAATCGCACCAGAAACAATCGAATTCAGAGCTGGCCGGCCTGAAGAGGTAATTGCTGCACCTGGTCGGAGATGAACGAATTATATTTGGGGTGATTGAAGAGGTGCGCCACCCAGACTTGTTCCGTCCAACTGCCCGTATATCCACTGTGTGACAGATAGTAAGGAACACCGAGTTTCACACTGTCGTTCTCTCTATTGAACTCATCAATCGACAGCCGCTGTCCAGTAAAATCGTTGTAGAGTTCTAGTTCGCCTCCCATCGTGTCGTCGAAGTAGCAGAAAATCCTTGGCATCAGGTATGTATGCATACCTTGTAGGATAGCCAACGCGCTTTTCGTCGAGGAATAGAAATCCAGATCAAACGATATCGCACCGATGGGTGCGGGCTTGTGCGCTTCAAAGAACCCACCGAGGGTATCCGAGACGTTCCCCAGAATGAGTTTGGCCACTTTCAGCTTTGCCTCCAAAGATGCAACATCCATTTTGTAGAAACCCTCCCTCCAGTGGTATGGCAAATCCCTGTAGTCCAATGGCTTGGGCAGTCCCTCGCCCGTATCGAACCCGTACACTTCGATCTGGACGGGAAGGAGCTTGGAGATCTGTTCCGCGTGATACTCAAAGCTCATCAAGCCGTTTCCACCGGCCACACCAAACTCCACGGCGCTGATTTTCTTGTAGCCCAACTTCACTGCGAGCTTCGCCGCGCTATACAGACAATATCCGTAGTTGGGCCGTGAAATAACACCGCGTTTGATCTTGGTTTCATAGTCGCCGAACGATTGAGTCCATTTCGTTCTGATGAAATGGCGAGGATGCAACATGGCTCTGATTGTATTTATCATTTGACGACCATCATTAGATAGAAAAGCAAGGATTGTCCGAATTGCCGCAGCCACCTCTGTGATCCTGGTCGCAATTTCTCATGAGCGCCGTGCCCATCCCTTACAACCAGTATACTTTGAGGTCAAGCACTTTCCATAGTTAAAATTTAGCAGCCTTGGCATGCCACGCCCAAGGAACTGCACAAATATTTGGAGGACATTTGACTATTGCCGTAGCGGACATTGCGATAATCGGCGCCGGACCATACGGTTTGTCGCTGGCGGCTCATCTGCGGGGCAGCCGACGCACCGTGCGGATATTTGGATCGCCAATGCTCGCATGGGCGGCACACATGCCGCGTGGAATGCACCTGAAATCAGAGGGTTTCGCGTCGAGCCTATACGATCCGGAAGGAAAATTTACTCTCCGGGCGTACTGCGCCGAGCATGCAATTCCGTACGCGGACATCGGACTGCCGGTGCCCCTTGAGACCTTTGTTGACTACGGCATGGAGTTTCAGCGTCGTTACGTGCCCGACTTGGAAGACGTTCAAATAGTATCCGTGAAGCAATCGACAGGGTGCTTCGAGTTGACGTCAGCGACCGGCGGAATCACGCGGGCACGGCAGGTAGTAGTTGCAACCGGCATCGTGAGCTTCTCTTACTTGCCGCCGGTGCTTGCGCCGTTGCCAATTTCCTTGGCATCGCACAGCTCACAGCATTCCGACTTGACCGGATTCAAGGGCCGGAAAGTCGCGGTTCTGGGTGCCGGAGCTTCCGCCGTCGATATTGCCGCACTTTTAGCCAAGGCAGGTGCTGACGTACAGTTGATCGCCCGGCGGGAGGCGATCAATTTTCACAGCCCACCGGACGAACCGCGGCCTCTGTGGCGAAGGCTACGGGCGCCGCGCTCCGGGCTAGGGACCGGTTGGCGTTCGCGCTTGTGCACGGATATTCCGCTGGTGTTCCACGCCATGCCGAAGTCGCTTCGCCTAAGAGCCGTTGACCGGCATCTGGGCCCCGCCCCTGGCTGGTTCGTCCGCGATGCCGTCGAGGGTCGCGTGCCGATGCACCTGGGTGCAACGCTCACAAGCGCTCACTCTCACGGCGGGCGCGCGCAGCTTACATTTCGCCTGCAAAGCAAAGAGGATCTCGAGATCGACATCGATCACGTGATCGCAGCTACCGGGTACAAAGTCGCAATATCGCGCCTAACGTTTCTGGACGGGGGTCTGCGGGCACGTTTGCATACGGAGAATGAATCACCCGCGGTAAATCGGCATTTCGAATCTTCGGTACCCGGCATGTATTTTCTAGGAACCGCTGCCGCCAACAGCTTTGGTCCTCTGCTGCGATTCGCCTACGGCGCGAATTTCGCAGCGAAACGGGTGGCTGCACGATTGATACGCGATTAGCGGGCTCGCGTCCTCTTCAGTGAAAGGAAGGATCAGCCTGGAACAAACCAGCGAGCCGCGCCGCCTCCGTCTCGATGGAATGCTGCTTGACTACGCGTGTAAATCCCTCGAGACCCATTCGCTCCAAATCCTCTTCAGATCGAGACAGGCAATCTTCGATGGCATTCGCTATATCGGTCGACGATCCTGCCGGGAACAGCCATCCATTGACGTTGTGCTGCACCAACTCCGGTATTCCAGCGACATAGGTCGTCAAAACCGGTTTCCTGAGAGACATGGCCTCCATCAAAACAACCGGCAAACCTTCGGCAAAACTCGGCAGGATGAGTGCCCTGGCCGCAATTAACTCCGCCCGCACTTGCTCGCTGCTGATCCAGCCGGTGATACGCACTCTATCGTTGATCCGATGTGCGTTGATTAACTTTTCCAATGCGGGACGCATCGGGCCATCTCCGGCAATGGTCAAAAACACGTCGACACCTCTTGCAATGAGCCTCACCACGGCATCGAGCAGGAGCATCTGCCCTTTGGCCTCGCTGAGTCTGCCAACACAAACAAACATGCGCGATGAGTTGCGCGGCGAGGGCGACTCCTTGTAGAACTCGCGATCGATTCCACACCGCACGACGTGAACCTTCGGCCAATCCGAATACGAGGTTCGCATATAAATCTGACTTCTGCCAAACGAGCTAATAGCAACCGCAAATCGCGCGTGGCGCAACTTCTCATCCAACGCAAGAGGAGCCACGAACTCACGAGGACCATGCGCAGTGAAACTGAACGAAGGCCCTCCCAGCAGTCTGATGAACATGGCCACTTCCGCGGAGTTCGTGCCGAAATGAGCGTGTACATGTGTCGACGCGTGCTCACGCACCCAACGCAATGCAACGCAAGCCTCCATCACACAGACGAAGTGATGCAGCAGCCGATGATCCGTTTGCGCGGAAAGTCGAGCGGCCAAGCGCAACGCGCGCAGCAGAAGAATTGGAGCGGTCACAAAGCAATAAGCGGAAGGGAGCAACAGGGACAAGGCCCCCCTCCGAAGGATGAATCGGGTTTTCTTTTGTTCACCCTGATCGACCGGATCGGGCAAGTTCTCGTCCCACCCACGCAAGGCAATTCGCTGAACTTCTATCCCCAACCCTTCGAGTGCCAAGATTTCGCGCCGTATGAACGTATGACTTACTTTGGGGTATTGGTTGATAAAATAAGTAATTTTCATTTGTAGCTTCTTGGCCCGCCATACTTGAACGCATTATGAGGTATTTTGCACGTGTAAAATCGCGGAACATTTCTCATTTATAACTATATAATTCAAGCACATCGAGTCCAACATCGCCGCAAACAACTGCGGACGCTGGCATTCTTCGTTCCGCAACCGGACAGCGAGAGAGTCTCCTGATGAGCAACCCTGACGTGGCGGTGGTCATCGTGACGTACAAGTGCGCCCCGCTCACCATCGCATGTCTTGCATCGATTCAAGCGGAACGCGCCGCTCATAAGCTCGCGATCCGTGTCATCGTGGTGGATAACGCGTCGGGCGATCAACCGCAAATCGAACGTGCGGTCACACGCAACAACTGGTCTTCGTGGGTTACGCTGGTGCCGGCCCCGATAAACGGCGGATTTGCCTACGGAAATAATTTGGGCATTTATCATGCGTACCAGCGAGGCCGCCCCGCCTTCATTCATCTGCTAAATCCCGACACTCAAGTGCGTCCAAGCGGCATTGCCTCGCTGGTAGAGTTTTTGGGAAGTCATCCGCAAGTCGGCATCGCCGGCAGCAGCTTCGAAACAGCCGATGGCACACCATGGCCCTTCGCATTTCGGTTCCCGACCCTATTCAGCGAACTTGACAGGGGTCTGCAGGTCGCGTTGGTCACGCGATTGCTGTCCCGATGGACCGTCGCCAAGAACATGTCATCAGCGGCTCAGCCGACCGATTGGATATCCGGCGCCTCCATGATGATTAGGCCCAACGTGTTCGAGACCATCGGCACTCTCGATGAGAACTTCTTTTTATACTTCGAAGAAACGGAATTCTGCCACCGCGCGCTGAAGGCAGGATTCTCCACATGGTACGTACCGTCGAGTCGCGTGATGCACATGATAGGCCAGAGCACAAATCTGGATGACGAAGCTCGCGCAAGCAAGCCGCTGCCGACGTATTGGTTTGAGTCGCGGCGAAGATATTACGCGACAACCCACAGCACTGCCTATGCTGCACTCTGCGACGTGATCGCGATCGTATCAGGCCTCATGGGTCACGTGAAACGTCTGCTGCAGCATAGGTCCGGCACACCGCACTTCGTACGGGATCTTTTTCGGCACAGCGCACTATGGCCGAAGAACTGGACCGTTTCACCGCTAAAGTGCTATTTCCCGCGTCGATGAAGCCGGCGCCGTAAGATTCTATCGACGCTCAGTTACGAAAAGCCGAGGGTGCGGCAATCGGCTTCTCGCCGTTAGCCACTCGGTCGAATATTTCGGAGAGCCTGCCGCCTACCCGTTGCCAAGTAAAATCCTGCGCGCGCATCGATGCGTTTTCCGCGAGACGTTGCCGCAAACCGCGATCATGGGCCAACGATCGGATTGCACGCGCCCAGGCTTCGATATCAAAGGGATCTATGACGCAGCCCTCACGGCCATCGCGAACAATACGGCCCGCCCCCATCGGACTCACAATCGACGGCAAGCCGCATCCCGCAGCTTCATATGTGACCTGGGGCCCACCCTCCTCGTGCGATGGAAATACGAAGACGTCGGCGTCGCGGTAAGCGCTCGCAACATCTCGGACGAAGCCCAATTCCTGGACGTCCGGTCGCGCGAGTTCCCGGGCGCAAATCGAACGGATATCGTGATCGAGTCGACCGGCGATCAGCAACTTTCCTTCGATGCCGGCAAGCGCCCATGCCTTGAGCAGCAAGTTAAGACCCTTACGCACAATACCGCTGCCAACAAATGCGAATACGGGTGCCCGCTCGGGTCGAATTAAATTCACCGATTTAGACAGCCGCTCCGGGCTCCAGCCATAAGATGTCTCCAGAATACGATCATGCTCTATCCCCGCCTCCATAAGACTTCTCTTAACAAAATCGTTCGGGGCCGTGACATAGTCGCATTGACGCATCTGGTCAATTTCATTCGCCAACCAATCCTGCGTAAACGACCCTGCAGGCAATGACCGATCGATATGCGCATACGCTTGAGCGAGAGCGGCCTTGCAGGTCTGCCCCATGCAATTTATTCGTTCCGCGACCACGATGGCACCACGATTCTTTGCGCGGCGTATGAAATCCAAGTTGTAGGGCGGCCAAACGTACGCGATGTCGCCGGCTTGGATGTCGCGAATCGCCAACTGAGTCACAATCCACCCTTGCCAGGCCTGGGTACCAGGTATTTTTAGCGACGCGCGCCAAAGGAAATTATTAAACGCAGGTCGATGGTAGTTGCGATGCACCTCGCGATCTCCACCGATATACCAAAGTTGCCGACGAAGATTCTGCCCGCGCAAGTTCTCGAGGAGTTCCCACACCGTATAGGCAACGCCTCCATAAGCCATGTTATTGCAAAAGATCGTTTGAACTGTCTTCATAGATGCTGGGTGTCGCGCGTCAGGCGCACTCTAGAAAGTTAATTGCGCGTAATCGCGGAACGATTGCTTCCAGCGTTTTTGACGAGCGCTCCAATCGTCAACTGCAATTCGTCAATAAGCTGATATCGGCGTCGATATAGCCCGCGCTTATTGGATGGAATCTCTTCAACCGTGCGTTTGGAGATGCGCGACGGAATAATAAAAAATCCCGTGGCTTCATCCTTGACCCCATCGTGTTCAAGCCATATTTGATCGTAGGTGGACACTTTCTTCGCTCGAGTCAACCAGTGCGAACTGCGGTGGGCGTCGTCGGAAATTCCCAATATTTCCGTGCACCCAAGTTCCTGTCCCAGAATTTTCAAGACATGTATAAGGAAGTCTCGCGGCCGCATTCCATGCATGGCCTTTGTAAACTCCTTGTATAAAGCCTGCCTGTCCCGACCGTCACCTTGCAGATTGCCCACCATTAATTGCAACTTATCTCGTGTTCCAGCCACCAAGAACGTGGCCGTATAAATACGATCGATCCCGTAAAAAAAGCTGATGCCGAGTTCGCCCTCACGGCGCATCCATGCAGGCCTGTCCATGACGATTCTCAACTTGTCCTGCCCAAAATCGTACTGGGCAATCTCCACGGATTTCTTATTTGCCAGATTTAGAAAAGGTAAACATTCATTGACGAGCAGATAGTGATTCTGAATGGCCTGCAATCTATCCCGCACTTTCCAATATCGATTGACGTAGGGTCGAAACACGAATTCGCGGATTTCGGGAAACTGAGACAGCTCCTCCTTTAATAGAGGATTGTTCGATGGCCTTAGAAAGGAGAGGATTGTGAGCAGGGTGGACATTGATTAACGAGCCGAAATAGGTGCTAGAAATCTGTGCGTACGCTGCCAAATCAAAAGATATAGGTCCAAGGTGCAGTTTTGCCGGCTTGAGATTAACTGTTTGCAGCAGTTAGTGATACGGCGCCCGGGGGAACTGAGGAGCCTATCACAGGGCGATTGCGAATTTGTTGAGCGAAAAATGCTGTTTTGATGCTCAACGCCGCGCGCTGAGATTGTCGAACGATGCAAGCGGCGTCCGTGACGCCGCCACGGCAGAGTCCACGCTCGCAACACCGGCTTTCGCCTGTCGGCCCGGTACAAGTCCCCGCGGGATTTTGAGCGGTCTCGCTAGCCCAGATTGATCCGGGGGGAACGACACTCCCAAACGGCACGGCATAGGCCTCCCGAAATCAGCGCCCTGACCTGCACCGCAACGCGCCTGTTCGGTCGATAACGCTGCCTTCGGTTGGGGAGGTTGGGCCGGAACCAGCGACCTAAACGATTTACAGTCCACAGGTGCGTTGACCCAGGAAACCGACCCTTGGGCTTGCAGCGGCCTTGAGTAAAGTCTGGATTTCAACGATATCGGCCTTTCTGGGAGGGACATGGGTCGCCCACGGGGAGTCGCCAATGGGTCGTCACGACTACAAACCGGCCGATTCGAGACGATTTGCCGGCAAGACGGCCGTCTACGCCTGGGCCCGCCCCTCCGCCACCGGTCGCCGATCACTTCCGCGAGAGTCCATTGGCGCCATAGGTTATCGGGCAAATCGATCGCGTGGGGAGCCGGTAATCTCGCGGCGCAGACCACAATCACAAGCTAGAATGCGGACCCAAGGCAGCAATCTCGAGGTGTCCCTGAAACAATCTGTGATGGCTCAGATACTTCTTGGCGCTTGATTCTGCTAGCATTCTTGCGACCCCTGAGGCAGCCTCCATCGAGGAAATCATGCGATCGGTCAGTGATTTAACAATAGAGTCTTTCCTTCCGCGCGCACGAATGAAGGAAATCGCTACGTCCGGGCATTTGTCCTATGCCAATGCCAAACCCTTCCCCCACATCGTCTTGGACGATTTCTTCGATCCCGAACTGGTGGATGGCATTCTCGATGAGTTTCCCAAGCCCGACGCCATTCGCTGGCAGCGCTTCGACAATGCGAACGAGATCAAGCTCGCATCTGCGGCCGATGCATCGTTCGGATCTCTGACGCGGCTGTTCTTGTACCATTTGAACTCCATTACCTTTCTCGAGTTTTTGAGCCAGATCACGGGTGTCGATAAACTGATACCTGACCCTCGGTTCGAGGGCGGTGGACTCCATCAAATCATTCCCGGCGGCAAACTCGGTATCCATGCTGATTTCAACAAGCATGGCGTGTATGGTCTCGACCGCCGATTGAACCTGCTTTTGTACCTGAACAAGAATTGGCGAGAGGAATACGGCGGTCACCTGCAATTGTGGGACCGGGAGATGACACGGTGCGAGGCAAAGGTCTCGCCGATCTTCAATCGAGTCGTGATATTCAGCACCACGGATTTCACTTACCATGGCCACCCGGATCCGCTTCTGTGCCCACAGGGAATGACCCGCAAGTCGCTCGCCCTGTATTACTTCACGAACGGCCGTCCGTCAGATGAGATCACGGGAGAGCACTCGACTATTTTTCGAGCGCGGGGACCCGAGGACTTGCGGCTGACCCCGTCTCAACGCGCACGGAAAATCGCGTACGATCTCGTACCGCCCATCATTATGCGTCGACTCCGCGGTGCGCGAAAGCATTAGGGTACTTTCGATCGCTGAGGAAGAATTTCGCGGCCACACGCGCCGCAAATCGGTAGCTCAAAGCCATTAAAAGAGCCCTAATATGAACAGATCGACCTTCTCGCTCATATTGGTGAGCGTACTCCTTTCCTCCGTCGCGCAATTGGTGTTAAAGGAAGGAATGAGCAGTCTTACCGTGCCCGCGGCTGGTGGCCTCGGCTTCAGCATGCGCACGGTCATTTCCATCGCAACGAATGCCAAAGTTCTTTGCGGATTATTGATCTATTTCGCGAGCGCTGCGGTTTGGCTGTTCGTGCTCGCACAGACCGCCGTCGGCCTTGCATATCCGTTCGTCGGCCTGGGCTTCGTCGTAACCATGCTGTTGGCGTGGCTCATTCTTGGTGAAACGCCATCGATCGCACAAATCATCGGGACGCTGACCATTTGCGTGGGTGTCGTCGTCCTGTCACGCGCATGATCAACTCGGGAATACAAGACGACGTCCCACTCTGCGTGAATTGCGATTACGCGTTGCTGAAGACCGACGTCCTTCAAGAAGCGATATTCCTTTTTATCAAGAAAAGCCCCTTGAATATAATTCGGCTCGCGATTTGGATCCTGCGGGGGCGGTCGGAGCTCATTCAGCGCGTTTCCGCGGAAGTCCAAATCAATTGGCCCACCGTTCCACGTATGGACGCGGTTGTGCAACGCATGCGCGCGGCGCACGCTGACAATCGTCCCGTCTTTCTCCTGACCTCGATGCCTGAAAAATGGGCGCAAGAGGTGTCGGCCGAATTTCAATTCTCCAAGCCCATCCTCGTCGGCAATGTAAACTCCGGTGCGTCCGCCGACGACCCTGCGACCCAAATTGCAAATCGATTTGGCTTGGGCGGTTTCGACTATATCGGCGAGGGTCGACGGGACCTTTCCATCTGCAAAGCCGCGCGAAACACCCTCATCGTCGCTTCGGACCGTGCAGCAACGCCTGCGGACGGATTCAATTCATCGGCTCAATCGCTCAGTGTAGGCGATCGCTCCGGTCCATTGGTCATCCTAAAGATGATTCGCGTCCATCAGTGGCTCAAGAATTTCCTTATCTTGGTGCCCTTGCTCGCGGCCCATCGATTGACGTCTGTTCGAAGCATCGGACTCGCGGCGGTCGCCTTCCTGGCATTCAGCTTCTGTGCTTCGTCCGTCTATGTGCTGAACGATCTGCTCGATCTGGAATCGGACCGCCAGCACGTTCGAAAGCGAAATCGACCAATCGCCGCCGGCAAGGTCACCATAAATCAAGCGCTGCTGGTCGCTGCCACGCTTTTGGCCGGCTCGGCTTGGCTGGCGTGGGAGGTTTCACCGCTTTTCGCACTGACTGTCGGGGTGTATTTCATCATGACGCTGACGTATTCTCTGCGTCTGAAGCGCCAGGTCATCGTGGATGTCATGTTGCTGGCCGCCCTGTACACCGTTCGCGTCGTGGCGGGTGCGGTGGCGACACTCGTGATCCCCTCCTTTTGGTTGCTGGCGCTGTCCATGTTCCTGTTCCTGAGCTTGGCGGTGGTGAAGCGATATTCAGAAATGCTGGTTACCCTGGCGCAGGAAAAGCAGTACGCCGCCGGCCGCGGCTATCGCGTCGAGGACTTGCCGGTACTTCTCTCGCTTGGAGTCGGCGCCGGCATGGCGGCAATAGTCGTACTCGCGCTATACATCAATGATGCCTCCACGATCAAACTGTATCCGACGACTATCTGGCTTTGGCCGGTTCCTCCTCTGATGCTCTACTGGGTGAGCCGAGTATGGATGAAGGCGCATCGTGGCGAAATGCACGACGATCCGGTCGTATTCGCCATGCGTGACTGGCAGAGCCTCATAACGCTGGTGCTGCTGGGAGCGTGCTTTGCCGCGGCGGCAACCACTTGGCCTATCAGCTAAGCACCCCCGTATGAGCCGCATTACGCCAGCGCTCGAAGGCGGAATCGCGCCGGCATATTGGGCTCGTCCTTCGGTCATCGTCGGAAGCGCCCTGTTGTTGCGCTTGATCTGGGCTGCGTCCGTGCCGTCGGTTCCTGTATCGGACGGAGTTCTGTACGATGCTTTCGCGAAAAGCATTGCGGCAGGTCATGGGTACGCCTTTCCGGACGGCACATTGACGGAATATTGGCCTGTCGGAACTTCCGCGGTCTACGCACTCCTATATAAGATATTCGGTGTGCACGCCTGGGTGGTGCCGGCCTTCCAGGCATTGCTTGGCACAGCGACAGTCGCATTGACTTGGAGAATCGCGCGCCAGGCATTTGGTTCCACGGTGGCAGCGCTCGCGGCCTGGCTGACTGCAATATGGCCGCTGCTCATTGAATTCACTACCATATATGCCAGCGAGCCATTGTTCATCGCGCTGATCCTGGCCTCGCTCAGTATCTGGATTTCTCGGCGCCTCCCGTTTGCCGTCCGTATGATCGCGTGGGGCGCGTGTATTGCGGCCGCCACTTATGTCCGACCGACTGCATGGCCGCTACTGCTGGTCTTTCCGGCGATCCAATGGTTCTGCGATCGGGACTGGAAAGCACTCGCCGTGGGCGGGGCGCTAGCGGTGCTAACCGCTTCACTTCTGTTCGCACCGTGGTCCTACCGAAGCATGGTTCTCTTCGACAGGTTCGTCCTCGTCTCGGCAAACGGCGGCGCCAACTTGTGGATGGGCAACAATCCAGCCTCTACCGGCGGCTACATGGAGCTTCCAAACAAAACATTCCCGACCGAGGTGGATCGGGACCGCTACTACGGCCACCAAGCCGTAAACTACATTCTCTCCAATCCGGTCGCGTACGTGAAACTGTCGTTCAAGCGAGTTATCACCACATACAGCCGCGAAACGATCGGCGTCGTCTGGAACGAATCAGGACTGAGTTCGAAATACGGCCACGCATCATTAGCAGCACTCAAGGGTATCTCGAGCGCATACTGGTGGATCATGGTGATCCTAGGATTTTTCGGGATCGCGCGCGTCATCCATCGGCGCATTGCCTCTCGAACGTGGCCCTTGCTCGCGAGTTTCACGTATCTTTCGATCGTTCCCGTCCTGACCGTTTCGATGGATCGGTATCACGTTCCGATCGATCCTATGCTGGCAATATTTGCCGCGTACGGATTACTGACGTTAATTGCCCCGCATTCGCAACGCGAATAAAGTTGGTTCGCGGTGCTCAGGGCCAGAGGCTCGCCACTCCAGCTCCAAGTGCTGCGCCCAGCCCGACGAATAGCAGAGAACGCGATTCAGCGACGATCGAGAACATGCGGTGTCTGATCAAACCCGTCCAGATGACGATCAGGGGGGGCAATTCTGACAAGGCAATGGCCCAAATGACGCCCTCGATGCCCCACTGCGACCAGCTGACTGGAATGGCGATGAACATAGCGACGGTGCGGCAAAGGTTCTGCAGGAACGAGTACTTGGGGTGCCCGAGTGCTATGAGGCAGGATTCGCTGTTCGAAAGCGTTGCCACCAACAACAGTCGAACGCACAATACCTGCAACATCCATCCTGCATCGTGGTAGCGCGGATCGTACAACAACGCGACGACGTGGTTTCCAAGAAGCATGAGGGCGGCTATGGGCAAGATCATGCCGGCGTCGACCGCGAGCCGGGTACGCAACACTACCTGCCGCATTCGGCCCGGCCCTTCGTGAGCGACCCTGCTATATGCGGGATACAGAACGTCGGAGTTGATCTTGAGAACCAC
>Ga0134126_10009446_pt1 | contig 12282 bp, 10 predicted proteins | sample KB31752_FD_96881 | JGI IMG/M metagenome (GOLD analysis project Ga0134126, IMG submission 96881) | Terrestrial soil microbial communities with excess Nitrogen fertilizer from Kellogg Biological Station, Michigan, USA - KB3-175-2 | ecosystem: Environmental > Terrestrial > Soil > Unclassified ...
ATGATTGACTATCGATATGTCCACGAGAGATTGAAGAAGGTTCGCCGTCGAGTGTTCCGAGGCTCAGAGATTTTAAAGCGCCAGAAGGCAAGACGACTGCGACAGGTTCGGAAGGCCGATATTAAAGCTGCGCTGGAACGGTCGAAGGAGGTATTAAAGAAGACGTGAAGCAATCGCGTAGCCGTACTCCTCAATGAACCCGCCCGCATGCTTCTTGATTGCTCGTTCAATCCTCTGAGCTGCATTCCGGGATCTCATCCGAATCTTCTTGGTGATGCAGATGTGTTCTATACGTGTTGTGCCGTGTCCGCTATCGTGGTGGTACGTTCGATAGACAGGACGCAAGAGAATCCACACTGACCGGCCAATGTTGACCGCTCGTGCATACGAATCGTTTCTGCTCTGTGGGCAATACGTGCTATACAAATCACCAGCAATACCCGCCACGAGGATATCAAGGGCGCTCCGTTTTTTCTGACGGAGAATCCATGCGAAGAGTGCTTGCTGTTTCTCCAAGGGAGTGAGCGACGGCCAAGACTGATATCCAGGACAAGCGTAGGTTGCCCACTCAGTAGCGCAATCGAGAATCATCTTCTCAATCGCTGGATCTTTCTTTTTGGCACTCAGTAAGACTTGCTTCACAGCCTTGCGCCACTTCTGAATGGTTCGGCGTCTCACAAGATGGAAGTCGTAACCTCCATCCGTCACCCTGAATCCACCGGCGTACCGCAATGGTGGTTTTCTATATGTTATTGTTTCCATGATTCCCTACAAATTCCTTTCATGTAAATGACAGACGAACGCACACGTACACTTTGCGAGCATCTGGCAGCATCCGCCATCACTTGCCAGCACAACGCATCATCTGTGTCATTGTGTGACGATGTGCTATCACTCGTCATCACGTGCTATCACTTTGGTAGGTGGACCGGAGCCGTCGAGGAGTCCTTCCTAGGACGGAAGGCGACAGCCGTAGCTCGACTGTAGACAGTTCCAGACGCTCAACTACCCCAACGGATATGTTATCCCTTGCGTATCCTTGTAGATCAATGACTTTACGGGCTGGACAATGGCAAGCGGACGGCAATGGCGTCAAATCTTAGGTTCCAAGCCCGCTCCGATCGGCCCGAAGACTACAGCACAGGCACACCAGGCAGACGCACCACGCGCACAACCCCGTCCTCCCATGCTGCTTCGAACAGTCCGGCGCACCATGCCGACTGGCTACCCACCGGGGGAAAACTGATGTGCACTGATCAGCGCTTGGGATTAAATATTTTAGCACATTCCAGTGGTTACGAGGCTACGAAGAACACCGACTGATACGGGTAAGGTAATCATGAAGCGTATCTTGGAGGCAACCAGCACAGTTGAAACTGTGAGTGAACCCAGGTCAAGAAACTTGTAACGCCAGGTCTTAACTGGAAGGCTTCTGGATCACCGTATAGGCCGAACAACACACCATCGACATCGAGATACAAGACTGGCTTCTTCATGGGCTTGTCCTTTTTACTGACAGATAACCTGAGCACCAATCTGGCTACACAACCGGCTCCGCTCCCCTGGACCTGGCGTGAACCAGAAGGATTGGTTCCCGTGTGAGGGTGGAGCAGAGGGCTTGGCGCTGTAGTAGCCCTCGATCATGGCTTCGTTCTGCTTCATGGTCTGGCTGTTCACCCAATCGTTGTAATTCCTTCGGTCGGCTTCGGTCGTCCTACGGCTATTGGGGCTCATTGGAGACCACGTATCATTCATCTGCATCTTGCCCGATTCATCGAAGTAGAACGCAGAATCTTCGCCGAAGGCAGCACTCGCACCAAGCAGGATCGTTCCGATGATCGAGGCAATGAGAAGTGCGTGAAGGGTGTCGAACGCGCGTGAAACTAGATCATTCATGGTAAGGACTCCTTTCTTTGTATCGTATGAAAACGAGATTAAGGTAGGTTCGGATTACTTGCAAATGTGCCTACAGTCCGGTAGACTTGGGGAATCTACAGTTTCTTCTAAGTTGGCAGGATGTTTGGGTAAGTTTCTGCGGGATTTTTGATTTCTATTCTACGTCCCGGCTTCGGCACCAAACTTCGTTTCCTTGTGCTCAAGATTTTTCTGCATCGCCATTTCTGACATCTGCCGATATCTGCTCCAGCGTCTTTTCGGACTGGAATGTCAGGTGGCTGCTCTGTTCCGGGAAAGCAGCTAAAGTATGATCGAAGATGTAACGGCGATAGAGAATAAAAAAGACGTAGGCCAGGTATCTTCGACGACCTTGCGGTATAGCCGCTGACCCTCGGTCAGCCGGCACGCCAGAAGCGGTTCAATCAAAAACGACTGGCGCCCCGGCGACGAGCATGCGCGAGAATTCACGAAGTACGCTTCTGCAATGAACCAATCCGCTCCTGCTCTGGTGAAACTGTCCGTTCTTCTCCATAAACGCTTTCGTCGGGTCTCGCTGGCGCTCTACAGAAGAAACATGCCGCTTTCAATGCTCAATGTCGTCTTGTATCCGACATATCTCTTTCAGTTTGTGGCGGCGCATCACAGGCTTCCGATAAGGCCGGCCCGGTTATTTAATGATTTCCTTTTTCAAGTGAAGTCTGGGTCTGAACTGGAACGCTCGTTACGGAGACGCGTGACCGACAAGGAGTACTGCAAGCTGTACACAGAGGAGAGGCTCGGTGCGGGAACAACCACTCCAACGACACGCGTTTTGCGGACCGAGGACGAAGTTGAGCGATATAGGCCACCGGCATTTCCTTGCGTGATTAAGCCGACGAATAGCTCGGGAAGGGTGATCATCGCGCGCTCGGAGGCTGAATATGTGACGGCCTTGCCCAAGATTAAGAATTGGTTTCACGAGGACTATTTTCTGTCCGATCTGGAAAAGAACTACGCCACCCTTGAGCGGAAAGTCATCTTTGAGGAGTACATCGACGATTCTTTTTCGCTTGAGGGATCAGTTCACTGTCTGAGAGGAGAGCCCAAGCTTGTCAGCCTGATTGATCGGTACACCAAGGCGCGGCAGACGTTCGACATCGATGGAACGCCTTTAGGAGTAAGCTTGTTTTATCCCTTACAAGATTTCCAACCGGCGAGCTGGGACTTCTTGCCGGGCCTGTTGAATCAATCGAGAACTCTGTCCGCCGAGTTCACATATATAAGAGTAGACTTTTTTACCGATACGAAGCGGGTGCTTTTCGGTGAGCTGACGAATTTGCCCGCAGGCGGGATTGGGCGATTTTATCCTGACGATGGGGAGAAGGTATTTTCCGAGGTGTTCTTTCGGCCTGTGCGCCGACAAAGTCCAACGGCCAATTCACCGTCAAACACCCTTTTCGCTCGTTGATCCCCAAGATGCCGTCGACCTGGGCAATGAGATCCTGTTTGGGGACAGAGATACCAAAAAATTTGGTCATCCAGGCATAAAGGTGTTCTTTGTCCCGAAATACCCATTCATGGATCACGGTCGCCCTCCGGATCTTGTGGTAGCCGGCCAGCTTCACTATCCGGACAAAGCCATTTTTGAGGTAGTTCCCGACGTGTCCCGTAGGAGTATGTTTTCCCACAAATCCGTCAAGGAAACGGCTTGTGGGGGAATCCGTCGTCACCTCTACCATTAACAGCCGTCCACCGACCCTAAGTGCCTTTCGGGTGGCTGCAATGAACTGAAACTGTTCCTGATCCGTAAGATGATGTATGCCTGCAATGGATATCACCGCGTCGAAATAGTTCTTTCGTATGCCGGTCAAGTCGAAGTCTGTTTTGAGAATATTCCATTTGCGTAACGTAGCCGGAACGACGAAATCCGCGAACGTAACCTGCTCATTTGTCGCGACGGTCTTTATCAGGCTGCCTTCAAATGGAACATTGAGGACTCGTCGCGCTTCGAGACGTTTTATCGCGTCATAGAGATATTGAATCTCCGACACGCGAGGAGAATTATCATTGGCATAGGCATGGATGAGATCGTCGTTATTCCCGAATCGTTCTTGGTACGTCGTCGGCATGGCTCACCTCGATCGTCGTTTCGCGGGCAGGGTTTCTCCGATCACGTCCTTACTAGGCTGATCGGTGTACTTATCAGAGCAAGCCAATTGCTACAACTCAAAAGGTGTCATGCCAAAGTAGGGGGCATGGAGCAAGAGGCGTGGGTTCCGGGTTCCATAGAATACGCAAACGGGCGAGGCAGTTGCATTGGTTTGCCCAAGCCTGTGTCGCAGCGATCGCAATCAATAACAATAGGACGACCGAACGGTGCGTTGTAGAAGTAGATGAAATGCGTACAATGGTTGTATTGTAAGCGAGCGTAAGGCATTCTAAGTCATTGCTGAAAGGCAGGTACACGATGAGGCTAGTCGTGCTCGTAGGCGTGTTGACCTTGACCAGTGCGTCCGTCATGGCTGCAGCGGACTCGGTACGTATTGATTCGAAGAAAACGATACCAGCGATACCCTTGGCCGGAGAGGAGCCATACGAGGCGCTGAAGCGTGGAGATTTCAGGCTCGCGGCGGGACTCTTTTACCCCTTGGCGGAGAGAGGAGATGCACGAGCGCAGTACAATCTCGGGCTACTATACGCCAGCGGTCTGGGAGTGACGCACGACTACCAGGCGGCGCTGAAATGGCATCGCATGGCCGCAAAGCAGGGTCATGCGGGAGCGCAGAACGAATTGGCGCAAATGTATTCCAAGGGACAAGGCGTTCAGCAGGACCATATTCGTGCCCATATGTGGTACAGCATCGCAGCGGAATCGTTAAGCGGCGGGTCCAAACAAGAGTTGGAGAAGGATCGAGAAAAGACGGTATCACAGATGACTCCGGCTCAGATCCAGAAGGCGCAGGAGTTGGCCAGACAGTGCCTAGAATCGAAGCTCAAGAAGTGTGACGAGAAGTAACGCCCGCATCATAAGTTGAAGCCATGTCGCCGGCGACCACACCCTGCCGGACCAGTTTTTATCTCAGCGCGCCATTGAACTGTCTCGCCATGAGACAGTCCTCCCGCGGAGTCCTATCCAGTAGGTTGACATGGTGGTTCACCAAGCTAAGAGCCTCTTCCTTGAAGCTATCGGGAAAATCTCACAAGCTTGTCATTTCAGCACTGCGTGAGGTGAACGGAGCAAGCCGTGGAGCTCCACCAGTGGACTCTCGTATTTGTCGAGATATAGACTGTACGAGAAAGGGTAATACGACGAGGGATTCTTCTAGAACTCTCGCTATCTCTTTTGGCGAAGAATCATTGGTATGCGGTGCACGATGAAGGTGCTGAGGACTAGTAGGCTCCCGTTGTGCGGAACCGTTCTCGGTGTAGGAACGGCGCTTTGTGTCGCCCTGCCATTGGATCTTACTGCCGAAGCAGACGATACGGCGCTGGAGCGCCCAGGCTTCTCGCTTGTGACTCGAGACGGCTCCGGCGATACAGGTCTGTATACTTCGATCGCCATTGGGGCCGACGGTCTAGGCCTCGTCAGTTACTATGATGCGACCAATGGGGATCTGAAAGTGGCTCACTGTTCAAACCAGATGTGCACCGCCGCGATGATCAGCTCGCTGGATCGCGCCGGGGATGTCGGCCGGTACACCTCTATCGCGCTTGGGAGCGACGACCTCGGCCTCATGAGTTACTACGACGCGACGAATGGAGATCTGAAAGTCGCCCACTGTGTTGATATCGCCTGTACGTCGGCCACGCTTAAGACGCTCGACCATGCTGGGGACGTCGGCCAGTACGGTTCTTTGACCATCGGCATCGACAAGCTTCCGCTCATCACCTACTACGATGGCACGAACGGCGACCTGAAGATTGCGCACTGCACCGATGTGGCCTGTGAGGCCGCGACGATTACCGTTCTCACGTTTCTGCAGGCAGAGGAGAACGTCGGCCAATATACCTCGGTCACCATCGCCGGAGGGCAGGGTCTCATCAGCTATTACGACGCGACCGATCGCTACCTGAAATCGGCGCTCTGTCCTGATTTGTCCTGTACGGAACCGACTCTCACAACGACTCCTGATAAAACCGGCGATGTGGGCCGATTCAGCTCGGTTGCGATCGGGACGGACAGTCGCCCCCTCATCAGCTATTACGATGCGACGAACGGCGATCTCAAAGTCATCCATTGCGAGGAGGTCGTGTGCGTTTCTCCGACGCGCACCGTTCTTGAGAGCGAAGGCAATGTCGGCCAGTACACGTCCATCGTGATCGGAGCCGATGGCCTGGCCCTCATCAGCTACTACGACGTGACGAACGGGGATTTGAAGGTGGCCCACTGTGGCGATGTCGCCTGTACCTCCGCCACCCTTGCCACGCCGGACAGGACCGGCAACGTCGGCTCATCCACGTCCGTTGCCATCGGGACAGACGGTCTGCCCCTCATCAGTTACTACGACGTCACCAACGGCGATCTGAAGGTTGCTCATTGTGGCGACGTGGGTTGCACCGACGCGACTGTTACCCCATTGGACGGAGCAGCTATTAACGTCGGCGCGTCCTCTGCGATGGTGCTGGGGGCCGACGGCAAGGCAGTGATCAGCTACTACGATGCGACGAACGGCGACCTCAGGGTGGTTCACTGCGCGGACCTCGCCTGCGCGTCTGCCACGCTGACGACCGTTCAGAACCAGGACAACGTCGGTCAGGACAGTTCTGTGGCTATCGGCGCAGATGAGCTTCCCCTCATCAGTTACTATGACGCAACGAATGGGGATCTGCGAGTCGCGCACTGTACCGATGTCGCGTGCACCATGGCGACCACATTTACGTTAGATCAGGCGGGTCAGGTCGGTCAGTTTACGTCGATGACGATCGGGATGGACGGACGAGGTCTCATCAGCTATTACGATGCCACGAACGGCGATCTAAAAGTGGCCCATTGCGATGATGTCGCTTGTCGCTCGGCCAAGATTACCATCTTGGTCAGCAAGGGCGATGTCGGTCAGTTCACCTCGACCACCGTAGGTGCCGATGGACTGGCGCTCATCAGCTACTATGACATCACGAACGAAGACCTGAAAATTGCGCATTGCGACGATGTTGTTTGTGGTTCTGCGACAGAAAGCACGTTGGACAGTAGGGGTAATGTCGGCCGGTATAGTTCTGTGACGATCGGGTCCGATGGACTCGCGTTGATCAGTTACTACGATGGCACAAACGACGATCTGAAAGTAGCTCACTGCATCGACCTAACCTGCAGCTCTGCCAAAGTGCATACTCTTCATAGCAAGGGCAGCATCGGCCAATTCACGTCCGTCACCATTGGTCAAGATGGCCGTGGCCTGATCAGCTATTACGATGCCATGAACGGGGATTTACGAGTCGCGCATTGCGCCAATGTTGACTGCGAAACGGCGACCCACAATGCCGTCCAGAGCTTGGACGATGTCGGTCGATTTACGACGATCATCACCGGGAAGGACGGCCGGGCTCTGATCAGCTACTACGATGTAACGAACGGGGATTTGAAAGTGGCGCATTGCTCCAACAGCTTCTGCGTTCCCTATACCCGTCATTGAAACGAATCTCTTCCAATACCACTCGGCTTGTGCGTGACGGCTCCTATTTACGACGAGTAAAGATTTCTGATCTCTATCAAAGTCTTTTCGATTTCCTGCGGTGAGTTCAGGAGGCTCGGCGCGAGCCTGGCATACTGCATTGCGTATGGTGTCACGCTGCCGACGATGCCGCGCTGACGAAGTTTTTCCACGACGGCGCGAGGCGCCATACCGGCCACCTCGAAACAGACGATCCCCGCCGAAAGATCCTGTGATATCGGTGTGTGCAAGGTCACGTGTGGCATGGCCGCCAAGCCTTGCTTCAATTGTTGATTGAGTTCGTAGATGCGCTGGGTCACCTTGGACCTCCCGACGGTTTGATGAAGCGTGAAGGCTTCATCCAGCGCCCAACGATGTTCGAACGAGTGGAACCCGCCGGGTGTCATATAGATGGATTGCGGAAGACCGTGCGGTGATCCATTTTTCAGCCAAATCTCAAAAGCTTGCGAATTGAAGGTCGGGATAATTGCCTGGGCCATCGGCCAGGCATGCGGGTGGCCCCAAACGAGACCGGTTCCACGAGGGCCGAACATCCATTTGTGAGTCCCAGCGATCAAAAAATCACAGCCGAGTTCGCTGAGGCGAAAGTCTTCGACACCCAACGCGTGAACTCCATCCACACAGAAGATCACCCGGTCCTGCTCGGCTCTCGAGCGATTGATGGCCTGGATCGCTTGAGCCATTTCATGGATCGGTAGTTTGAGCCCGGTGTTGGAATGGACCCAGGTAACGGCCACGATGCGTGTGGCGGAGGTGATGCCTTTGCGCAGGGAATCGATGATCTCGTCTCGGGAGACGGTCTTGAGTGCACGATACAGGGAGATCTGCCGAACCTTGGCGCCTGTACGTTCGGCGCGAAGGCGGAGAGAAGTTTCCGTCGAATAATGGTCGTGGATGGTCGTCAAGATTTCCTGTCCGGCTTGAAGCCGTAAGCCGCCGTAGAGGAGACCCAGCCCCATCGTCGTACTGTCGGTCAGGGCAATGTCTGTGGGCTGAGCACCCAGATAATCGGCCGCCGCCTGAAGAACCTTCGCTTCCTCTTTTTCTTCGTGCTCATACCAATAGCCTATAGGATCCGAGTCCAGGCCGGTGCGATGTCGTTCGATCGCTTGGCGTACCGGCGTGGGATGGGACGCAAGGAAGAACGCCGCGAGATGGATGAGTTGCGGAGACAATGGAAACTGTGCCCGCAGGTCATCCCAGCTTTTGAACCCGCTCTGCGGAGGTTGTTGATCGGCAGAAGCTCGATCATATGCACTTGCCAGAACCGCTGCGCTTAACGCCAAGCCGGTACGCACAAGGAAACCTCGACGTCCCATGTCGTTCATACGAACCTCCAGGTCAAAACTGACGGCTTACTCTCCTGCTTGTCCAGAAAGGTAGACAAGAAACGACCGTGACTATTCCAGCGGGCTAGAAGACAGCAGCAATAAAGGACGATTCTGCTAGGAGTGATAGCTCTCCATCGGCGGACAACTACAAACGAGATGGCGGTCCCCGTACGCTTCGTCGATACGGCTCACGCTCGGCCAGAACTTGTTGCTCCTGAGCCAAGGAGCAGGAAACGCCGCCAGTTCCCGGCTATAGGGGCGATTCCACTCCGTCGCCGTCACCATCGCGGCGGTATGAGGGGCATTCTTCAGCACATTGTTCGTTCGCGGTTGGCGCCCATCGATGATCTCCTGAATCTCGGCACGGATCAGGATAAGTGCTTCGCAGAACCGATCGAGCTCGCTCTTGGCTTCACTTTCCGTCGGTTCGATCATGAGCGTGCCTGCTACCGGGAACGAAACGGTCGGCGCATGGAAGCCATAGTCCATCAACCGCTTGGCGACATCCATCGCCTCGATACCGGCGCTGTCCTTGAATTCACGCAGATCCAGGATGAACTCATGAGCCACCAGTCCTGAGTCCCCCTTGTACAAAATGGAGTAATGCTTTTCCAACCGCTTGACCATGTAGTTGGCATTGAGGATGGCCACCTGTGTGGCTTTGGTCAACCCGTCACGACCCATTAAGGCGATGTACATCCATGAAATCGGCAGGATGCTCGGACTGCCGAACGGAGCTGCCGAGACAGGACCGATGGCTTGAGGCGCACCAAGCTTGACCACGGGATGCCCCGGAAGAAACGGCACGAGATGCCGCGCCACTCCGATCGGTCCCACGCCAGGCCCTCCGCCTCCATGGGGAATACAAAACGTCTTATGGAGGTTGAGATGGCAGACATCGGCGCCGATGTCTCCCAGACGGCAGAGGCCCACCATGGCATTCATATTGGCCCCGTCGATGTAGACTTGACCGCCATGGGTATGGACGATTTGGCAAATGCGCCGCACGCCCGCCTCAAATACTCCGTGGGTCGACGGATACGTGAGCATCAGGGCCGACAATCGATCTCGATAATGAGCTGCCTTGGCTTCCAGATCGTCGATATCCACGTTTCCGTTCCGATCACACGCGACGACGACAACCTCCATGCCGACCATGGCGGCGCTGGCGGGGTTCGTGCCGTGGGCTGAGACGGGGATTAAGCAGACATCTCGGTGTGTTTCCCCCTTCGACCGATGGTAGGCTCGAATCACCATCAGGCCGGAATATTCGCCCTGGGACCCCGCATTCGGTTGGAGGGAAAAGGCGGCAAATCCGGCAATCTCAGCCAGCCACGATTCGAGCTGTCCGAACAAGGTCCGATAGCCGAGCGTTTGTTCACCCGGCGCGAAGGGATGCAGCCGAGCGAACTCCGGCCAGGTCACCGGCAGCATTTCAGCGGTGGCGTTCAGCTTCATCGTGCAGGAGCCCAACGGAATCATCGAGTGGACGAGGGACAGGTCTTTAGTCTGCAACCGGTGGAGATAGCGGAGCATCTCGTGCTCGGAATGATAACGATGGAACACCTCGTGCGTCAGATATTTACTGGTTCTGGCCAAAGGTGACGAGTAGCTGAAATCAATGTCCGCCGCAAGATCGGAGAGACGGAACGGCAAGTGATCATGGCCGACAAAAATCCGTAGTAAACGCTGTACTTCTTCCTCGGAGCTGACTTCGTCGAGCGAGACGCCGATCGAGCCGTCCTCATAAGACCTGAAATTGATCCCTTGTTCGTTCGCCCGCGTTGCTATGTGATCTGCTTGAGCCTTGGGTACTGATACCCGAATGGTATCGAAGAAGACTTTCGGTAAGACGTCGAACCCAAGTCGGCGCAGACCTTCAGCCAACAGCAACGTGAGGCCGCGTACACGTTCGGCGATCCGGCGCAACCCGTCCGGCCCGTGGTACACCGCATACATGGCGGCCATGACGGCCAACAAGACTTGAGCCGTACAGATGTTACTGGTAGCCTTCTCCCGTCGAATATGTTGCTCCCTCGTCTGAAGCGAAAGCCTAATGGCCGATTGGCCGGTCACATCTTTTGAGATACCAACCAGGCGACCCGGCACCTGCCGTTTGTACTCCTCTCTGGTAGCCAGAAACGCGGCATGAGGGCCACCAAAGCCGATCGGCACACCGAACCGTTGTGTCGAACCGACGGCAATATCGGCACCGAATTCCCCGGGCGAACGGAGCAAGGTCAAGGCGAGAAGATCGGTGGCAACCGCCACTCGAACATCGGCCTCATGAGCCTGCGCGACCAATGTGCTGAAATCACCCACGTAGCCGTCTGTAGCCGGGTACTGCAACAGAATGCCGCACAGCTGAGGACTCGAACAATCAACGGAGGAGGCGACACCGGTCTTGATGACGATACCCAAAGGTTCGGCTCTGGTCTGCAACACCGCCAAGGTCTGGGGATGGCAATCGCGCGAGACAAAAAATTCCTTTCGTTCCTCGCCCGCGTTGCGGGCGATCGTGTAACACATCGCCATCGCTTCAGCTGCAGCGGTCGCTTCATCCAACAGCGAGGCATTCGCCAGCGGCAGACCGGTCAGGTCCGCCACCATAGTCTGGAAGTTCACGAGTGCCTCTAAGCGGCCTTGTGAAATCTCTGCTTGATATGGGGTGTATTGCGTATACCATGCAGGATTTTCTAGAATATTTCGCTGGATCACGCCCGGGGTGACGCAATTGTAGTACCCCATGCCGATCAGCGATCGATAGACTTTATTTTGAGACGCGATGCCTTTCAGGCGGGCCAGGACGGCCTGCTCGCCGTCGCCGTCCGGAATGTCCAGAGACCGACGAAAACGAAGGTCGGGAGGAATGGCCGTATCGGCCAACGTATCGAGCGACAGTAGACCCAACGAGGCCAGCATTTCCTGAATATCGGCCCTTGTGGGACCCAGGTGCCGGTGAACAAAGTCATCGGTCGGTTGGAGCCAATTCTGAGTGATCATGGAGCCGGCTGTCCCTCCGTTTGGTTCGCGGGGACGGTGAGAGGTATCCCCGTCAATTGGGCACCGTACCACGCTGTCGGCTCTTTTTCCAAGAGACCGGATCCGTTTTCGGGGATGATTTCATGGTGGTCATGATAATAGATAGGTGGGTTGCGAGGGCCTTGTCTGAAGCAGCCGTCGGGCTCGGCTGCGCACGGGTAAATCGTCTTGCAGAGGGGCCGGCTTTGGTTGCTTTTCACATAATTCACGCTATTGTTAGCTCATACCTCCAGTCCGGGAAGCCGGCCTATGGTCGCCACGAAGCCGGGCTCCGATGAAAGGGCAGAGAAAGGATCACCGCGGCGCTTCTCGATGGTAAAAGCTATCGTCATAACGCTTGTTCTCGGTACCACGGTGGTCATCGG
>Ga0134126_10009447_pt1 | contig 12282 bp, 8 predicted proteins | sample KB31752_FD_96881 | JGI IMG/M metagenome (GOLD analysis project Ga0134126, IMG submission 96881) | Terrestrial soil microbial communities with excess Nitrogen fertilizer from Kellogg Biological Station, Michigan, USA - KB3-175-2 | ecosystem: Environmental > Terrestrial > Soil > Unclassified ...
CGCATCGGCCAGACGCAACGCCGCGAACCAATCCGGATCGGTGCGCGCGGGCATGCGCCAGGATATGAACAGAGTCGGAAATTGAATGGCTGCGTCGGTGACGGTTTCGCGTTTCTCCGCGGTGCGTTTCGGTTCGCGGACATCCGGGACCCGGGGGGCCGGCCCGGAGGGAATAGATTCGAAATACTTGCGAATGAGCGTTCGCGCCTTTGACGCATCGAACTCGCCCACTAAGGCAATGGCCGCGTTGCGAGGGGTGAAGTAAGCGCGATGATATTGATTGATGTCGTCCACTGTGATTCGCCCGGCCTCTTCCGGAGTGTTCCACCCCAGGCGCCGGTTCACGGCATTGTCGAAGGAGAGCTCCACCAGGCGTGCGGAATATTTGTTGGTGGGCTGGCTGATGAACGCGTTACGCTCCTGCAGAAAGACGCCGCGCGCGGTGGCGAGTCCGTCCGCTGTCAGTTCCAGCCCCCGCATGCGGTCTGCCTCCAGGAAGAGCCCCATCTCCAGTTGATTAGCGGGGAGTTGGTCGGAGTACCAGGACGTATCGCTCCCCGTGAGAGCGTTGATGCTCCCACCGGCGTTCGAAACCGTCGTCACAAGTGCGCCCTGTGCCACGTTCGCGGAACCCTGAAACATCGCGTGCTCCGTCAGATGCGCGACTCCCTCATGGCCGAGTGGCTCATACCGCTCTCCGGCGCGGTAGGCCACCGCCACGGTCAGGCTGGGCGAGCTGTGATCCGGGGAAAGCACGACCCGCAGGCCGTTCGCCAGCGTGAATGTCTCTAACGGCATCCGCACGGAATCGGTATCGCGCGTCAACCACCAGTACGCCCCAGCCGCCGTCACGACGACAATCATTGCGGCGAGCGCGAGCTGTGCCTTCGGCATTCTGCGCCGCGATGGCGCCGGCGCGCCCTGCAGCGCCTGAATCAAGTCATCGACGCTCTGAAATCGCGCGGCCGGGTCCTTCTCCAGACATCTCAGAATGGCCGCCTCAACGTGTTTGGGCAGATTGGGGTCGATTTGCCGCGGAGGCTTGGGACGCTCCCGGATCTGCTTCAGGGCAAGCGTTACCGCGGTATCGCCGGTGAACGCCGCTTTGCCGGTTACCATCTCGTACAGAATCAGCCCGACAGCATAGATGTCTGTGCGATGGTCGACGAGCTTGCCCTCGGCCTGTTCAGGCGCCATGTAAGCAGGGGTCCCGATCACCAGTCCAGTTGCTGTGACGTCCGTCGCGTAGGAGCGCGAGATGCCGAAGTCCATCACCTTCAGTTCGCCTTGCGGCGTGAGCATGATGTTTTCCGGCTTGAGATCGCGATGGGCGATCGACTGGCGGTGCGCTTCGCCTAAACCCGCTCCGAGTTGGCGCGCGAGATCGAGCACCCGCGGAACCGGCAGTTTGCCTTCTCTGTCCATCAGACTGCGAAGGCTCTCGCCTTCCACATATTCCATGGAGAGAAGCACGGCATCCCCGGAACGGTGAAACTCGTACAGCCTCGCGACGTTGCGGTGTGTGATCTGGTGGGCTAGTAGCAGCTCGTTTTTGAACCGCTCGATGATTTGGGTGTTGGCCGCGACCTCGGGTTTCAGCACCTTGACCGCGAGCAGTTCGCCTGTCTCCCGGTCGCGTGCCTTGTAGACGATTCCCATTCCGCCGCGGCCGAGTTCCCCCAGATTCTCGTACCGCGCGGGTAAGGGCTGCAGAGATAGCGGCGGCAGGTACGAAGTTTCATTCAGGGAACCCTCTGGGGACATATTTGAATGAGTGTACTACGCCAGGTGTGGCGAGGCTTGCGCAAATGTCGCTTGGCCGCTCGGAGAACCTGATCGAATCTGTTCTTGGGATGCGCAATTTTCTAATGACGCGAGGACACACCGTCTCGTTGCGACACGATCACGATCTGCATCTCCTTGGCGAGTGCTGCAACCTTCTGAACCAGATTCCGCCGGAGCAGCGGAAACCAATGCGAGTCCGGCGGACGCGGGAAAAAGATTTGCGTCACTTGATTGGTTCGCGCAAAATCGACAAGCGTGGCGGCTGCGTCCTCGCCTTCCAGAATCCGAGTCTCAATGTGAAGGTTCCGTGCAAAGTTCAGATGACGGCTGATGGCTTCGCGTTCCGCCTCGCGCAGCGTGCTCAAATCCCTGGTCGGCTGAATCGCAACGGCGAAGCACTCGGTTTCCAAAAAGTCACTGACGCGCTTCGCCCGCCGGATCAGCATCGCGCTCTGAGGTTCGGCAGTGACATAAACAAGGATCTTGTGAGTGTTCCGGGTGGCGTGTCGAATTGGATTGGCCGCCGCTTCGGTGTTTTCCGCAATGCGGTGCTCGACTTCATGCGCCGCCTGGCGAAGCGCCAGTTCCCGCAGCGCCACCAGGGTCGATTCGCGGAAGAAGTTTTCCATCGCCCTCCCGGCCTTCTCCCTGCCGTAAATCACGCCGCGCTCCAAGCGATGCAACAGAGCGCGCGGAGTGAGGTCGATCATCACCACGTCGTCCGCTTGTTGCACCACCCAGTCTGGAATTGTTTCGCGCACGCGAATGCCGGTGAGTTGCCAGACCTGGTCGTTCACACTTTCCAGGTGCTGAATATTCATCGTGGTCAACACGTCTATGCCGGCATCGAGCAGGACCTGAACGTCCTCCCAGCGCTTCGCTCGCTCCCGACCTGGAACATTGGTGTGGGGGAATTCGTCAACAACAGCAACTTGGGGATGACGGGCCAATATTGCGTCAGTATCCATCTCCTCGAAGGTGCAGTCACGATAAAGGATGTTTCTGCGCGGAATGCTTTCGAGCTCTCGTGCTTTCGCGATGGTGTCTTGGCGGTTGTGAGACTCAAAGTAGCCGATGACCACGTCAATGCCTTTGGATTTGAGCTGCTGTGCTTCCTCCAGCATGTGGTACGTCTTGCCGACACCGGCCGCGTATCCCATAAAGATTTTCAGCTTCCCGCGCGTCTTCTCTGCCATCTTGAATCGCCATTCGCCGCTACTGCGGAAAAACTCGCACGTCCATGCCGCGCGACCGCTGGATCAGCTTGTCGACCGGGTTTCCCCAAAGACGGCTCCCGATTCCGGATCGTTGACTGTGCCCGATGAACAGTTGCGTAATGCCGGTAGACGCGGCGAAGTCCAAAATCGCCGCCACAGCATCGTCACCTTCCAGAATTTCAATCCGCGCGCCCGCCGCGCGAGCAACCTCAAGCCGCTCGTTCAAAGCGGCCTGATCCGATTCTGAAATCGCCGCCTGCCTGACATAGGCCACGATGAACTCAGCGTGGAATCTCTCAGCAGTCGTTCGCGCGGCTTCGATCATCTCCTGTACGTTGGCTCTCGGCGTGATGCACACAAGAATCCGTTCGTGAGCGTTTACCTGCTGGCGAATCCCATGCTGCTCCAGATATTCCTGAAGCTGATGGTCCACCACGTCGGCTGCCAGCACCAGCGCCAGTTCCCGCAGTTTGGAAAGGCGGTGGGCCCGCCATCGAGCATCGACCTCCTCCTGAGGGGTGCGTTCGATTGGCTCTTCCGGAGGCGCATCGACGATTTCGATCTCGTCCGCGCTCTTAATAAAGGCAACCGGCACGGTTTCTTCGACGTGTTTTCCCGTGATTCTTTCGACTTCTTCGCGGCACTCACCAACGTACTGAATATTGATCGACGCGACAACCTTGATTCCGGCATTCAGGAGCTCGCGAACGTCTTGCCAGCGCGTGGGATTTCGCGAACCGGGCGGGTTGTCGTACGCCAAACCGTCGATGAAGCACACTGCCGGTTGGCGGCGGATAATAGTATCCACATCGATTGCAGTTCCGCCATCCACCTGCATCAGCGGGATGACCTCAAGTTTCCGCAACAGAGATTCGGCCTCGGCGCGAACCCGTGGCTGCATAGCGCCTACAATGACATCCTGGCCGCGTTCTCTGCGGCGGCGAGCCTCATCCAGCATGCGAAACGACTTTCCGACCCCCGACGCGTAGGCAAGAAATATTTTTAGATATCCCTTCTTGCGAAGCGGCTCTGCGGCCTCGATTTCGCGCAGAAGATCGTCTGGCGTTTTCCGCCGCAGTTCCTCAGGCATGTGCTTCCCCTCGGTCGGGCTTTCCTCCGTTCGCAGCCAACCCTAAGGATAAACAAGCTTGGCGGCGACGGAGCAACAGACGCATGTTACCGGTCGAACGTGAATATCAACCCGAAGATCAGCAGGTGTTGCGTTGGAGTCAATCCCACGACGCCGGGCAGGATCTCCCGGCCCCGGAAGAAGCCGCCGTCAGGCCCTCGCGAATCGTCGTAGCGATGCTCCAGCCGGAAGATGGTATTGAATTGCTGGTACGCAATGCGATATTCGAGCGTCGTGGTGACAGCTTTGACAGTTTGCCTGGCGAGAGTCCAACGGCCATCGGGGTCCCAAAACAACTCCGGACGAACCGTCGCACTCCAATGCTTGTTGAACGTCCAATGGACCGGGAATTGACCCGCCATCATCGTTGCGCGCGGCTTCGCCCCTGCATCAACGGTTTCGCCGGAGTAAATGTATTCTGCTGCAACAGTGATTCGCTCTGCTTTGCGCTCAATGACAGTGTCTGAGAGAACGCGCCAGTATCGGAAGAGTGTGCTCGACTGATGAGGGCCGGTAAGCACCGTTTCCTTCAGCGTCACGCGTGGGCTCAGTTCGTAAGCGGCTTGTCCGCCCCAACTCGGGACGTCATTGGCGTTCGCGAGGTGAAAGTAACCGTTGATGATGAAACCTGTAACTGTAAGTTTCCCGGTAATGGGATAACTCGCGTTCAATCCCAACATCAAATATGGCGTAAAATCAGCCATCCATGGTCGCGTGTAAGAAAAGTTGTCTTTAGCGTACAAAGAGTCGTAGCCGATGAGACTTGCGAAGATCCCACCTTGAATGGTGATGCCCCTCCCCACCGCCGCCAGATAGGATAAGTTCGTCGGACCGAGATGACGCAGGCTCTCGTAGCCGGGGAGATCGGGAGCCGTTGGCGAAAACCCGAACACCTCCGCATCTTTACCTGCTTGAGCCGTGAGTTCCGCGCCCCACCGGGATGTTTCAGACGCCGTCTTCTTGAGGTATGCGCCGGCCATATCCAAATCCACTTCATCGACGTGCCAGGCAGTACCGCGGCTGCGAAAGATGTCGTTTGCCGGGTGATTAAAATCGAGCAGATAACCCAAATCGATGAAGCCACCATAGTGCCATTCGGAGTTCGCCGGCGGCGCGTGATCGGTGGTGGCGGCAGACGTTGACGTTTGCGCGCTCAGCAAGCCGCTGCAAAGCAAAATCAGACCGGCGAATCGAAGTGCAGCCGCGGCTAAGGGGTTGGATGGAATCTGAACCACGATCATTGGGGGGCCGCAAGAACCGCGCATTGGTAGTCGCTCCCGAGGTCAACGGCGCCGGATCTGGGTGTCGAGAGCGAGATTCAGTTTTACTACGTTGACCCGAGGCTCGCCAACAAAGCCGAAAGTTGGCGGCTCCGTAAATTGCGAGATCAGCCTTCGGATCTGGTCCGCAGGGACGCCGCGAGCCTTCGCCACGCGAGCGGCCTGAATCGCGGCGTTAGCAGGGCTGATATGTGGGTCCAATCCCGAAGCCGATCCGGTTACCGCGTCGGCGGGTATGGGCGTTTTTGCCATGAAAAGGAGTGGGTTCTCGTTGTTGTTAAACGCCTTGATCAGTTTCACGTCTTCAAGAGCGCCGTTAGCATCTTTGAAGCCGTCCAGCGGCGCCGACGATTCATAGGGTATATCGTTCTCAAGACAGTAGTGCACAACGCGAAGGTCGATTCCGTCAAAATCGACGACTTCTTGTTTTTTGTCGTCCATCTTCGTGGCGCCACGAAAGAGCTTCGCGCTCGTGGGACCGAGGTTCGAGCCGCTGCTGGAGCTTGCATCGTAACCATTTCCTGCCGAGGACGGCCGCGGATGGAAGTACTCGGGCCTGGTGAAGTTTTGTCCGATGATCTCCGAGCCGGCTACTTGGTTTCCTTTTCTGATCAGGCTCCCATTCGCCTTCTCGGGGAAAAGCGCCTGACTGATTCCCGTCATCGCAAGCGGGTAGATCACGCCAAGAACAACTGTCATAAAGAGCTTGATCCGAAGACCGGGTAGAATTTGTTGCCACATATTTCGTCTCCCTATGCCAGGTGAAGCATCACCAGAATCTGATCGATGAGCCAGATGCCCGGGAACGGCGCGATAACGCCGCCGACGCCATAGATCAGCAGGTTTCTCCGCAGCAGACTCGCTGCATCGAGGGCCCGGTACTTGACGCCGCGCAACGCCAGCGGCACCAGTGCGATGATGATGAGCGCGTTGAAAATCACGGCCGCGAGCACGGCGCTCTGCGGTGTGTGCAAATGCATGATATTGAGTTGTCCAAGCGCCGGATACGTCGTCATGAACATCGCCGGGATGATGGCGAAATACTTCGCCGCGTCGTTGGCGATTGAGAATGTGGTCAACGCTCCCCGGGTGATCAACAACTGTTTCCCGATCGCGACCACCTCGATGAGCTTTGTTGGGTTGCTATCCAGATCCACCATGTTGCCGGCCTCTTTCGCGGCCATGGTGCCGGTGTTCATCGCCAGACCTACATCGGCCTGTGCCAGCGCGGGCGCATCGTTCGTTCCGTCGCCCGTCATGGCAACCAGCCGTCCGGCAGCCTGCTCTTTCCTGATATATTCCAGCTTGTCTTTTGGTGTGGCCTGCGCAAGAAAATCGTCCACTCCAGCTTCCGCGGCAATCGCGGCGGCAGTCAAAGGGTTGTCGCCCGTAATCATGATGCTGCGGATCCCCATCGTACGAAGCTGGGCGATGCGTTCCTTCATGCCGCCCTTAACGATGTCCTTCAGGTGAATAATGCCAAGGAGCCGATCTCCATCGGCGACTGCCAGCGGCGTGCCGCCCTGCCGGGAAATGCGGTCGCTCATTTCGCGGATTTCACCCGATACGTTGCCGCCGCATTGCCCTACGAAGTTACAGATCGCTTCGGTGGCTCCTTTTCGGAGGCGGCGGCCCGGGAGATCGACGCCGCTCATTCGCGTATAAGCGGAAAACGGAATGAAGTCTGCCTCGCCGTCTGGAATGTGGCGCCCTCTCAAACCATATTTTTCCTTCGCTAAGATCACGACCGAACGCCCTTCCGGTGTTTCGTCAGCCAGACTGGACAATTGGGCCGCGTCCGCGAGGTCCTCCGCGGGAACGCCGTTCACCGGCACGAAGTCGACGGCCTGGCGATTTCCGAGCGTGATCGTTCCCGTCTTATCCAATAACAGCGAATTGACATCGCCGGCCGCTTCCACTGCCTTGCCGCTCATTGCCAGTACGTTGTGCTGCATCACCCGATCCATGCCCGCGATGCCGATTGCGGAGAGCAGCCCGCCGATTGTCGTGGGAATCAGGCAAACCAGCAGCGAAATCAGAACCGCGACACTGGGAACTGAACCGGAGCCAACCTGCCCGACGCTGAATTGTGCGTACGGTTTGAGAGTAATCACCGCCAGGAGGAAGATCAGCGTCAACCCGGCAATCAGGACGTTCAGAGCAATCTCATTCGGCGTTTTTTGCCGCTCCGCGCCTTCTACCAGAGCGATCATCCGGTCCAGAAACGTTTCGCCCGGATTCGAGGTAATTCTGATCTTGATTTGGTCCGACAGAACCTTGGTGCCGCCCGTCACGGCACTGCGGTCTCCTCCCGATTCGCGGATCACCGGCGCGCTCTCACCGGTGATCACGGATTCATCGACGGTCGCGATTCCCTCGATCACTTCGCCATCCCCGGGGATCAGATCGCCTGAATCGCAGCACACTACATCGCCGGCCCGCAGCGCGGAACTGGGGACCTGTTCGATGCTTCCGGCGGCCGTGAGACGTTTCGCCAACGCATCCGTCCTGGTCTTGCGCAGACTATCGGCCTGCGCTTTCCCGCGAGCCTCGGCCATCGCTTCGGCGAAGTTCGCGAAGAGCACGGTGAACCACAGCCAAAGGGAAATCTGAATGGAAAACCCGCTGCCTCCAGCTCCGCTGAAGATGTCGCGAATGAGGAAAACGGTAGTAAGCGCCGCGCCTGCTTCGACGACGAACATCACCGGATTCTTGAAGAGCGTCGCCGGGTTGAGTTTGCCGAACGAAGCTCGCACCGCCGGCGCGACGATTTCCGGATCGAAGAGCGGCCGCGATCTCGCCAGCTTCTTCGGCACTAAAGACGTCGGATCGTCCGGCGGCGTCTGAGGTGAGTTCCGTGGTTGCGTTGTTGTCGTGGACATCGCTACCTCCAAGCTCCTGCACTGGGCAACACGATGGAAAACAACTTCCCTCCGTTCATCAGGTAATGTTCAACAACCGGACCGAGCGCGAGAGCCGGGAAGAACGTGAGCGCTCCGACGATCAAAACGGTTCCCACCAAAAGGCCGACAAACAGCGGGCCATGCGTCGGAAATGTTCCGGCCGTAGCTGGAATCTTTTTCTTCGCGGCCAGACTTCCGGCCGCGGCGAGTAGCGGAATCAGGAATAGAAACCGGCCGATCCACATGGCGAGCCCGATGGTCAGGTTGTACCAGGGTGTGTTGGGATTGAGTCCACCAAACGCGCTTCCATTGTTTCCGGTGCCGCTCACGTAGGCATAGAGGATTTCACTCAGGCCGTGCGGTCCGCCGTTGCTCATGTTGGCGATCGCAGCCCCTGGCGGATTCCAGTATCCTTTGGCTGGAAAACTGATCAGTGAGCTTAAGGCGCTGAAGGCAAGAACGCTCAGTGCTGTGGCGATCACGGCTAGCATTGCCATCTTGACTTCTTTCCGTTCGATCTTTTTTCCCAGATATTCGGGAGTGCGGCCGACCATCAGACCCGCAATGAAGACGGCGAGAATGCAATACAGCAGGATTCCGTACAGCCCCGCGCCTACTCCGCCGAAAATCACTTCGCCCGTCATGATGTTGAACATCGGCACCAGCCCGCCGATCGGCGTATAGCTGTCGTGCATGCTGTTCACCGCGCCGCAACTGGCATCGGTTGTGACCGTCGCATACAGCGCTGAATCGGCGATGCCGAAGCGTACCTCTTTGCCTTCCATGTTCCCGCCGGGCTGACCGCCGGTCGATGCCGTTTGCACCCCGATTTTTGCGAGCGAAGGATTTCCGGCTTGTTCCGCCGAGTAGCATACGAACACGCCAATCAGGAACATGACTGAAAATGCGCCGAATATCGCCCAGCCTTGCCGGGTGTCGCCGACGATCTTCCCGAACGTGTAGGTCAAGGCTCCGGGGATCAGGAAAATCAGAAACATAGACAGCAGATTGCTGATCGGTGTCGGGTTCTCGAAGGGATGTGCCGCATTCGCGTTGAAGAAACCGCCGCCGTTGGTTCCGAGCTGTTTGATTGCCTCCTGAGAAGCCACCGGCCCCTGCGCAATCACCTGCTTTGCTCCCTCAATGGTCGTCGCTTGCGTGTAGGGCTTCAGGTTTTGAATCACGCCCTGTGAGACGAACAATAAGCAGACGACAATCGATAGGGGGAGCAAGACGTACACAGTCGCGCGAGTGACATCCACCCAGAAGTTGCCGATGGTTCGCCGCTCCTGCCGCGCGAAGCCGCGGATGAGCGCAATTGCAACTGCGATTCCCGCCGCCGCCGAGGCGAAATTCTGGACCGTAAGCGCCGCCATCTGGACGAAATAGCTCAGCGTCGATTCGCCGCTGTATGCCTGCCAGTTTGTATTTGTGACGAAGCTCGTGGCCGTGTTGAATGCAAGATCGGGCGCCACATTTCCGGCGCCGAAGTGCTGTGGATTGAAAGGTAGCAGTCCTTGGGCGCGCTGCAGCAGATAGGTCAGCAGGAATCCGAAGAGACTAAAGCTCAACAGCGCGGCCGTGTACTGCGTCCAGCGTTGCTCGACATCTTCGCGGATTCCCGTGGCCTTGTAAGTGAGAACCTCCAGCCATCTGAGGACGGGATGCAGGAACGTGCGCCGGCCTTCGAAGACTCGCGCCATGTAGGCGCCCAGCGGTTTCGCCGAGACCAAAACAAGCCCGAAGAACAGCGCGATCTGAAAGATCCCGAGGTTAGTCATCAATTTCCCTCAAAACTTCTCCGGCCTGAGAAGAGCAAAAATCAGGTAGACAAAGAGGCCCAGCGAAGCCAGGCCGGCAATGATGTAATCCATAGTTGGTGTGCCGCCTCAGAGCCTGTCGCAGGCTTTCGTGAAGAACCAGCAAAGCAGCAGAACTCCACAGCCGATGAGGAGATAAAACAGGTCAAGCATGCATCGTTACTCCACCGTTGAAGAGCGAGATGTCTTTGCCCTCTCCCATGTCTTCATTCAGTTCGATCCTAGACAAAAGGAAGCGAACGAGGCATGGAAAAGTCATGAAAATTTTATGAGAAGCGGGCGCATCGACCGAGCGTGCGATCGCCGTGAGGTTATCTATTCGGCCTCAGGCACACCATTGAAGCGATACCCGATCCACGGCTCGGTGAGGATATACTGCGGTTCCTCGGGATTGGCTTCCACCTTCTTCCGCAGATTCTTAACGATTGCCCGCAAGTAATCTACCTGGTCGCCGTAGTCCGGTCCCCAAATGGCCTGAAGCAGTTCACGGTGGGAGACTGCCTGGTTTGCGTGCTGCGTCAGGTATCGGAGTAAGTCCAGTTCTTTCGGGGTAAGGTGTGCGGTTTTCGCGCCAATGAAAATCGTGCGCGCGCCGAAATCGACTAGAAGATCCGCAACCCGAATCCTCATCGGTGCGGATTGCGGAACGGGCACTCTTCTCAGAGCCGCGCGAATTCGCGCGAGCAGTTCGGGAGTGCTGAACGGCTTTGTTACGAAATCGTCGGCGCCGGCGTCGAGCGCGGCAACCTTATCCTGGTCGGTATTGCGGACAGTCAGCATGATGATCCCGGCGCTCGTGCCGGCTCTGATCTCGCGGCACGCGGCCACACCACCCATTCCAGGCATGTTGATATCGAGAAGCACCAGATCGGGATGAAACTCCCGCAGCTTATTCAACGCCTCCTCGCCGGTCTTCGCATCATCGATTTCGTAGCCGGCTTTCGTCAGCGTCGCGCGCATAAAGCGGCGCATTTGCGGTTGATCATCGACCACCAGAATTCGACCTGCGCTCAATTTTTCCGGCCTCCATTGATTGGGAGCGTCATTCGAAACGTCGTCTCGCCGGCTTCGCTGGCGACCGTCAGATCTCCCTGGTGCGCACGGGCGATGCTGTAGGCGATGTTGAGACCCAAACCCGACCCTGGTATTTGGCTCTTTACGGCCTGCCCTCGATAGAATCTTTCGAAAATATGCTTACTATCCTCAGGCGCGATCCCTGGGCCGCGATTCGTCACCTCGAACGCCACCGAGCCCTCATTCGCGCGCACGTGGATCGCGATAGCGGAGTCCGGAACGGAATACTTCAAAGCATTATCCAGGAGTTGTTTCAGCGCGAGCTTGATCAAGCGGCGATCCAGCGCGATCGCCGGATTTTGCGGCGCAGCGGGCGCCTCCACCGGCCGGTTATCGATTGCTGCTTCCATGGAGGCCAGCACTTCTTTAACGATTTCGCCTGCGTGTGCCGGCTCTCGATGCACTTCGACGTGCGCGGTATCGAGCCTCGCCATCTCAAGTGCGTTATCGATGAGCTCCCGTAGATGTTCCGCCTGTTCATCGGCGATGGTGAGCTGTTCCCGTGTGCCGGCGGTTAACGGATCGGGATCCGACAAAACCGCCGTCGTGGCCCCTTTTATGAGCGTCAGTGGCGTTTTAAACTCATGCGCCATCGCATCGATCAGTGTGGTTCGCAATTGCTCGCTTTGCCGGGCGGCTTCCACCTGATGAGCCAGCTCTTGGGCCGCGGCGCGCTCCAGACCGATCGCCACCAGATTCGCGACGCTCTGGAGCACCGAATCCGGCATACTGACGCCTTGCAGCGCGATGCTGCCGATGGGTTCGGACCCCAATCGAACAGCGGTAATCAAGCGCAGCGCGTTCCCGTCCGAGAAGGAGGTGCCGCTCAAAGCTGCGTCCCGGAGCTGATCGTCGAGGCCGTCGAAATCGGCGGGACCGCCTCTATGGAATTGCCCCGAACGCCGGTCGTAAAGGACGGCGGCGCTAAATCCGAACGTCTCGGCGAGCTTCCGAACCAATTGACTCGCGAACGGGTCATCCCCGCCCGTCAGAAGTATCGCGCGGCTGAAAGTGTACAAGCGTTCGAGATCCCTCTGGCGCTCTAAGGAATCAGCCGTGCGCCTCCTTGCGATC
>Ga0134126_10009448_pt1 | contig 12281 bp, 12 predicted proteins | sample KB31752_FD_96881 | JGI IMG/M metagenome (GOLD analysis project Ga0134126, IMG submission 96881) | Terrestrial soil microbial communities with excess Nitrogen fertilizer from Kellogg Biological Station, Michigan, USA - KB3-175-2 | ecosystem: Environmental > Terrestrial > Soil > Unclassified ...
AAATTCGTCCTCGTACCCCGCCGGTCTCCGCCAGTCGAGCCCCGCCCCAGTTTCACGGACCGTGCTGCCCGTAGGTTCGCGAATAATGTGTATGGCAGCATCACGGACTCCGGCGGCACCACATGCGGCGGGCGTTTTCATTTTTAGGATCTCAGAATTGGGCTCGTTTCTCGATTTAAAAGCCTCAATCCTGCTACGCACGCCCTCTACACACCCGGTGAAGATGGCAACTTACTCCTACATCCCCCGATCCAAACCGCTAGAGATAGGCCGAACATGGCGAGGCGAGGGGCGAGTCTGGTGGCGGTCGGGAGCCTGTTAGTGTTGCTGATGATGCCGGCGAGCGCAGCTGGTGTAACCCGTAAGGTCGGGACAGTGACGAGGTACGTCGTGACCAATATTCTGCTGGCTGCAGTGGATTATGAAAGCGCGCACGCGGTCCAGCACCGTGGCGGCTGCTTGGAGAGCAACCCGGCTTTCGGCCATTATCCCAGCCGGGGCCGGTTCTATGGAGAGGGCCTCGCTATCGACGCCGGGCCGGAACTGGTGGGCTGGTTGCTGCACCGCAAGCATCTGCGCGGATGGCAGGCGCCCTTCGCGGTGGTGGCAGCGTGGCATGGAGAGGGGATAGTGAGCAACTTGCGCTGCAATAGCATGGCGAAGTAGGCGTTCTTCCTTACGCCCCCGATTAGGGCGCGCTGGGCGTCAGGGTGGTGACGCCGTACCTTGCCAGGAAGGCTGTGATCTCGCGGTAAGCCGCCAGATCATCTTCCGGCGCATAACGGCCGTGCTTCTCGCCGCGGATGGTGACCAACTGGTTGGGAACGCCGGCCTTGGCCAGCGCGCGATGCAGGCGCACCGCGTGGGAGTACGGCACAGTCGGGTCTTTATCGGCATGCACGCTGATGATGGGCGGCAGGCCGGGACGAACGTAGGTCAAAGGCGAAAGGCGGCGCGCAATTTTCTTGCGATCCTTCTGCTTCCCTAGCCAGGCCACAGCATAGTCGCGCTGATTCTTGCCGCCTAGCAGGTCGGCCACATCGGTAATGCCGAACCAGTTGACGATGGCGGCCACGCGCACGTCATCGCCTGCCGGACATTCCTCATCCAGTCCTGCCGAGTGGGGAGCCATGCCCGCCATCAGCGCCAGATGTCCGCCGGCTGAGGCGCCGATGAGGACGATCCTGCTGCTATCGAACTTGTAATCCGCTGCATGTTGCGCCACCCAGCGCAGCGCGCAACGACAGTCTTCCACCGCGGCCGGCGCCAGAGCCGCTCCGGCCAGCCGGTAATCCACGTTGACCACTGCCCAGCCCATCTGCAGATAGGGGAGCAGGCGCAGGGTGGCTTCGTCTTTGTCACGGCTCACCCAGCCGCCGCCATGAAAATAGATCACCGTGGGAACGGCGCTGGCAGGCTTGCGTGGCTGATAGACGTCCAGCTTGAGAGCGTAATTATTGATCGTCAGGTAAGTGATGTCGGGCAGGACGACGTAGCGTTCAGCGATGGTCTGGGCCCAGCCGTCGGGTGCGGAGGCCTGCGCGTGACCAATCACCGGCAGCACAAGCCAAGCGACAGCCAGCGACGCGAGCAGCAACTTACGCATGCGGACAGCGTACCTGAATTGCATGGCGCGGAAAAGAATCCGCTCCCTGGCAACGGTGTCCTACAATGCTGACCCGCAGCATAACGGTGGTAACGGATGGCAGGTGCGGCGCATGGGTGAGTCGGCGCGCGACGTCGAGAGAGGCCGGGCTGACCCACTAGATAATGGCATAATTTTCGTGTTGGAAATCGAGCGAGGTGGAGGCTGGAATTGCGGAAACTAAAGGCCAACATAACTGCGGCAGTGCTGACGGCCGTCACCCTGATATCAACTGGTCCAACGGCCAGCGCCGCCGATGCTAAGGTGCGGCTGGCCATCGTCGGGCTGGACCACGATCACGTCTGGGGCCTGCTCAAGGATATTGCTAAGGAGCCTCAAGCGGAGCTGGTGGCCATCGCCGATCCGCATCCCGACTTGGTGAAGAAGGCCAAAGCGCAAGTGGCGGCGAGCGTGAAGTTCTATTCCGACTACGTAAAGATGCTGGACGACGCCAAGCCGGAAGCGTTGATCGTGACTACGGAAACCGACCACCACCTGCAGATTCTGCGCGCCTGCGCTCACCGCCACATCAATTTTTCCACCGAAAAGCCGATGGCCACCAACGCCCGGGATGCGCGTGAGATGGAGCGCCTGGCACGGCTTGCGGGCATCAAGCTGATGGTTAACTACTGGAACGTCTGGGTGGCGCCCACGCACGACCTCTTTCACCGGGTCCACGGCGGCGAATTGGGACCGGTGGAGAAAATCATTGTGCAGTATGGCCACCAGGGGCCGAAGGAGATTGGAGTCTCCAAGGAATTTGAGGGCTGGCTTTATGACCCCGTGAAAAACGGCGGCGGCGTGCTCATGGATTTTGGCTGCTATGGAGCGGAGTGGGCCTTGTGGCTCAAGGGGCGCCCTACGCGGGTTTTCGCCACGGCGGAAAAATTAAAGACCCAGCAGAACAACCTCGTCGAGGACGATGCCACCATCGTTCTGGAGTATCCGGATGGCGCGGCCATTCTGGAGCCTTCCTGGAACTGGCCCTACAACATGGACCGGGTGCAGGTTTTTGGTCCCAAGGGAAGCTTGCTGGCTACCGAGGATCAGTTACTGTCGCGGCCTGCGGGCGAAGATGATTGGCCGCTGGAAGGCAAGCCCGTGGCACTGGCTCCGGTGCCGCATGAAACCAGCAATCCCATCAGCTACCTGGTGGACTGCATCCGCCACAATAAGCCAATCGAGAATCCGGTGGCCGCGCCCCTGAATGTGCAGGTGGTCGAGATTCTGGATGCGGCGCGCGAATCCATCCGCACCGGGCGCGCGGTGGCGCTGCCGCCGATTGCGAAGACTTCCACCTCCGGCAAGTAGAACTTGCCCAGAAGCAAACCTGCCCATTCGGAACCGCACCTAAAAGCCGGAGGCTAGACTCAGGTTGAAGCGCAACTCCGACCCTGACACCGTCGTCACTCCCGCAAACAACCAGAGCTCGTGGAAATTTATTCTGCGCGCCCTGGGCTATCGCAATTATCGGCTGTTCTTCAGCGGGCAAAGCGTTTCCCTCATCGGCACCTGGATGACGCGCATCGCCACCAGCTGGCTGGTTTACCGGCTGACCAACTCCGCGTTCCTGCTCGGCATAGTGGGCTTCGCCGGACAAATCCCCGGATTCGTGTTGGCGCCTTTTGCCGGCGTGTGGGTGGACCGTTGGGACCGCCATCGCACCCTGGTGGTCACCCAAATTCTCTCCATGCTGCAGTCCTTCGCGCTGGCGGCATTGGCGTTGAAGGGCAGCATCACCGTAAACGAAATCATCGGGCTGAGCTTGGCGCAAGGCATGATTAACGCTTTCGATATGCCGGCGCGGCAGGCTTTCGTGGTGCAGATGGTGGAAAACCGCGAGGACCTGGGCAATGCCATCGCCCTGAATTCTTCCATGGTGAACGCCGCCCGGCTGATCGGGCCATCCATAGCGGGCGTCATCATTGCCGCCGTCGGCGAAGGTTATTGTTTTCTGATTGACGGCATCAGTTACATCGCCGTAATCGTTTCGCTGCTGCTGATGCGCATTACGGTGCAGCAGGCGCGCCCAGTCCAGCGCAAAGCAATCCTGGAGGAGCTAAAAGAGGGATGGGATTACGTGGCACACTTTGTTCCTATTCGCTCTATCCTGCTGCTGCTTGCACTGGTGAGCTTGGTGGGCATGCCCTACACCGTGCTGATGCCGATCTTTGCGGGGGATATCCTCCACGGCGGAGCGCATACGCTGGGCTTCCTGATGGGCGCCTCGGGGGTGGGAGCGCTGGTCTCGGCCTTGATGCTGGCGGCGCGTAAGAGTGTGCTCGGCCTGGGGCGGGTGGTGCCCACTGCGGCAGCCATGTTTGGAGCCGGCCTGATCGCCTTTGGCTACTCGCACAACTTAGCGCTTTCCCTGGCACTCATGCTGGTGACCGGCGGCGCCATGATGATGCAGATGGCGGCCAGCAACACCATCCTGCAGACAATTGTTGATGAAGACAAACGCGGGCGGGTGATGAGCTTCTACTCGATGGCGTTTATGGGCATGGCGCCCTTCGGCAGCCTGCTGGCCGGCGGCCTGGCAGCGCGCATCGGTGCGCCCAACACGCTGGTGATCTCGGGAATCGTCTGCATAGTCGGAGCGGGATGGTTTGCCCTGCATCTGACCGAATTGCGCCGGCACGTGCGTCCGGTTTACGTGCGCCTCGGAATCGTCTCCGAAATTGCCACCGGGATTCACAATGCCACCGCGCTGCGCACTCCACCCGAGGAATAGACTAGGGCGCGATCGCAGAGTAATAAGGAGATGAAAGAGAATGCAAATTGAGCGCGAGAAGGTGACCCTGAAAGTAGACGATGGCACGCAGATGGCGGCTTATGTGTCGCGGCCGAACGGCGGCAAGAAGCTTCCCGGCATCATCGTCCTGCAGGAAGCCTTTGGTGTGAACTCGCACATTCGAGATGTTACCGAGCGCCTGGCCGGCGAAGGGTATGTGGCGATTGCGCCAGAACTGTTTCATCGCACCGCGCCAGGATTCGAGGGCGACTACACAAATTTTCAGGCGGTCATGCCGCACCTGCGCGCGGTGACTCCGCAAACGGCGGAAGCCGACCTGCGCGCCGTCCACTCCTGGCTGCAGGCGGCCTCGTCCCTTGACTGCGAAAAGATTTACTGCGTCGGCTTCTGCATGGGAGGACGAGCTTCATATCTGGCCAATGCGGCGCTTCGCTTGCGGGCGGCGGCGTCATTTTATGGTGGCGGCATCGCCCCTGACCTGCTGGACCGGGCTTCCGCCTTACATGCACCCATGCTGCTCATCTGGGGTGGTCTGGACAAGCACATTGGGCCGGAGCAGCGCGGGGCGGTGGTGGACGCGCTGAGCAACAATAAGAAAATCTACGTTAATGTGGAGTTCTCCGACGCCGACCACGGTTTCTTTTGCAATGAGCGGGCATCCTGGCAACCGCGCGCGGCACGCCAGGCCTGGGCCTTGCTGCTGGAGTTCCTGCGGTCGTGGTAAACGCGACGCTGATTCCTGGCGCAGCTGGCGTGGCAGTTACACACGCATGCCCACGGAAACACGACGTTTCCGGCCTACCATGGACGGCGAGCGGACCTGGCCGAGCAGCTTCTGGATGCGTCTCAAACCGCGCCCCTCGTGACCATGCGGTTGAGGACATCTTCGTACTGTACCCCGCCATCGGTTTATATGCGGGTTGTTCGATGTGGCACTTCTGGCGCAAGCTCCTCTCCTCTGAACCTTCAGCACGCTGGCGCGTCCTGCTGGTCCCCCCTTGCCCCGCCTATCAGGCTAATCGTCTGAAACCGGTGCAGTTGGCTGCCATGATGCGCTTCGGGTGCGGTGATTTTTATGCCGACATCGCCGCCTACGGACGCAAGCATTTTGTTTGTGAGGTTTACATGGATGGCGGAGTGGCGCCGCTGATGGTGGAACAGGCCGGCGATCTGGCCGAGGCGCAGCAACTGGCCTGCCGTCACCTGGAGACAGCGAGGAACACGGAACTGCTGTGGGCGGCACAGGGGCGAAAAGGTCCGGCGGTCGCCCGGAGCGAGGAACTTATGCGCGAAGCATTCGAAACCTTAAGCCAATTCTCGGAGGAAATCGAGCTATGAAAATGATCACACCCATCCCGAATAGCGTCCGACTGGGAAACCTGGGGTGCACGCTCAAGGAACTGGGCATCGAACCGCTGGATCCGCTGCGCGTTTCGGTTTACCGGGCAGACCGCAGGCATGCCGCAGAAACTAAAGCGCGCAAGGATGTGGCCATGTATTGGAATATTCCGGGCACGGTCGCCGTGGCCCGCTGGATGGCGCTGCCGCTGGACAAGACGGATGTGCCGGACGACGTACTGGCCGATGCGCGCCGCATCCAGGAACGGGTCCCAGGGGTGGAACTCTGGGTGGATGAGCTGCACACCTACAAACGCGTGGACCCGTTCCTGGTAGCCCGTTACATCGACGACTTAACCGGCAAAGTCGAGACCTACTATGTGCGGGTGTGGGAAGAGTCTTTGTAACCTGAATTCCCGCCCGGTGAGGCATCTGGCAGAGTTGTTCCTGCATCTGCTCCCGGTAGGAATTAGGCCAGTCAGAGGAAAACTGCGGCCGATTAAGGACCTAAACTGGCTGTCGTGTTGCGCGCCACGACCCAGCAGGTGTTCATCTTGCCTCACAAAAAGGCCACCCACCGTGAAAAACGCAAGGTCTTTCCGCAGAGCGCTGAGACGGGCTCGGGAGTGGACGAACCCGGAGAACTCAAAGAGTTCGTTGACAATTACCTGACCCTGGCCGATAAGGCGCTGGGATTCATGCGTCAGGCTGGTCCCAACCCTCACCTCACCATATCCACCTGCGTTCACTGCCAGCACACCATTGCCGCCACCAATCTCAAGCTGCTGGCTTTCGCCGAGAACCTGCACGTCTGCCCGGCAAAGCAGGAGCACGCGCCCCTGCAACCTGTGAACAAGGGTGCGGCTTAAACACAGCTGCTACGCGACTTTACGGGAAACCCTGGAGCGGCGGAGGGTCCGGCGGGTCGCCACAGATTCTCCGAGCACGAGTTCGGGCATAGCTGCAAGTCCGGTGAAACGAAGCGACTCGGCATAGTTCAGGTAAGTATCAATGGACGCGACCACGATCCGGGCATCAATGGTGATCAGGTCTAAACCGACAAGCTGGAAACGGACCCAGGCGTCTACCACGATGCCTTTGTCCAACACGCGGTCCAGAACGTCGAGAAGACGGGTGCCACCGGGTTGGCGTTCGACAACCATCGCCTTTTCCAGTCCGCGCCTGAGCTACCGCCGGTCTAACCACGGGTCCGAGTGCGATCAACCCAGAAGTCCGCCAAAGGACGAAGATCGCCAAAATTCCCGATCCGGCGCGAATCGGGCCTACCTTAGACGGTGGCGCGCCGGTGTGTAGCTTTACGGTCCGATGCCCTGAGCACTAAGCAAGATGTCCCGGCTCGGCGCACGGACCAGAGCTGCTAATATGCGGAAAAATAACCACTTTCCGTATGGCAGGTTCCGACCTCAATGCCCTCCAATTCGAGAGCTTGCTAGGCGCTACAGCATTGATTATGGCGGCTTTTGCTGTCCCCTGGGCGCCTATCAACGGGCTGCTGGAATGCACCCGAATCCTGCCGGCATTCCGGGGCCTGGCGCGGCGCCGGAACCTCGCCGTGCTGTTTGTGGGCTTGATGGCATTTGCTGGAGATGCGCTGGTCAGCTGGCGCCGACCGCCGCTGCCGGTCGCACCCGATGAGTTCAGCTATCTGCTTGCATCGGATACATTCGCCTCAGGGCGCCTCACCAATCCCACGCCTGCGGAATGGCAGCATTTTGAAACGCCGGAAGTCCTGGTTCGGCCCAGTTATCAATCAAAGTACCCGCCCGGGCAGGGTGTTTTCCTGGCCGTCGGCCAGCGGCTAACGGGAAATCCACTCACGGGGGTCTGGCTGAGTTCGGCCCTGGCCTGCGCCGCGCTGTGCTGGATGCTGCAGGCCTGGGTTGGTGAGGCATGGGCGCTTTATGGCGGGCTGCTGGCGACCTGTCAGCTGGCTTGGTTCGGGCACTGGGCGCAGAGCTTCTGGGGCGGGATGGTGGCGGCGCTGGGAGGCTCGCTGGTTTTCGGAGCGGTCCGGCGGCTAACGGGCGAAGATACCGAGTGGAGTCATGCTTTATGGCTTGCCGCCGGGCTAGTAATCCTGGCCAACACACGCCCCTTTGAAGGCCTGCTGGCGGCCGTGCCGGCTGCGGCGGCGCTGATGGTATACGGTCCGCGCCGGCAGGGCGGTTGGCGGCTCTTTGGGACTAAAATCGCGCTGCCCCTGACCGCCTTCCTGCTGTTCGGCGCCTTCGTGACTCTGCTCTACAACCAGCGTGTGACAGGAAGCCCCTGGCAGCTGCCTTACCAGGTGTACGAACAACATTACGATGCGGTGCCCAGCTTCATCTTTCAGCATCTTCGGCCCTGGCCGCAGTTGCGGGACGTATCCATGAGGGCAGCTGCGGTGAACACTCTGGCGGACTGGCGCTGGGCTCAGGGCTTTTACCGGTTGGCGTTTGTCACCAGCAAGCTTTTCGGGCTTTGGCAATTTGCTTTCGGGGCTGTGCTCTCCTTGCCTCTCGTGATGCTGGCGTGGGCGGAGCGCTGGCCAAGATTGGCTCAAGTGCTGCAAGTGGCGGCGTTTTCAGTGGTTCAGGTGCTGGCGCTAGAGCGATTCCTGTTCTGGCCCTCGCCTCGCCCGCTTTGGATGATAGTTATGCTGCTCGCCTTGGTAGCACAGGCGGCATTGCTGGCGCGCTATTTCCCTGGATTGTGGGAGCGGGTTGCGCTCGCGCCTATAGGACTGGTGGCGATTGGGTTGACACTCGAAACCTGGCGCTTTCATTCCCACTACATGGCCCCGGTGACGCCCTTGGCCGTGGTGCTGGTGGTCCAGGCGGTTCGTCGTGGATGTGCGTGGACCCTCCCGACTCGGGCGCCAGGCAAAATCATGGCTCTTGGCTTGCCGGCCCTAACGTTGGCGATTGCCGTCGCAGGGGGTATGAGCGCTCCAGGACCGCTGGAACTCTGGGCGGAGCAGAGAGCCGCCATGCAAAAACGCCTCGAATCCCTGCCGGGCCACCAACTGGTGATCGTCCACTATGGACCACAACATGATTTCTACGAAGAGTGGGTGGAGAACCGTGCCGACCTGCAGCACGCCAGAGTAGTGTGGGCCCGAGAGGGCAGTCCCGCGGAAGACTGCCAGCTGATTGCCAGCTACGGCGGCCGCGCGGTCTGGCTGCTGAACGCGGACCACAACGCGCTGGAGAAGTACACGCCGAATTGCGCCGGCAGCAAGGGAACGCCAGTTCCCTCAGTCCCGACGTTGGAGTCGCTTCCCGAATAGCCACTGAGGCACGGAGGCACAGAGCGGGCCGACCAGCAGCTCAGGCTTCGATGCCGAGCTTCTCGCGGCCTTCCTGGCTGATCCGGCTGGGATTCCAGGGCGGGTCCCAGACCACATTAACTTTGACGGTGTTTACGCCCGGCATGCTGAGCACCGTGGTTCGGATGTCGTGGCTGATTTCGTTGTGCGAGGGGCAGCCGGGCGCGGTCAGGGTCATTTCGATCACCACGTCTCCCTCTTCAACCTGGACTCCATAAATGAGGCCCAGATCCACAATATTCAGCGGGATCTCCGGGTCATAGCAGAAGCGCAGCCGCTCCATGATGTCGTCGCGCGTGGGCATGGCTTTTGAAATTCTACCTGATTGACGTTCGGCCCGTCTGAAGACGTGCCCTGATACAAATCATTTCTCCCTCGCTTCGGAGTAATGCGTTCTGGTGCTGATTTGTGGGGGCACATAGTTGTTGCCTATGGGCCGTCTCTTAGGTTGGTTTCGGCGGTGTGGCGTCACACTGAGGGCCTGAAGCACTGTCGCGTCCGCCGCCACAAACCTGACCTCAGCGGCTAAGTCCCGCCAAAGGCCTGGAGCCGACGACCTAGTGCTTCTTCTGCTTGCGCTGCCCTCGTGCGGGTCGCTCCTGTAGCAGCGCGAATTGTATTTTCTTCTGGACTGGGTCAATGCGGTCCACCAGCACCCGCACCTGGTCCCCCAGGCTGAAGGTGTGGCGGCTGCGCTGGCCAATGATCTGCTTGGTGTTCTCGTGATAGGTGTAACGATCGTCGGCGAGAGTGGAGAGCGGCACCAGGCCCTCAACGAACAATTCGGTCAGCTCCACAAACAGGCCGAACTTGGTGACGCTGACGATCAGGCCATCGAAGTCCTCGCCCACTCTGCCTTCCATGAATTTGACCTTCTTCCATTCCATCAGTTCGCGCTCGGCGTCATCAGCGCGGCGCTCGGCCTGGCTCGATTCCTCGGCCATTTCGTGCAGGACTTCGAGGGGAATGGGCTCCGCAATGTTCGAGACGCTTGCCGCGGGCGAGGGCGCGCGCGCCTGAACTTTGTGCCTGGTTTTCGGGACGGACGAGGCTTCATGGCGTTTCGACCACGGAGTGGCAACCGCCTCGCTGGGCAGCGGCACTCCTTTCCCAATTGCTACCCCGTGTTCGTGGACCTCGGCGGAGTGATGCAGCACATCCTTCAGAATGCGGTGAATGACCAGGTCGGGATAACGGCGAATGGGAGAAGTGAAATGCGTATAGGTCGGAGTAGCCAGCGCGAAGTGGCCCTCGTTTTCCTCCGAATAACGCGCCTGTTTCAGCGAGCGCAGCATGAGGTAAGAGAGGATGCGCTCCTCCGGCTTGCCGGCTATTCTTTGCGTCAGCTTCTGGTACATGCGCGGGGTGATGTGCACTTCCTTGGGCAGTTCCAGTTCGCGCGGGCGCTTGCCGGTGCCAAAGCCCGCGCGGCGGTCGGTCTTGAACTGGAAGCGTTGCACTGGCAGCGCGCCGACGCCAAGTGAATAGCCAAAGGCGGCGGCTATGGTTTCAAACTCATAGACCCGCTTGGGGTCGGGCTTCTCGTGAATGCGGTAGAGCGAAGGAACAGCCTTGTGCTCCAGGTAATGGGCCACGCATTCATTGGCGGAGAGCATGAACTCCTCAATCAGGCGATGGGCGATATTGCGTTCGGAACGGGTAATGCTGCGCATCAAGCCAAGCTCGTCGAATTCGATCACGGGCTCAGGGAGGTCGAAATCAATGGAGCCGCGACGCTCGCGCTTGCGGTTGAGAATCATCGCCAGATCCCGCATCAGCTCAAAGTTGCCCACCAGGCGCTCATAGCGCCGGCGCACGCCCGCATCGCCCTCCAGCACAAGGTTCACGTCGGTATAGGTCATGCGCTCGGCGGAGCGGATCACACCCGGGTTGAGCTGATAGTGGACAATTTCGCCCTGGTGGTCAATTTCCATGAGGCACGACATCACCAGCCGATCCAGATGCGGCCGCAGGCTGCAGATGTCGGTTGAGAGCTCGACCGGCAGCATGGGCACGGCGCGGTCGGGGAAATAGACGGAGTTGCCGCGCAGGCGCGCCTCGCGGTCAAGCGCCGAGCCCTCGGTCACGTAGTGGGCAACGTCGGCGATATGTACCTGAAGCTCGAAGTCGCCCTTGTCCAGGAGGCGCACCAGAACGGCATCGTCGAAGTCGCGCGCGGTTTCGCCGTCAATGGTGACAATAGGCAGGTTGCGGTAGTCACGCCGGTGCTCCAGCTCATGCGAGGAGACAATGTCTTCTACGGACTGGGCTTCTTCCAGCACCTCGCCGGGAAAGCGGTGCGGCAGGTGATACTTGCGGATGACGATCTCCACGTCCACGCCGAAGTCATCTTCATAGCCGAGGATTTCGATCACCCGGCCACGCGGGTTCTGCGTGGGCGTGGGCCATTCGGTGATCTCAGCGTCAACCACCACGCCTTCCAGGTCCTCCCAAGCGACCGCGCGGTGCTTCACCTCTTCCCCGATTACCCGGTGGACCGGCGCCCGCTTTTTAGTTTTTTCTCCTTGTCTTCTTTCTGCGTCCTCCGCGTCCTCCGCCGTTTTGGTTTCAGGAATCTCCATGCCTCGAGGAATGATCACGTCCAGCGTGATCTTCTCATCCATGGGACGCACATAGTTATAGCGCGGGCCATAGTGGAACGTGCCGACTACGGTAGGGTGAGCCCGTCCCAGTACACGCAAGATTCGGCCTTCAGCGCGGCCATCGGAACGAACGGTACCGAGTTCCACCAGCACACGATCGCCGTGCATGGCCGAGCCAATGGCATTGGCGTGGATATATATATCGCCGCTAATGCGCTGCCGCACCTCCGTGCTCTCGGGAATCACGAAGCCGTAGCCGTCGCGGTGCATGGTCAGGCGCCCGGTGACTGCGTTCTTGTTCTTTACAGCCTGAGGAATGGAGTAGCGATCGCCGTCAGCTTCCACCAGTTCGCCTCGCGCAACCATCTGGCGCAGTCGTTCGGCCAATTCGCGGCGATCGTTGCCGCGCACGCCCAATTCGTGCACCAGTTGCTTATAACCGGCGGTGTGCCGCGGCTGGCGCTCAATTTTCTTCAGAATTGCGGAATCGGAAAGTGTGGGCACGAGCTGTTTAGATGATGCGAAACAGGAGCCGGTTCGCAGCCCACTGGCATTGGGACTAGTCCCAACGTAATAGTTCAGCGGGAGCGATTCTCACTTACTCTATCGTAA
>Ga0134126_10009449_pt1 | contig 12281 bp, 11 predicted proteins | sample KB31752_FD_96881 | JGI IMG/M metagenome (GOLD analysis project Ga0134126, IMG submission 96881) | Terrestrial soil microbial communities with excess Nitrogen fertilizer from Kellogg Biological Station, Michigan, USA - KB3-175-2 | ecosystem: Environmental > Terrestrial > Soil > Unclassified ...
AGCCTCCAGGCAGATCCGGCCGAGGATCTCGCTGTCCTTCTCTGCGGGCTCCATGCCCGCGGGGGATGTCGACGTCATGTGTTCGCTGGTCGTAAGGCCGGCCCACGGTCGGGCCTCTGTCGAGAGTTATCGACGATCGCCTTCCGAGCTTTAGCGAAGGGAAAATGGCCTCACAAAAGAGCGACTCCTGTCACTATCAGAGCAACGCCGTCCGCCCGACTATGTCACATCCGGCTTCCGCTGCCGGCATCACCCGCCAGCCGCCTCAACGCGGTTTTGGCGGATAGGACGTGCCGTCCTTGTGGAGGAATGCGCGCACGCCCGCGCGAATCGCGAGATCGATATCGGGATAATCGACCCCGTCACGCTCGGGGTCGCGTGCTCCGATCTCCAACAGGAGGGCGTCCGCACTGGTGCGGTTCTGCAGGTGATGTCCGTTGGTTTCGCCGGCCTTGAAGCCGGCGCAATCGCCCGCCCGCAGCACCTCCTCGCCATCATCGGTCACGAGCACGACCTCGCCCTCGAGCACGTAGACGAACTCGTCCTCTGCCGTATGCCAGTGGCGCTGGCTCGACCAGACGCCCGGGGGCAGGCGCAGCAGATTGACACCAAACTGGGTGAGCGCCGCGACATCGCCCAGCCGCAACCGCTTGCGCTGCCGGCAAGGCTCGTCATAGGGCGCGGGGTAGCCGCTGCCGATGGAGACCTTGGCTGCCGAGATGTCTATTTTCTTCATGATCCGCCTCCCAGGAATGCACGCATAATACGCACCTTACATTCTCCGGAGGCGCCGATCGATGACCCATTCCGCCGTCAGTTTCCTCTTCGACCTCGATGGCACGCTGGTGGACAGCGTCTACCAGCATGTACAGGCCTGGCAGGAGGCGCTGCACGCCGCCGGCATCGAGCTGTCGGTCTGGCGCATTCACCGCAAGATCGGGATGAGCGGCGGCCTCTTCACGGAAATGCTGCTGCGCGAAACCTCCCTGGAGATCACACCGGTCCTACTGGAAACCCTGCAGCGCCAACACGGAGAGGCGTATGCGCGTCTCGCCCGTTGGGTACGCCCGCTGCCCGGCGCCGTGGAGTTGCTCCGGTACCTGACCCAGGCCCGCATTCCCTGGGCGATCGCCACCAGCGGCCGCATGGGTTCGGCAAAATACAATCTCGATGCGCTGCGCGTGGATCCCGCGCAGGTGCCGGTGATCACCCGCGATGAGGTTCGGCATGCCAAGCCGGATCCCGATCTCTTCCTCGCGGCGGCCGCGCGGCTCGGAGTCGACATCGAGTCCGCCGTGATCGTGGGGGACAGCATCTGGGACATGCTCGCGGCACGGCGCGCCCGCGGACTCGGGGTAGGCCTCCTGTCGGGCGGCTATGGCCAGGATGAGCTCGAGCGCTCCGGTGCGGTGCGCGTCTATGAGGATCCGGCCGACCTCCTGCTGCACATCGACGAGATCGGCGGCAGAGCCTAGGGGTGTATCGCGGCTGGATCGGTGCGGGTCGCCGGCCGCACAGCGGCGCCGGCGCGACGGAGGGGCGGCGCGGCGATTTGCAAACACACCTGGCGCGACAGCAGACTCTCCGGTCCGTCCACGATGGCGCGCCCGCCGCCCGGGAGAACTGAACGTGCAGCTTTACTTCAATCCGGCTTCACCCTATGTGCGCAAAGTGCGCGTCACCGCGCACGAGCTGGGCCTCAGCGATCAGATCGAGCTGATCAGCGTCTCGCTGACTCCGGTCAGCCCGCACGAGGGAGTGCGCTCGAGCAATCCCGTCGGCAAGATCCCGACGCTGATTACCAATGATGGGGCGGCGTACTACGACTCTCCTGTCATCTGCGAGTACCTCGATGTCCTGGCCGGCGGCAATCGCATCTTTCCGGCGGCCGGTGCCGCACGTTGGACGGCGCTTCGCCGCCAAGCCCTCGCCGACGGGATCATGGATGCCGCGGTGCTGACCCGCTATGAGGAGGCGGCGCGCCCCAAAGAGCTGCGCTGGCAGGCTTGGGTCGACGGGCAACTGCTGAAGGTTCGCACGGCGCTCGATGCGCTGGAGTCCGAGAATCTCGCCGGCGTGTTCGACATCGGCGCTATTTCCATCGCCTGCGCGCTGGGCTATCTCGACTTGCGCTTTGCGAACGAGAACTGGCGCAAGAGCAGACCCCGGCTCACCGCGTGGGCGACCGCCATCGGCGAGCGTCCTTCCCTCGCCACGACGGCTCCGCCCGCGTCCTGAAGTCCCGGACAGCAACCGTCCTCAGGCAGCCGCGGCGGCGGGCCGCACCGCCGCCTGACGGCCGTCCAACTCCCTGATCAGTTCCTCGAGCAGCTTCGCGAGCTCGCCCGCCATCACCGCGAAGTCGAGATCGAACTGCTCGGCCGCGTCGATCTCCTCCTCATCACCCTTTTCGGGCGCCACTTCGAGGAACTCGATTCTTTTGATCTGCAGCTTTTCGGTCAGCACGAACGAGACGCGCCCATTCCAGGTGAGTCCCAACTGAGTGGGGCGCTTGCCGGCCGCGACATACGCACGGACTTCCTTCCCGTCGAGGGGGTGCCGGCGATAGCGGACGATGGACTTTGCGGGCTCGCCCGATTGCAGCTCGAGGTCCTGCTCGATCGAGAAGGATCCCGCCGCGTCGGCCTGCATCAGCCACGTTGCCATGCAGACGCTCGGAGAGCGTTCAGTATCGACTTTCTGCACGGCAAGACTGCCGAGTGTGTCGCGTAGCGTCTCGATGAGCTCCTCCGCGCGGCGATCGCTTGCGGAATCGACGACGAGCCAGCCGTTGCTGGGATCGATCCATGCGCGCGTCATGCGCCGTCGCGTGAGGGCGCGCGCGCGAAGCTCATCCAACACCTGTAACTTCAGCGCACGCATCTGGCGCCGCCCGACCGGGAATCCCTGGGTCCGCGCCTGTGCCCGGGCACGCTGCTCCGCTTCCTGGCGCACGATCGAGGCAGGCAAAAGCTTCTGATCGACACCCAGCGCGAGCAGATGCTGCTCACCCACGGTGTGCAGGAGCCGCTCAGTGGGCGCCGGTGGCACCCATCCCATACTGCGCATCTCTAGCGCACTGCAGGGCTGCAGCGGACGGCGTGCGAGCGCCTCCTCGAGATTTGCGGCGGACCAGCTCCAATCGGCAGGCAGGCGATAGACGGTGAGATTCTTGAACCACATGCTGGGCGGCTGTGAAGGGGTGAGCGGGGAGGGGCGCAGTATAGCCATGCGCTCCTTCGATGTCCGCCAGCCGGAGCGCTCAGCTCATCAGCGCTTGCATCGTGTCGTGCCCGACGGCATCGGCGAAGCCATCGAAGCGCCCTTGCTCCGCCAGGGCCTTCGCGGCGCGGATGAAGCCGCCCCACGCCGCGCGTGCGAGTGCGCCGCCCACACTGATGCGGCGCACGCCTAGCGCGGCGATCTCTGCCACGGAGAGCGGGCTTGCGTAGCCCACGAGCAGATTCACGGGCTTCGGCGCAACGCTCTCGACGACACGGCGAATGTGCTCGGTCGAGCGGATTCCCGGCGCGTAGAGACAATCGGCGCCCGCGCTCGCATAGGCTTGCAGCCGCGAGACGGTCTCATCGATATCGGGCCTGCCCACGAGGAAGCACTCCGCGCGCCCGACCAACAGCGTATCGCCTCCCTTCTGGTCGATCGCCTGGCGCGCCGCGCGCATCCGCGCGACTGCATCTTCGAGGTCGTAGAGCGGTTTGGCCGTATCGCCCGTCGAGTCCTCGATCGACAGGCCCGCGACGCCGGTCTCGACAGCGAGGCGGACGCTCTCCGCGACGCCGGCCGGCTCGCGCGCGAAGCCCCCTTCGAAATCGGCATTGATCGGCACGTCCGTCGCAGCAGCCATCGTCCGCAAGTGCTCCAGAACCGCCTCGCGCGACAGCCCGTTGTCCGGGCGGCCCTGCGTCCACGCGAAGCCGGAGCTGGTAGTGGCGAGCGCCTTGAACCCGAGCGCCTCCAGGTAGCGGGCGCTGCCCACGTCCCACGGGTTTGGGATCATGAAGCAGCCGCTGCGGTGCAGCTCGTGGAAACGACGTCGTTTAGCGGCGGCACTCGAAGGGCTGGCGGACATGGGGGGGACCTCCTGTGGCTGGCGCGGGCCATGATACCCCCGGGAGAGGCGCTGCCGGTGCGGCTGTCGTAACCTACGCGGCCTGGATCAGCGGCCTGGACTTCGGCCAGAGGAGCCGGAACACGTGAGCGCGCGCACCTGGTTGGCCTTCGGCGCCCTCGGAATCATCTGGGGCTTGCCGTATTTCTTCGTCAAGCTCGCCGTCCAGGAGCTCTCGCCCTTCGACATCGCCTGGGGACGAATCACCCTCGCGGCGCTCATCCTGCTGCCCATTGCCTGGCGGCGCGGGGAACTGCGTGCGCTCGTCACCCACAAGGCGGCGGTCTTCGCCGTCGCGATGGCGGAGTTCGCCATACCCTTTTCAGCGATTTCCCTGGGCGAGCGCTGGATCCCCTCCTCCGTCACCGCGATTCTGATAGCGACCGTCCCGCTCATCATCGCCATCATCTCCCGCTTCTTCGGTGTCCATGAGCGCCTCGGGGCGGCGCGGTTGATTGGCCTCATCGTCGGCTTCGCGGGCGTCATCGCGCTGGTGGGGCTCGGAACCCTTTCAGGCCCGCTCGCTTGGGCGGGGGTCGGGTGCATGTTGCTCTCGGCCGTCGGCTATTCGATCAGCCCGCTCATTATCGAGAGGCATCTCCACTCGGTCGAGTCGGTTGGCCCCGTCGCAGGCAGCCTCTCGATCGCGAGCCTGCTGCTGCTCGTCCCGGCGCTCCTCTCTCTGCCGCGACACATCCCGAGCGCCGTGGTGCTCTCATCCGTCGCCATGCTGGGAGTGATCTGCACCGCGCTTTCGATGCTGCTGATGTTTTATCTCGTGAAGAATGCCGGTGCGGCGCGGACATCGATCATCACCTACATCAATCCTGCCGTGGCGACGATCCTCGGCATGGCCCTGCTCGATGAGCGCCTGGGAGCCTGGGGCCTGATCGGTTTCGCCCTCATCCTGCTCGGGTCTTGGCTGGCCACGCGGGGCAGCGATCTCAGCCCATCGACCCCTGCATCATCCCCGGCATCATATTGACGTACAGGTTGTGCATGATCCAGAGGGAGCCGCCCAGGATGATGCATACGACGATGGCCGTGAAAATCAGCGCCGTCAGATTCCAACGCTGCTCCGCGGAGCGGTTGACGTGCAGGAAGTACACGACGTGCACACCGATCTGCGCCAGCGCGAATACTGCGATGATGAGCGGCGTGCCGACGGACGCATGGCTCATCACCAGCCCGAAGGGCACGAGCGTCAGCGCGATTGCCAGCAGGAAGCCAATCGCGTAGGACTTGCGGGACCCATGGACTGCGCCGTGCGCGCGGCGATAGGCAGCGCCGTGGATCGCCCCGTGAGGCGCGTGGCCGACGATCGCCTCGTTGGCGACGCTCATGTCAGGACACTCCGAAGAGATAGACCAGCGAGAACACCCCGACCCAGATGATGTCGAGGAAGTGCCAGAAGAGGCTCAGGCAGGCAAGCCGCGATTCCGTGGACGGCGTGAAGCCCTTCTTCACCACCAGCACCATCATCATCGCCATCCAGATGAGGCCGCAGGTGACGTGCAGTCCGTGCGTCGCCACGAGCGTGAAGAAGCTGGAAAGAAACGCGCTGCGATCCGGGCCGGCGTTGTCCGTGATCATGTGCGCAAACTCGTGCACCTCCATGCCGACGAACGCGAGTCCCAGCACGAAGGTCACCGCCAGCCAGCCGAGCGTCGCACTGCGGCTGCGCCGGCCCGCGGCGAGCGTGGCCAATCCGCAGGTAAAGCTGCTGACCAGGAGGAACATGGTCTCGGCCAGCACATACGGCAGATCGAACAGCCCCTGTGGCGTGGGCCCGCCCGCGGTGCGGGCATGGAGCACGGAGTACGTGGCGAACAGCCCCGCGAACAGCAGGCAGTCGCTCATCAGGTAGACCCAGAAGCCGAGCTGCGCCGTGCCCGCCGCATCGTGATGATGTTCCAGCTCGAAGTCGACGACGTCGGTGGCCGGGCGCAGATTGCGCAGCGCATCGGCCGCGTTGTCGGCGTATCCCGGCTCGAAAGCCAGCGCCCCGCCGTGGGCGATCATCGGACTGCTCGACATGGATTACACGCTCCTCAGTTGGGCTCGACCGCGCAAAGTCTCGGTTCGCCTCACCTCTTCAGCTTCGACGTAGAAGTCGCGATCGTCGTCGAAGGCATGACGGATCAGGGCCACTGTCGCGGCTGCGGTGCCGCCGATCGCGAGCCACCAGATGTGCCAGATCATCGCGAAGGCCGCGAGACCCAGGAACACGGCCATGACGAAGCCGGTGCCGGTATTGCGCGGCATGTGGATGGGCCGATAGACGTTGGCCTTCATCTCCACACCGCGCTGCTTCATGTCCCAGAAGGCGTCGCGATCGCGCACCACCGGGATGCGCGCGAAGTTGTAGGCCGGCGGCGGCGAGGATGTCGCCCATTCCAACGTGCGCCCGCCCCACGGATCGCCGGTCAGGTCGCGCGCGCGCTCGCGCTGCGCGAGGCTCACCACCACCTGCGCCAGCTGCAGCGCGATGCCGCAGAAGATGATGGCGGCACCAATCGCCGCGACGACGAAGAGCGGCTGCCAGGCCGGGTTGTCGTAGTGATCCATGCGGCGCGTCGCGCCCATGAGTCCGAGGACATAGAGCGGCATGAAGGCCACGTAGAAACCGACGAGCCAGCACCAGAATGCGGCCTTGCCCAGGCGTTCGTTGAGCCGGAAGCCGAACACCTTCGGGAACCAGTAGGTGAGTCCGGCCATGGCGCCGAACACCACGCCGCCGATGATGACATTGTGGAAGTGCGCCACCAGGAAGAGGCTGTTGTGCAGCACGAAATCGGCGGGCGGCACGGCGAGGAGCACACCGCTCATGCCGCCGATCACGAACGTGATCATGAAGCCGATGGTCCAGAGCACCGGCGACTCGAAGCGTACCCGGCCGCGGTACATCGTGAAGAGCCAGTTGAAGATCTTCGCGCCCGTCGGCACGGCGATCACCATGGTCGTGATCCCGAAGAAGGCGTTGACGTCGGCCCCCGAGCCCATCGTGAAGAAATGGTGCAGCCACACGAGGAAGGAGAGGAGCGCGATCGCCATGGTGGCGAACACCATCGAGGTGTAGCCGAAGAGGCGCTTGCCCGAAAAAGTGGCGATGATCTCGGAGAAGATGCCGAACGCGGGCAGTACGAGGATATAGACTTCGGGATGACCCCAGATCCAGATGAGGTTGATGTACATCATCGGATCGCCGCCGAGGCCATTCGTGAAGAAATGCATCCCGAGATAGCGATCGAGGGTCAGCAGCGCCAGTGAAACGGTGAGGACCGGGAAGGCCGCCACGATGAGGATGTTGGTGCAGAGGGCCGTCCAGATGAACACCGGCATGCGCATCAGCGTCATGCCGGGAGCGCGCATCTTCAGGATCGTGGCAATGAAGTTGACCCCGCTGAGCGTCGTGCCTATGCCCGAGATCTGCAGCGCCCAGATGTAGTAGTCGACGCCCACTCCCGGACTGAAGTGCAGCTCCGAGAGCGGCGGATACGCCAGCCACCCGGTGCGCGCGAAGTTACCGACGGCGAGCGAGAGGTTGACCAGCATCGCGCCGGCGACCGTCAGCCAGAGACTCAGCGAGTTGAGGAACGGGAAAGCGACGTCGCGGGCGCCGATCTGCAGCGGTACGACGCAGTTCATGAGCCCGATCATGAATGGCATCGCCATGAAGAAGATCATGATGGTGCCGTGGGCGCTGAACACCTGGTCGAAGTGCTCCGGCGGCAGGTATCCCGCATGACCTCCGTAGGCGAGCGCCTGCTGCGCGCGCATCATGACCGCGTCGGCGAAGCCCCGCAGCAGCATCACCCCCGCGAGAATGAGGTACATCGCGCCGATCCTCTTGTGATCGACCGAAGTCAGCCACTCCGTCCAGAGGTACTTCCACTTGCCGAACAGCGTGATGCCGCCGAGAACGGCGATCACCGCGAGCGCCATGAAGACCACCGCCCCCATGACGATGGGATTCTGGTAGGGAACGGCGGAGAGGGTCAGCTTGCCGAGCATGATCAGTTGCTCCTCGTCGCGGACATGCCTGACATCCCGCTCATCGCGGCCATCGGCCTGCCCTGCCGATGCGCGGGAGTGCGCGCGAGCAGCCGGCCCGCGGGCTCCTGCAGCCGGCCGGCGACGATGTCGGCGAAGAGATCCGCTTGCACTTGCGAGTAGTACGTGACGGGATTGCTCTCACTCGGCCTGGCGAGCTGCACGTAGTCCGCGGCGCCGAGTGTCTGCCGCGACGCTCTGACCTTCGCGAGCCAGGCATCGAATCCCTGCCGCGAAGGCTCGGCGATGGCCTTGAAGGTCATGCCCGAGAAGCCGTCGCCGCTGTAGTTGGAGGAAAGTCCCTGATACGTGCCCGGCTCGCTCGCCAGGAGGTGCAGTTGGGTCTGCATGCCCGCCATGGCGTAGATCTGACTGCCGAGCTGCGGAATGAAGAATGCGTTCATCACCGTCGCGGAGGTGATGTGGAATTCCACCGGGACATTCGCGGGAAAGGCGACTTCGTTGACCGTCGCCACTTTCTGGTCCGGGTAGATGAAGAGCCACTTCCAGTCGAGCGCCACCGCATCGATGCGGATCGGCTTCACCTTGGAGGTCAGCGGCCGGTAGGGATCGAGCGAGTGCGAGGACCTCCAGGTAATCACGCCGAGAGCCGCGATGATGATGCAGGGTATGAGCCACACCACCGCCTCGATCCTGCCCGAGTGCGCCCAGTTCGGCCGATATTCGGCCTTTGCGTTCGACGCCCGGTAGCGCCATGCGAAGGCGAGGATGAGCGCGATCACCGGCACGACCACGATCAGCATCAACACCGTCGCGGTGAGGATGATCGAGCGCTCCTGCAGGCCTATCGGCCCCTTGGGATCGAGCACGGCCCACTGACAACCGGAGAGCAGCAGGGCCGCCGGGAGCGGGAGAAGCCTTGCGATGCGGCGGCGGGCGGGACGATCCATCATGGGCACAGCGATCACCGGTCTTTTTCGACGCGATGAGCATGGCGCCGGCGCGCCATGCATGTCCTTAGTCCGCTCTTAATCCTTCTAAATCGCCGTGACGCCTCACGCCTCGAGCGCGCTGGACATCGCCTCCTCCTCCGTCCACCGCGCGCCTGCGTCTATGAGCTTCGCCAGCTGCTCGCCCGGCATGGCGCCGCGCAGGGTCTCGACGATGTGCGTCTGGATCTGCTGCTTCGCGGGACTGCGGCCCTCGAACTCCGACGCGAAGAAGGCATGCGCGTAGCCGATGAGCCGCGCCGCGCGCTCCAGCCGGTTTTGCCGCGCGGCAATGGCCGCGAGGTGTTGCAGACCGCCGGCGAGGAGCACTGCATCGAGCTCGCTCTCCTGCGCCAGCGGCAGCCCTTCGCGCAGCGCCGCGCCCGCCTCCTCCAGATCGCCGCGCGCGATGAGATAGCCGGCGAGATTGCAGAGCGCATGTCCGAGCAATCCCGTGCGCCGCGCCGCGCGGGACAGGGAGACGACCTCGCGTGCCTGCCTGATCGCCTCCTCCAGCTGCCCCTCGGCGAACTCCACCTCTGCCTTGTAGATGCGGGCGCGCCAGACCCAGAAGTCGGCCTTGGAGTGCGCTCCGACCGCGAGCGACTCATCGAGCAGGGCGCGGGCGATCTCGAAATCTCCGGCCACCGTGCGCGCGATCGCGAGGTTGGTGAGGCAGAGCGCGAGGCTCTTCGGGTGGGCCGTGGCGGAGAGATGTCCCCGCGCCTCCTCGAGCGCGGCCAGCCCTTCGGCCAGCCGGCCGGTGCGCGCGAGATTGAGTCCGCAGAAACTGAGCGCCCGCCCGAGATCCAACGGCTCCCCCGATTCGCGATACAGCGACACGGCGCGCCGCAGCGCCGGCAGGGCGCGCCCGCGCGGCTCGCCCGTGGAGAGAAAGCCGTATCCGTACCGCAGCCGCGCTTCGATCGGCTTGGGTGTCGACGGACCGATCGCGTCCATCGCGCGCTCCAGGCGTGCCCTGCCCTCCTGCATCAGCGACAGCAGGTACCAGAGCGGATAGGAGGCCGCGGCGAGCTCCATTCCAATGGCAGGATCGCCGTCCGCGCCGAATGCCCAATCGAGCGCAACGCGAATGTTGTCGATCTCCGGAGCCTGCGCCTCCAGCCATTGCACGGAGGGAGTCTCCTCCCACAAGCCCAAGGCGCTGCGGACGTAATCACGAAAGTGCAAGGCGTGAAGGCGCGCCAGCGAGCCAAACTCTCCGCTGTCGGCAAGCTTCTCCATTGCGTATGCATGAGTCGACTCGAGCAGCCGATAGCGGCGCACGGTACCCGAGGCGTCGGCAACGACTAACGATTTGTCCACCAGCTCGGCGATTCTTCCGATGACCTCCCATTCGGCGAGCGCCGGGTCCGCCACGACACTCGCCGCGGCCTCCAGGCTGAAGCTGCCCGCGAACACGGCAAGCCGGCGCAGAACGATGCGGTCGGGTTCTGCCAGTAGTCTGTGACTCCAGTCGAGCGTTGCCCGCAACGTCTGATGGCGTGGCAGTGCCGTGCGGCGGCCTCCGGTGAGCACGTGAAATCGCAGATCCAACCTGCGCGCGAGCCCCTCGATCCCGAGCGCCGCGGCGCGCGCGGCGGCGAGCTCGATGGCGAGCGGAATGCCGTCCAGGCGGCGGCAGATGGTGGCGATCGTCGCGGCGTTGCGCTCGCTCAGGTCGAAATGGGGATCGGCCGCGCGGGCGCGCGCCGCGAAGAGCCGGACCGCATCGTGGCGCAGGGCGGCCGCGAGCTCCGCGGTCTCCTCGGCGGGGAATTCCAGCGGACTCAGCCGGTAGGTGCACTCCCCGTCCAGGCCCAGAGGCTCCTGGCTGGTCGCCAGGATGCAGACGCCCGGTACGGCGCGCAGCAGCGTCTCCGCCTCACGGGCCGCCGCCCCGATCAGGTGCTCGCAGTTGTCCATTACGAGGAGCAGGCGGCGCCCGCGCAGCGCCGCGGCGAGCCGCTCCGAAGTCCAGCGGCCGGCGCCGCTCTGCAGGCCGAGAGCGGTGTTGATCGCGCTCGCGACCAGGTCCGGATCGGTCAGAGGCGCGAGCTCCGCCAGCCACACGCCGTCGGGAAACTCCTCGAGCGTGGCTCGTGCCGCCTCGAGGCCGAGCCGCGTCTTGCCGATGCCTCCGGTACCGACCAGAGTCACCAGCCGGTTGTGGCGCAGCAGCTCACGCAGCTCTCTGAGCTCGGTCTCGCGGCCGATGAAATCCGACACCGGTGCCGGCAGGTTGGTCGGGATTTGCCGCACAGTGGGCGGCACCGGCGCCGCCTGCGGCAACGCACGGCCGTCGGCATCGAGGAGACGAACATTCCCGGCGAAGCGGTAGCCCCGTAACGGTACGGTGAGGATGAGGTTGCGCTCTTTGCCGAGCGCCTTGCGCAGCGCCGAGACCTGCACCTGGATGTTGCTTTCCTCGACGACGGCGCCCGGCCAGACACGCGCGAGCAGCTCCTCCTTGGTGACGAGCTCGCCCTCGGCCTCCACCAGGATGAGCAGCACGTCGAACGCCCGGGAGCCGAGCGGAACGGTCATATCACCGAGGCGCAGCTCACGCTGACGGGTGAAGAGTCGAAATCGTCCGAACTCGAGGCAAGCCGCGCCTCGCGCTGTACCGTGCATGAAGAGGTTCTACCGGGGAGCCCAAAGGGCTACGTGCGAGCGAAATCCCGGCAGGAATTGTAGCTCAAAACGCCCGCACGCCGGTCCGGCGCGGGGCGCCGCGGCGCGTGAGCATTTGCTCGAGCTCGCCCGCGGGAACCGCCGCGCTATGGAAGAACCCTTGTGACTGGCGGCAACGCAGCGCGCGCAGCGCGGCCAGCTGCTCCGCGGTTTCCACCCCTTCAGCGACCGTCACCAGATCGAATGCGGAGGCCAGCTCCACGATGCTCGCCACGAGCGTCACGCTCGCCTGATCGTCGGGCAGTCCGGAGACGAAGGAGCGATCGATCTTCAGCACATCGACCGGCAGCTTGGAGAGCAGGGCCAGCGAGGAGTAGCCCGTGCCGAAATCATCGAGCGCAATTCGGATGCCGGCCTGACGCAGCTCGCGCAGCTTGCGGCTCGTGCCCTCCAGGTCCTGCAGCAGCGTCGTCTCGGTGATCTCGATGTCCAGGCCGAAGCCCGCGAGCGGCGCC
>Ga0134126_10009451_pt1 | contig 12279 bp, 11 predicted proteins | sample KB31752_FD_96881 | JGI IMG/M metagenome (GOLD analysis project Ga0134126, IMG submission 96881) | Terrestrial soil microbial communities with excess Nitrogen fertilizer from Kellogg Biological Station, Michigan, USA - KB3-175-2 | ecosystem: Environmental > Terrestrial > Soil > Unclassified ...
CCCCCGACCCTCAGGTTCGAAGCCTGATGCTCTATCCAACTGAGCTACGGCCGCGCGAAGGGCCCGCGATTTTACCGTAGTTCCTCTAGCGTGACAAAACGGTGGGAACTCTCGTGGTCGGGGAGAGGATTGGGGGTGGTCGTTTTACTGCGATCGAGGGGTTCGCGGTGCCTTGAGCCAAGATAGCCCAGTCGAGACACCGCACGCGGTAGCGTCGCATGCGTTCGGTTCTGCCTGCTTGGAAGCGATCATTCCGAATACGGGGGCACCGTCGACTATCGCCCTAGGGTCGTCACAAGTGCTTGGTTGGGCCACATATTCTACCCTTCCTCGGTTTCCCTGGAGGAGCCGTCACCAGTTAGCCCCCGGCAATCCGCCGCCGACTCGCTGATATATTCGTGTTGATTCGCGTCGAGAATCAATGACTTTATTTTGGCCCTCATCCTTACAGGCGCTAGCCATCCTCTGGTGTTATGGTGTACATATAACACCAAACAATCCCCTCCCCACCGCGAGTTCCCCATCGTTTTGTCACGCTAGAGGAACTACGGTACAATTGTGTGCCCTGCGCGGCCGTAGCTCGGTTGGATAGAGCATCAGGCTTCGAAAATTCGCCTCGAGGTCGTCCGGCGTAGCGGAACCCATTGAGCGATTAGATTCCTTCGGAAACCCCGATTCGACGACGAGGATTAATCCTCGGCAACGGAGGGTGCGGATTGAATGGAGTCCTCCGATACCCAGTCGCATCACACCCTCAACGACGAGGAAATGGGGCGTCTCGTCTCGATTGCCATCGAGGAGTTCGGTGCTGGTTTAACACGTACCCGATTCAACGATGTGGTGCTTGCCCTATTCGAACACATCCTTTGGATTCGTATGGGGGTAATGGGGGGACTGACCCGAAACCAGGACGACGCTCACCCAAGCCGGGTTCCGAACCGATCACCCCAATCTGCGGCGCGTTTGGGCAGGAAACTCGTTCACTTGACGCGTCGCCTAATCGGCCCATATGCCGTATGCATATAGCATATGAAACGTCCCTCAATGTCTGCTTCGTCTGCAGCCCTACGCCGTGCGAGTACCCGGCAGTGGATGGTTAAGCCCCAGGACTTGGCGGTCGCTCTCAAGCTGGTCGCCTTGAAGGGTGAACAGCCCTCCTATGCCGTTCTCGCAAAGCAACTGAGGCTCTCGCCGTTTGAGGCTCACGCGGCGGTTCAACGACTTATCGCCGCACGTCTTGCAGTCGAGCGGGAGGGCGTAGTACGGCCAAGCATGGCTGCCGTTCGATCATTCGTTGTGCACGGCGCACCTTACGCGTATCCGCCAGTCCGGGGTGAACCTACAATTGGCTTCCCGACAGCGCATGCTGCGCCTCCTCTAAAAGGGAAGGTACAAGCTTCGGAAAGCTCGATCCCGGTATGGCCACATCCGGATGGAACTGTCCGCGGGGAGGCGATCCTTCCCTTATACGAAAAGCTGCCCCTAGCCGCCGCTGACGATTCGAAATTCTACGAGCTGCTGTCTCTCTTCGATGCACTCCGAATGGGCCAAGCTCGCGAACGCGAAATGGCGCGGAAGCTGTTGGAGGAGCGACTGCAGTGATTGAAGTTTCCCGCTTGGACAATCCGAACCTTGCGATGGTTGAAATTGCAGCGCAGGCGCTGGGTGATCTATGCGAATCGCTGGTATTCGTCGGCGGTTGTGCGACGGGGCTTCTGGTGACAGCCGTACGTGCCCACGACATCCGGGCGACGGAGGACGCAACTGGTTAAATTGCTGAGCGGGCGCATCATCTCGCTGATCGCCGCACCTGTATTCATTGCAACGAAGCTGGAAGCATTTCATGACCGTGGCGGCGGTGACTTCCTCGCGAGCCATGATCTCGAGGATATTGTGACCGTCGTTGACGGCAGGCCCGGCGTGTGCACGAGCGGAAGCCTCTTGAGAGAAACGGAATTGCTGGCCGGGCGCAGGCGGGCCGCCGGGGACACGCGGTGGTGCTATTCCCGCGTGGTCGGATAGCCGGCTTCGCGCCAGGCCTTCATGCCGCCATCCAGCGCGGCAGCGCGTTGGAAGCCCATCTCGCGCAAGGTTGCCGCAGCCAGAGTGGAGATGCGGCCGAACTCGCAACACACCACGATCCGACGCGTCGGGTCCGGCAAATCCTGGTTCACCCGTAATTCGAGCTGGCCGCGGGGGAGCAGTTTGGCTCCGGGGATATGTCCTGCCTCGAATGCGTCGCGCTCGCGCACATCCAGAACGAGCAGGTCGTTTTGCCCCGCTTCGACGCGAGACTTGAGCTCCTGGAGGGACATGAACGGAACACTCGCGGCGGCTTCGGCGAGCATCTGTGCAACCGTCTTGCCACCGCTCATGTTGGTACGCAGCGCTTCGGTGACGTGGGTCGGCATGCTCAGGTTGAGATTGCGCATCATCTCAACAAAAGCACCCCGCTCGCGGTTCTGCAGCCGCGGGTTGGTCGCGAGCTCCTGTGCGAGGGTGGAATGGCTGCGGCCTTTGTACTCGTGTGCGGGATGCATCTTGAGGGATGGGTCCAGGCACAGCAGTCGATTGAACAGGCTGTCGTGCAGCGCTTCCGGGTCACCAGTAGGCAGATCGGTGCGTCCGGTGGCACCGATCAGCAACGTGTCTCCCGTAAACACCCGATCCTCGACATGAAGACACATGGAGTCGCGAGTGTGTCCAGGGGTGTGGAGCACCTGCAGTCGCAGTTTTCCCACGGCGAGCATGTCGCCGTCATCGAGCGCCAGGTTGACACCAGGCGCCGGGCTCGCGCGATGCATTGCGACGGGAACGTCGAGGCGTCGCGCCAGTTGCCGGGTGGCTGAAAAATGGTCGGCGTGAGTATGGGTGTCGACCAGATAGTGAATGCGCAGCCCATCGCGCGCTGCCAGGGCGAGGTAGCGATCGATCAGGCTGATCTCAGGATCGATCACTACCGCAGCGCAGCTGTCAGCACACCCGACCAGGTATGACTGACAACCGCCAGCGCTCAACTGTTCGAAGATCATGCTCCCCCCTCGAGCGCCGCTAAGCCGGCTGATCAGTCGGCGGGCTGCTTCGTCGTGCGCAGGTAGGGCTTGAGTGTCTTGAACCCGCTCGGGAATTTCTGCTTGGCCTGCTCGTCGGAAATGGATGTCGGAATGATGACGTCCTGGCCCGGCTTCCAGTTTACGGGCGTGGCGACCGGGTGCTTCGCCGTCAACTGACACGAATCCAACAGTCGCAGCACTTCGTCGAAGTTGCGCCCGCTGCTCATGGGGTAGGTCAACATGGCCTTGATGCGTTTATCCGGCCCAATGATGAAGACCGAGCGCACGGTGGCGTTGTCGGCCGCCGTGCGGCCTTCCGAGCTCGTGCCGGCACCTTCGGGCAGCATGTCGTACGCCGTGGCGACCTTGAGCTCCGGATCGCCGATCATGGGATAGTTGACGGCGTGGCCCTGAGTTTCCTCGATGTCCTTCGCCCAGCGCGAATGGTTGGCGACCGGATCGACGCTCAAGCCAATGATCTTCGTGTGCCGCTTGTCGAATTCGCTCTTCAGTCCCGCCATGTAGCCCAGCTCGGTGGTGCACACGGGCGTGAAGTCCTTTGGATGCGAGAACAGGATGGCCCAGCCATCGCCGATCCAGTTATGGAAGGAGATCTGCCCCTGGGTGGTCTCGGCGGTGAAATCAGGCGCTATGGAATTGATTCTGAGTGACATCGGGGTCTCTTCCTGAATTGATGATGCGACGGGTGCGACCGGAACGAGAAGCTTCGGCCGTCGGGTGGGCTTTGTAAAGCTCCCGCGCGCTTTCAGAAGGTGACCGTTATGGTCACGACGTCGGAGTAAGAGCCTATGTAGGCGTTCTGACCCGCCGGAACTCTACCGTAGACCGGGGTGCCGATAGTTGAGCCGGTGCCGGAGCCGCTGACGGTGCTGGTGCCCGAGGATCCGTCACCCCAGATTGTCAGCCGGGTCGAATCGATGAATAAGTTGTAGCCCAGCACGTGCGAGCCATTGGTCAGAGTTCGCGAGTAAAAAGTGCCTGAGCCACTGCTGAGGCCGAGTGAGTACGATGTGCCGCTGGGGCAGTTGACGTCGATCGTGCCAGTGACGTCGTTGTTCAGGGTGCTGAAGACATCGTAGTTGCCGAAATTCAGGCCGCTGCTGCTCACAGTGCAACCGGACGCATATGCCGGGGACACCGTGCCAATCGTTGCTGCGAGCGCGGCCAGCAGCACGAGTTGAATGGGCGCGTTCCTCATTGAGCTTGAGCCCTGCAGACGTATGGGCCAAGCCGAGGCAGCGGCTCATCACTTGGGGTGTATGGCATGCTGAAGTGGCAGCTACCTCCGTTCCATTGCGCGCTGATCTCATTGTGGTCGGCGAGACCGCTCAGGTAGACCTCCCCGTTCATACCGGAGGGAAAGTCTGTCGCCTGGCCTGTGATCCGAACGGTCGCCGCTGGTGGCAGCGGGCTGCCATTTTCAAGGTTGACCGCGACGAGTGCGCCGCGCGCATGATCGAGTGGAAAGTCCACTACAACTCCGCTGCGGAAGTACGGAACTGCCTTGGCCTGCACGGTGTTGACGACGATGTCCAGGGGCAGGTCGGCTTGCTCGATACCGATGCTGTTGTCCTGGTAAGCGCGCAGCCCTGGCACTAACAGGTAGCCTTGCGAATCGGTTTGTCCGACGAGTTGATTCTCGCGATAAACGCGCACGCCGCTCTGGTCTCCTACGTGGACGACGGCAAAGCTGTCGTCGATCTGACGCCCCGGGAACAGATGCCCGGCAACCATCGCCACGCCCCCACTTGCAGTGACCTGCGCCATGGTCGAGCCTAGCTGGGTGCGCGCCTCCAACTCGTAGTTACCGGTATCGCTTTGGAGGTCTACCGTGGCATCGGCCGCCCGCGTCGCGCCGGCATCCGCGATGAGGCGATAACCGATGCCGCGCCCTGCCGGAAGGCTCCGTTGTAGATCGAGCTCTGTGGTCGCTCCGCTGGAGTCCCTGGTTGTCGTCAGGCTCGTGCTGGTACGAGCGTTGAGGGAGTGCGTGAGGCTGAGCGCGACCGTCGTGTCTGTCATGGTGGCGGAGGTTCGTATCACCGACAGTGAAAGGTAGCCGAGCCGGCCCACGTTCACACTGTCGCGGATACTCAAGATACTCAACGAATGCCCTTGGTAGAGCGAGTACCCTGGGTAAAACGTCTCGCGCGTACAGCTGACGCTCAGTGATCCAAGACGAACCAGGCCGACACTTGCGTATATCTGGCTCGTCAGTCGCGGTGTCGGCTGATCGGGGAGCGTGCCAATTCGGACGAACCAGCGACTTGCGTATTCAATGTTGCCACCGACGCTGAACTCGCGAGCCGAGTGCCCAAATCCAACTCCGAGCAACTGGCCCTGGCCCTGTGGCCCGTGGCTGCCCGCCAGGGAGGCATCGATGACCCCTAAGGTCGACACAGCCGTGGCGCCCGATACGCCGACTGTCTGTTGGTCTTTGAGTATTTCGGCATGAGCTTCCGTGGTGAGTCGCTCGGTCAGTCCGACGCGGTCGGTTGCGACGATCAGCGGCCTGCCGTAATCGTTGCTGGCCAGGCCGTAGTTGTTGCGTACCGCGCCAGCTTCCAGTGAGTATTCCTGCAACCCGGGTCGCAACAGCTCGGGGCTTGCATAGTACGGCTCGCTGACGATTTGCTCTCTGCCGAGGAGATCGCGTACGACGAGTCGCACATCTCCCTCGCCCGTGATTACCGGCACATCGGTGACCCGAAAGGGTCCTTCAGGCAGGCTGCTCTGCAGGCGCAAGGCATTGTTGACGTACACACTGAGGGTGGACGGCAATGCCGCCTCGCCCGCGATGCTCGGCAATGGCATGGTGATCAGGCCCGGCCGCGTTGCATAGTTCGATGCCCACTGCACTCCGGCGAAGCGTACTGCGCCGCCCCAGGCGCTCGCTCCAGTGATCGAGTCTCCCAGCCGGAAGCTGCTGGCGCTTTCCGGGTGGTCGGTCGTCCAGGTGGTATCCAGGCGGACTGCCTGGGTTCGGTCGGCCTGGCCCCTCACCAGGTATTGCAACACCGCGGCGCCGGCGCGGCCAAATACGCTCGCCTCGAACTGTCCGGTCAATGCCGAACGCGAGTTGACCTCGCTGGCGAGCAGGTCGTAGTTGAGAAAACCACCGAACGGGGGTGGCGTGCCGGCAGAGGTAAACGTGTTGTTGCTGGCGTGCAGAGTCAGGTGCTCGAACGAGTCGGCTGGAGCGTTGACCAACAGCATCTGCTTGGTTTCATCGATGCTGTAGGTCAATCCCGGGAATGCATCCAACGGGACGTATTTGCCGCCGTCGTAGGTCACGACCGATTGCCCCGGGGCTTGCAGGCGCCAGGTCTGCAATTGTGCCGCGGGAGCCAGCACGCGGCCGGCGGGGTTGCGCAAAAAGAGCGCAACATCGTCCGACTGCTGACCGTTGAGGCTGACGCCAAGCCAGAGTGCCTCGAATGTGGGGCCCGATATGGAGTCGAGGCTCATAGCACGCGCGCTGAGCATCGAGCAGATGATCGTGACGGCAGCCCACCGTATCCGCATGACTGCCGCTCGACACCGTGCGCGCCTAACGCGCGGCTGTCTGCGGCAGGGTGGGATTCAGTTCCCGTGGGTCATCCTCTAACATGACTTTGGCCTGCAGCGGGCCCGAGTCTGCTTGCGAAGAGATGCGCAGAAGGGTGCCGACCGGCGGCACCGATTTTCCGCTCACGATCCATTCGCGCTGGCTGTCGGGGAGCACGTACTCCGCCAGGCTGCGCGTGGCGACCGTGGTATTGCCGGCGGCAATGTCCAGCTGCCCCAATTTCACGTGCGACTGGCCGGTATTGCGCGCCTGGAGGCGGATGTTGCCATCGCGCGTACGCATGGCGTGCCATTCGAGGCTTGGTCCGGCGAGTCGGGGCGGGATGACAAAAACGGGCATGTTGATCAACAGCGCGACTCTCAAACCCTGGGCTATGGGCTCAGGCGGCGGTACTTCCCGCAGAAAGAGCCTGTAGGTCAGCTCGTGTTGCGGGTCGGGCGGGCGTCGCAGGCCGACCCGGATAATCCGCGATGCGCCTGGTGCGATCGTGATGATCGGCGGTGTCGCCAGAATTTCGTTACTGGAAGTGAGCGCGTCGTTACCGTCATGTTGTGCCCAACTGAATGTCTCCAGCTGCACGACGGTGGCTTCCGTTCCAACGTTTTTCACGGTGACCGCCGCGACCGACTGGGTGGCCGACAGGTTCAGGCGCACAGGGTTCACGGTAAACGATCCCGCGTTGGCCGTGGCGAGGCCGGCGGTCAGAAGGGCCAGGCCCGTGAGGGCCTGGCCAAGTTTTCCCCAGGGTGACATGGATGCGAATCAGAAGGTAACGGTCGCGACTACCGTGTCGCTGTAGCTACCCGCCGGGACGTTCTGTCCGGCTGCGACTGAACCGTACACCGGAACCACGACCTGTATCCCGGTTCCTGTGTTGGGAAGCCCCGTGGGACCAGTGTTACCCCACACCGTCGTATGCCCGTTGTCCTGGTAGAGCGCATAGGCGAGGTAGTGGGTGCTGCCGTCATTCATTCGACGGGCCGGTACCGAGTCCGAGGAGCCGACATCGGCGTTGGACCCCTGTCCGAGGGTCAGAGTGGCGCTGGCACCGCTGGTGCAAGTCACGTTTACGGCACCTGAGCCATCCAGCGCCGTCGAGGCGTTGGTCGACACGGGATCGTAGGCCCCGAAAGCGACGGCGGTGGTGGTAATCGTGCAATTCGCGGTTACCGAGGCGCTCACCGACAAGCTCGACGTAGCGGTGGTGCTCGCATCCACGCCCGGGGAGGCGCCTAGCGAGAGCAATATGACTCCTGTCATGGAAAGCGTCCGTGCTACGAACTTCTGCTTGAACATGGTTACTCCCAGTTGAAGGTTCGTGTACACATCAAGACAGATGGCGGTTGCTATTGTTTTTTCTGAATATGCAATTGCACAAACTGTGTGCTATGCATCATACCGCGTGTGATCTGCGTCACACTTGGGATACGGCGAGGTAGGGGATCGACGGGGCGAAACGTCCGCGTGCCCGGCGCTGTTAGACTGGCTCTAAGTTAAGTTGAGTCAGTTGTAAGAACCGTGTTGGTTCGGGCGGCCGCGTGCCGGTCGCTGCGGCGCCGCCAGGCGGTCAGGTGGAGTTTACCCCCCCCCAGTGGGTGCCGGCCTGTCAGGCGGTGGTCTGGGGAGGCTTGAACCAGGTGCGCGCCGCCGCCGTGAGCAACAGGTAGAGGCTGGCAATCTCCAGCACGAGGTTGATGAGGGCGACCACGCCGTTGAGCGGACGTGCCCGGTAGACCGGCATGGTCATCGGCAAGGCGAACACGGAAAAAACCAGCCCGAGGAGTGCCAGCACAATAAACACGATGCGGGCCCAGTTGCGTCCCTGGGAGATTTTCACAATCACCCAGGCCCACAGTCCGAACGCAATGACGCCGCCGACCAGCATCCCGATCCATTGCGCCGGCGCGCTCACTTTCACCGGTTGCAGGAACATCCCGACAATGCCGACAGCAAAGGCGATCCAAAGGAAACGAACCGCCTGACTGACTTCTTTCGGTCGCTCGCCCCTGGTTTCGGTTGGGTCGGCGACATGAGACACCGGTGGCGCGTACGGGTTGCGTTCCATGACGGCACTTCCGCTTCGGTGGGAGTCGCGGCGGATTCTGCCACAGATCAGTCTGAAACGGCGACAGGCTCCGTTGTCACGGCCGGGGCGGGGCCGCCCCCGGTCTGGCTCTTGATCCTGCGGTCGACGAAGTACATCAGGGTCAACGAGGCCAACGTCGTGCACACCAGCACATAGCCGAGCAGATCAAAATGCAACAATTCGCCGCCGGGCGCCTCGACGACCACCAGTCCGGCAATGACCGAGGCAACACCACCGGAGACCTGTTGCAGCGAGGAACTGATGGACATATAGGCGCCGCGGTCCGCGGCCTGCGGCAGCCCCGAGAGCAGTGCGGACGAAGAAATGATGCGCGAGAAGATTCCGGTCTGCAGCAGCACCATGACTACACACAGCAGCCAGAACGGGGTCAGATGCAAATGGGTGTAGATGACCACCATGACGATGGTCATTGCGCAGCCGAAGCCAAATACCTTGATGGTGCCCACAGAGTCAGTCGCGCGCCCGATGATGGGTCCGGCCACCATGGAGCACACTCCCGTGATCATGTAGACCAGCGGTAATTGCTCGAGCGGCAGGCCGATGTTGTGTACGGTGAAGACGCTCATGAAGGGCATCAGCATGAAGCCGCCCACGGTTAGCAGCGCGGTAGTGACGAAACCCAGTCCATAGCGCGGATTGGATATGGTTTGCAACAGGTGATGCAGCGGACTGCGGTCGGGATGGTGTTTCAAATGCTCGTCCACGGGACGCATGCGCGCCTGAATCACCGCGCCGACGACGGCACTGATGATCGCGAGCATGAAAAACGGGGTATTCCAGGTCCAGCGAGTCGAAAGCAGCAGTGCGAGCGGCATGCCCAACACTGAGCTGACGGAGAAGGACGTTTGAATGATTCCCATGACGCGGCCGCGCATCTGTGGCGGGAAGAGATCGGTAACGATGGCGAACGAAACCGAACCCACGACGCCTGCGAATAGTCCGGTGATCATCCGGCCCGCCAGCAGCAGCGGATAGGTGGTCGCGAGCGCGCATAGGAGCGTGCCGGCGATGAAGCCTGCGTAAAAGAAGAGCAGCAGCTTCTTGCGATCGAAGCGATCGGCAAAGCCGGCGGTCAGGAAGCCGGCCACTCCGGCGCTGAAGGCGTAGGTGGAGACCACCAGGCCGAACTGCGACGGTGTGATCTGCAACGCCGGCATGACCAGCGCACCCAGCGGGGCGAGCATCATGAAGTCGAGCACGATGGTGAACTGAAGGAGGGCCAGTACGGCGACAACCAACTTCTGATAGCTCGAAAAGGCTGCCGCGGTGGCGGCGGCTTGCGCGCCGCTCGCGGTCTTGGTGTTACTCACACAGGCTCCGATGTCGGACGCGTTTGACGGGGTCCGACTCATGCGACCGCCGCACGCTTGCGAACGGGCGCGGCGTCGGGGTCCAAAAGGTTTGAATCAGGTCGCGTCGGGTTTACTTGCCGCGGATCTCGTCGATCGTGCGTCGCAGGATGGCCAGTACGCGCCTCTTCTCCTCCAGGGAGGAGTTGAGTTTCTCGTAGATGGCGGCTTTCAGCTCATCGCGCAGCCCGCGAAATTCGGCTCTCATCTGTTGCCATTCGCTGCGTCCTGCATCGCTCGGGCCGCCACCGAAGTGATCGGCGGTGTCCTCGTCCTCGGCGTATTGCCGTTGCATCCAGGCCAGCTTACGGCCAAACAACCCCAGACGGGTCCATATTTCATCAGCAATGCTTCGGTTTTTCGCCAGGTGCGCAGTGCCCTCGGGCGTGATGCTGTAAAGCTTTTTCGCGCCTTCGGCGGTGGTGGCGGCGTAGCCGGTTTCTTCCAGGTAGGTCAGTGCGGGATAAACCATGCCGGGGCTCGGCGTGTAGACGCCGCTGGAATGCTCTTCAATGGCCTTGATGACTTCGTAGCCGTGACGCGGCTTTTCGTTCAGCAACAAAAGAATCAGCAACTGCAGGTCGCCGGAGGCGAGCATGCGCGCCGCTCGCATCGAGCCGCCGCTGAAGCCGCCACCGAAGCGCCCGCCGAACGGGCCGCCAAAACCACGCCGCCCGCCGCCGCCACGGCCGAAGTGATAGCCGCCGTGGCCGGAGCAATAGGGATTTCCGTGTCGATACATGTGTCGATGTCCTCTACTCACAATATATCTTAAGATATATCCACAGTAATCAAAACGCAAGCATCCGAGGACTTGGGACCTGAGGGATGGGTAGGCGCCGCAGTCGGGTGACTGCGGCGCCGCAGGGCTACTTCAAGCGCCTTGTTGCACCGGTTGCGACTTTGAACGCAGGTATCCCACGCCCAACAAGCCGAACCAGATCGGGGCGACATACAGCGCCACTCGCGTGTCGGCGTCCAGTGCCAGCATCGCGGTCACCGCGATCAGGAATACCAGCACGGCCCAGTTTGCGAAGGGCGCGCCCGGCATACGGAAGGTGGAGGGTTTGGCGCGTCCCGCGGCCACTGCACGCCGGTAATTGCGGTGCGCGATCATGATGATTCCCCAGGTCCACAACGTTCCGATGGTGGACACACTGGTCACCCAAACGAAGGCTTTCTCGGGCACTACCATGTTGAGCAATACCGCGGCCAACATAACTGCCGCCGAGACGTTGATGCCTTTGGCTGGAACGTGCTGCGGGCTCAGCTGCCCAAGGAAGGCGGGCGCCTGCCCGCGTTGTGCAAGAGAGTAGAGCATGCGGCCGGTGCTGAAGATGCCACTGTTGCACGACGAGGTGGCCGCCGTGATCACGACGATGTTGATGATGGTGGCCGCCGCGGGCACTCGCATCTTGTCGAACACGAAGACGAACGGGCTGGTATCGGGGCTCAATTCCGTCCACGGCACCAGGGCCATGATGACCGCCAGGGCGCCGATGTAGAAGATCAGGATCCGGAAGGTGATGCCGTTGGTGGCCTTGGGCAGCACGACCTCGGGGTTTTCTGCTTCACCGGCGGTGACCCCAATCAACTCCACGCCCTGGTAGGCGAAGGTCACCATCTGTAGCGTGAGCAGTACCCCGAGAATGCCGAATGGCAGGAAGCCTCCATGGGTCCAGAGGTTGCTGAAGCTCGCCGTGGCGCCAAGGTCGCCGATGTGCAGGAAGATGACGCACAGTCCGCCGATAATCAGCCCGACAATGGTCACGACTTTGATGAGCGCGAACCAGAACTCCAACTCGCCGAACACCCGCACCGCCAGCTGGTTGACCCCGTACAACGCTACGAGCGCCACCAACGCCGGCAGCCACTGCGGAACATCGGGAAACCAATAACGCACGTAGATGCCGATCGCTGTGAGCTCGGCCATCGCGGTCACCACCCACATGAACCAATAGGACCAGCCGGTGGCGAAGCCTGCGAAGGGTCCGCAGAATTCATCCGCATACACGGCGAACGACCCGGCCACCGGACGGTAGATCAGCAACTCGCCCAGCGCGCGCATGATGAGAAAGATCGCGATGCCTCCGAGGGCATATGCGAGCAGCAGTCCGGGCCCGGCATGGTGGATCGCCTTGGCGGAACCGAGAAACAGCCCCACCCCGATGGTGCCGCCCA
>Ga0134126_10009454_pt1 | contig 12278 bp, 10 predicted proteins | sample KB31752_FD_96881 | JGI IMG/M metagenome (GOLD analysis project Ga0134126, IMG submission 96881) | Terrestrial soil microbial communities with excess Nitrogen fertilizer from Kellogg Biological Station, Michigan, USA - KB3-175-2 | ecosystem: Environmental > Terrestrial > Soil > Unclassified ...
CCCGAAAGCGAGCTGGTGCTGACCGAGAACGCGCAGCCGGCGCTGATGGCGGCGAGCCTGGCGGTGATGCGCGTGATGGAAAAGGACGGCGGGCTTGACCTCAAACGCCATGCGGCGTTCGTGGCCGGTCATTCACTGGGCGAATATTCAGCGTTGGCGGCGGCGCATGCGGTGTCCGTCGCTGATGCCGCGCGGCTCTTGAAACGGCGCGGCCGCGCGATGCAGCGCGCGGTGCCGGTGGGCCTGGGTGCGATGGCGGCGCTACTTGGACTCGAACTCGACGCGGCACGCGCCGTCGCTTCCGAAGCAGCGCAGGGCGAGGTGCTCGAAGCCGCGAACGACAACGGTGCGGGCCAGGTCGTGGTCAGCGGCCACCGCGGGGCGGTCGAACGCGCGGTGGCGCACGCCGCGACCCGCGGCGCCAAGCGTGCGATTATGTTGCCGGTCAGCGCGCCATTCCATTGCGCGCTGATGGAGCCAGCGGCACGCGAAATGGCCGAGGCGCTCGTCGAGGTCAAATTTGTTGAGCCGGTGGTGCCCGTGGTTGCCAACGTGACCGCATCCGCTGTACGCGATCCGGCCGAGATCAAGAATCTGCTCGTGCAGCAGGTGACCGGTCTGGTGCGCTGGCGGGAGTGCGTGCTCTACATGAAAAGCCACGGCGTCAGCGCGCTGGTCGAAGTCGGCTCGGGCCGCGTGCTGAGCGGGCTCGCCAAGCGGATCGACCGTGAGATGACCGGCCAGTCGCTCGGCGCGCCGGCCGAAATCGAGGCCTTTCTCAAGACGCTGTGAGCGGCGGAAGGAATTCCATGTTCGACCTGAGCGGCAAGGCGGCGTTGGTCACCGGCGCATCGGGAGGCATCGGTGGCGCGATTGCGCGCGCCTTGTATGGCGCTGGCGCCAAGGTGCTGCTCGCCGGCACCAGGGCCGACAAGCTCGCGGCGCTCAAGGATGCACTGGGCGAGCGCGCCGTGGTTGCCACCGCCGACCTCGCCGATCCCACGGCCGCCGATACGCTGGTCAGGGCGGCCGAGGAACAGTTTGGAGCGCTCGACATTCTGATCAATAACGCCGGCCTGACCAAGGACGGGCTGGCGATGCGGATGAAGGACGAGGATTGGGCCAAGGTGATCGAGGTGGATCTCACCGCTGGGTTCCGGCTCGCGCGTGCGGCGTTGCGCGGTATGATGAAGCGGCGCTGGGGCCGCATCATCGGCATCGGCTCGATCGTCGGCAGCACCGGTAACCCCGGCCAGGCGAATTACGCCGCGGCAAAAGCCGGCATGATCGGCATGACCAAGGCGCTCGCTGCCGAGGTTGCATCGCGTGGCATCACCGTCAACTGCGTCGCGCCCGGATTCATCGACACGGCGATGACCCAGGTGTTATCGCCCGAGCAAAAGGCCAAGCTGGAAACCGCAATTCCGATGGGCCGGCAGGGCACGCCGGACGAAGTTGCCGCTTGCGTGCTGTTTCTCGCGAGCGAGGAATCGCGTTATGTCACCGGCCACACGTTGCACGTGAATGGCGGCCTGGCGATGCTTTGAACCGCGGCGCGAACGAGGGTGGCCATGGCCCGCCATCTATGTTATGTCAGCCCCGCCTCGTCCGACGGCGTTGCCCGGGCGTACGGGCGGGTGTCTAACACCTTGATCCATCAACATTTGTAGCCAACATCGCGTCAATCTTTCTGAGGTAAGTCTCATGAGCGATATCGCTGACCGGGTTAAGAAGATCGTCGTCGAGCATCTGGGCGTTGACGACTCTAAAGTGACCGAGAATGCCAGCTTCATCGACGATCTTGGCGCCGACAGCCTCGACACTGTCGAATTGGTTATGGCGTTCGAGGAGGAATTCGGCTGCGAAATTCCCGACGATGCGGCCGAAAAGATCGTGACCGTGAAGGACGCGGTGAGCTTTATCGAGCAGCACAAATCATAGCGTTTCGTCCATGAGACGCGTAGTCGTCACCGGTTGCGGCGTCGTCACGCCCTTAGGCGTGGGAACCGAGACTGTCTGGAAACGCCTGCTCGAAGGCCAATCCGGAGTACGTGCGATCCAGAATTTCGACGTGTCGGACCTGCCGGCGAAGATTGCCGGTCAGGTGCCGCGCGGCGAGACCGCATCTGGCTCGTTCAATGCCGACGACTGGGTGCCGCCCAAGGAACAGCGCAAGATGGACGAGTTCATCGTCTTCGCGTTGGCAGCGGCTGCGCAGGCGGTGGAAGATTCCGGCTGGAAGCCGGCCGATCCGGAAGAGCGCGAGCGCACGGGCGTGATGATCGGCTCCGGCATCGGCGGACTACCGGGAATCACCGAAGGCGCGCTGACGGTTCACGAGAAGGGTCCGCGCCGGCTGTCCCCTTTCTTCATTCCGGCCAACCTGATCAACCTGGCCTCGGGCCACGTTTCGATCCGCTACGGCTTCAGCGGTCCCAACCATGCGGTGGTGACCGCCTGTTCGACGGGCGCACATGCGATCGGCGATGCCGCGCGAATCATCATGTGGGACGACGCCGACGTGATGATCGCGGGGGGCACCGAGGCGGCGATCTGCCGTATCGGCATTGCCGGTTTCGCCGCGGCGCGCGCGCTGTCGACCAAGTTCAACGACGAGCCCCAACGCGCCTCTCGTCCATGGGATCAGCAGCGCGACGGCTTCGTAATGGGCGAGGGCGCCGGCATCGTCGTGCTCGAGGAGCTCGAGCACGCCAAGAAGCGCGGCGCCAAGATCTATGCCGAAGTGGTTGGCTATGGCATGTCGGGCGACGCACACCATATCACGGCGCCAGCCGAAGATGGCAGTGGCGCGTTCCGTGCGATGCGCAACGCGCTTACGCGCGCCAAGCTCACGCCGGATCAGATCGATTACGTCAACGCCCACGGCACGTCGACACCGCTTGGTGATGAGATAGAACACGCCGCCGTCAAGCGGCTCTTTGGCGAGTCGGCCTACAAGCTGTCGATGTCTTCGACCAAGTCCGCGATCGGCCATCTGTTGGGGGCAGCCGGCAGCGTCGAGGCGATCTTCTCGATTTTGGCGCTGCGCGACGGCGTCGTGCCGCCGACGCTCAACCTCGAAAACCCGTCGCCCAGCTGCGACATCGACTTGGTGCCGCTCAAAGCCAAGCAGCGGCCGGTGCGTTATGCGTTGAGCAACTCTTTCGGCTTTGGCGGGACCAACGCGTCGCTGATCTTCGGCCCGGCGCCCTGAGATGCGGTGGCTCCGTTACGGCGCGCTGGGGGTCATCGCCCTAGTGGTCGTGGCGGCGGCGGCGCTCGGATGGGGAATCGGCGATTACTTCGCCGCCGGGCCGCTTGCCAAACCCAAAATCGTCGTCGTCCCCAAGGGATCGAGCGTCGAGCAGGTCGCCGAGACGCTCGGCCAAGCGGGCATCATCGTCCACCCCTGGGCTTTTGCCGCGGCGGCGCATCTGATCGGTACGGCTGACCGACTCAAGGCGGGCGAGTACGAGTTCGCGGCGGCGATCAGCCCGCGTGCGGTCGTCGACCTGCTGCTGTCTGGCCGGGTCGTGCGTCACAAATTGACGATCGCCGAGGGTCTCCCCAGCGCCGAAATTGTCGCTTTGATCAACGCAGCGCCGGCGCTCGCCGGCTCGATCACCATTCCGCCGCCCGAAGGTAGCGTGCTGCCGCAAACCTATTTCTACATCTACGGCGAGCAGCGGAACGAATTGATCGCGCGCATGACGCACGCGATGGATGCCGTCGTGGCGAAGGAATGGGCTGGACGGGCGCCGAATTTACCGCTTCTCGATGCGCAGCAGATGGTGACTTTGGCCTCGATCGTCGAGCACGAAACCGCGCGCCCGGATGAGCGGGCGCGGGTCGCCGGTGTCTATATCGAGCGGCTGCGCATCAACATGCCGCTGCAGGCCGATCCGACGGTGATCTACGGCTTGACGGATGGCGGCCGAAAACCGCTCGGCCGTGCATTGGATCATGACGATGTCCTCGTCGATACACCGTATAACACTTACAAATTCAAAGGACTGCCGCCGACGCCGATCTGCAATCCGGGTGAGGCGGCGCTTAATGCGGCGGTGCATCCGGATTTGCGCGGCGAGCTCTATTTCGTCGCCGACGGCGATGGCGGCCACCGCTTCGCCAAGACACTCGCGCAGCAGGATAAGAATATCGCCGAGTTGCGCGCCCACAGCCAGGCCAAGACACCTGGCGCAGCGCATTAGCGCTGCTGTTGTTGCCGCGGCGAGCGAAGGCTATAAGCTCTGGGCCACACAGGAGAGTCGCCTTGCCATGAGCGTTGCCAGCATGACCGGATTCGCGCGGTCGGAAGGGCATGCCGACGGGCTCGGCTGGGTGTGGGAGATCAAGAGCGTCAATTCGAAATCGCTCGATCTGCGCTGTCGCATGCCGGCCGGATTCGACGCGCTCGAACCCAAATTGCGCGTGGCACTCGCCGAACGCTTCAAGCGCGGCGCGATCAATGTGTCGCTGACCGTGACGAAATCTGCCACCAACGCGCCTTTACGGGTCAATCGCGCGGCCTTAGCCGAGATCATGGCGCTCGCCAAGGAACTGGCGCAGGAGACCGGCGCCGCGCCACCGCGGATCGACGGCTTGCTCGCGCTCAAAGGCGTGCTCGAAAGCAGCGACGAGACCGCCGATAGCCCGGCCGACGGGCAACGACAAGCGGTGGTGCAGCGCGATTTCGATGCCGCAGTCGACGCGCTCGCGGCGATGCGCCTAGCCGAAGGCAAGCGACTCGTGCCGGCGCTTGAGGCGCGGCTTGCGGAAATCACGGCCTTGGCAGATGTGGCAGAGCGCACGGCAGCCGCTCAGCCGGCAGCTGCCAAGGCGCGGCTCAAGGAACAGATCACGGCACTGCTTGAGGCTGCGCCGGCCCTTTCCGAAGAGCGCCTGGCGCAGGAAGCTGCGCTTATCATCGCGCGCGGCGACGTGCGCGAGGAACTCGACCGGCTCGCCGCGCATGTCGATGCCGCCCGCAGCTTGCTGAGGGAAGGCGGGGCGATCGGCCGCCGGCTCGATTTTCTCTGCCAGGAATTCAACCGCGAGGCGAACACGCTGGCGTCGAAATCCCCTGACCTTGAGCTGACGCGCATCGCACTCGGCCTCAAGGCCGCAATCGAGCAATTGCGCGAGCAGGTGCAGAACATCGAGTAGCCATGAGGGTGCGCGACATCAACCGACGCGGAATTCTGCTGGTGCTGTCGTCGCCTTCGGGTGCCGGCAAGACGACAATCACGCGCGCCCTGGTGGCACGCGAGCCGCAGTTGGCGCTGTCGGTTTCGGTCACGACGCGTCCCCGCCGCGCCGGCGAGGTCGACGGTAAGGATTATCATTTCGTCGACCCAAGTCGGTTCGCGGCAATGGTCGCCAACGACGAGTTGCTGGAGCACGCGACGGTCTTCGGCCACAGCTATGGCACGCCGCGTGCGCCGCTGATGGCGGCCATCGAAAGCGGCCGTGACATCATCACCGACATCGATTGGCAGGGCACGCAGCAGCTGCAGGCGAAGATCGGCGCCGATCTGGTCTCGGTATTCATCCTGCCGCCGAGCATGGCTGCGCTCGAGGCGCGCCTCAAATCGCGCGCTCAGGATAGCGACGAGGTCGTGCGTGCGCGTATGGCGAAATCGTCCGAAGAACTGAGTCACTGGGATGCCTACGACTATGTCGTCATCAACGATGATTTCGAAGACAGCGTTCGTCGCGTACAGGCGATCCTCAGCGCTGAGCGCGTCCAGCGGCGGCGGCAAGTCGGGCTTGCTGAATTCGTCAATCGCCTGCGCGGCGTCTAACGGCCATCCGATGTCAGTGCACGCGCCAGCGCGCAGAACTCGGCGACAGTCAAATTCTCGGCGCGCGCTGTCGGCTCAACCTGCGCCGCGCGCAACAATCCGGTGGCGTCGCCCAGTGATTTTAGGCTTTGGCGCAGCATCTTGCGCCGCTGGCCGAAGGCCGCTGCTGTAACCCGTTCGAGCGCGCGCTGATCGCAAGGTGCCTGCGGCTCAGGCCGCGGTGTCAGCCGCACGACCGTCGAGGTCACTTTGGGCGGTGGCACGAAGGCTTTGGGCGCGATGTCGAACAGGCGTTCGACCGTAGCAAGCCACTGGGTCAGCACTGACAGCCGCCCATAATCGTGCGTGCCGGGTGCAGCCGCGAGCCGCGCGGCAACCTCCTTCTGGAACATGAGCGTGAAATCGACGAAGGCGGCGATACCTGGCAGCCAATCAATCAACAGCGGCGTGGCGACGTTGTAGGGCAGATTAGCGACGATCTTGCGCGGCGCCGGAACCAGGCTTGCCGGATCGATCGTCAGCGCGTCACCGCCAACGATCTCGAGACGGCCGGGGAACGCAGCGGCAAGCTCCGTGAGCGCCGGTAGGCAACGCGGGTCGCGCTCGATCGCGACGACACGCCGCGCGCCTTCGAGCAGCAGCGCCCGCGTCAATCCGCCGGGGCCGGGACCGATCTCCACAACATTGCAATCGGTGAGTGGGCCGGCGCTGCGGGCAATGCGCCGGGTCAGATTGAGATCGAAAAGAAAATTCTGGCCAAGAGATTTGCGCGCTGCCAAGCCGTGACGGCGGATTACGTCGCGGAGCGGCGGCAGGGGCGGCGTATCGTCCGCCAAGCCGGTTCTCAAGCCTCGGCCGGTTGCGCCGCCCGTCGTGCCGCCATGGCGCTGGCTGCTGCCAACGCGGCGATGAGGCTCGCCGGATTGGCGATTCCGCGGCCGGCGATGTCTGTGGCCGTGCCGTGGTCAGGCGAGGTGCGGATGAAAGGCAGACCGAGCGTGATGTTGATGCCGCGCTCGAAATCCAGCGTCTTCAGCGGAATCAACGCCTGGTCGTGATACATGCAGAGCACGGCGTCATAGCGCTTCCGTGCCTCGGCGTGAAACAACGTATCGGCCGGCGCCGGGCCGGCGGCATCAACCCCCTGCGCGACGAGCGCGGCCACCGCCGGCGCGATGATATCGCGCTCCTCGTGGCCCATGGCGCCAGCTTCGCCGGCATGTGGATTGAGCGCCGCGACCGCGAGCCGTGGCCGAGCGATGCCGAAATCGCGCGCCAAGGCGGCAGCCGTCACGCGACCGCAGGTCACGATCGCGGCGGTCGAGAGCGCCGCGAGCGCATCGACGAGCGACAGGTGGATGGTGACCGGCACGACGCGCAGTTCCGGGCCGGCCAGCATCATCACGGGATGCGCGACATTCGCGAGCGCACCGAGGAATTCGGTATGGCCGGGATAGGCGAAGCCTGCGTCGTACAAGGTTTCCTTCTGGATCGCATTGGTGACGACGGCGCTCGCCTGACCGCTGCGGACCAATGCGACCGCCCGTTCGATGGCCGCGATCACCGCCGGCGCATTTGCTACATCGGGGCGGCCGGGTACCGGCACGTGCGGCAACGCCTGCACCAGCACCGGCAGCGCATCCGGAAAGACACGAGTCGCCTCGCCGGGCGTCCGGATTTCGCGAACCGGCACGTCGAGGCCAATGGCCCTTGCCAGCGCCGTTAGCCGGGCCGGGTCATCGATCACGAAAAATGACGGCACCACGCGCGATACGCGCTCCTGCCAAGCCTTGAGCGTAATTTCGCCGCCGATGCCGGCCGGTTCTCCCATGGTGAGGACGAGCGGCGCGGTCATGCGCGGATATCGACATAGGCCGAGCGGCGCAGGTTGACCAGGTAACGCCGTGCGAGCGCGTCAAGCCGCGCCCGCGCCAGGTTCTCGGACACCTGATCGCGGGTCGGCATGCCGCTGCTGGGTTCCTGACGCGAACACACCATGAAGACGGCAATACCAGGTGCAGTCGTAAGCCGTATCGGCTTGCTGGCCTGAGCGACCTTGAGCTGTAGCACCTGAGGACGGATTTCAGGCGAGACCCTTGCGGCAGTGGTGTCGCCGCTCTGCACAATCAACGGCGGGTTATGGTCGTGCCCGAGTTTCGCCAGCTCGCCGCAGCTTTTCGCCGCGTCCGAGACCTGCTGGGCCTCGGCCATCGTGTGTTCCTGCTGGGCGACGCTTGTCGTCGGCGGCAGCGGAAAGACGACCTCCGTCAGCGACAGGCGAATATCAGCTGGATCAACTTGGCCGGGAATACGCCGGTCGAGCATGTAAAGGATGTAATACCCGCCCGGCGTCTTGAGCGGATAGGACATCTCGCCGGGCTTCATCTTGGTCAGCGCTTGACCGAGGAGCGGCGGCAGCTGGCTCGGCGTCACCCAGCCGATATCGCCGCCCGCGGCCGAACTCGGCGATTGCGAGAATTGCTGCGCGACCGAGGAGAAATTGGCGCCGGCCCGGATTTGCTGGATAAGCTGATTGGCGAGGCGCTCGACATCCTGGTCCTGCGATGGATTGTCGACCGCGAGATAGATCTCGGCGACGTGGCTCTGCGGCTGTCCCGCGTCCTCCTTGATTTGGGCCATCGCTTCATTGATTTCCTCGTTGGACACGGTCACATCCTCGGAAAGCTGATTGCGGACAACGTTCGACCAGGCGATCTCTGCCGTCAGCTGATCCATTAGGGCCGTCATGGGAATTCCGGTGCGCTTGAGATAGGCCTCGATCCCGCCCTTCGGCATGTTGTTGCGTTGCTCGATGCCGGTGACAGCATTGTCAACTTCTTCCTTGGTCACGGTCACGTTGAGGCGCTTGGCCTCCTGCATCTCAAGCTTCTCGTCGATCATCTGATGCAACACGCGCGGTTGCAGGCGTTGGCGGTTTTCGGGCGTGTTGGGGATATTCGACGAGGACAGCACTAGCGCAACGCGTGACGAAAGATCGTCCATGCTGATGATGTCGTTGTTAACGACCGCGGCAATGCGATTTTCCTCCTGCGCCTGTGCACCGACGGCAATGCAGGCCAATACGACAAGTGACAGCAACAGCCTCATGGTCGGGAAAGGTCTCGCCTGGGAGGTGGCCAATGTTTCCGGTGAGGGAAGATACACTGGTCGGGCGCGGTTTTCCTACTGTCGGCGACGACAGGTTTATTCCACGGTTGACGCCACTTTCGTGCCCACTTCGCCGAGGTTCTTAAACACGAACGTGACCAGAACGCTGATGCCGGGGTGAACGTCGCCAAGCTGAACGCCGGATTGCTGCAGTGACGTGGTGACAGCAAAGCAATCGTCGCGATACGTCAGATCGACGCCCGAATAGAGCGTATTGCCCCCTTGGCTGATATTGCGCGTGTCATGGACGCCAAGGAACCAATATTGCGTGAGCGCGGCGTTCACCGCGACGCTGATCTGGTCGCCGATTTCCAGGGGCGAGGTCAGGCCGGGTATCGATTTGAACGAGATGAACGAGCCGCTGACGCGCAGGTTGGTCGGACCCGTCGAGAAGCCGGTTTCTTGCCGGCGCATTGCCAACGTCGCATGGTCGAGACGCATACGATAGTAGAGGTCGAGGAATGTCGATGGCGAGAGCAACAACCCGCCCACAACGTCTGACCTCTGATTTTCGAGGCCGCTGCCAATATCGAAAGGGCTGCTCTTCTCAAACCGATAGCTCTGGCCGATAAGAGCGCTGGTGCTGCCGTACTCGGCATTATAGAGGCCGGCATGAAGGCCGTAATCGACGCGCTGGCCGCTGTCGACGCGGTCATAGCCGGGGAAGCGGTCGGGCCGGAACAGGCTGGTCTCGTCAAATTCGAAGCCTTCGCTGTCCTCGTTGGGAATGATGGCCGGATTGCCGCCATTGGGCGCGGCGATCAAACCCGCCATCGGCTCGATCACTTCGCTGGTAAGGCCGTCGCGGCGGACCCAGGGATAGCGCCATAACAATGCAGTTTGCGGAAACACACGGCTGGAGATGCCCGAATGCAAGACTTGCTCGTTCTGGGTCGATTGCACGTTGTCAGAATCGTAGCCGTCGCCGCGCATCGAAATCGAAAATTGGTAGCGATCGCCGAGCGGTCCATCGAACGGCAACCGCCATTCCGACCTGGCGGAAATCCGGCGGATATCCGGTCCGCTGTGGCGTTCGAGGTTGAGCACGTTGCCGCTCAATTCGAGGCGGCCGCCGATTGAGTCGGCGGGGCTGGTCCAATCATAGGTCGCAATCGGTGCGACGATCGGCTGGATTCCGTCGCCCACCAGCGAATTCAGGCTTTGAAACGAATAGGCGCTGATGTTGCCGTAGCTGCGCGGTCCAAAATCCTCAGCAAAAACCTGGCTGGTAAGGAAGTTTGTCGGTTGCTGAAAATGATATTTGAGGAGATAGGCCTGGTCGGACACGCGTTGGACGTCGAACCCGGTGCGCCAGTTCTGGTTTAGCGCGAAGTTGCCGGTGCCGAAAAGATGACCGCGGATCGATGTCGCCGAATTCGAGGTCGCCGGCACGCCAAGCGGATTGGTTTGCACTTGGGCGTCGCCAGCCTCGATGCTGCCTTCGATGTCGATTTGTCCGAATCCCCACGCCTGTCGGTATTCCTCACCAAGAACGTCGCCGGCACTCTGCGTGACCATTGGCCGGATAGTGAGGTCCTTATCCGGCCCGATTGCCCAGAAATAGGGTTGGGCGACGTGAAAGCCGAGCGCGCCGCCGGCGCCGACGGTCGGCGGCAGGAATCCGGAGGCCCGTTTCACCGACGGATCGGGATGCGAGAAATAGGGCGTGTAGAAAATCGGCCAACCGTCGAGTTCCATCGTCGCATCTTGGTATTCGACGATCTGCTGCTGCTTATCGTGGACGATGCGTTCCGCTTTGATCTGCCAAACCGGCGGCCTGTTTGGATCCTCGGCGCACAACTCGCAGGGCGAATAGACACCGCGCCGCATGTCGGTGCGGTTACCCTCGACGCGCCGTCCAGTATTGGCCGCCAGGCGCGAGCCATCCGACAGCAAGATCCGGATATCCTTGATGAAGCCCTCGCGCATGTTGTCGTGCAACTCCATGTAGTCGGAGAAGACGATGTCGCCGTTCGGCTGCAGCAGACTGACATGCCCCGATGCCGTGACCGTGTCGGTGCGTTGATTGTAGGTCACCGTATCGGCAAGAAGAATTTGATCGACCTGATCGAGTTCGACGTGGCCGCGTGCGACCGTGAGGCCGAGATCCTGGTCGTATTCCACTTGGTCGGATTGGAATAGGACCGGCTTGTTCGACGCGTGCTCGGCAGTCTGCGCAGCCGCGGGAACGGCCACGGCGGCAAGCGTGGCGGCGCCGACAAATCCCGAAAAAAGCTTCCCCACACTCATGCCATCAGCCGTCTTCGAGATGAAGCAACAGGCTGACGCCGACGAGCCACGAAACGCCGGCGGGCGTCCAGGCCGCGAGCATCGTCGGAATGGTCGCCGACAGTCCGAGGGCGAAAACAATGTCGGAAAGGAAATAAAGCAGGAAGCCGCTGGTGATGCCAACGGCAATCATCAGCGTCGCGCCACCGGCGCGCTGCATGCGCAGGCTGAAGCTCGCAGCGATCAGGACCATCGCCGCCAGCAGCAGCGGTCGCGCCAGCAACGTGTCAAAGTACAGTTGATGACGCTGCGACGAGAATCCCGATGCTTCGAGCAGGCGGATGAAACCGGGCAGTTCCCAGAAGGACATGGTTTCGGGCGGGGCGAAGCTGTCCTGGATCTTGGCCGGCGTCAGGTTGGTGGGGATCTCCAGCTGAGTGAATTGTCTTGGCTGTGTGTTGGGCGACCAGTCGGTGCCGTCGCGGACCGTCCACACGCCCGAACCGAGCGTCGCTTCCTGCGCGTCGATCCGGCGTTCGAGCCGCGTATCATGCGCCAAGAACAGGAACATGACGTCGTGCAGCGCGCGTTGCGGTACGGCAAACCGTTCGGCGTGAACGATCGACGGATTGCCCTTGTTGTCGCTCTGGCGCAGCCATAGTCCCGTGCTCGAAAGGGCGAATTGCGGATTACCGCCCTGCAACACACGGTTTTGCAGGGTTTCGTAGCTCGCCTGGGTAACCGAAGCGATGGGATTGAACAGCGTGACCGAAATGACACCGATCAGGAAAGCGCCTGCCAACGGCGGCGCCACGAACTGCCAAGCCGAAATTCCCGACGCTCGCGCGACCACGAGCTCATGGCTCCGCGTCAGGCGCCAGAACACCATCATCGTGCCGAATAGCACCGCGAACGGCAGGATCTGTTGGGCCATATAAGGCTGTTTAAGCAGCGCGAGCTTCAGCAGGATCAACAGCGTGACGTCCGCCTTGGTGCCGGCGCGGCGGATCAGTTCGACATAGTCGAGCATGAATACGATCGCCATCATCGTCAGGAAGACGCCGAAGAACCAGATGA
>Ga0134126_10009455_pt1 | contig 12278 bp, 14 predicted proteins | sample KB31752_FD_96881 | JGI IMG/M metagenome (GOLD analysis project Ga0134126, IMG submission 96881) | Terrestrial soil microbial communities with excess Nitrogen fertilizer from Kellogg Biological Station, Michigan, USA - KB3-175-2 | ecosystem: Environmental > Terrestrial > Soil > Unclassified ...
AAAGTCAATGCCGTTGAGCGCTGGGCTCTGCAACACCAGCGCCCGGCGGTTCCGGTTGGAGCAGAAGTAAATCATGCGGTCGCTCCGCCATAAACGAACTGCTGTGTTTCCTGCTGCTGGGACTGAAGAATGGTGTAGATCACGGTGATCTGCAGCGTTGCCTCTTCGGCCGCAACATACACCGCGTTCACCTGGATCACGTCCGAGAGCCACTGTTGCAGGCTCGCCTGGATCAGCTTCTGCTGCGCGCCTGCCAATGCGTCGCTGTTCGGCGCAAACACCAGTTGATTCACTCCGCATCCGAACGTCGGCAGGTTCACGCGTTCCCCGGGCGCCGTAAACAGAATCTGCTCGATCATCTGGAAAATGTGATCGGACAGACTGGCCTGCGCCGTGTGCCCGCTGGTGTCGAAGCCGTAGGAATATCGAACATTCATCTCAACCTCACTGCGCCTGCACCCGGGTTTGCGTCGATGCGACCATGAGCGGCGTTCCTGTGGGGACGCAGATTGCCTGCCCGCTCTGCACCACCAGCGGCTGCCCGCTGGACGTGACGCGAGTCGTCCCTGTCACCCACGTCGCGGTTACGCACGGCGGAATAGGAGGCGGCACCAGCGGACATCCTGCAATCGTCCAGGGCCCCGTAATCGTCACCGTCGGCTGATTGTCGATGGTGACCCGCGCGTTGGTTACGGTCGGCATCGCCTGTCCTCCATGACTGCATTGCACTGTTGCACCCTGCTGAATGAGGTACGCTCCCATTTCGCTGCCCTCGCCTTTCCTGCCTACGTGATCTGCAATGCCCCGTTGTTGATGCTCACTGTGCTGCCTTGAAGGCTGATCGTTGCTCCCTGTCCGTTATCGATGGTGATGCCCTGATCGTTGATGGCAATCGAGGCCCCCGACGAAGACTTGATCAGAAGGCCTCCGCTGCTTCCTGCCTGGTCGCTCAGCATCAGAATGTGTCCCCCCACGGACTGGAGAACGATGGCCTGTGTTCCCGCCGGCGCGCTGGTCGCCTGCGATGGGACATCGGACGATGAACCCCAGAACCCTCCTGACCACACCGGGTAATCGCTGTCGCCTTGTTCGAACTCCACCCAGACGCTGGCGCCCACCGCCGGTATGGACACAAACCCGCATTGCGACCCCGCGAAAGGCGCGCTCGGCAATGCCCACGTAGATGACTGCACGTTCGACACGTCGGGCACCTGCAACTGCAGGCGCCCCATTTGCATGGGGTCGTTATTGTTGACGACGCTGCCACGATATTTGCCGTAAAACGCAGCCACTCTCGACCCCTTCGCACTCAGAATGGTGAAGTCGGAAGCGTCGCCACATTCGAGACCAGCGCGTTCCGCTTCAAAGTAAAGCTCTGTTTGTATTCGCCCAGCCTGATCTGGTGCCGGGTGCTGTCCACGTAGTAAAGGCCGTCGAACGGCAGACCCGCTCCGCGCACCCCCACCAGTTGCCGCGCCTGCAGAATCGCTCCGTATCGCAAAACGCTCAGCGTGCCGTCTCCCGTCACAATGTCTGCGGTCTCGCTGGCGCGCGCCTGGCCGATCATCATTGCCTGCGCGGCCGAAAGCTTGGCCGTATCTTTCAGGTCTTCGGTCTTTTGTGGAACCGGCACAATGGCTCCCAGAGGGGGGTCCAGCGGAGTGATGCTGGGAATGGAAATCTTCTGCGCCTGCCCGCTCTGGTCCTGGATATAGACAATCGGCGTCACCGCGTTTTGCGGCTCGTAGCGGAAGCTCAGGCTCTCCACGTTGGTCCAGCTGTCCATGTTCACGTTCAAGGCGGCCTGCGGAACCCCCATCTTGATCTGCGGCCCCCAATACGCCTGGCTGGTACCCGGGTCCGGGCCCGGCTGCATGTAGAAGACATATCCGGTAGACCTGGCAAGCTGCTGCACATAGGAGAGGTCAGTTCCCTTCTGGCCCGGAATTCTCTCCGTCGGCGAATCCGTATACGTAGTCACCACCGGGCTCACGTTGGGCACAATGCCAAACGACGAGTACTTCGCCAAAATCATCTGCACGCGTGCGTCCGGGCTCATTCCGCCAAATGGAGTTCCCGAATTTTCCGTCAGGTCCATCAGCGCGGAAAGATCGTCGCCCTTTATGTTCAGCGTGAACTTGCCTTGCATCGCATCCGGCACAACCTCGGTATGCTGCACGATGCCGTCCATGATCACCTGTGGCAGGCCTCCGAATGCCGCCACCAGGATCACCCGCACAATTGGCAGTGGCTGTCCCATCGAGAGCAGGAACATCAGTTCCAGCGGCGAATTGTTCGCCAGCGTAAAGCTGAGTTGAAATCCGCTCCTGGCCGTGGCCGACACGGTCACGTCCACTGACACCAGCGCGTCCATAAGCACCTTGGGCGCAGGGCTTACCGCCGATGGACCAATCAGCAGCGTCAGGTAGAGGGGGCTAGATGCCATTGCGTGCTCCCGCGGGAATCGACGACGACAGCGGAATCTGAATGCTGCTGCCTGGCTGCGCCGTCAGGTCGTCCGGATCCGTCGCGCCGTTGGCGTCGCATATCATCCAGTAAAGAAGCGGATCGCCGAGAAACCTCGCGCTCAGGTTGTCGAGCCGGTCGCCGTCAACAATCGCGCAGTTCTGCAGTGAGCTATAGATCCCGGGCTGCGGAATGATGCGGCGCTGCAGATACGCCACCTGCACTCCGTCAGGGCGTGTATAGAACTTCACCCCGAAGCCGTAGTAACGGCTGTTGGGATTCGTAGGGCCGCCGCTTCCGGCAGCGCTTTGCACCATCGATTGAAGAGCCTGATCCATTTCCCTTCTCCGTTCTCTATGGCGACAGCAATGCCAGCGCTTCCTTGGTGGTCTGATAGACCATGTAGAGCGAACCGGCCGGGGTGAGAAATCCTACGTCGTTTACGTTCAGCACCCGCATGTCCAGCGTGACTCTGGCACGAATAGGGTTTAATTGCGGGTCGAAGAACTCCTCCGTGATGCTGAGGTTCGTGATAAGCACCGGCGTCACCCGCGATTGGCTCCACACAAACAGCGTCAGAGCCGATTCCATGGGAAGAATCTCCACCGTCCCCGCCAGCGACAGCACCTCATTGGCAAGCAGAACCGAGCTCACCGGGTAAACCAGCAGTTCCAGCGCTGAAAGCTGCGGTTGAATGCCGAACTGCAGAGTGATCGGATCCTCCGCCGCCATCAGGTCGGCGCCATCAATCTCTACCGTGCAGTTGATTGTTTCAATCGGCGGCCCCTTCAGCCGGAAAATCTCTGTACGATCCGGCGCATCGCTCACCGGTTGCGGGCGCAGTGTACGCGTCACCAGGTCTGGGTTGTACTGGAACGAAATCACCGAAGGCCACTTCTTCGCCGGCCTGGGCTCGGGCGATCGCGACACTCCAGGCGGAGATGGCGGCCGCGGAGGACGCGGTGGCGCCGGTGGGCGAGGCGGCCTGGGCGCAGGCAGCCCCACATTCGGATCCACCGAGACAATTGCGCCCTTCATCACCACCGGCGAAATCGGCATTCACCCTCCCTCAATATTGATTGCCTGGCGGTTGTGCATCAGCCGCACGCGGTCGTGTGCTTTCTCTCGACTATGAAGATCCGCCAATTGCGGCTCATCGCTTGTCCTCCTTCTTCGGAGGCTTCATTGATGTGGCTCCCGAACCAGCGCCCCCAACTGAGAAGCCCTTGGTGGAATCGGGATCTTTGTTGTCCCATACTGTGCTGTGATCGAGGAAATGCTTCGCCTTGCCCGCATTCTCCACGCAGCAAAGCTTGGTGTCATCCAGCGCCCCGATCCCGATTCCCTTCCCAGGGTCCCAGTTGTAACAATCGAAGGCTTGGCACTTCCATTCAACGAAGTCAACGTTATACGTGGTATCGCCGGCCGCCGTGGCCTTGGCACGCACGTTAGAGCACAATTGGTAACCGCCGACGGAGAAAGCAAGATCATCGCTGTGCGGCGAATCGAATGAGAACGCGTTCGCATGCCCGCTGAATGCGATCACGTCCGACACCACGCCGGGCTTCATCCTACCGTCCGCAAGCCTATTCTTTACGCCCTCCACGAATTTGTCCCGGTGGTTTGCGAGCGCATCCTTTGTTGCCTGGTGAGCCTCAAAGACCCCTGATGGCATCTCCAACTCGGTGCCGCTGCCATCCAGCCAATGGGCGAAGTTCCGCTTCGCGTTCGGCCCGAAGTCGGAGGAAGCAAAGTTGGTTTTGAGATTTGCAATATATGCGTCAAGGTCTCCGGAATTCGGGAAGTCGCTCTTGCAGTCGCCCGCTGCTGACTGGCATTTCGACGTCGCATCGCCGCATTCTGTATCGACATCCTTTTTCGTCGCGCAGGTCATGGGCTGGCGCCGAATCTTAGGAACGGAGCCCGCGAGGCCACTGTACGGTTCCTGATGAAAACCTATCCCTGTAGATTCGCCCAGCGCCGCGGCAGCACGGTCTGCGGAGTCTTCCAGGGGATCTCCGACGGGCCCGATCTCCGTTGTGTCGGTGTTTCGCCTATCGCGGAATCCCTGCTGCACGACGTGCGCAAGTTCGTGGGCGAGCAATCTCCTTCCGCCCGGGGTGGACGGCGAATATTGCCCTGTGCCGAAAGCGACGTGATGTCCGAGCGTGTATGCATGAGCGTTCACAGCTTGTGCGGACTCAGCCGCACGAGCGTCTGTGTGGACCCGTACGCTGCTGAAATCATGCCGGAAGCGCGGCTCGAAGTAAGAGCGCGTCGCCCCATCCAGTGGCTGGCCGGGCGAGCGCAGAACATCATGCACGATCGGTGGCGCCATCTCTGGCCCCTGGCCCGCTGCCCTGCGCTGCAACTTCTTCTTGCAATCAGCGCAGTCTCCGCCCGAGCCTCCCGATCCGCCGCACGCGCACTTGCGCCGCAACACTGCACTCGGCGCAGGCTTCAACGTCTGCGCGTGTGGTGCAGGTGTCTTGCCCGGGATTTGCACTCGCTCACTCATCGGTTCACTTGCTTCTATTCCCCGGGCAGCTATTCCGCATTGCCCGTTTATTTGTTGATCCGCACTGCGTGTTTGCCTCCCGGAGAGGCGGCCGGGCAGGATGAGGCGGCGCCGGCAGGCGCGGCGGCCGAGGAGCATGCTGCCTCACGTTCGGATCCACCGCAACAATTTCGCCCTTCATCACCACCGGATGGATAATCGGCATTCAAGCTCCTGCAAAGTCTTCATACTGTCGATTCGCAGCATTGATCCACTTCGCTTGCGCTGTTCACAGGCGCAGATCTGGCTTTGGTGCAAATGTCGGCGGTGACTCCGTCGGGATTGGCTACGTTGTACGCTCCTGTTGGAAGCATTACGGTCTTGCCTCCAACGTCGTCGGAGTGCTGCAAAGTCAGCGCGTGCCCTACCTCGTGCGCGACAACACGGGGATCGGCGCCCTCATCCACAATGACTTTGGGTTGACTCGTTCCCGTATCTTTGGTTGTACCGCCGCCTGCGACAGTTTTGTTGGCCACGCCGGCGCGCTTGATCGAATCGACTGTGGCGACAGGGATGCAGCCTCCTCCTGTGGCAGGCGCAAACAGCGTAGTTTCATCTGCCGTCATTGCAGCACCGCTGCCGGCATCGTCGATTTGCTTGAGTGCCGAGTTGTTGACGGTGATGGCGCCATTCACGGTCATATCCAGGCAGCATTTGCCCCAGATCCTCACAACCTCAGCAAAGGAAGGAGCAGAGAGAGGGTGAGACCCATCAGTGTTCGCAACGACGATGGGCTGAACGCAAGCTGCGATCTTGTTCTCTGATGATGCGCCGGTCGCACACGTCATGGGGCCTGCCCGCTGGACGGAACTCGGCAAAGCCCCGGATGACAACGAACCCGCAAAAGCTCCGTTGTCAATGGCAACCGACGCAGCCTCGGCCGCGCGTTCGTGCCTGTCGCCTGCCGGGCCCACCGGGAGCAGTCCGTCGGACTGGCTTTGGCCATGCTGCTGCACCACGTGCGTCAGTTCATGCGCCAGCAGCTTCCGGCCGCTCGCGGTGCGCGGCTGATATTGCCCCGCCGCGAAGGCGATGCGCGGACCAACCGTGTAAGCCAAAGCATCCACCGAGCGCGCCGATTCGCTTGCCCGCGCATCGGTATGAATCCGCACGTTGCTGAAGTCGTGTCGGAATCGCGGCTCGAAATAGGAGCGGGTTGCGCCGTCCAGAAGTTGGCCGGGCGAACGAAGCACTTCATGCACAATAGGGGGCGCCATCTCCCGCCCCTGGCCCGTTGCCCTGCGCTGAAGCTTCTTCTTCTTGCAGTCGGCGCACTCCCCGCCCGATCCTCCCGATCCACCACATGCACATTTGCGCTGCAGCACTCCAGGGGCAACAGGCTTGAACGACTGCGCCGCTGCCGCAAGTGGCTTCGCCGGGATTTGCACTCGCTCGCTCATCTGTCCGTCTCCCTCACGATTTCTGCCGTTCCCTTCTCGTGTTTTCAACGTCACGGTCACTTGCCAGCGTCACACACACTACGACCCGACCACGTTCCTGTAATCCAGAAATTCCGGCGCACCTTCGCAGAAGGCGTTGAGCGAAAGGACAGCACCGGTGCAGCGGTGCCTGTCATCGGAATCTGGTGCGTGCATTCATAGCTTGGGACCTCCCGATGATCTTGGCGCGATCCTGCGTTCAAGTCTGCTCAAGGGGGCTGTGCTTCTTTGCACGCCCCGGTAGACGGCCCGTGCGATCTGCTCGCCAGCCGTCTGTGCGCTTGCATGCGCGGGATGAGAGAAGGACTCTGCTTCAGCGCGTTCCACACTCATCGAGTTCCTCACTCCCCGCAGCCCGCCCCCTTCGCTGAGCAGCCGCAGCAGTTCTTTCTGCACCTGGTCCGCAATCCCGTAACGATCCGCCGCGGAAAACCCGTGCAGCACCAGCCGTTCGATATGCAGGTTGATCGCGCCGCCTTCTTCTACGCCCCTGCGCACCGATTCCTCTGTGGATCGGCCATCCGTCTTCCCGCCAAGCTCCATCCCACGCTGTTCGAAGCTCATACCCACCCCGCCGTCTCCGCGTCCGTGAGCGGCTGTTCCAGCTTTGCAAACTCGGTGCGCGCTGCGGAGAGAAGGTGCGCCATGCGCACGGGCTCGCCCGCGTCGGCGGCAAGGAATGCAGCGCTGAGCGCAATGTTGCGAATGTTCCCGCCGGCTGCATTCAGGCACGCCAGGCGCTCCATTCGCAGGTCCTCCACCGGCGTCTGCGCCGGGAACACACGACGCCATATCTCCGCCCGCTGCGCGGCTTCGGGAAAAGGAAAATCTACGATAAAGCGAATGCGGCGCAGGAAGGCCGTGTCGAGGGCATCTCGGCGGTTGGTGGTCAGCATTGCCAATCCGCGATAAGCCTCGATGCGTTGCAACAGATAGCTCACCTCAATGTTGGCGTAGCGATCGTGGCTGTCCTTCACTTCGCTGCGCTTGCCAAACAAGGCATCCGCCTCGTCGAACAGCAGAATGGCGGCACCGCCCTCTGCCGCATCAAACACCCGCCGCAGATTCTTCTCCGTCTCGCCGATATACTTACTGATCACCTGGCTGAGATCGATACGATAGAGATCGAGCCCCAGTTCGTTCGCCAACACCTCGCCGGCCATGGTCTTGCCCGTGCCGCTCGGACCGGCGAACAACGCGCTGATGCCCAGCCCACGCGTGTCTTTGGACGCGAACCCCCAGCTTTGATACACCTTCCCGCGCTGCCGCACCTGAATTGCAATCTGACACAGCAACTGTTTCTGCTTTGGCGGCAGCACCAGGTCATCCCACGTGGCCGGGGATGTAATCCTTTGCGCCATCCCCTCCATCACGGGCCGTACCTGCTGCCGGCACGCGCTCCACAGTCTCTCCGCCACATTGGCCTCGGCGCGGCCCGCTGCTTCCGGAGAACTGCTGCTCGATGATAGGACGCGCGCCGCCGTCGCGTGAATCTCGGCCTCGCTCAGATCGAACTGCGAAACCACCGCGTCCACTTTGCCATTGAGCGTCGATGCCGCTTCTCCCAGCGCCGCACGCCACGTCTTTGCCTGCTCCTGCGGCGTTGGCTTGTCCACATCGAAAAAGAACACCGCGCGATCGCCCAGCCTTCGCCGCTCGCGCGCGGAGATCAGAACCGGGGCATGGAGGCTCTCAATTAAACGCGCGGCGGCTGCGCTATTGTTCGCATCCGCCGACTCCTTTTCATCGAACGCCACCAGCAGCACCACGGGGCCAAGCCGCGCCTCCCGCTCCCACAAGCGCGCAAGCAGCTCCAACTCTTCGGTCGCGGATGGCACGACACTGTCCTGCAGCACCCGCATGCCCAGTCCCAGCAGTTCACAGGCTGCGGCCGCAATCGCCTGCCTGATGCTGCGGTCGCCTCCGCAAAGCTCCAGAACGGGCAGTTCCCTGTCTCGTCCGCTCTCTGCCCAGCAGGCTGCGACTTGCGCGGCCGTTTCACGTTGCGATGCCGCCAGCTGTCCGCCCATGGCCGCTGGCCTCGTCACGCTGCGTACTCTCTCGTCCAGCGACGCAATTCCCGCCAGGTAGTGAAGAATGCGTTCATCAATGCGCAGCGGACTCGTCGTCAGCGTACTTTCTGCTCCGGCTTCTACAAGCCGCCAATAACGCAGCGGACGCGTCGGCAGCAGCGCGCTCCAGTGTGCGTCCTTGAAAGCCGCCATCGCCAGGCTGAAGGCTGGCGGTTGATATGGAAGATTCTTTCCGGCTGCTGCCAGCAGGCTGGCCAGATGCGAATCGAACTCGCTGCCCGCGCACATCAGCAAAATCTTGCGTTCGAAGCTCGATAGCCCAAAACTTTCGCACAGTACTTCAATCGCTGGCGGAAACTCCATCTCCGTTACCGTGTCGTTCCGCCCTTGCTCCCTGGCCTTTCCACCCGCTGTCTTTGCGTCAATATGATCAGGGTGCAGCAGAAAGCTTTCCAGTTCGATGCGCAATTCCGCCAGCGCCCGCGTCAGATATCTCTGATTGGCCTCTTCCCACGTGATGGTCGGCGTTTGAATCATGCGATCGTCACCGTTGGCCCAAAGCCCGGGCTGGAAGAATCAAGGTTCAGAGGGCTCTCGGCTCCATCCACTGAAAGGCGGATGAAGTACTTCGCTCCGCCCCCTGTCACACCACTGATGGGGATCGTCAGATGATTCGAGGCGGCCGTCAGCGCGCGAACCGCGAATGTATACGCCGCCGGCGCATTCCCGGTGATCTGGTTGAGCGATAGTTTCATCTTTTGCCCGGGCTGCACACTCGGATTCACCGTCAGCTTGATTTGGGTTCCGGTTGCGGCCGTGGGAGTAATCACCGGCTGCAAAACCATGGGCGCAACATTCGATTCCACCCCGGAGTGCGGTTTCGCAGGAGTTCCAATCATCAGTTGCTGAATCACCTGGACGCCCAGCAGCCCCGCCTGCAGTCCAGCCGGAACCGGAAGCACAATGGCAGTCGGCGTCACCGTCGGCGGTGTCGCTTCCACGTTCCCAATGCGCACCACCGTGTTATCGGCGAGCAATTGGCTGCCTTGGATTACCAGCATGCTGGTGGGCAGAATGGGCTGCCCGGCTCCGCTCTGCGCCATCACCCGCGTAATGGTCGGCTGCTGGAAGGGTATCGCGTACACATTGCGGGCCTGTACCGGCAGTGCATCCTGCGGCGTGAACGCGTCACTCTCAATCAGCACCACCGATGCCTGGTACGCCACTGATAGCCGATACTCCACCTGGAAGAACGCAGACCACAGCTTCGAGAACTCCTCCAGCGAAAGTGCTGTGGGAGTGAAGCGCACCCGCTCCGCCTGGTTCGCAAGATCGGAGGCCGCCAGCACGCCGAACGTGACTAGCGCGGACTGAATGGTAGACGGCACCAGGATCGGCTCGGCCTGCAGCGTGCTCGCCACCGCGCCCAACATCAGTTGCGGCTCGAACTGCTCGTCCTTGCCGTGAAACGTGAACAGGTAATGAAGATCGAGTGCGGCCGTGGGCCGCCGAATCAGCGTGCCGTCCGCGCGGCGCGTGGGCACGTCCACGTTGCGAAAAGCCCCATTCGGCGTTACCTGGTAAAGATAGATATTCAACTTGGGATTGGTATCCTTCGCGCTGTCGGTGGCGTTCGGACGTCCAAACACAATGTTGGCGCTGCTGCCCACAGCCTTCCGCACAGGGCCCAACAGCAGTTCATACAGACCCGCAGTCACCGTCGCAATGGCCAGGTAATTGCTCATTGCGCCCCCCGGCGAGATCGCTTGAGGTATTCTTCCAGCGACGTCCCTGTCTTCGGTGGTTTAAGCGACGCGCGTGTGCCGGCTTTCTCTGGCAGCAGCGCGCGCACTTCTACCGTCCCGATCGTCACCTGGATGTCTGGCAGTGATGGGCCGCTCGCGTCTCGCAGTGGAGCGCGACCCGCACCGTCAATCTGCCGTGCAACCGGCGGTCGAACGACAGGCGTCGAAAACGGGCGCGGCGCTTGAATAGTCCATTCGGATCGCGCGCGCTCACGCGCTTCCGGCAAGTCAGCACCTTGGCCCCGCTCAGCAGATGCAGGCGCATCCGAAATCGTCGCGGGTCGCAACACCCCCTCGGCCCGCCTCGTGTCCACCTGCGAAAATGCCGGAGCCTGACTCGATGGCGCAGCAACCCTCGTTTCCGCAGGCGCTCCCAGTTTGCCCGCATCCACAGCCCTGCGCACGGGAGCCACAACTCCGCCGGCCGCGGAACTCACCGCTGAGGAGGGACCCTTCACCCGCTCTCCACGCCAGAAAGAAACGGCTGCGGCTCCTGAACTCTCTGCAGGATGCGACGAGGCACGCTCGCCGCCGCTCCGCATCGCCCTCACGTCCCCACGCTGCCCGGCGCGCGTCTCCGCCGGAGAAGAATTGTTCCGGCTCGCAGACCCTGGAGCCATGGGCACTCGAGCGGCTGCAGACGGCGGCGCATCGAGGTCTGCTGCTTGCTGCGCGGCCACCGTACGATCTGAATTCCCCTTCTGAGGCGGCCGCGCCGCGGCATTTGACTCAGCATGGAAAATCTCTGCCGTCGGTGATTGAGCCAGAGGCACGTGAAGCCCGGTGCCGGGCCTAATCAGCGACCCAATCCGCGGACCGGCCGGCATTTGGCCGCCGTTGCCGCTCCCTCTGGCGGAGTTCTCCCGCCCTTCGAAATCTCCTTCAACAGGGCCCGGCGCGACGCGCGCGACAAACGGTCCGTCATTCGCCCGATAGGGTTCGAAGAGTGATGGGATGCGCGGCAGCACCGGCGCCGCACCAGCCAGAGCACGAGCTGTCACGTTCCTGAGGAAATTGCTCATGCCCCCACTCTTTCCAGATAGAACTGCCGCCGCAAAGGGCTCAGATTCAGAATGGCGCGCTCGCTCCACGCATAGGCCCTGGCCAGCGTGTGCACATCGCTCAGGATCCGCCACGCCCACACCTCGATCTCCGTCCACAGATACGAGACGATATCGAAAGTTGACGACCAGTGCTCCTGGCATGCCGGACACGTCAAAGCCAACTGAATGTCCGCCAGCGGATCGGCGTTTGCCATCCGCTCCTCAATGCCTGCCACCACCTCAGGCGGCAACTGCCCTGCGCTCACCGGGACTTCTCCCAGTTGTGCGCTTAACACGCAGTTTTCCAGAACCAATCTGCGGCAAGCTTCCACATCATCAGCCACGAGAGCTACGGCAGAAAGATCCTCGCTGTTGGGCAGCCGAAACTCCACTCTGTATCCCGCAACTGCGAGTGACTCGGCCTCTTCCCGCTGAAGCTGCTCTTGTTGCAGTAGCTCCCGTGTATCCAGCACCAGTTCCAGGCGCTCGCGACAGGCTGGACACGGCACAACCGCGGGCATACGCGGTCCCCACAATTCCGCCCGCAGCATCAGCAGCCTGCCGTCGCGCTGGCCAATGCTTTGCATGGCGAACCACTCCCGCGATGCTTCGGGATACGCCGCGGAGAGCAACTCCACACCCCGCTGAGCCGGACTTTGCATGAGGCCGTCTTCCCATACATCCAGAAGACTGAGCGTAGTCAGGGCATGCATGGGAACTAGGTGGCAACATTAAACGAGGGCTGAGTTGGCTCCGTCACCGACGTGTCCCGCTCCCAGCCTTCGTTTTCGAGCTTGATGTGCTGTATGGCCACCGCATTCGCGTTGGCATCGAGATCCGGCATCGCCTGAAACTCTGATACCCAGCAGCGATGCACGTTGTAGGCCTGCACCTTCTGCCCGGCTTCGTTGTACAACTCGATGATGATCTCCTTG
>Ga0134126_10009457_pt1 | contig 12276 bp, 11 predicted proteins | sample KB31752_FD_96881 | JGI IMG/M metagenome (GOLD analysis project Ga0134126, IMG submission 96881) | Terrestrial soil microbial communities with excess Nitrogen fertilizer from Kellogg Biological Station, Michigan, USA - KB3-175-2 | ecosystem: Environmental > Terrestrial > Soil > Unclassified ...
CCCGCGCTTTCTCGTGGACCTCAACGGAGACCGCAAAGCGGACATCATCGGCTTCGGCAACGATGGAGTTTGGATAGCCCTGAGCAACGGGGATGGTACCTTTCGGCCGGCCAGTTTCGTGCTCGCCGATTTTGGCTATCATGCGGGACCGGTGGTTCAGTCCATCACCATTGATTTCCACACTTATGATGACGACTTGAATGCCGACTCCCTGTTGCACGTCTTCGTGAAAAATCGCAGCAGCGACTCCACGGATTCGCCGGGTCCCGGCACGTATGTCGGGAACCTTCAGGACTACTTGGAACGCGACGTCGATTGGTTCAATAAGAATCCTTTTCTCGGCTACGCTATCAACGCGAGTCAGGGCCAGACGTTCGGAGATAACTCCACTCACCGCGTCAACATTCAGTTAAGGTCGCAGCCGATTCCCGTGGAAGAGCTTCTCCTTCCCGCGGTGAACATTCATATCCTTGCCGAAGACACCGACACCTGGAAATTCGATTACACCCTTACGATTACGCTCGACAACGGTACGCAGCTTCCGCCTTACAGCTCGAATATAAACGGCATGACCGGAATCGTCCTCAATCAGGGCAATCGTGACTATTACGGCATTTGCAGCGAGGTGCGTCCGATTCCGCCGCGCACGAAGCCCGTCACCAATTCCGTTCTGACCGGCGTGACCATGGAATTCAATACGCACAACGACGACAAGAATTCCGACACCACGCTCAACATACACATCGTCAACCGCCTGAGTGCGACGTCGAGTCAGGACATCTCGGTAGCTACCGATGTCGATAAGGGCCAGACGTTTCCCGACTCCGGCGACACTTACAAACGAATCGATCTGCCGCTCGCTTCGAGCTCCATCTTTCTCCGGGACATGGTTCTACCGATTGTCTTCATCAACATCGCCGCAGGCAAGGACCAGTGGATGTTCGATTACCGGGTGACGTTCTTTTTCGGTCAGGACCAGCCATATTCGTGGACCGTCTCGGGAGTCGTGCTGGATCAGGATCATCACAAACACATGGGGGTTTACAGCGGGCGCTCATTCCCGACACTCTTTTATCCACAGGCGCCGCTCACTCCACTCACGATTCAGCGCAACAAAACCATCTCGCTTACATTTGTGGCGCAGAAATTCCAGGAACTGCTCAACAGCAGGCAGGTCAGCGGCAGCCCCGACCCGGTGATTCAACTGAAGCTCGATAGCGCGAAGAGCTTCGGAGATCAGATACCGCCGTCATTCATGGATCTGCAGTTCATCAGGAATGACCCGCCTCCTCCCGACGGCCAGCCACTCGATCCCACGTTTCAGATGAAGACCGCGTATTCGCACAGCATATCGGAATTAGGGCAGTTCATTACATGGTTTGGCCTCGGGGTCCATCTCAACGACATCAATCTTCAATCGTCGGCTCTGACCGTCAATTCCGGCAATAACCAGACACCTCTCACATTAGACCTGCGGTTCGAAACGGGTGGCGCCGAAGAAATCACCGGGTCGGTGTCTCTGGACGTCGTAGAGTTTCATATCATCATCAACCTTACGCTCCGCTTTGACTCGCAGAGCAATGCAGTGGATTTAGTGGGTTGGGTCGACGACATGAAGTCCCTAACCTTCACCCGCGAATTAAACACTCCCGTTTACAAAGTAAGCGGTACCTTCTTAGGCCAACCGGTAAGCGATCTGACCGCCGACCCGGACGACTACAAAAGCACTTTGATGGGAAGAGCGGTTGATGTCGTCTTCCACACGGCCAACTCCACCGATCCCGGGGGAGCCGTGCAAAAGCGTCTTCGCGAAGGAATCTTCAACGCCTTCAGCTCGCCGGATTCCATCACGAAGGTAACCCTTCGCGATTCCATCAATGCAGCCCTCAGCTCATGGCTCATGGGCAGCGTCATTGCCAGCGGCAATACCGAGCTCGTACCATATCCGAATCCATGCCGCCTGGTAGGTGTCAACGTAAATAACAATGTGCTGAGCCTGAACTATATCGGTCCCGAAAAGAGTTTCGTCTATCAGACGCCTTCCGATTGGCCGGCGACGCTGGCGCCCGGCACTCTGGCGAACATTGATCATATTGTCGTGTTGACGCAGGAAAACCGCTCGTTCGATCACATGCTTGGATATCTCAGCCTCCCGCCCGAAAAAGGCGGCATGAATCGCAAAGATGTCGATGGCCTCAAGGGCGGCGAGTTCAACATGTTCAACGGCCGCAAACTCCAGTCGTTCCGCCTCGCCGCTGGAGATACCATTTTCTCGCCGGGGCCGCCGAACGATTCCGAACGTGTCGCCGTTCAGATCAATGGCGGCAGAATGGACGGGTTTGCGCAAGCGCAGGCCGATGAGTGCGGCCCCGCGACCGCTCACCGCGTGATGGGCTATCACACTGCGGATAACGTTCCCACTTACGATTCGCTTGCACGCGACTTCGCCATTTGCCACCGGTGGTTTGCGCCGCACCCGGGCCCCACGTTCCCGAATCGTTTCTATGAACTTACCGGAAGGCCGAACATCGACGCTTGGGGCGCCTGGGAGTATGCCAATTCCAGCCCTCTGCGTCCTGTGTTCACAGACACGATTTTCGATCATCTCTCGGAGCATGGCGTCTCCTGGACATACTTTGAGCATTTCTACTCGTTCATGCGATTCTTCGAGCGCCACACGTATGATTCGCAGAATCTCATCAGTTACGACGATCCGGTGAAAGGTTTTGTCGCTCTTGCCAGGGCTGGAGCTCTGCCTTCCGTGTCCTTTATCGATCCACATTACGTGGACTATCCTCCCAATAGCTTTTGCGACGAACCTCCTTCGGATATTAAGAATAGCCAGAAGTTCATCAAAGGCTTGGTCGAGGCATTAGTCGCAAGTCCGAAATGGGATAAGACGCTCTTGATCATCACTTACGACGAGCACGGTGGTTTCTACGACCATGTGCCGCCGCCGGCCGCGGTAAAAGTATCTCCCGAAATGCTCGGCACCACCGGCTGCCGCGTTCCATGCTTTGTAGTCTCGCCGTGGGTGAATGGCGGAACGGCGTTTGGTTCGGACGCTCTGCATTTTGACCACACCTCGATTCTGAAGACCATTGCCCGCCGCTTCATGAGCAGCCGGCCTCCGTTTATGGGAGCGCGCTATGCCGCGGCCCATGATCTCTCCGAGGTTCTCGGCAATCAGCTCCGGCCCGAACAGTTCCGCCCGTTTATTCCGTACACCATGGTTTGCGGAGCCTCTAAGATGTGCCTGGATGTTCCGGGCGGCGGTACGGCGGCCGGAATCAGGCTCTGGCAGTACTCGCCCAACAACACCGAGGCGCAGCAATTCCGCTTCGAAGATGCAGGCGGCGGCTTCGTTTTTATTCGGACGCTCGCGGGATTGTATCTCACCGCCGACGCACCAACATTGGGGGTTAAACAGGACGTGAAGTACGCGGCAGGCTCGACGGGGTCGCAGAATCCCGATCTCCAGAGGTGGAAGCTCTCGTCCTCGGCAATTGTGGCGATCAACGCCAGCGCTTACACCATCTCCTGCGCCGGGGTAGCCGGAAAAGTGCTGCAGCCGGCGGCTGGAAGCACGGCCTCCGGAGCAGCCGTCGTGCTCGGCGACCCGACCCCGACTCACTCTCCGACGATCGTGCCCAATCCGTGGACGGTAACATCGCCGCTCTTGCCGTCCTCGTCTGGAGAAAACAGGTTGTAACCACTAAATCCGCGCGGCCTTAGCGGTAAGTCAAATCGACCGCATATACATCGTTCCTTGCATGTGCGATCGCGACTACCGGCAGACCGTCCGGACTTAGCGAGCTCAGCGACCATCGCGAGATATCGGCGCGCAGGAACGCCCGCCGGTCCGTGAACGTTTCCACTTTCCGCGTCCGAACGTTCACGCGATAAATCGGCATCAACTCGCCGTCCGAGGGATCCTGAAAGAAGATTGTCTGGCTATCGCGCGTCCACTGCGGATTGTGCACGAAGTCGGCGTGCGCTACCTCGCTCCACTGCGCCGTCTTCAACTCCACCAGCAGCAGCGCGTGGGAATCCTTTGACTGCACGGCCACATACCGGCCGTCGGGCGACCACTTCGGCGATCCCATTTCCTCCGACCCCGGCAATTGCGTCAACGCGCCGGTCTGCAGATCCATTGTTACGATGCGGCTCTTCCGCCCTTCCGGCGACCATCCCGTCTGCGAGAACATGAGCGATTTGCCGTCGGGCGACCAGCTAGGCACATCCTCCGCCGTAGTCGAGTTATCGAGTAACTCCCGAGTAACTCCGTCGCTCCCAGCGGCAATCGCTACCTTGCCGGGTTGACCCGGACGTAGTAAGTGGAATGCGATGCGGCTGCTATCCGGCGCCCACTCCGGCTCGAATGCCTGAACCGGCTTAGCGGTGATCTGCCGCGCGCCGCTGCCGTCTTTTTTCGCGATCCACAGCGTAGCGTCGGGTTGAACGAGATAGGCGATCCACCGGCCATCCGGCGACACGCAAACCCGCGACGCATTCGCGGGAGAGGGGTAGGGAACGAACTGGTGCGACTCCGCGTCATAGCGCGCCAGTTCGCGAGTCTCTTCCTGGCGCCCAACCGCGTAGAACTTAGACCCGTCGGGACTCAGCGCCACGCTGCCGAACGCCAGGCCGCTGGAAAAAACGCGCATCGCGCGGTTCCCGGTGAATCGCCCCAGCAGGGAACGCTCACGAACCGCCCACACACCGATATCGGGAAAGAAAACCTGCGTGTATAGAAAGTAAGTGCCGCCGGGCGTCCATGCGTCCACCACCACACCTCCTGCGTCCCCGCCGGCACACCCACTTACTGCACCAGCAACAGCTTCGGAGGCATTCAGCACGTGAATGTCGGCAGCGACTCGGTCCATAGCATTGGAATTGACGCAACTGTCGAAGCAGACGGCCCCGGCTTCTTCGAAGCGCTTACCGATCCCACCGTCGTCATCGACCCCGCGTTCCTTACCGATAATCCCGGCTATAGCATCGTGACGAGTGACGGCTGGAACAACGCCGCCACGCCGGAGCCCGCCTTCGCGCCGGCACTCCTCCTGGCGCTCGCCTCAGGGCTCGCGATGCGTAAGCGGGGAACGATCTGGCAGAATGAAACGGGTGGCATTCACTGAAATCGACCTTGTAGAACTCGCCATTGCCGTTGCGCTCTGGACCCAGCGCCGCCGCATAGAGCCCTGGATTCGAAAAGCGGCCCCGCATCCGCGACTCTGTGCCGCGGCGCTCGCTATTGCGGTCATCCTTCTGCGGCTCTCCCTCCTGCCCCTGCATCCCGTCCCCACACCTGCCGGCGCCGACGACTTCAGCTATCTCCTCCTCGGCGACACCTTCGCGCACGGACGGCTTGCGAACGCCACGCACCCGATGCACAAGTTTTTCGAGACGAACTACGTGCTGCAAGAGCCGCATTACAGCTCTATCTATCCGCCGGGGCAGGGAATCGTGCTCGCTCTCGGAGCCCTTCTCTTCCGTCAGCCATGGGCCGGAGTGCTGCTTTCCATGGCGCTCCTCAGCAGTATCGTCTACTGGATGCTGCGCGCGTGGCTGCCTCCCGCATGGGCGCTCATCGGCGGAATCGTCTGCGTCATCGAGTTCGGGCCGCTCAACGCCTGGACCAACATTTACTGGGGCGGAGCCGTCTCCGCCGTCGCTGGCGCGCTGGTATTCGGAGCGCTACCGAGGCTCGCGCGCGGGCGCGACGAATTCGCCGTCCTCCTCGGCTTCGGAGCCGGACTGCAGATGATCTCGCGACCCTACGAGTCGCTCTTCCTCATCGCCGCCGCGGCCGTGTACGCTGCCGTAAAGTTGAATCGCCGGCGCCTTCTCCACGCGATCGCGTATGCAGCCGCGGGAGTTCTACCCTGCGTCGTATTGCTCGCCGCGCACAACCACGCCGTGACCGGCCGCTGGACCACTCTGCCCTACGCGCTCAGCCGCTGGGAATACGGCATCCCGACCACCTTCACCTTTCAGCCGCTCCCCGAACCGCATCGCACGTTGACGGTGGAACAGGAGTCGTATTTCGCAGGCCAGTCGGCGGCGCATGGAGATGGCGAATCGGTTAGCCGCTACGCAGGCCGCCTCGCCTCTCGCGCGCATTACTATCTTTTCTTCTGGCCCGCGCCGCTACTGCTCGCGCTGCCGTTCTTCGTCATGTTGCTGCGCCGCTTCCGCTGGGCGTGGATGCTCGGAGTGATCGCCCTCTTCGCGCTCGGCTGCAACTTCTATCCCTACTTTTTCCCGCAGTACATCGCGGCGCTTACCGGACTTTTCGTGCTCTCAGCGATTGGCGCGGTTCGCCGCATGGCGCAATGGAATCGCGGCGCCGCGGCCTTCGTGCTGCTGCTGTGCGCAGCGCATTTCATCTTCTGGTATGCCGTCCACGCATTCGGCGATCTTCACACGCTGCAAACGCTTGTGCCGCAGGAGAGCGATGCAGGCATCAACTTTGACGACCCCGAAGGCCGCGTTGCCGTCAACGCGAAACTCGCCGCCGCGTCAGGCAGGCAGCTCGTCCTGGTCCGCTATTTTCCGAATCACGGTTACCACGAGTGGGTGCACAACGGCGCGGACATCGATTCGGAGCGAGTGGTCTGGGCGCTGGAACGCAGTCCGGCGGAGAACGCTGAGTTGCAGGATTACTTTAAGAATCGCAAAGTCTGGCTCTGCGAACCGGATGCGGTCCCGCCGAAGCTGATCCCGTATCCCAAAACCACCGGACCATTTTTGACCGTGGAGTAAGTAAGAATGTTCGTTACACCAATACTCGTTCGGCAAGCGCGAACTTCAACTGCTCGATTCCCTGTCCGGTAGCGCTGGAGATTTCGCGAAACTCCAGCCCGAGCTTCTTCGCGTGTTCGCGCAGCGCCGCCACGCGCTCGGCATCCTGTGCCGCATCGAGCTTGGTTGCCACTACGATCATCGGCTTGGCCGCGAGGTCCGCGCTAAAGCTCGCCAGTTCCCGGTTGACGATCTCGAAAGCCTCCACGGGATCTTTGCCCGACGCTTCCGATACGTCCACAAGGTGCGCCAGCAGCTTCGTGCGCTCCACGTGCCGCAGAAACTGTATTCCCAAGCCCGCCCCCGTGTGCGCGCCTTCAATCAAACCCGGAATATCGGCCACCACGAAGCTGCGGTAATTCGGCAATTGCACCACGCCCAGGTTCGGCTCCAGAGTCGTGAACGGATAGTCCGCGATCTTCGGTTTCGCCGCCGAGATGCGCGAGATCAGCGTGCTCTTGCCCGCATTCGGAAATCCGACCAGTCCAACGTCCGCAAGCAACTTCAGTTCGAGTCGAAGCTTGCGTTCCTCGCCCGGCTTTCCGGGTTCATGCTCGGTGGGCGCCTGATGCGTGCTCGTCGCAAACCGCGCATTGCCGCGACCGCCGCGACCGCCTTTCGCCACCAGAAACCGCTGGTCCGGTTCGTTGAAATCGAACAGCCGCTCGCCCGTGGCGTCGTCGTACACCACGGTTCCCACGGGAACCGAAACCTCGATCGACTCGCCATCGTGGCCCGTTCGATTGCTGCCTTCGCCGTGGCGTCCGCGTTCCGCCTTGTGCTCGGGGTTATAGCTGAACTGCAGCAGCGTGTTGTGATGCTCGCTGGAGACCAGGACAACGTCGCCGCCGCGGCCGCCATCGCCGCCGCTCGGTCCGCCGCGCGGGACAAACTTCTCCCGCCGGAACGCAAGACAGCCGTTCCCGCCATCGCCGGCCTTCACCAAAATCCGAGCTTCGTCTAGGAATAACATAGAAACGCCGCCGGACCGAGCGGACCGGCGGCATCAAGAAGTACTTGAGGAAAGTTACTCTACTGCGTTGACGCTGACGAACTTACCCATCCGTCCGCGATCCTTGAATTCGACCACGCCGGTGACTTTCGCAAACAACGTGTCGTCCTTGCCCCAACCCACGTTGAGGCCAGGCTTCAACTTCGTGCCGCGCTGCCGCACGATGATCGAACCGCCAGGAACAAGCTGCCCGCCAAACACCTTCACGCCCAGCCGCTGTGCATTGGAGTCGCGGCCGTTTTTAGAACTGCCTAATCCTTTTTTATGAGCCATAACGCCACCTAAACCAGAATGTCGCCGACCTTCACTTGCGTGTAGGACTGGCGGTGCCCAATGGTCTTCTTGTACTGCTTCTTGCGCTTGAACTTGAAGACGATGATCTTCTCGCCGCGGCCTTCGCCCACGATGGTGGCCTTCACGGTCGCGTTGTTGACCAGTTCGCCGCCGTCCTTGAACGCCGCCTTCGCGGTGAGTTCCACTTCAGAGCCGGCTTCGCCGGAGAGCTTTTCCACGCGGATTACGTCGCCGGGTGCAACCCGGTACTGCTTTCCGCCGGTTTCAATTATCGCGTGCATGCAATCCTCTTGTTTGGGAGCCGGTACACACGAAGTGTGTCCGAACCACTGGGAGTAAACATTGAGTTTACTACAATCTGGCGGCGGGGAGCAAATGAGCTTCAGGTAATTGATAGACCCTTGAGTCCGAAATGCGGTGCAGCCGCAAGCAGGTGACGGTCGTTGGACCAGATCTCCGTTTCCCCGATTTGAGCCGCTTCCAGCACGCCGGAGTAGCGATGAATCGCTGAATCCAGGTACATCAGGAGCGGTCGCGATCTTCGGAAATCGAGGCGCTGGTATCGCCGGTCAATTGAGGAAACTCGTTCCAGAAGCGGCTCATGTCGGGTACCGGTGCCCGCTTCGCCTCCTTGTACAAGGGTCCCAATTCGGCGACCGCGTGGCCGCGATTCTCGATAATGATCGTCTCCCCTGCCGCCGCTTCCCGCACCAGTTCGGAAGTGCGTCTGTGCGGCGTTCGAATGGACGTCTTCCTCATGTGATACGGTGTACCACATTGTGCGGATCGCGATCGTCAGCGATATACATGGCAACCTCATTGCCCTCGAAGCGGTTCTTGTCGACCTACGGGACGCCGCCCCCGACCTCATCCTCCACGGCGGCGACCTGCCAATTGGCGGCAGCGCGCCCGCCGAAGTGATCGACCGAATCCGCGACCTCGGTTGGCCGGGCGTCCTGGGCAATACCGACGAAATTCTGTTCGATCCGGGGTCCGCGCCGAACCTCGGTGCTCTTTCGGCTCCCATTCAGGAAATCGCCGCATGGAATCGCGACGCCGTCGGCATGGAGCGGATCAATTGGCTTCGTTCCTTACCGCGCGTACTTCAGCGCGACGGCATCGCAGTCGTGCACGCGACGCCGGAGTCGACGTGGCGGTCGCCGGGGCCGGAGTCCACCGACGCTGAGTTGCGAGACGTCTATGCAGCGCTCGCGCCGTTGGCCATCTTTGGCCATGTCCATCGCAGCTTCGTGCGGGTTATGGATGGTCTGACGGTCGCGAACTCGGGAAGCGTGAGCCTGTCGTACGATGGCGATCCGCGAGCTTCGTATCTTCTTGTGGACGATGGCGTGGCCGCTGTGCGCCGTGTAGCTTACGATCTTCAGCGCGAGATCCGAGGCGTGCTGGGGAGCGGCCAACCGCATGCCGCGTGGACCGTTCGTATGCTCGAAACCGCCGGACCGGCCTTGCCTGGCTGATGAGTACGCTGGTGTCTGCCGCCGATTGCATGCTTCAGCAACAATTTTCGCGAGCGTAGTTTATACTCTGTGACGGCATGGTTAAGAAGACTCTCCTCGCGCTCCTGGCGTTCCTGGTAGTAATTGCGGCCGGTGGTTTCGCTTATTTGTATTTGCGCCACCCGGCGCAGCGCCAGCCTCTCGAAATCAAAGTCTCCATGGCCCCTGACCGGATCGCACGCGGCAAGTACCTCTTCGAAACGATCGGCGATTGCAGCGACTGCCACACGCCTCGCGACTTCACCCGGGTCGCCGGCCCCGATATCGCGGGTAAGCGAGGGCAGGGAACTGTCCTCTCCAACCTGATGCTGGGCCTGCCCGGCACTGTCGTCGCGCCGAACCTCACCCCCGACCCCGACACCGGCATAGGCCTCTGGAGCGACGGCGAGAAGATTCGCGCCATCCGGGACGGCGTCGATAAAAATGGACGCGCCCTCTTCCCGATCATGCCGTACACCAGCTTTCGGAACATGAGCGACAATGACGTGCAGGCGCTCGTCGCGTATCTCGATTCGCTCCCGGTCATCAAGAATCCGCTGCCGGTAACGCACATCAACTTCCCCGTGAACCTAATGATCAAGAGCGCGCCGCAGCCCGCGGGCAGCGTTCCCGACCCCAACCCAGCCGACAAACTGAAATACGGAAAGTACCTCGTCGATATCGGTGGCTGCGCCGATTGCCACACGCCGGCCAGTCACGGCCAGCCGATTATGTCCAAAGCATTCTCCGGCGGCCAGGTCTTCGAGACCACGGCCGGCAAAGTTACCAGCTCCAACATCACGCCCGAACTCGACACCGGCATCGGAAAATGGAGCGAGCCGTACTTCCTCAAGAAGTTCAACGACTATAAGGACTATGCGCTGAACGGTCCGCCGCCCGCCTCGGGTCCAAAGGCGTTCACACTCATGCCGTGGCTCCACTTCTCGTTAATGACGCAAGACGACCTAAGCGCGATCTACACATACCTGCGGACTGTCCCCGCAATCAAGAACTACGTCGATCCGCACCAGTAGCGCCGCTTCCTTAGGGGGCACGCCATTCGGTTTTCGAGGCACCTTTTACCGCTCCCTCACGGGATTGTGAAAACATTTCGACTAGCTTTCCTCCGCATTCAAACGCATTCGCATCCCCGGCACCTTTTACCGCTCCCGCACGGTCACGGCTCCGTATGTAGTTGATACTACTAACGGAGCCGCGACCGTCAGGAAGCGGTAAAGAGTGCATCGAAAGGCGAATGGAGCGCGACGAGAACGACAGCCGGAATTCTTTCACAAGCCCCAAGCCCCACTACGCGCGATCGAAACGATGCAAACTCCTTTGGTACGCTGAATCATAGAACCTCATGATCGGATTTGCGCTTGCGTTCTTCGCGGCCGCCCTGCCCAACGCCGTCGTGCTCCAGCCGGTGGCCAACATGTACTCCAAACCGACGGAAGATGCCGACGTCGTCTCGCAGGCAACCTATGCCTCCAACGTCGCCATCCTCGAAATGAAGGACGGCTGGGCCCACATACGCACCTTTGACGACTACACCGGCTGGGCGCCGCTCACCGCGCTGAAACAAGCCGCCCCCTACGCTGCCGCCGGACACGTCGCCGAAGTGCAGAGCCTCGCCGCGCACATTTATCGCGAAAACAGCGTCACCAAACACGCTCCGCTCCTCACCGTCCCGTTCGAAACGAAGCTGGAAGTCGCATCCGAGCACGGCAACTGGATCGAAGTCCGCCTCCCCGATGACCGCACCGGTTGGATTCAGGCGGGCGACGTCGTATCCGATGCCAAGCCCATCAGCACCGCCGATATGCTGGCGCTCAGCAAAAAGTTTCTCGGGCGGCCCTACACCTGGGGTGGCGCAAGCAGCTTCGGCTACGATTGTTCCGGCTTCATGCAGATGCTGGAACGCCGCCGCGGCGTGATGATGCCGCGCGATGCGCAGCCGCAAGCCGATTGGAGCGGCGTCGAGCCGGTGGAAAAAACGAACCTCGAACCCGGCGACCTTCTATACTTCGGCAGTTCGCCCAAACACATCACGCACACCGGCATGTATCTGGGCGAGGGCAAGTTTATCGACGCAACCACTCACGTGACCCCCATGGTGCGCATTGACGATTTGAATGAGCCGTTTTGGACGCGTCTGCTGGTGGCGCAGAGGAGAGTGAAATGAACCGGAGGAACTTTATGAAGACCGCGGCCGTTGTGCCTGCGGCGGGCGCGCTCGGGCCGGCGGAAGCGGCCGGCAGCAGCACCGCCACGCTGGAAGCGAAAATCGTGCGCCTCAAGTTGCAGCACACGTGGACCACCACGATGAGTTCCAGCGCTTACCGCGATACGCTGCACACCGCCTACACCCGCGACGGCATTACCGGCCACGGCGAAGGCGCGCCGATTGTCCGCTATCACGAAGATGCCGAAGGAGCGCGCAAAGCCGTCGAAAGCGTCCGCCCGCTGCTGCTGTCGGCCAACCCGATGCAGTTCAACAAGACGATGGCCGAAGTCTTCCGCCGCGTGAAAGGCGAGTGGGCCGGGAAAGCCGCCATCGATATCGCGCTCATGGACTGGGTTGGTCAAAAGCTCGGCATTCCGCTCTACAGCTATTTCGGACTCGACCCTAAAGACGCGCCCATCACCACCTTTTCCATCGGCATC
>Ga0134126_10009458_pt1 | contig 12276 bp, 14 predicted proteins | sample KB31752_FD_96881 | JGI IMG/M metagenome (GOLD analysis project Ga0134126, IMG submission 96881) | Terrestrial soil microbial communities with excess Nitrogen fertilizer from Kellogg Biological Station, Michigan, USA - KB3-175-2 | ecosystem: Environmental > Terrestrial > Soil > Unclassified ...
GAGCCTGCGCGCCAACGTGCGGCTCGTGCTGCGCAACGCCGCACTCGCCGGCCAGATCGCCGCCGAATTGGCGCGCGGCGCGAGTGGCACCGCAGCGGCGTGAACCGAGACGACACCGGCGGCCCCGCTCCCGATCAGCATCCCGCCGAGGCGGACACCGCTCATCAGACTGCTGCGAGACCGCGTCCGGCCGGTCCGACCGTCGTGCTGCTCGGCGACGTCATGACCGACTTGGTCGCCCGGCTCGCCGGGCCGCTGGTCCCGGCGAGTGACAGTCCGGCGCGCATCAGCGTCGAGGGTGGCGGAGCCGCCGCGAACACGGCCAGTTGGCTGGCCGGACTCGGCGCACGCAGCGTCCTGCTCGGACGGATCGGCGACGACCAGGCCGGCCGCACGGCGATCGACGGCCTGCGCGCCAGCGGCGTCGAGACCCGGTTCGCGATCGACCGCCAGCGGCCGACCGGAACAGTGATCGTGCTGGTCGAGCCGGGCGGCGAGCGCACGATGGTGCCCGATCCGGGCGCGAACGAGGCGCTGAGCGCCGACGATCTGCCTGCCGAGGTGTTCGAGCCCGGCGCGCACCTGCACCTTTCGGGCTACACGCTGCTGCGCGCGAGCAGCCGCGAGGCGGGCATGGCGGCACTGGAGCTGGCTCGCGCGGCAGGCATGACAGTGTCCGTAGACGCGGCTTCGGTAGGGCCGCTGGAAACGGCCGGGATCGAACACTTCCTCGGGTGGATCAACGGAATCGAAGTGCTTTTCGCGAACCAGTCGGAGGCGCGAACGCTCGCCGCGGCCGCGCACTCACCGACGCCCGCGATGACAGCGGCCGTTGAATCCTCGGCCACGATTCGCCGGTTGAATTCGGTCTCCGCGGCGCGCGCCATCTCGGAACACTGCGGCCTGGCGGTAGTCAAGCTTGGTGCGTTGGGTGCGCTGGCCTGTACTTCTACCGGTGACTACGAATACGTAGACGCCGTGGCGCTCGGCGCGGAGGCCACCATCGACAGCACCGGCGCCGGCGACGCGTTCGCGGCCGGGTTCCTTCGAACTTGGCTCACGACGAACCAGCTGGCCGAGGCGCTGAGGTCCGGATGTGCGCTCGCGGCGCGGGCCGTGCGCGTGATCGGCGCACGGTCTGCATCCTGAATCAGGATGCAGCATCAGCCGACAGAATGCGGGCCTAGCGCAATTGAATCGCAACGCGCTGAATCTAGATAAAAATATCTTTATGTGATATGATGTCACTTTCCATATCTAATATGACGGCATGTGTTACGACGCCGATGCTCTTCCGCCGTTCTACGGTTCGCCGCTCACCGCGGTTTCCAGTGCTGATCTGCTGCTGACCGCAACCGACGGCGCCCCGCTGGCAGCCTTTCGGTCGCTGCCTGACGAGCCCACCGGCCCGGCGGTGCTGGTGCTACCGGACAACCGCGGCCTGTCCAGCTTCTACGAAGAACTCACCAAGCGACTGGCCGAGCAGGGTATGCCCGCGGTCGCGATCGATTATTTCGGCCGGACCGCCGGCCCTGATCATCGAAACCGCCCGGCCGAGTTCGGTGAGCTGTCGATACTCATGCCGCACCTCGGCGCGCTCACGAGGGATGAGCTGTACGCCGACTTCGACGCGGCGCTCGCGCACCTGCGTGCCCTCCCGCGTGCGCAGCACCGCTCCGTGATCTCGCTCGGATTCTGCATGGGCGGCCGGTTCGCCTTCCTCACCGCGCATCATCGATTCACGCTGTCCGCAGCGATCGGGCTGTACGGCTTTCCGGACGCGCTGCGCGGTGCGCCCGGCCCGATCCAGCTGGCTCCCGAACTAACCGCGCCGATCCTCGGCTTGTTCGCCGGAGCCGACGACGGCATCCCGGCGAGCATGGTCGCGGCCTTCGACGAAAAGCTCGCGGCAGCCGGCAACCAACGCGAGATCATCACCTATCCGGGCGCTACACACGGCTTCTTCGAGGCCGGCTCCGGGGCCTTCGAGCACGAGTGCGCCGACGTCTGGCGAAGGATCCTCGACTTCGCGCGGAAGCACACAAATCTCGACGACTGAGCGGCGGCACGGTACGCAAGCACCCGCCGCAGCGGCATCGGCCCGGCCTATGCTGGGCCGATGCCGACCGCGCCGATCCGCATCACGGTCCGCGAGTTCCAACTCGTGCTGCTGCGCCGGATGGCCGACTACCGACCCGAACTGGTCGAGCGCGCCCGCCACGAGTTGGACGCGAGCGTCACCGAGATGCGCGCGGTCAACGCGCACTGGCAGCGGATGCAGCGGTCGCGCAGCTATCGAAGCGGCCTCTCGGCGCTGCGCGGGTTCCTCGGCGCGCCGCTCGCCGAGCGGGAGCAGCGCATCGGGGACGTGAGGTGCCGGATCACCCGCTGGAAGCTGCCGCTGTGGCCCGATCTGCTGTACGAGGCGCTGACCGGCGTCGGCGGCGTGGTGGTTGCCGAGCAGTTGGTGCGCGATCCCGCGTCCCGACCGCCGCGCCTGGAAACCATCCGCGATCTAGCACCCTGGTCATGTGTCATCGGGGACGTGGAACGGTCGTTCGGTCCAGTGCGGCATCGCGACGGTTCCGCGCCGAGCCGCTGGACCACGGATTTCACGGTCCCCGGCGAGGATGGCAAGCCGGTGCCGGCGACCGCCGAATTCGTCTGGGGTCTGCTGCAACTGGTCCGTGGCGTAGACGGGAGCGAACTGCGATGAGTGATCAAGCGATGAGTGATCAAGCGCAGCCGGATTGCCGCCGGGCATATCCGGGTCGCGTTCCAGGTCGCCGACGCGCAGAACGCGACACAGGCCGCGGCTGCGGCGGGCGCGAGCGTGATCGCGCATCCCGTGCTGACGCCGTGGAATTCACGCAACGCGCGCCTCGACGGGCCGGCCGGTCTGCGGTTGACGCTGTTCGAGGAACTAAGCAAATGACGGCCCGGGGCCGGTTTTCCGTTTAGACGCCCTTGATCCAACCGCGTTCGACCGCGCGCGCCCCGGCCTGGAAGCGGCTGCGCGCGCCGAGGCGGGCGCTCAGCTCGGCGGTGATGCGGCGGCTGGTGCGCACCGAGACGCCGAGCTTGCGGGCTATCACGTCGTCGGTCCAGCCCTCGGCGAGGAGGGTGAGCACGGCCTGCTCCTGACCGGTCAGGCCCTGGTCGTCGCGGGCCCGGTCCTCGCCGACCGGCTTCGCGGTCTGCCAGATCTGTTCGAACAGCGCGCACAGCGCCGCGACCATGCCAGGCCCGCGCTGCACGACGGCCCCGGTCTTGCTGTGCTCCGGATTGACCGGGATGAGCGCCTGCTTGCGGTCGAAGATCACCATACGCAGCGGCAACGTCGCGGTGGTGCGCACCTGGGCACCGGTCTCCACCAGCCACCGCAGATGATTGAACGTGGGCGGGTGGTTGCGCGCGCTGTCCAGGTAGAGCGCTCGCATCGCCGTGCCGCGAGCGAGAGCCTCCTCGTCGAGCGGCCGGGCCGCCGCGATGCTCTTCTCGCTCATCGCGCTGGAGGGCGAGAAGGTCAGCACTTCGCTCACGCCTTCGTGGGCGCGCTCCTCCATCCACGCGCGCACCGCGTCCACGCCGACCAGTTGCTCGATGTCGGAGTGGTGCCGGGAGGGGTGCAGGTCGGCGAAGTCGGCCACCACGCGGGCGACCGCCGCCCGGCTGGCCGCGATCTGCCGCTGCTCCTCAAGCAGCGCGGCCTCGCGTTTCGCCAGCAGCGAGGAGAGCCCGACCTCGGGGCTGACCAGACGCATGGCGCCAGGTTTCTCGTCGGAGGGTCGTAGCAGGGAGAGCCGGGCCAGCTCGTCGAGGCCATCGCGCACCCGTTCAACGGGCCACTCCAGCCGCCTCGCGAGCTCGCCGACGCCGAGACGCGGCTCGGCGAGCATGGTCTTGTACACGCGCTCCGCGTCCAGATTGACGCCTAGCGCGTCCAACCCCAGTGCTTCCAGCATGGCAAGCCCCCAACGATCGGTTGCTCCTCAGTGAAGCGTGCAGGTCCCTGCACCGCAAGATTCTGCCACACGTAAATCCTGGTCCATAGCCTCGCTCTGACGGAACATCGGGGATATGTACCTCATCAATTCACGTCTCAGCACTGAGGATAGAAGCATTAACGCCGCCGATCTTCGCCGCCTTTTCACGAATATCGCAGACCCCGACGATCGGCTGGAACACCTCTACGCGGAGACCGACAGCCACGAGGCACGGCTCGCGCTCTTCCTGTGCCACCCGGATCTGGCGGCCGCGGAGTCCGCCGCCGCCGGTCTGTGCAAGCGGGCGCTGGAGCGGTGCCCTGAACTGCACGGCTGGTCAATGGAGTACTGCGGGGCCGGGGTGGTACCGGGGGCCGAGAAGATCCTTCTGGGGGTATGAGGCGGGGCAACAACTTGCTGCCACCGCAGGGTCATGTCAGCACGGAACGGTGACAGGAGCCGCCGCGCTCCGGCAAAATCCTGCTTCGGATAATGGTTCTCCGAGGCACCGCGGGCTTCGAATTACCCACTGTTCCGGCTATTCCCGCCCTGGGTTTGACCCTGCAAGAAAGAGGCTTTCCCATGAAGCGTGCCCTCCGTCCCGCGTGCCTGCTCGCCGCCGCCGTCGTCGTCTCGGCCGCTCCCGCGCTCGCCGTCTCGGCCATCGCGACCACCGCGCCCGCCGCCGTGGTCTCCGCCGCGACCTCGCACCTGAGCCCCGCCAACGACATCATCTGGGACTGACGATGACCGAAACGCTCTCCGCCCCCGTCCGGCTGCGCCGCCGCGAACCCGTTCCGGCGCGCCGCGCCTGGACCGAGGTCCCGGCTGGTCACAGCGCCGGCCCGGCACGCGGATCCGCCGCGCTGCTCGGCGCGGAGCTCGAGGAGCTGACCCGGGACGAGTTGATCGCGCTCGTGCCCGAGCCGTGGCTGTTCGACCGGATGGTGCCGTCCGGGCTGTTCTCCAAACTGCTGCGCCAGGGGCTGACCGTGCGGGTGCTGCACGGCCCGGCGCGACCCGGCGACCCGGCTCCGTTCCCGGCGCTCACCCGCCTCGGGACCGCCGCGCCGACCACGTTCAGCCTGCCGTACCCGGTGATCGTCCGGGACCGCTCGGTGCTGTACATGCCGCACCCGGATCCGCGCCACCCGATGGCCGGCCGCCTCGCGCCGCAGGCCCACGTGGTCGCGGCCCGCTCGCTGGCCGTCGCCTTCGACCTGGCTTGGGCCGCCGCCTGCGGACAGCCGCCGAACAGCCCGCCGCCCGGCCAGGTGACCGCCGAGCAGCGCGAGATCCTGCAGGTGCTCAGCAACGGGGTCACCGACGACCACGCGGCCGCGCAGCTGCACATGAGCCGCCGCACGTTCGCACGGCGGGTGGCCTCGCTGATGGACAGCCTGGGCGCCACCAGCCGGTTCCAGGTAGGCGTGCAGGCGGCACGGCGCGGGCTGGTCTGACCACCCACCGCCACCGCTCGACCCGGGCGCTCACGCCGCCGGTCCGGCACTGGGACCGGCGGAGCAGCACCAGCTGACGGCCGCCGACGCCTGGCCGGTCGACCGCCGTGGGTCAACCGTGCCGGTGCTTGGTGTCAGCGCGCGCGGTTTTCAGCGCAGCTGGTCTGCGGGCGCGACTGGTATTCAGGCGCGGTTGAATTAAGCGCAGCTCAGATGAAGGGCTCAGCGCGGCGGATCAGCCGAACCGGCGGGTCGCGTCGAGGAGGCTGAGCACGTTGCGGTGTGAGGCCATGATGGTCGGCGCCGCGCCCGGACCTGCGGGATAACTCAGGTACGCCAGGTCGTCCGGGCCGGCGGCCCAGGGATCGTCCTCGAACAGGCCAGCCGTCTCCGGATCGGTCAGCACGGCGGGATCGGAGTCGACGATCACGGTGCGGACCACGGCCGGGCGGTAGGGCCCACCGGGTAGCTCGATGCCCGCCTGCGCCACGATGACGCGCAGACCGATGTCCTGCCTCATGAAGTTCAGGCGCTCGGCCGAATAGCTCGGGTCGAGCGGGACATAGGCGCCCCCCGAGCGCAGGATTCCGAGCATCCCGATGACCAGTTCTATGGAACTTTCACAGCACAGGCCGACCGGATGCCCCCGGCGCACGCCCGCGAGGCGCAGCTTGGCTGCCACTCCCCCGGCGCGGGTCCACAGCTGCGCGTAGTTCAGTTCCTCGCCGTCGAAGACCACGGCCACCGCGTCCGGGTTGATGCACACCTGTTCGGCGATCAGCTGCGGGATGCTGGCCTCGACCGGGAAGTCGTCCCAGTGCGCGTCGGCGCAGGCGGTCAGCAGGGCCCATTCCGCGTCGGGCAGGCTCGACAGCTCGCCGACCGGCTCGTCGTGCCGATACTGCCTGATCCGCTGCGCGCGGATCACGCCGGCCGGCGGTCCGTCGGTACGGTCGGTGAATCGGATGAACATCCCCATCCCTCCGCTTGGCTGCCCCGAGGAACCCGGAACCCGGGAACGCGGTGCTCAGGAAGCTAACAGTCCGGGTTCAGCCGCTCGCGTTGCGTGGAGGAAAGTGGCAAGAGTGTGCCAGTGACGGCGATTCGCCACCCGAACGCGCTGACGGAGCGGTAAGGGGTCTGACGCGTCAGTATTCTGTTCGGCCCCCGCGCAGGTGGGACCGATCGGCTAAGACTTAGAACAGGGTAGGTTGCAAGGAACCTTCAAGGGTGAGCAATCGCCGCTTGGTTTCCAGTCCGCCACCGAATCCGCCGATGCCGCCGTCGGCCGCGATGACCCGGTGGCAGGGCACGACGATGACGATCGGATTGCTGCCCATCACGGTGCCCACCAAGCGTGAAGCCCCGATGCTCCGGCCGGAAAGCAGCGCCAGATCGCCGTAGCCGACGGTGTCGCCGTATCGGATCCGCGCGTGCAGGGTGCTGAGGATCGAACGCTGAACTCCCGAGGTGAGCGACCAGTCCACCGGCACGGAGAACTCGGTGAGCGTCCCGGCGAAGTATGCCTTCACTTCGCGGGATATCAGTGCACCGATCTCGTGCTCTTGCAGCGGCGCGGGCTGGGGCGCCGGCATCCGCGCGGGATCTGGCTGACGGGATCGCGCAGCGGAGTCCTTGACGCGCGCAGCGGTTCCCAGTTCGTCCGCGAAACTCGCGAGCGGACCGAAGGTCAGACGCAGCAGGCCTTGCGGAGTCACCACCGCGCCGAGCGGACCGACCGGCGTGTCTATGTCGCCCCAAGCGGATCCGGCGGGCAGCCGGTAGTGCGAAGGTCCTGGCATCCGGCTCCTCCTCTCCGCGGGTCTCGTATGCTCCACATCGCGCTTGAGCCTGTTGCGCACTGGCTTGTCGCGCGCCGCCTTCGTGAGCACCATCTTCGGTCTGGATCCAGCCTATGCTTCGGTACCGACAGCGGCGGCCGCTTTGACTAAGAGCCAGGTCACGGCAGTCAAGCCGGCCTCGAATCCGGTGAAGCATCACGCGGCCGCCTTTCTCGCGCGCAGCCGCGTCCGGTGACCCGCGACGGCCTCGATCGCCGCGTCGGCAGCCAGCTTCAGATCGCGCAACGCCTTGGCGAGCGGCGATCGGGTACGCCTGCGGCCCGGCGCACGACGAGCAGATACCTGCACGGTCCGCTCCACCGCCGCCGCGAGTTCGCGAACGGCCTCACTCAGCTGCCCGGCGTGGCGACGCTGGGCCGGGCCGAAGTGCGCCGCATCACGCAGGTCTCGTATCGCGTCCATCAGTGCGCGTATGCGCCGCCAATCCTGACTGAAGGCCAGGGAGGCGGCACTCAGGGCCACCATGTCGTACGCGTCGTCCATCGCCCGTAATGCAGCGAAGATTCGCTCATCGTCGCGGTCGCGCGCCGACTTCCGGTGCGCGCGCGGCGGCACGTGACTCACGGCATCCGATGCTGTGTCACGCGCATCGCGAGGCTGGGCTGACAGGCGGTCAGCCATCAGAATCCGCACGGTCGAGCCGCGCGCATCGGGTCTGCGGCCAGCCGGGAAACGCGGCCTGGCGATGCCCGCGCCGAGGCCGGAGGCGAGAGTCGAGGCGCATTCGCGGGCCGACAGGCCGGACTGCCTCGCCGCATGGAAGAGCTCGGACGCTGCGAGATCGCGGTCCAGCAGCCCAGCGCCGACGAGACGGCCGAGAGCGTAGGCGCAGCGGTTGAGGGTGTCGTTGCGCGTGCCGATTCGCGCCGTGCGCATGCGTTCCACCTCGTTGCGCAGCGCGGCCGCGCCATAAGCGGCCGCAGCGGCGCTGGGTATACGAGCCCCGGCGACGTCAGAGCGGTTGATGGCGAGCGGAGGCAGCGACGGACTCGCCTGACGCGACCGCGCTACGAGTTCCCGCACGATCCAGCGCGGGATCGGTGCTACCGGTGCGTCATCCGCGACCCGGTACTGGTTGCCGCCGATCGTTGAGCCCGGTGCGACGACGTAACCACCGGCTGCCCGGGTGTCGATCATCGGGCCGAGCCGGGCGACCGTGTTGCGCAGCGGCAGGCCCTTCTGCGCGCGGAAGTAGAGGTGCGTGCCGCCGGAGGGCGTCGCCACGGTGAACGTGCGCGGTATCGGTCGACCGGCGGCGAGAACACGAAGCGCTTGCATGCCGTTGCGCGGTTCCTGGGCGGTGGCCGACTGCGCAGCGCCGGCGGACTGCTCCTCTGGCGGTTGTGGCTGCTTTGGCACGTCGAGGTCGAGCACGAAGAGGCCGCTCGGTCCGCAGGCTATGCCGAAGTTGGCGTGCGGCGGCCAGCCCAACTCGCGCAGGCGTCCCGGGTCGCGAACCGCCAGACCCTCCCAGTCCTCGCGCACGGCGGGGACCTTGCTGCCCGGGCGCAGCGGGAAGAGCGCGAAGCCGCGTTCGACCAGGGCGATCGCCATGCTGAGGCGGTCAGTCGTGGCGCCGGTCGCGCTCGCAGCCACTGGTGTCGTCGCCGACATGTTCGATCCTCCTTCGCACTCTCTCGTACTTATGTTCTATACCCCGCCACCGACAGATTCCGCGCGGGCGACCCGACGTGGCACGATCTGCCGCATGCGAGCAGTAGTGCAGCGGGTCACCGAGGCGGCCGTCCGGATCGAGGGGACGGTCGTCGGCCAGATCAGCGAGCCTGGCCTGTGCGTCCTGGTCGGGGTCACGCACGACGACACTCCGGAGCATGCCCGGCGGCTGGCGGCGAAGTTGTGGACCGTGCGGATCCTCGACGGTGAGAAGTCCTGTTCGGACCTGGGCGCGCCGATCCTGCTGATCTCGCAGTTCACGCTCTATGGAGACACGCGCAAGGGCAGGCGGCCGACGTGGCAGGCGGCCGCGCCCGGTCCGATCGCGGAGCCTTTGGTCGAGGCTACGGCCGCAGCGCTGCGCGATCTGGGTGCGCACGTGGAGCTCGGCGTGTTCGGAGCGCAGATGCAGGTGTCGCTGGTCAACAACGGTCCGGTGACCCTGATTCTCGACGTCTGACCGCGCGCTGACGAGGTGTCAGCCGACGCCGAGCCTGGCGTGCATCTCCCAAACCAGAATCTCCGCGGCGTCGATGGCCGTGACCCGCTGGCCGTCTGCGGCCGTGATCCGGGCTGCGGCACCGGTACCGAGCACGCCCGCTCCTTCGAGCTCGACAGTGCCGCGCGCTACGAACAGGTGCAGGTACGGAGCAGCTGGCAGCGTCACGCAGCCGCCGGGCTCCAACCGGGCCGCGTGCAGCGCCGCATCCTTCTGCTTGATCCGGATCGCAGCCGCGCCGTCGTACTGGGCCATGCCCGAGGCGACCGGCACGAGGCCGCCGCGCAGCAGTTCGTCGCCGATTTCCAGCTGTTCGTAGCCGGGGTCGATGCGGGCCTCGTCCGGTACCACCCACATCTGCACGAAGTGAACCGGCTCGTCGTGTTCGGCGCCGCCAGTTAGCCGCCAGGAGTCGTTCTTCTCGGAGTGCTGGATGCCGCGGCCCGCGCTCATCCGCTGCGCGAGACCCGGATAGATGACGCCGCAGTGCCCCTCGGAGTCCTGGTGCACGAGCGCGCCGCGCAGCACCCAGGTGACGATCTCCATGTCTTCGTGCGGATGAGTCTCGAACCCGGTACCTGGACGGACCACGTCGTCGTTGTTGACGAGCAGCAGGCCGAAATGGGTGTTGCGCGCGTCGTAGTGGCGGCCGAAGGAGAAGGAATGCTTCGAGTCCAGCCAGGGCAGCCGCGTGGCGAAGCGCTCGCCCGGATCGCGCAGATCGAGCGACGGCGTCAGCTCCTGCGGAGCCCGGGTGATCGGGAATGTCGGCATGGGGCCTCCGTCGAGGGTGTTCGTACCGGACACGGTACGCCGGGCGGATGCGGGCATACGCGCCATACTTGGTCCCAACGATCTGAGGAAGGCGTGCATGAACGACCGCGTCAGGCTTTTCATCGGCAGGTACACGCAAGACGACCCGTCACCGCAGCCCGCGCCCGGTATCACCGTCGCCGAATTCGATCCGGAAGCGCTGACGATCGAGCCGGTGGGCGGCGGTGACTTGCCGGAAGCGTCGTTCCTCGCGCTCGGACCGTCTCGGAATGTGCTGTACGCAGTGCAGGAGGACGAGAACGACGGCCAGGTGGCCGCGTTCTCGATCGACGCGGGAAGCAACTCCCTGTCCTTCCTGGGCAAGCAGCCCACGCACGGCGCCCTGCCGTGTCACTTGCTCGTCGAGCCGGGCGGCAGTTACGTGCTGGCTGCGAATTACGGCACGGGGAACGTGACCGTCCTGCCGATCGAGACTGACGGCAGCCTCGCCGCATCGTCAGACCTATCGCAGCACACCGGTTCCGGGCCGAATGCCGACCGCCAAGCCGGCCCGCACGCGCACATGGTCGCCGCGGCGCCGGATGGTCAGGTGGTGCTTTCGGTCGACCTGGGCACCGACAGCGTCTACGCGTACGCGCTCGACGCGCTGTCAGGGCGCCTCACGCTGATCGCTCAGAACCGGATGCGGCCGGGCAGCGGGCCACGCCACCTGGTCTTCCATCCGTCCGGCGAGCACTTCTATCTCGCGAACGAACTGGGCAACTCCGTGACGGTCTGCGCGTACGACGCGGCGACCGGTTCGGCGAAGGAACTGGCTGAGATCCCGGCCGTGCCTGATCCGAGAGGCGGGGAAAATGCGCCCGGCGGGATCGTGCTATCGGCCGATGCCCGCTTCGTATATGTCTCGAACCGTGGCGACGAGTCAGTGTGCGCATTCGAGGTCGGCGACGGCGGTTCGAGGCTTGAGCCCGTAGGCCGCTGGTCGTGTGAGGGGAGTTGGCCGCGGGACATCGCGCTCAGCCCGGACGGGCGGTTCCTGTTCGTGGCGAATCAGCGTTCGCATAACGTCGCGGTGTTGCGCGTCGACGGCGACAGCGGCGCGCTGTCGGACACCGGGCTTTCGTATCCGGTGCGAAACGTCGCGCACACGCTGTTCGGGTAGTACAGCCGCTTCACAGCTGCATCGGTTACACAGTCAGCGAGGCCAGCCAGGCGCGTCGGGACGCGACTGCCACGGCAGCGGTCCCGACGCGCGCCGGTATTCGACGCCAAGTGCGTCGAGCCGGCGCTCGTGGACAGCCAGCCGGCGCTCGAACGCGTCGAAGTCCCGGTCGTCAGCTCGGCTCCAGACGGTCTCGGCGAATGCCGCCAGCCGCGGAAACGCCAGGTAGTCGATGGCGCGCGCGGTATCCATGTGCTCGGTCCAGATGTTGCACTGCGCGCCGAGTACGTGCTCGGATTCGCTCTCGCTGAGGGCCGCCGGGACCGGCTCGAAGGCGTAGACGTGCGCCAGCGAGGAGACCGTGCCGATGGGAGTGGGCTCGCCTGGATCGTCGGACTGGCGCCAGTCGAGATAGACCTGATCCTCGGGGCAGAGCACCACGTCGTGTCCGCGCCGGGCCGCCGTGATCGCTCCGGCGGTTCCGCGCCAGGACGCGACCACCGCATCCGGTGGCAGTTCGCCGTCGCAGATCTCGTCCCAGCCGTAGAGCAGCCGACCGCGCGACGCGAGGTGTTCGGCTAGCCGCGCGACGTACCAGAAACGCAGCCCGTCGGCGTTCCGCAATCCGAGTTCTGCGATACGCGTGCCGGCTCGCTCGCTGGTTTCCCACGGCCCGGTCGGGCATTCGTCGCCGCCGACGCCGATGTGCCGGGACGGGAACAGCTCTATGACCTCTTCGAAGACGTCGCGCAGGAACTGGAGCGTGGATTCCTCGGCGTTGAGGACGTTGTCGAGGATGCCCCACTGAGTCGCGACTTCGGGCTGCTCGGGCTGGCTCGGTGAGTCGGCGTTGCCGAGA
>Ga0134126_10009459_pt1 | contig 12276 bp, 9 predicted proteins | sample KB31752_FD_96881 | JGI IMG/M metagenome (GOLD analysis project Ga0134126, IMG submission 96881) | Terrestrial soil microbial communities with excess Nitrogen fertilizer from Kellogg Biological Station, Michigan, USA - KB3-175-2 | ecosystem: Environmental > Terrestrial > Soil > Unclassified ...
AACGATCACCGCCCCCGTTGCGCCGGTATCGACGACGGCTGTGATCACCGTATCGGCAAGCACTACGAAAGAAGCCGCTGGTTGCGATCCAAAGTACACGCCCGATACCCCGGTGAAATTGCGGCCCAGGATCGTCACCATATCACCCTTGCGTGCGCTGGTGGGTGAGAAACTACCAATCACAGGTACCGTAGAAACCGGCGGTGTCACCACCGTCGGGACATAGGTAAATCCAGCCAGCGTATCGGACCCATTGGAGCCCGAAACGATAATTGCCCCGGTTGCGCCCGTATCCACGACCGCAGTGATGAGTGTATCAGAAACGACCATAAAGGAAGCTGCAGGCTGTGACCCGAAGCGTACCGCGGAAACAGTTGAAAAGTACTCACCGCTGATCGTAACAGTTTTGCCGGTGGCGGCGCTGTCGGGAGTGAATGAAACGATTTTCGGGCGGGGATGTGCAGCCGATTGATAACGATAAATCGAGACGGTGTTCGAAAGTTGATTTACAACCGCCAGATCATTCTTTCCCGCATTGCGAACATCGCCGATAAAGATCTGCTCAGGGAAGTTACCGGTGCTATAGTCGACCTTCGGTGCAAACGAGAAACTCCCGGCTTTGCTGAAATTCTTGTATACGGAGACTTTGTTACCCGGATTTAGCACGGCGAGATCGGGCTTACCATCTCCGTCAAGGTCACCTATCTCGATCTCATTGGGGTTCGTATCCGCCGCGAGATCCATCCTCGCGCCCATCGATATTGCCCCGACCGCCGAAGTATTTGGATAAACGGAGACGATATTGCCACTGGTGCCGCCTATCGCGATGTCCGGCCGGCCATCTCCATCGAGATCGCCCATCGCCAGACTCGTCGGTCCTCCGGGAGTCGACAACGTGCCAACCAGCGTAAAGCCGAAGCCGCCATTGTTGTGGAATAAGGCAAGCGTTCCGTCACTGCGGTTGAGAATGGCCAGGTCCGGTAGTCCATCTCCATCCAGGTCTCCCGCGACGATCTTTTGCGGGTTGGTGCCTGTGCCATAGGTATAAACATACTGGATAAAGGAGAGGCTACCCACATGACAGTTGTTCGTATAGATCGTGAAACTACCGTTTTGTATTCCACTGAGCGCGATGATATCGGGCTTGCCGTCGCCATCGAGATCGCTCACGATAAAGCTAAACGGAGTGGCCATGGTTCCCGAAAGATCGATTTTTGAGGCAAAGCTGACGCTCCCCGCCGTACTCGTATTTCTAAAAAGTGAAATGGTGTTGGAGTTGAGATTGGATACGATGATATCGGGTTTACCATCTCCATCAAGGTCCTCAATGGCGATCGACACCGGAGAAGTGCCGGTTGTAAAATCGATTGCCGCATCATACAGCAGGGTATCGCTTCGGCCTTTATTGTGATAGATCGAAATGCCGGTGCTCTTGCTGGTCGTCACCAGATCGGGGTAGCCGTCACCATCCAGGTCGGCATAATTGAAGGCGACAGGCGCATTTTCCACCGTATAGTCGGTATGTGCGTTAAAGGAAGTCGAATCTATAAATCCACCCCCCGGCCAGGTCAGCACAAAAGGCTGCACCGGGAAGGCCGCAACACTGTCGGCATATACAACCAGCGGCTGATAGCTGGTGCCGGCCGGAACCTGAACTGCAAGTGTATTAGCCGTAGCGGCAGTGACCGCGGCTTTTACAGCCCCCAGGTAGACGCTGTTGTTGGCAGGCACGGGGTCGAAATTCGAGCCGATCAGCTGCAGCGTCGTACCCTTGGGTCCCGAAGCAGGTGTATAGGAATTCACCGTCGTGGTCCGGGTGAAGCTAAAGGTGCCCTGCGTAGCCGATCCATAGGCCGTAGTGACCACCACATTGCCTGTATAACAGGGCGGCACAATAGCCGTGATACTGCTGTCCGAATTCACGGTGAATGAAGTCACAGGGGTAGATCCTATAGTAATGGAGGTAGTCCCGGTCAAATGGGTCCCCTTAATGGTCATCACTGTACCCGTACCGCCGCGAACCGGAGAAAAGGAGTTGAAATGGGGCGCCCTGGTCGTATTTTGCAGCACGGAAAAGGTGTAATCGTTGATATTGGTGGTAACGATGTCGGGCAGCCCGTCGCCGGTAATGTCCGCAATGCAAAAAGCATCGGTCCCATTCCCTGCCGTGAAATTCACGCTGGGCTGTAACGTGATCCTGCCCCCATTGCTGGTGGTATTCTTATACCCCAGAACATAATAGTAGTTGGTTCCGTTGATATAATGCGGAGTCGGATCCATCACCGCTACATCGGGCTTGCCATCTCCGTCGAGATCGGTGATCGCCACCCCCTTGGCGTTAGACGGGCTCAGATTAAAGGTCAGGGAATCACCAAAGCTGATGACGCCGGTAGTGCTGGTATTCCGAAAGACCGAAAACGTCATACCGCCCGTCAACACAGCCAGGTCGGGCTTGCCGTCACCGTTGAGATCGCCAAACGTAGCACAATTGGGTCCGCCGCCCGTCAAGACGGTACCGGAGCTCTGTAAGGTGATGACCCCTGGTGCACTCGTGTTCCGATAGATCGTCACATAATTGGCCTGACTGGATGATATTACCACATCGGGGCGGCCGTCTCCGTCGATATCACCGGCGGTGATCGACATGGCTCCCGTTGACCCGGCGGGATAATTCCCTGCGCCGGTGAAAGAAAGGGCGCCGTTTATGCTCGTATTGTGATAGACCGTGATCGTATTATCGTTATTTGCGATGACCATGTCCAGCTTACCATCTCCATCCAGGTCGGTGATAACCGCAGAGCTGGGTTGGCTACAGTTGTTGAGCCCCGTGGGATAGGTCAACGGCGCGCTGAAAGATAAGCTACCGACGTGGCTGGTATTCTTATATATGGAAATACCGGAATTACCACAGCCGTTATTGACGGTGATTAGCTCCGGCCGGCCATCGCCGGTGAGATCGCCGATGGTCAGAAATTGCGCACTGGAAGCTGCCGCGATATCGTAATTCGTATGGAAGTATACCTGCCCATTGGATAACAACCCCCTGTTCCGAAAAACGCTGATGGTTTCATCAAACGAATTTAATACGGCCACATCGGTCATGCCATCGCCATCCAGGTCCGATGCTACGACGCCATATGGCACCCGCTCCGTAGCGTTGGTCACGGGCGCGCCAAACTGACTTGTCGAAAAGGTCGGCGTTGCCCCGGAGAACGTCACCGAGAAAGGCGCCGCGGTAAAGGCCACGAGCCCATTGGTGGTCACCGATATCGGTTGATAAGAAGTGCCTGTGGGAACGGTTACCGTAAGCGAAGTAGCGGTAGCGCTCTTGACTGTAGCCAATTCTGATCCAAACCATACGACGTTATTGGCTGGAACGGAGCTGAATCCTGCACCCGTGATGGTGACGGTCGACCCGATAGGGCCTGATTGCGGTGAAAAGGAAGTGATCACCAGTCCGGTATAAAAGACCCCACCAGTACTGGTAGCAACACCACTCACCGTTGCCACCGAAACGCTCAGACTACCGGGCACCACCGCCCCTACGACAGCCGTGATCGACGTGTCGGATGTAACGGTAAAGCTGGCAGCAGTGCTATCCCCGAACTCTACGCTGGTCGCCGTCGTGAAATTGCTCCCGTAGATCGTAACCTTGGTGCCGGTACCGCCTTTCGTCGGAGTAAAGCTGCGGATCACCGGTGCGGGTGGAATATAGGTGAACCCGGGGATCGTTATTGTCCCCGATGTCGTCGCAATAGTGATATTTCCGGAAGCCCCATTACCTACCACGGCTGTGATGCTCGTAGCCGATACTACTGTAAAGGAGGTGGCCGGCACGCCGCCAAAACTAACGCCGGTGACGCCGGTGAAGTTGCTGCCGGTGATGGTTACCGTACCGCCCGACCGGGCCGACGACGGCGTAAAGGATGCCGCTGCCGCCTGCGTGGTATCCGAACGATATTCCGCGAAGGCGATGGTCCCGTCTGAAGAGTCGACGACGACTACGTCCGCGATATTGTCGACATTAAAATCCCCGAAGACCAGCCCCATCGGTCCCTTACCTACGATCACCTTGGCAGGAGCGTTGAATTGCAGGTTACCCGGCGTACTTAGGTTTTTGATAAGCGAGATGCTGTTGATGGAGGAGTCCCGCAGCGTTCCCGGTCCAATGGTAGGAGCCGGGACCAGGGTAAACGAATTCACCGCCTCGATGTCCGGAATGCCATCGCCGTCAAAGTCCCCTGTAACGACCTGGTTGGTAATACCCGCAATACGGATCTTCACGGGAGTACCAAAAGCGGCCGTCCCCACCGTACTCGTATTGCGATACACCTGCACAACGGAGTCGAAGCCGCTCACCAGCACTACGTCTTTTTTGCCGTCCCCATCGATATCTGTCATGCTGAGGCTCGAAAGCGCGCTACCCGATCCGAAGTTGTAACCCTGCGTCGCAAAGTTGACATAGTTACCCGATGCATGCAGGAAAACCGTAAAAGAGTTGCCATTGTAGTTCGGATAGATGATGTCAGGTTCGCCATCCCCATCGATATCGACGATCGAAGGATTGTTGGGTTGCACGGGGTAGCTGGTCAACGTCTGATAAAGGGCCAAGCGAACAGTTCCGGGAACACTATAATTGTCGTAAACATAACAACGGCTGGTGATCGTGCTCTCGGTACCCGTCACCACGAGATCCTGCGTACCATTCCCATCCAGGTCACCGATCGCAACCCCAGTAGGTATCCCGGGTGTGGCAATATCGAATTTCGGCGCAAAAGAGATCGTCCCGGATGTGCTTGTATTTAAAAGGATGGAAACGGTGCCGCTACCATTGGCAACCGCAATATCCAGCTTTCCGTCCCCATCGATGTCACCAACGGCCGCGAATGCCGGAGCGGTACCCGTATTGATCCGCACAGCTCCGGCCGTATTGAGCGAAAATTGTTTCGAGGCGCTGCTGTTGGGATAGATCATGATGTAATTGCCCAGGGTATTGCAAAGAACCAGGTCGGGGCGGCCATCGCCGTCGAAGTCCCCGGTAGCAATGGTCTGAAATTCTTTGTATACCGATACGGTCGTCACCGGGCTCACGGTAGCTGCATCCAGCCAACCATTGTTCGGAAAAGTCAGGGTGAACGGAATGGAAGTGCTGGCCATATAGTTGCCGGTGATCACGGTGATCGGAGCATATGTAGCCCCTGCCGGTACAGACACAGACAAGCTGTTCGCGGTAGCGGCGGTAACTGTCGCTCTCACAGCGCCGAAATAAACGGTGTCTTTCGATGCAGTCGCATTGAAATTGGCTCCTGCGATGGTTACCGTTGCTCCAACTGCGCCGGAAACTGGACTAAAACCGGATATTTTTGGTTGTGCCCACAGTTGCCCTGTAAAAAGCAGCAAGGCCAGGAAAATAAAGAGCGGATTATGAAGAAAATAGGAAGATCGTTTAGGGTAGACGTCGCCCATAGGATGAATTTGCCACAAACTACAGCAAAAATGTCATAGTTGCAAACCCGTAAGTATAACGTATAAATTATAATTGATTCGCATCAGACGTTTAGCTAAAGATTCGAAGTAATTCACGCTCAACTAGTCTTGGGTTCGAGTACCAGAAGGTCAACTTTCTCAAACAATGTTCGAATCATCTTTGGCCGAGGGCATCAAAGACTGTATTTTCATATCTATGGAAGTAACCAAAGGAAATTGGATACCGGAAGAAAATTTATTACCCTTCCTTCTTCTCCTATCAAGACTGCCGTCTCGATAGGTACATCATTTTCCAGAGTCACCGTTGTGGCGAAGGTATGCCGGGTCCAGAATTCCTCGCCCCTGAATACTGCAGATCGCGAAAATTAGTTTTTCTGAATGCCAGGCATGAGTGAGGTCGCGTTTCGGTTATACCGAAACATACCTGGCTACCCAAAAATTGGAAGAGAAAAACACCCAATTAGGACCTACCTTGGTGTTATGGGAAAAACACCCATATCGTTTAGCATTTTTCAACACATTAGAAAATATTTGTGTATAACTTTAGGGGACGCCCCGGAGTAAACAGCTCTTAACACTGGTGCCATGAGCCCGGCGTTTAGCATGGTTGTAGGATGCGTTGAAAATATTATTGGTGAGTTGATGTTTGTCCCATCAATATCCCGTATGTGAGTTTATACAGTTTTCAGGCATCCTACCAAAAGGCGTATGGTAGCTCACTGTTAAAACTGCTGTTATGAAAAAGGGCAAGAATCCAAAAAGCGTTCCGATCAAAATGTTTTGATGCCAGTGATCAATCCACATGCAGCTGGAATCGATATTGGCAGTAAGAGTCATTTTGTTTGCGTAGCACAGGACAATGTACGGGAGTTTGGTGTATGCACAGATGATCTGCATGAACTGGCGGGCCATTTGAAAGCACATCAAGTCCAAACCGTAGCCATAGAATCGACCGGTTTTTATTGGCAGTCTTTATTTACCCTGCTTCAAGACTATGGCTTTGAAGTGATCCTGGTAAATGCCCGGCATGTAAAAAACGTAAAAGGGCATAAGACTGACGTGGTCGACAGCAAATGGCTTCAGTTGCTACACAGCATCGGTTTATTATCAAACAGTTTTCAACCTGATTTTTTTACCAGCAAGCTGCGTGTTTATACCCGTCATCGGAAGCACCTGATTGAGAATGCCAGCAAGTACATAGCGAAGATGAACAAGATCTTCGTTTTAATGAACATCCAATTGAGTACGGTCTTGCGCGATATTACGGGCGCTTCCGGGAAAAGAATCATCGAGGCTATCCTCTCAGGGGAAAGGGATCCGAAAAACCTGGCCGCGCTGGCAAGTCAGCAGGTAAAGGCAAAGCCGGAAGATATCGCAAGAGCTTTGACGGGGGATTGGCGGGAAGAACATTTATTTGAACTCAGACAGAGCTATGATCTTTACCAGCATTACTGGCAGATGATCCGGCAAACGGATCAGGAAATTGAAAAACTACTGGAACAAAAAGCAGCCGGTTCATCGCCTGAACAAAAGTATGAGCCTACACCAAACAAAGGCTATAATAAGAACGATCCCGATATCGATGTCGGTCGATTGGCCTTTTCCTTGAGCGGAGGCGTGGATTTATTGCAGATCACGGGAGTAGGAGTAGGCACAGTACTTACACTGATGAGTGAAATAGGATTTGATCTATCGAAATTCCCTACCGCAAAACACTTTGCATCCTGGCTTGGATTTACCCCTAATCGAAAAATATCAGGTGGTAAGGAGCTATCTTCAAAAACTCCGCCCAAAACGAGCCCATTATCAAAAGCCATAAGAGATGCGGCTAATGCAGTAGGAAATAGCAAGAGCAGGCTCGATGATTTTTTCAGGAGATTGGCTTATCGAAGGGGACGGTCGATCGCTGTTATTGCCACGGGCAGGAAGCTGGCTGTGATTATTTATCATATGCTTACCAGGAAGCAGCCATTCTCCTATTCGTTTTCCTACGCCGACGAGACTCAACAACGAAGCAGAAAGCTTAAAAGCGTGCTTAAAACAATTAGGAGAGAATCTTTTACGGCAACAGACCTTAGGCCTATACTTGGTTGAACCAAAATAAGATGGCTGCATGGAATCGTTTGCCTTTGAAACGAATAGGTATCTTTTTGCGCTTTAAGTCCTGAATAGTTATATGTGAGTTAAGAAAAAAAAGGTGATTTCGCCCCCTGGAATTGGAACAGGTGCTGTAAATTTATTTCAGCGTATAAGAAAGGGGGTAACCTCTCGCCGGAAAACAAATCAAGACTATCGAGAAAAGCTATCGAACCAATTAATCTACCATATCAATGATGACACTGAATTCAAAGGCCGTCACACGAACTGCCAGGAAGGGGCCTTCACCAGAAATCGGCTGCTTCCATTCAGTTATCTGATAATCAGCATACTTAGGATGGGAAAGACGGGACTACAGCGGGAGATGGACAGCTTCTTCCGGGAGACGGAGGACGAGGCGTTCAGCATACGACGAGTGACAAAAGGTGCCTTCAGTCAGTCGCGCCTAAAGCTGGCACCGGAGGCATTCCTGAAACTTAATGAGATCATCTGGCGGGATTTTTATAAAGAAGTGGACTACCTGGGTTATCATGGTCACAGGCTGTTGGCGGTGGACGGTAGTTATCTGAATCTTCCGGATCATCCCAGCATTCGGGAAGAATTTGGTACCAGGGGAATGGGCCGGGGAAGGTTAAGAGGGAAAAAGAAGAGCATGTGCCTGTTGTCGATGCTTTATGATCCTGTGAATTATCTGAACCTTGATGTGCAGACCGATCATATGGATGCCAGTGAACTGCAGTTGTTCCTACGGCATCTGAATAAGGTAGAAAAGGATGATGTCGTTTTGCTGGACCGGGGTTACCTTGCCCGTTATATCTTCTCCGTACTCCAATCGAAGGGAAGCCATTTTATCGTCCGGATGAAACCGAACTGGTTGCCGGTAAAGGAATTTTTAAAGAGCCGCAAACAGGATATGACCGTTACCTTGGAGGTGCCGGACGGCGATTTTGAGCGCTATCGGCAGCAGTTTCCACGGATGAGAAAGCAAGTGAAATGCAGGCTGGTAAAGATTAAGGACCAGCAAGGGAAAATACAGGTGTTGTGTACTTCACTGCTGGATCCTGTCAAATACAAGCTGGAGGAATTGGGCGAACTATATCGGATTCGCTGGGCAATAGAAGAAGGATACAAAATGTACAAGGCGCGGGTACAGGTGGAAGCTTTTTCCGGCAGGAGGGCAATCGCAGTGAAACAGGATATCTACGCCAAAGCTATGATTATGACCTTGTGTGCTGCTTTGGCATTCCCAATAGAGGAACGGGTGATAAAAGAATATCAGGCTGACCAAAAGAAAGGATTGGTAAAGCATCCGCATAAGATCAACCGTACTTATGCCTATTGGTCTACCAAAGGGGTCTTGATTGGTATGTTCATTAAAAGAATGGTCCGTTCAGCGCTGGCAACCTTTGACAAGCAGGTGGAGGCCAATACCGAAGTCGTCCGCCCCGGAAAAAAGAACCCGAGACCCTGGAAACCTCCAAGGCATTATTATATGAACTACAAGGATGTTTAACTCTTATATTTATTGGACTTTTATGAAAAAGGCGATTCTTTGGGCTGCGATTTGGTTATTTGGCAGCTGCAATTCTAGACTGGATACGGCTTGTTCCGTTTTTATGCAGCCCGCAAAGGATAAGCACTCGTTAATCAAAATGGGTTTTGCGCACCCGGTCGTAAAGGCATTGGATTCGATCGGCCTCCCGCTTACCGCTACCGCTAGGAAAGATATAAACGAGACCCGGCAAAAGTGGAGCGATAACCTTCTTACCAAGCGAATAAATGACACCGACGTAGCCTACACCTTTCGCGAGGAACAGCTTATAGGCGTTCAAATTCTGGTTAGCCATGCCGATCCAACGAAGCTTTTCAACTTGCTCGACACCCTTGGGTTCGAAAGGGCGGGACCTGCCAGCAAATCGCACCAAGTATTTGTAAATAAAGAGGCGAATATTCAATATGAGATGTATTTTATTTCCGATCAAGCAATATTTACAGATCGAATTTCTAGGGAAGATGCAACGGACAGCCCAAGGGAACCGATTCCTCCCATGGATACAGCGCGGCCCTCATCAAGACGTTAATTATTCTAGAACCCTTAACTAAACGATATGGGGAAAAACACCCATTTTCCGCCGTTTTGTTGCATTTTTACAATGGGCGATTTTGCGGGTATCCTTTCCCCAGATAGAGCAGATGCATTGCTAAAACATGTTGAACAAAGCCGCAGCGAATGGGACAGGGTTTTCTGATCGATACCAATATTGTCATAGCTACATTAGGGAACAGGCTACCTCCAGATGGCGCGGCATTTATTAAAACAATCCCCCAGAGTATTTCCATAATCACGCAATTTGAAATTTTGGGATGGCATGGGTTTCCGCCAGTGACCTGATCCCATTATCCGATTTTGTCAATAAAGCCACGATATTTCCCTTAGAGCCGCCGATCGTCCAGCAAACAATTATCCTCCGGCAATACCATAAAATAAAAACCCCGGACGCCATAATTGCCGCTACGGCCCTGATTCACGGACTTATCCTGGTCTCACGGAATGTGTCGGATTTTAAGCAGTTATCACAACTACAGGTAGTTAACCCTTTTGAACTACCCGCCCAATAAACCAAGGAATCCCCTATTTTTGCTTATCAGTTCTTACTCATAGAACAGGTCATCTCAGGTTAGCGTTGAGGTTAGCAGAAATGCTCACCTCCCACAAGCAAAAAATTTACAAGGGTTTCAGAACTATTAAAAATAACCGGGCTATCTTTAAGATCAACGAGAACGACTACAGATTAATTGTCGAGATCAATTTTCAGAAGAGTTGGGTGGTCATTAAATTTAATCGCTCGAAAGATTCGAAGACATTTTTCAGGCAAAAGTCGGAACTCCCGAAAGCGATGAAGCTGATGTTCTTGCTTTGCTGATCAAAGATTACGAAGACAGGCACTACACGATTAATGTGCCAAGTCCTATTGAAGCTATTAAACACCGCATGGAGCAACAGGGATTAACCAATAAGGATCTCGCACAAATTCTTGGCTTCAAAAGTCGGGTTTCCGACATTTTCAAGAACAGTCGGAAATTAAATTTGAATATGATCCGGAAGCTGCATAATGAATTGCATATTCCGTTGGAAACATTGGTAAAAGAGTACTAGACAAATGACGCCATCCGCTGCTGATATTATTGTTTGTGATCGCAAAATAATGTTAGGGAAGGCCATAATCAATGGCACCCGGATTAACCCAATTCCGAAAAAGCTCTACGGCAGTTCGCAGGGACCGTTTGGATGTTCTGCCGGTTTGGCGATTCCGTCACTTCCTGCTATCTTGCCTACAGACCACTATCAATGTCTTGTGGACCATGTTGCCAATATAGCGCGGGATTTTTTCTATCCTGCCCGGAAACAGATATGTATTTGAGGGCTTCGACCAGAATAAGCGCGATGGGGAAACCGGGAGTTATTCTTATGACCAGAAGACCGGACGAATATCAACTCAAAGCGGTGGAGGCTGCCAACCTCCGCCTGTCAGAACGAAATATTGCCAACGAAGACCAAGTAGCCGTACAGACATTTTATGAAGAAAGCGATCGTTCGGCAAACCGAAAAGCCGAACGGATAGACCAGTTGGTCCTTGACCCAGACATTGATTGCCGTATTTAAAAGCATTGTCGGACGACGCCCCGGCAGGTTTGACCTCACCTGTCCTTAGGTTGCCTATCCAGGTGTAATCTATTCCATTTACTTGCGAGCGATGGGGGAAGAGCCCATGGACATGGAGACGATCGCCGGCTTTGTGTTCAATGGTGCAGTTAAAATCACACCTTCACGATGACGTCCAGCCCGTTCGGCGCAGGGCGGTACCGGAGTTTGCCGCATTCGCGGTATCTATATTGGTAAACATATACGGCACATGCGGATAAGCGGTGGCGCGTTTCGTACTGATCGTCACCCCACCAGGCGCTAAAATGAAAGATCGTATTGCCCCACACCGCGACGGGTGTGAGCGTGAGCGAGTCAGTTTCCGCGTTGTGAACATCGCCGATATTTAACGCCATTTCGCCCAAACCAGGTCCAACAGCAGCAGGACAAAAGATATCGCCCCAACGATGGCGCTTAAGGCGTGTGAGTATTCCCACTCCGTACGTAGCCACGACCAATTGCTGTCCGGGAGATAGGCCCAGTTGAACGTAGTACGATTGATCGGAATCGTAAAGGCGACATATAACACGACGATGAGCAATTGCGCCATGAATGCGCCGCGTATGGGCCAGAATGCACGGTTGTGCTCGCGCTCAAAGAAGAGCAGCACGATAATGGAAATAAAGGAGGCCAGCCGGATGACATCTAGCCAGGCCAGGGACTGGTTCACTTCCTGTACCGCCGCATAGTCGTCTTTGGGAAGATCGATGACGGTAGGCAACATCGCAAATTCGATCATCGGCCGGAAAAGCGCCAGACCGGCCAGAACCACAGTCAGGAGGCGAAAAATGTTGATGTAAAGCTTCTTCGTCATGCCCAAATGTACAGACTTTGTCCCCAGTCAGCCCGCAGACTATGCACGGGGTTGGCCATTGCGGCACGCCAGGGTCGGCCGGAGGCCGACCGACCGAAGGTCAATCATTAGCCGGTGCAGGTCGTGAGCCGAGCTAGTCAGCCCGCAGACTATGCACGGGGTTGGCCATTGCGGC